>Ga0209075_1003717_pt1 | contig 12532 bp, 13 predicted proteins | sample Stecom2011_FD_187523 | JGI IMG/M metagenome (GOLD analysis project Ga0209075, IMG submission 187523) | Agricultural soil microbial communities from Utah to study Nitrogen management - Steer compost 2011 (SPAdes) (version 2) | ecosystem: Environmental > Terrestrial > Soil > Agricultural land...
GTCCAGTTCGACTACGTCCGCTTCCCGGACGCCCGTCGGGAGTCGGCGACCTTCGACCAGGGGGTGTCGGCCGAGATCCGCATGTCGACCATCAACGGCTTCCTCAGCGAGGCCGTCGCCGAGCTCCGCCCGATGGGCTGCGCGGTGGGCGCCGACGTGTTCGGCTTCATCACCAAGGCGATCGACGATGGAGCCATCGGCCAGAAGTGGGAGGACCTCGCCAACATCGTCGACGTGCTCTCGCCGATGGTGTACCCGAGCCATTACTCGACCGGTTGGTACGACTTCGAGCGCCCCAACGACCACCCCGGCCCCATGGTGGAGAATGCACTGGCCGACGGGCTGGACCGGCTTCCGCGCAGTGTCGTGATCCGTCCGTGGCTGCAGGACTTCGGCTACGACGCCTCTCAGGTGCGTGCCCAGATCGAGGCCGCGGAGGGCTTCGGGCTCGGCTGGATGCTCTGGAACGCACGCTCCGACGTCACCGTGGAGGCGCTGAACCGCGCCGAAACGCTGCAGGGCGGGGGCTGAGACCAGGGATTCGCACTATCGGTGTAGGACAAATAGCATCGGTGGTAGTCCCTCTTTGGAGCGTTGATTGCCCGCGTTTGACCAGACAGCATTTTCTGACATCGTCGCCCGGGTACCTGCCTGGCGACAGACCGACATGGAGGCCGCTTTCGAGGTCTTCTCGAAGTTGGAGGAGCCGACCGGCGCCGAGGAGGACTGGCGGTATGTCGAGTACAACCTGCCGTTCTCCCGTCTGGCGCCCGTGGGAGAGCCGGGCAGCCCGGTCCCTCCCGGCCCGTTCGTAGGGGCGATCGAGGCCACCTCCGGCAAGGCCCTCATCGTCGACGGCACCGTCGTCGAGTCCTCTTCCGACCAGCTCGTGGTGCGCCGGCTCGTCGACATCGAGCCCGAGCGCCTGCTGAACCGGGTTCCCGTCGACCACAACAAGCTCGCCGCCGCTCATGCCGCCTTCGCCCACGATGGCCTGTTCCTCGACGTGCCCGAGGGCGCGGTTGTGGAGAACCCGTTCCTCATCGACCTGCAGGGTGTCACGCCCGGTGCCGCGTCCTTCCCCCACATCTCTGTCCGGGTGGGGGAGCGTGCCGAGGCCAGCGTGATCGTCGTCTATCGCAGCGCACCGGGCGAGAGTCTCCTGATGGTCCCGCAGATCCACCTCGAGCTGGGCCAGGGAGCGAACCTCCGGTTCCTGTCGCTGCAGAATCTCGACCATGCCGCCACCACCGTCACCCACCAGCGGGTCGTCCTCGGTCGCGACGCCACCGCCCGCATCGGAGAGGTCGGCCTGGGCGGCGACTTCGCCCGTCTCGATCTCGCCGTCGAACTGGAAGGTGACGGCAGCTCCGCCGAGACCGTCGGCCTGTACTTCGGCGAGGGAACACAGACGCTCGACTACCGGATGGTCATCCGCCACGCCGGCAAGCACACCAGCTCGGATGTGTTCCTCAAGGGTGCCGTCGAGGACGAGTCCCAGAGCGTCTTCACCGGCCTGCTGCGGATCGAGAAGGACGCTGTCGGCACCAGCACCTTCGAGACCAATCGCAACCTCGTACTCAGCGAGGGCGCCAAGGCGAACTCCGTGCCCAACCTCGAGATCCTCTGCGACGACGTGGTCTGCGGCCACGGCTCTTCGGTCGGCCCGCCCGACGAGGAGAGCCTCTACTACCTCCAGAGCCGGGGCCTCCCGCTGCCCACCGCGGAGCGGCTGCTGATCAAGGGCTTCTTCCAGGAGGTCATCGACCGTCTTCCCATCGGCGGGATGGAAGAGCCCATCGCGGACGAGGTGTTCCGCCGGTTCGTCGCCCACCAGTCCGAAGGACAGGTCGCATGAGGTTCGAAGTAGGCGACATCCAGTCCCTTCCCGAGTCGAAGGGCGTGCGCTTCGACGTCGGTGATCATCGCGTGGCCGTCTTCCGGATCGGCGAAGACGTCTACGCCATCGGGGATCGCTGCTCCCACGCCGAGGCCTCGCTGTCCGAGGGCGAGGTCTTCGACTGTCTGGTGGAGTGCCCCCGGCACGGCTCGGAGTTCGACCTCCGCACGGGGCAAGCCCTCAGCCTGCCCGCCACCAAGCCGGTCCCCGTCTACCCGGTCTCCATCGAGGACGGGTCCGTCTACCTGACCCTGGAGGAAGTGTGAATCCTGCTCTCAGCGTCAAGGGCCTGACGGCGTCGATCGCCAGCAAGCAGATCCTCAACGGTCTCGACCTCGAGGTTCCGTTCGGCGAGGTCCACGCCATCATGGGCCCCAACGGCTCCGGTAAGTCCACCCTCTGCCACGTCCTCACCGGCAAGGAGGGTTACGAGGTCGCCGGCTCCGCCCTCCTCGACGGGGTCGAGATCCTCGACCTCCCCGTCGACGAGCGGGCGAGGCTCGGTCTCCTGCAGAGCTTCCAGTACCCCACCGAGGTGCCCGGCGTCCGTCTCCGCGACTTCGTGTACGAGGCTGCCGTGGCTCACGGCGTCTCGCCCGAAGAGGCCGAAGCTCGCATCGACAAGGAGGCCGCCCGCTTCGGCGTGGAGCGGTTCCTCGACCGCTCGTTGAACGACGACCTGTCGGGGGGCGAGAAGAAGCGGTCGGAGATCTTCCAGATGGCTGTGCTGCGGCCCAAGATGGCGCTGCTCGACGAGATCGACTCGGGTCTCGACATCGACGCGGTGCGTCAGGTCGCCGAGGCAGTCGAGGAGATGCGGTCCCCGGAGATGGGGACCCTGATGATCACCCACTACAGCCGCATCCTCCGGTACATGACACCGGACCGCATCCATGTCATGATCGACGGACGGATCGTCGACAGCGGTGAGCGGGAACTGGCCGACGAGTTGGAGGCCGGCGGATACGAGTCGGTCCGACAGCGACTCGGTCTGACCCGTCCGGCTGTCGCCGCGGAGCGGCGCCCGTCGGAGTTCTTCACCGAAACGCCCTTCGACGTCTGAACCGTCGAGAGGAGGATCATTGGCCAACCGGGCCACGGCGGAGAAATGGCTCCGCGAGCTCACCAATCTGGTGACGGCATCCGGGCTCGAGGACGAGGTCGTCGATTGGGTCACGACCTGGGTCAAGCGCCGGACCGACCTGAACCTCACCGTCGACTCCGGCGGCAACCTCCTCATCACCCAGAAGGGCCGCAAGCGTCGCGCCCCCGTGGTGGCCGTCGCCCACATGGACCACCCGGCATTCGTGATCACGAGCGTCGACGACGATGTCATCGAGTTCGAGTTCCGGGGCGGTGTCGATGCGATCTACTTCTCCGGGGCGAGAGTTCGCATCCCCAAGATCGGCGGCGCCCACATGCTCGAGGTCACCTCCTACGACCCGAAGACGCAGAGAGGCACGATGTCACGCGGGATGTCGCGGGGCACCATCGAGGCGGGCGACATCGGGATGTGGGTCTTCCCACCGCCGATCACCGACGAAGGGCTGCATCAGGCGCCGGCATGTGACGATCTCGCCGGGGTGGCTGCCGCACTCGTGGCTCTCGACCGGGCCAGGAAGCGTGACGATCTGAAGCATTACGCGGTGCTGCTGACCCGCGCCGAGGAAGTCGGTCTGATCGGAGCCCTGCACGCGGCCATCAATGGCACGTTGCCTGCCGATGCCCGGGTGCTCTCTATCGAGACCTCCCGCGAGTTGCCCGATGCCCGTGTCGGCGACGGGGCGATCATTCGCACCGGCGATCGGGCGACGGTGTTCGACCGGGATCTGACCAACCGGATCAGCAATGCCGCCGCCAAGGGCGGGATCGTCCACCAGCGCAAGCTCATGGCGGGTGGCGGCTGCGAGGCCACCGCTTTCGGAGCCCTTGGCTATCAGGCCACCGGACTGTGTGTGGCACTGCGCAACTGGCACAACCGGGGGAACCTCGACGCCGTGGAGGCCGGCAAGGGGCACGCCGTTCCCATGCCCGAGGAGATCTCCCTCGACGACTTCCACGGGCTGATCGATCTGATCCTCATCGCGGCAGAGGCGGCGGACGACCCCGACCCGCTCCCGGAGCGTCTCCGCAAGCTCTACGAGGACAACAAGCACTACCTGGATTAGTCCCCCAACCGGAGGCCGGGTAGGGGCGGGGGCGGTGGTGATCCGGCCGAAAGCCCCTGGCTGTGGGGTACCACACTCCGAGTACCCTCGGCGATATGACCGAATACCGCATCGAAAAGGACTCAATGGGTGAGGTCCAGGTGCCTGCCGACGCCTACTACGGCGCTTCGACCCAGCGTGCCGTCGACAACTTCCCCATCTCCCGTCTTCGCTTCGACCGGCGCTTCATCTGGGCCTTGGGCCTCCTCAAGGGCTCGGCCGCCACGGTCGCGGCCGAGATGGGGTTCAAGGACGAGGAAGTGGCTGCGGCCGTCCGTCAGGCCGCCGACGAGGTCATGAGCGGCGATCTCGACTCGCACTTCGTCCTCGACATCTTCCAGACGGGCTCGGGCACCTCCACCAACACCAATGCCAACGAGGTGATCGCACGCCGCGCCACCGAGATCCTCGGTGGCGACCGGAAGGTCCATCCGAACGACGACGTCAACTTCGGCCAGTCGTCCAATGACGTCATCCCCACCGCGATCCACGTCGCCGCGGTTGCGGGGATCCGCGACGGCCTGGTCGACGCACTCGACGCCCTGGCTGCCTCGCTGGAGGTGAAGGCCGACGAGTTCGCCGACGTCGTGAAGTCGGGCCGCACCCATCTCATGGACGCCACCCCCGTCACCCTCGGCCAGGAGTTCGGCGGCTTCGCCACCCAGGTCCGCAAGGGGATCGAGCGGGTCGAGAAGGTGCTGCCGGAGCTCGAGGAGCTGGCCCTGGGTGGCACGGCCACCGGTACCGGGATCAATGCCCCGGAAGGCTTCGCCGAGCGGGTCATCGCCCTGATGGCGGAGAGGACCGGCTACCCGTTCCGGGAGGCCGACGACCATTTCGAGGCCCAGGCCGCCAAGGACGCCGCAGTGTCCGCGTCGGGTGCCCTTCGCACCGTCGCCGTGTCGTTGTTCAAGATCGCCAACGACATCCGCTTCCTGGGCTCCGGTCCCACTTCGGGCATCGCCGAGATCCGGATCCCCGACCTCCAGCCGGGCTCGTCGATCATGCCGGGGAAGGTCAACCCCGTCATGTCCGAGATGCTGATGATGGTGGCCGCCCAGGTGGTGGGAAACGACGCCACCGTTGCCTGGTCGGGCGCCAACGGGAACTTCGAGCTCAACGTGATGATGCCGGTGCTCGCCCACAACCTGCTCGAGTCCATCGAGCTGCTCACCACCTCGTCACGCACCTTCGCCACGAAGTGTGTCGACGGGATCGAGGCCAATCGTGAGCGGGCCCAGGAGCTGCTCGAGAAGAACGCCATTGTCATCACCGCCCTCAACCCGTACATCGGGTATGACAACGGGGCCAAGATCGCCAAGGAGGCGGTGGCCACGGGTCGTTCCGTTCGGGAGCTCGTGCTCGAAGCGGGGCTTCTCACCGAGGAGGAACTGGACAAGGCTCTCGATCTCAAGAAGATGACAGAGGGTGGAATCGTCTGAGCCGACGCCGACCTACGGCGTCGCCGAGCTTCTCGAGGAGGCTGCAAGGGTCGTCACCGGAGCCTTCCCCGCCCCGGTGTGGGTCCGGGGCGAGATCTCCGGCCTGAGACGCACCCCGAACGGCGCCGCCTTCTTCCGTCTCGTGGACGCCGAGTCCGACGACGTGTCTCTGGAGGTTGCGGCGCGCGGGATGGTCATGAGGGAGATCGACCTGAGCCTCGACCGCGCAGGGGTCGGCAGCCTGCGGGACGGTGTCGAGGTGCGCGTCACCGGGACGGTGGGCATCAGCGGTCGCAGCCGGTTCCAACTGTCGCTGTTGGACATCGACCCGGCGTTCACCCTGGGGCGCATGGCGATCACGCGGGAGGAGATCCTGCGCCGGCTCGCCGCCGACGGCACTCTCGATCTCAACAAGAGACTGCCCGTGCCTCCGGTTCCGCTCCGTGTGGGGCTGGTGACGAGCCGGGGCTCGGCGGCCCATGCCGACTTCCTGGATCAGCTCAAGCGATCGGGTCTGCGGTTCAGCGTCCTCACTGCCCACGCCAGCATGCAGGGGGAGCATGCGCCGGAAGCGGTTGCAGGTGCTCTGCAGCGTCTGTCGACGGTCCAGGTGGACGTTGTCGCGGTGGTGCGCGGGGGTGGCTCGAAGCTCGACCTCGCCGCCTTCGACACCGAGGAGGTGGCAAGGGCTGTCGCCCGCATGCCCGTGCCCGTCATCGCCGGGATCGGACACGAGATCGATCGAAGCGTGGTGGATGAGGTGGCGGCGGTCCCGGTCAAGACCCCAACGGCGGCGGGGGAGTGGCTCGTCGCACGGGTTCAGGACTTCGCCACCCGGATCGAGAGGGCACGCGAGTCCATCGACGAGCAGGCCAGACGGGCACTCCGGCGTTCCGAGACGGCACTGGCCGGCATGGCGGCAGGCATCTCGGGTGCGAGACACGCGGTGGCCGGCCAACGTGATCGTCTCGACCGTCTGGCGGAGGACATCACCCAGCGATCCCGGGCGCTCCTGGAGAGTCGGGCCCGCGAGCTCGACCGTCTGGGGGATACATTGGCAGTGCTGGGGGTCGAGCCCACGCTGCGCCGGGGATTCGCCGTGGTGAGCCGTCCGGACGGGTCGGCGGTGACCCGTGCGGGTCAGTTGGAATCGGGTGAGAAGGTGACGGTTCGTTTCACCGACGGATCGGTGTCGATGACGGTGGAGTCGGAGTGAGCGAAGAACAGAGGAGCTACCAGGAGGCGCTCGACGAGTTGCGGGCGATCCATGCCCGGCTGGTGAGAGAGGATGTTGACGTCGATCGGCTGATCGACGACGTGAAGCGGGCCGCGGACCTGCTCGCGTTCTGCCGGGAGCGTCTCACCGCGGTGGGGGAGCGGCTCGAAGAAGTCCTCGAAGAGTTCGAAACCCGATAAGTCCCCCACGACCGAAGGAAGTGGGGGAAGGTACCGCCGGCGAAGCGAAGCGGAGCCGGGGGTAGGGGGTCCGAACCCGTGCGAAGTATCGCGCTGGAGGCTTTTTCGTTGAGAACGACTGCCCCCTACCTCCCGCCTCGCGAGGCTCGGCGGCAGGTACCTCCCCCTGGCCTGCGGCCCGGGGGACAAAGCTACGACTGGAGGGCGTCTTGAAGCACTGTCCAGCCCAGGGCGGCGCACTTGATCCGCACCGGGTACTGACGGACACCCTGAAGGGCCTCCATGTCCCCGAGGGAGGCACCGGGCCGATCCGGGTCGATGCCGGGGTCGGTCCCGCCCTCGAGCGACATCATCCCGCGGAACCGGGCGATGAGGTCGCTGATCTCCTCGCGGGTCTTCCCCTTGATGGCCTCGCTCATCATGGACGCCGACGCCTGGCTGATCGAACAGCCCTGTCCTTCGACGGCGATCGCGGACACTTTCCCGTCCTCGAAGCGGAGGTCGATGTGGATCTCGTCACCGCACAGCGGGTTCATCCCCTCCGCGGTCGCCTCCGGTTCGTCGAGACGGCCCCGGTTCCTGGGGTTCCGGTAGTGGTCGAGGATGACCTCGCGGTAGAGCTCCTCGAGTGCCATCAACCCACTCCGAACAATTCGCCGGCTTTGCGCAATCCCGTCACGGTGGCGTCGATGTCCTCTTCGGTGTTGTAGACGTAGAAGCTGAGTCGTGCCGTGGCGGCGACGCCCAGCTCCCGCATCAGGGGCTTGGCGCAATGGTGGCCGGCCCGAACCGCCACCCCATGCTCGTCGAGGATGGTGGCCAGGTCGTGGGCGTGGGTCCCGTCCATCGTGATCGAGATGACCCCGCCCCGATTCTCGGTGTCACGCGGCCCGTGGATCTGGACCCCGGGCACGTCGGAGAGTCTCTCCAGGGCGACAGCCGTCAGATGCTGGTCGTGGGCGAAGATCTGGTCCATGCCGATGGAGTCGAGATAGTCGATGGCGGCGTGGAGCCCGACTGCCTCGATGATCGGCGGGGTCCCGGCCTCGAACCGATGGGGGATGGGTGCCCAGGTGGCGTTGTGAAGTGTCACGTCGGCGATCATCTCGCCACCCCCCTCGAACGGCTCCATTTCCTCCAGGGCATCCATGCGTCCCCAGAGGACGCCGATGCCCGTTGGACCCAGCATCTTGTGGGATGAGAAGGCGAGGAAGTCGGCACCGAGCTCCCTGACGTCGACCTCGCGGTGGGGCACCAGCTGGGCAGCGTCGACCACCACGCGGGCCCCGGCCTCGTGCGCCCTCCCCGCGATCCACGGGACGTCGGGGATGGTCCCGAGAGCGTTGGACATGCCGGTGACGGCGACGACCCTCACCCGCTCGTCGAGCTTCTCCAGGAACGCGTCGAGATCGAGGCGGCCGTCCTCGGTGATCGGGATGTGGTCAAGCGTGGCGCCTGTCCGCTTGGCGACCATCTGCCAGGGGACCAGGTTGGCGTGATGCTCCATCACGGTGGTGAGGATCCGGTCGCCGGGACGGAGATGCTCGAGGCCCCAGCCGAAGGCGATCGAGTTCAGGCTGGTGGTGGCGCCCCTCGTAAAGACGACCTCGTCATGGTCGGCGCCGAGGAAGTCGGCAACACGCTGCCGGGCCGCCTCGTAGGCGTCGGTTGCGGCCACCGAGAGCTTGTAGGCGCCGCGGTGGACGTTGGCGTAGGAGGTGCGAGCGAATCGATCCATCGCCTCGAGGACCTGGATCGGCTTCTGGGACGAAGCGCCAGAGTCCAGGAAGTGGACACCGGTCTCGAGGATCGGAAAGTCAGCTCTGAGGTCGGGGAACCCGGTCAAGACACCTAGGTCAACACCGAGCGGAAGGATTCGTATCCCTCCTCCTCGAGGCGGGCGGCAAGCTCGGGCCCGCCACTCTCCACGATCCGGCCGTCCAGGAAGATGTGGACGACGTCGGGGGTGACGTACTCGAGGAGCCGCTGGTAGTGGGTGATGATGAGGAAGCCGCGCTCGGGGTCGGCGAGTTTGTTGACACCGTCGGCCACGGTCCTGAGGGCGTCGATGTCGAGACCCGAGTCGGTCTCGTCCATGACCGCCAGCTCGGGCTGGAGCACCGCCATCTGGAGGACCTCGTTCCGCTTGCGCTCCCCACCCGAGAAACCTTCGTTGAGGTACCGGTCGGCGAAGGACGACTCCATGCCCAGCTCCTTCATGGCGTCCATGACCTTGAGACGAACCTCGAGAACGGTCATATCGACACCGGTGCGGTTGGAGAGGGCCTGCCGGAGGAACTGGAGGACCGAGACACCCGGAATCGCCTCCGGGTGCTGGAAGGCCAGGAACATTCCGGCGGCGCCACGATCGGTGGGGCTCCACTCCTCGATGTCCTCGCCCTTGTAATAGATGGCGCCCTCGGTGATCTCGTAGGCGGGGTGGCCGAGGAGCACCGAGGCGAGCGTGGACTTGCCCGACCCGTTGGGCCCCATGAGGGCGTGGATCTCCCCGCGATTCACCGTCAGATCGACGCCTTTCAGGATCTCCGTGTCGTCGACGGATGCGTGCAGGTTCTCGATTCGAAGGAGGGGAGTCGTGTCGGCCACGAGGTCAATGCTATTTGTCCTATTTGCGTAGGGAAAATTTCATGGCGGTGCTGCGCACCACCCGTACTCGGTAATCAGTACCTGGTGCCTGGAAGCGAGTCCCGGTACCCGGTATCCAGTCTGGAGAACGGAATGTCAGGCACCGGTATGGTGCCCGCCATGAAGTTCTCCTTGATGACCGAGCCCCACCTCGGCGGCACCTACGAGCAGCAACTGGCCGCGGCGAAGTGGGCGGAGGCCGAAGGGCTCCATTCCTTCGCTCGCAGTGACCACTACTACTCGGGAGGCGACTCCACCCCCGACGCCACGGACGCCTTCGCGGCCCTGGCCGGCCTGGCCCGGGAGACCGAGAGCATCCGCATCTGCATGCTGGTCACCCCGATCACGTTCCGGCACCCGTCGGTCATCCTCAAGAACGCGGTCACCATCGACCAGATGTCGGGAGGCCGTTTCGACCTCGGCGTCGGCACCGGCTGGATGGAGTTGGAGCACGACGTTTTCGGCATCGAGTTCTACGACTGGAAAGAGCGTTTCGCCCGCTTCGAGGAGACGCTCGACTATCTGGAGGCCGCTTTCGGCCCGGACCCGGTTGGCTACCAGGGCCGCTACTACCGGATCGAGGGGAACATCCAGCCCAAGCCACAGGGCATCCGGCTCATCATCGGCGGAAGCGGGGAGAAGCGGACGCCGACCCTGGCCGGTTCGCGGGCCGACGAGTACAACATGTTCCTCCGGACCCCCGCCGAGGCCGCGCCCCGGATCGCCACGATGCGAGAGGCGGCAGGCGATCGCGAAGTCGAGGTCACGATGATGGGCCCGGCCCTGGTCGGGAGCACCCAGGCCGAGTTCGAGGGGCGTCGGGACGCCGCCGCGGCGAAGCGGGGGATGAGCGGTGAGGATCTCGAGAAGCGGTACCGGGACCTCGGCTACCTGGTCGGCACACCCGGTCAGGTGGCGGAGTCGATCGCCGCACTCGAGGAGGTCGGAGTCGAGAGGCTCTACGTCCAATGGCTCGACCTCGGTGACCTGGACGGCATGAAGGACACCGTGGAGATCGTCCGTGGGGGCTGAGCTTCCGGCGGCGAGCCGGCGCCTGGCTGAACGCGTGCCGGGCGTCGACGGCAGGATCAGGTTCTTCCCCGACGGGACCAAGACGGCGCAGGACGCGGCCGAGGCGATCGGCTGCCCCGTGGCGGCCATCGTGAAGTCCCTGGTGTTCGTGGTCGTGGGTCCCGATGGGGAGGAGCCCGTGGTGGCGCTCGTCCCCGGGGACCTGATGTTGGACACCGGCAAACTCGCCGAGGCGGCCGGAGCCGATCGCTCCCGGCGGGCGACCCTGGACGAAGTGCGGGAGGCGACCGGCTACGCCGCGGGCGGGACGCCCCCTTTTGGCCACGAGCGAGAGCTCAGGGTCTTCGCCGACCCGGACCTGCGACGGAACGATCCCGTTTGGGCCGCGGGAGGCACGCCCAACACGGTCTTCCCGATCTCACTCGACGAGTTGGACGGGTGGGCGTCACCGCTTTGGGTTGACATCACGCAGCCCGACTGACGGGGTTGCGTCGGGCGGTACTTGGTATTTGGTACTGAGTACTTGGGCGCCGGGGGCCGGTCCTGGAATCTGAGTACCGGGTACCCGGTACTGAGTACAGGCTGACCGAAGGTCAGCCCTGATACGCCTCGACCAGGGTCTCCAGCTCCGTGGGGCCGAGCCCGAACACCTGCAGGTAGTACCGCTCGCAACCCGCCTCGGCCAGCTCGGCGAGCATCTCGCGCGCCTGAGACCCAGAGCCGTGGGGGATGGACCGTGATCGGTAGACCTCTTCGATCCGCTCGGTGGTCTGACCCGTCACCTGAGCCATGTGCTCGAGGAGTCTGCGGTAGTCGGACTCCTTCTCGGCGGCGAGACCCGGGCCGAGTGACGTCCAAGAAAGGGCATCGGCGCCTCGGCCCGTCTCGACTAGCTCCTCCCTGGTCTGGTCCCGCACCCGGCGATAGCGGTCCGGGTCGGTGATCGTCAGGTTGTACTCGTCGGCGTACCGCACCGCGATGGAGCGGGACAAGCGCTTCCCCTCACCTCCCATCACCAGACGCAGGTTTGTGGGGTGGGGGTGAGGGTCGAATTCCTCCAGGCGGTAATACGTCCCCTCGAAGCCCGCTTCTCCAGGGGTGATTGCCGCCCGCAGGTAGGCCATCGCCTCCTGGAGCATCGCCATGCGCTCGGTCAACGGGGGATAGGGGATGCCGAAGGCCGCGAACTCGTCGTCCATCCAACCGGCACCCAGACCGAGTCGGAAGCGACCCCCGGAGATCTCGTCGATGGTGACCCCGATCTTGTAGTAGACCGCCGGGTGGCGGAAGGTCACCGGGCTCACCAGCGAGACCAGGTCGACCCGGTCGGTCACAACTGCCAGTGCCGCCAGGAGGGTCGGCTGATCGTGGGCGGGTGCGCTGCGCCCGCCCCGGTTCAGGTAGTGATCCGGGACGGCCATGGCGGCGAGCCCGTTCTCCTCCACCCAGAGAGCGGTCTGCTGCACCGCCTCCCAACTTCCGCGTGACTGGATCCCCAGTTCCATTCAGGCTCCGACGGTCTCGGCCGCCAGCGACCGGGCGTGCACGGCCAGGTCGAAGTCGGTGTCGAGGACATAGTGCAACGTCATCCCGTTGAGCGACGTGACCAGGGTCTCGGCGCGCTGGCGTGCCTCGTCCGCTTCCATCTCCGGTCTGAGCCGGCTCACGGCCGCCGCGAACCTCTCCACCCGCTTCTCGTGATGCCGGAGGACCCGGTTCTTCAACTCGGTGCGATTGCGCCCGCCGGACACCGCGATGGCGATGTAGACGCGGGCGAGGTCTTCCTGCCCGGTGACGAAGCGGAGGTAGGCGTCGATGAGGTCGGTCAGCTCGTCCGGGCCGGTGTGCCCGGGGTCGGGGTCCACCGCGTCGATCGCCTCTCGGACCAC
>Ga0209075_1003718_pt1 | contig 12530 bp, 10 predicted proteins | sample Stecom2011_FD_187523 | JGI IMG/M metagenome (GOLD analysis project Ga0209075, IMG submission 187523) | Agricultural soil microbial communities from Utah to study Nitrogen management - Steer compost 2011 (SPAdes) (version 2) | ecosystem: Environmental > Terrestrial > Soil > Agricultural land...
ATCAAACACGGCGATGCTGTCGTCGAGCTCAGTATCTGAGTTCGTCAAGGCTTCGGAGAAGCGCAGCACCACGGGCGCATGGGTCGGGACTTCCTGCTGCGCCAGGTAGGGATAGGAATAGATCAGCTCGGGGCCGCGGGTGTTGGTGAATTGAACCGTTTGCTGATCGCCACCGCTACAGGCACTTAAAAGTGCGGCAAGCGCGAGCGGAACAAGAGTGAATTTTTTCATCAGAAACCTCCCTCCTTAGAACTTCAGGGTCAGCGCCGCTGACAGAACGTCAACGCTGCCTTCTGCAGACACGGTTTCATACACGTTGCCACTGTTTTGCTGGCCATGGCTCAGGTCGAAGTCGCGCTCTTTCAACATATGGCGCTGGTAACCGATATCCAGTTGTACGGGATAAGCCATGATGCCGGTGTGATTGAACGTGGCGCTCAGGCCCAGACCAACCACGATGCGGTCGTTGTCGAAGTAGTTGACGTCCAGGCTGGTGTCGCTTTTCAGAGGGGATTTTTCGAAGCTCACGCCTCCAATGAGGCTTAGGTTGTCATTCAGGAAATATTGGGCGCCGATCCGGGGGATCAGGATGTCGTCGAACTTGATGTTGGCCTGATCCTTCAGGGTATCTTTTTCAAACTGCTGGGACAGGTCAGACCAGTTCTGCTGTTCCAGGGTCAGGGCCACCCGGTATTTCTCCCGGCTGTATTGCAAACCAACAGACAGGATTTCCGGTTGGTAGGAGTCCAGGGTCAAGACGTTCACGGTAAGGCCTGGCTCTGGGATGGTGCCGGGAATCACCATGTTGGCGTTGACGGATGTTTGGGTGTTGGAGCTGGTGCGATAGGCCAGCGCGGCTTCAATGCCATTGAACCAACAATCGCTTTCTGGGCAGAGGGTTTCACCCAGATCCACATTGACGCCAAAAATGGAGCGGATGGATGGCTTGGCATTGACCGACAGGCTCTCGTATTTGGTATTGCCTGCCAGGTCAGAACGGGCTTGTAGCGAGGCGTCAGCGTGCAGGGTGATTCGGGTTGAATAACCCGCTGAAATCCCGCGCCATAGTTTTGCTGCACCACCCAGATTTAAAAACAGAGGCTGACGGCCGTACTCCAGAAACTGCCCTTCGGGACTGGTTTCAGATTCGAAGGCCAGCATTTCCTTGCCGTACTTTTCAACGCCGGCCACAAAGCCCAGGTACACAGGAATACCCAGGGTGGTTAGGGAGCCGATATTGGTTTTCATGCCGATCAGGACATGTTGACTGGGCGCATCCTGCAATACGTCGCCGTCCCGGATGGGAGCTGCGGGGCCACCTTTACTGACCGCTTTGAGTTCATGTTCCGCGTGCAGGACTCCCGCTGCCAATTCGCCTCGAGGGTCTTTGGTCAAGGCAGCCGGGTTGTAATAGGTTGCGGAGACTTGCGAGTTAAACATGGAAAGCCCTTGGGCGGAGGCCACGTCTAGGGGCATGACCCCGTAGGTGGTGCCGATATTGCCCATGCTTGCAAAGCTGGCGGTGGAGCAGGCTAGAGTGGTGGTGGCGAGAACGGTTTTTAGAGTTGTATTGGCAGAGCGAATCATCAACGGTACTCCCTTGTTGACCTGATCTGAGCAGAACCAGAAGCTGGCTTGCTACAGTTATTGTTGTGGTTTTGATTCGTACAGATAGGGCGCGGCTGCGCTAGAGCGCAGTCACACAGGATGCGTGATGGGTACCTCTCTTTTTATTGGACTTGTTTTATGGATTAAGTATAGCTGACAGTATTTAGCTTTCTTCCATGATAGCTGCTCCCTGGATAGGGTAGATTGGCTTAAGTGACGGTGCTGCCATGAAAACCTGCCAGTTGCTCTGGACACCGGCAGACACAGGGGGGGGCCAGGGCGAAAAAAGGCGGCCTGGTGCTAGGGTTGAGGGCGGTCCCTCACCCCTTTGAGGAACAGGATGCCGGCCGCCGGTATGTGGACCACACCAAAGGCGCTGAGGAAGATCAGGGAATGGGGATAGGACTCGGTCTGGCCATAGAAACGGACCATGGCCCAACCAAACCCAATCCCAATCAGGATCAGGGCCAGGCGACTGATCCAGACCTGTTGGTCTGAGTTGCTGTGGCGGGGCAGTCGGTAATGGGCGTAGACGGCGCAGAGCAGGGTGAAGAGTGTAAAAAGCTGCATCGGTGCGTGTTCCATGGTTGATCTCCTGCATTTCCCATGGTCAAGGACAACCTCCCTTTAGTGTAAAGAAGTAAAAAATCAGGCCGGCTACAGGGGCGTGGAGTGCGCTCTTGACGTGATAAGGCGTTTGAACTCTGCTCGGGCCAACAATAGGTTCTATGGAGGGAACCGCCAAGGAAAGGAATGTCATGAGCCACTTTCTCGATCGCCTGACATACTTCCGCCGTCGCCGGGATACATTTTCCGAAGGACACGGAATCACCACCGACGAACCCAGGGCCTGGGAGGACGCTTACCGAAAGCGTTGGGCCGCTGACAAGATCGTCCGCTCCACCCATGGGGTGAACTGTACCGGCTCCTGCTCCTGGAAGATTTATGTGAAAGGTGGGATCGTCACCTGGGAAACCCAGCAGACCGACTATCCCCGTACCCGCCCGGACCTGCCCAACCACGAACCCCGAGGCTGTCCCCGGGGCGCCAGCTATAGCTGGTATCTCTACTCCGGTACCCGTATCAAGTATCCCCTGATCCGTGCCCGTCTCCTGAAGGCCTGGCGGGAAGCCCGTAAGACCATGACGCCGGTGGCTGCCTGGCGAACCATTGTGCAGGATCCCAAGGCCCGTGCCAGTTGGGTGACCCGGCGCGGCCGGGGTGGACTGGTGCGGGCGGACTGGAATGAAATCACCGAGATTATCGCCGCGGCCAACGCCTATACCATCAAGGAGTATGGGCCGGACCGCATCGCCGGTTTCTCGCCGATCCCGGCCATGTCCATGACGTCCTATGCTTCTGGCAGCCGCTACCTGTCCCTCATTGGCGGCACCATCCTGAGTTTCTACGACTGGTACTGTGACCTGCCGCCCTCGTCACCCCAGACCTGGGGCGAGCAGACCGACGTGCCCGAAAGTGCCGACTGGTACAACTCCGGCTTTTTGCTGGTGTGGGGCTCCAATATTCCCCAGACCCGCTCCCCCGATGCCCACTTCTATACCGAGGTCCGTTACAAGGGCACCAAGAGCGTGGTGATCACCCCGGATTACAGTGAAGCCTCCAAGTTTGCCGATCTCTGGCTCCATCCCAAGCAGGGCACCGACGCGGCCCTGGCCCTGGCCCTGGGGCATGTGGTGCTGCGGGAATACCACGTAGACCGGCAGGTGCCCTATTTCGAAGACTATATCCGCCGCTTCAGCGACCTGCCGTTTTTGGTGAAGCTGGTGGAGCGGGACGGCCGTCTGGTACCGGACCGTCTGCTCCGGGCAGCGGATTTCGACGGCGCCCTGGGGGAAACCAACAATCCGGACTGGAAGCCGGTGGCTTACGACGAGGTAAGCGGCCAGATTGTGTGCCCCTTGGGGACTGCCGGTTTCCGGTGGGGCGAAGAGGGTAAGTGGAACCTGGAGGAGATGGACGGTCAGGGGCGTGAGACCCGCCTCAAACTCAGTCTGATTGACAGCTCGGATGCTGTGGTTCCCGTGGCCTTCCCCTATTTCGGCAACGTGGCGCCGGAAGACTTTGTGGCCACCGACCACGACTCGATCCTGCTGCGCAACGTGCCGGTGAAGGAGGTGGAGCTGGTGTCAGGCAAGGTCTATGTGGCCTCCACCTACGACCTGTTTTTCGCCAACTATGGTATTGACCGGGGGCTTGGCGGCGAGAACGTGGCCCAAAGCTACGATGACGACGTGCCCTTCACCCCCGCCTGGGCGGAGAAGGTCACCGGCGTGCCGCGCCAGGCCATCATCCAGGTGGCCCGGGAATTCGCCACCAACGCCGAGAAGACCGACGGCCGTTCCATGGTAATCGTCGGTGCCGGGATCAACCATTGGTATCACATGGACATGACCTACCGGAGCATTATCGCGCTCTTGGTCATGTGCGGCTGTGTCGGTAAGTCCGGTGGCGGTTGGGCCCATTATGTGGGGCAGGAAAAACTCCGGCCCCAGACCGGCTGGCTACCCCTGGCTTTTGCGTCGGACTGGGTACGGCCGGTGCGGCATATGAATGGCACCTCGTTTTTCTATGCCCACACCGACCAATGGCGCTACGAATCCCTCAAGATTTCGGAGATCCTGTCTCCCACTGCTCCCCACGCGGACTGGTCAGGCGCCATGATCGACTTCAACGTCCGCGCCGAGCGCATGGGCTGGCTGCCTTCTGCGCCCCAGATCGAAAGCAATCCTCTAGAGGTGGGGCGTCAGATTGTAGAAGCTGGAGCCGACCCGGCCACCTTTGTGCCGGCAGCCCTGAAGTCCGGCGAGATCCGCCTGGCCTGTCATGACCCGGATAACCCCCGCAACTGGCCCCGTAATATGTTCTTCTGGCGCTCCAATGTGTTGGGGGCCAGTGGCAAGGGCCATGAGTATTTTCTCAAGCACCTGATCGGCGCCTTGCACGGTGTGGTGGGCACTGATGATGAAGATGCCGGACTTGAGCGCCCCGAGGAGGTGGTCTGGCATGAAAAGGCACCGGCGGGGAAGTTGGACCTGATGGTCACCATTGATTTTCGCATGTCCACCACTGCCCTCTATGCGGACATCGTGCTGCCCACGGCCACCTGGTATGAAAAACACGACCTGAACACCTCGGATATGCACCCTTTTATCCACCCCTTGACGGCGGCGGTGGATCCGGTGTGGGAGTGCAAGAGTGACTGGAGCATCTTCCGGGCGATCGCCAAGAAATTCTCGGAAGTGGCCCCGGAAGTGCTCGGCGTGGAGCACGACCTGATGCTTACCCCGATTTTGCACGACACCCCTGGCGAACTGGCCCAGCCCTATGATCCCCTGGACTGGAAGAAAGGGGAGTGCGAGCCCATTCCCGGCAAGACCATGGCTAATGTGGCGGTGGTTGAGCGCAACTACCCCGAAGTGTTTGCCCGCTTTACCTCCTTGGGACCCAAACTGGAGGAATTGGGCAACGGCGCGAAGGGGATGAAGTGGGATACCCGCCACGAGGTGGAGCAGCTTGCAGCCCTGAACGGAATGGTGCCCGCAGGCCCCACCGCCGGGCGTCCCAAGATCGAGACGGACATCGACGCTTGCGAAACCATCCTGATGCTGGCGCCGGAAACCAACGGTGAAGTGGCCTTGAAAGCCTGGGAGGCCCTGTCCAAGGCAACGGGGCGCAGTCACGCCCATCTGGCGGAAGGCAAGGAAGAAGAGAAAATCCGCTTCCGGGATGTGGCGGCCCAGCCCCGCAAGATCATTTCCTCGCCCATTTGGTCGGGGATTGAGAGCGAAAAGGTGTCCTACACCTCCAACTGGACCAACGTCCATGAACTGATTCCCTGGCGCACCATTACCGGACGCCAACAGCTCTATCAGGATCACCGCTGGATGCTCGCCTTTGGCGAAGGTTTCGTCACCTGGCGCCCGCCCATCGACACTCGCTCCGTCATGCAGGTGTTGGGCAAGCTGCCCAACGGCAACCCGGAAATCACCCTGAACATCCTCACGCCCCACCAGAAATGGGGCATCCACTCCACCTACACGGAAAACCTCATCATGCTCAGCCTCAACCGGGGCGGGCCGACGGTGTGGATCAGCGAGGATGACGCCAAGGCGGCGGGCATTTGTGACAACGACTGGATCGAGGCCTTCAACATCAACGGCGCGCTCACGGCGCGGGCCATCGTGTCCCAGCGGGTGATGCCGGGCTCGGCGATTATGTATCACGCCCAGGAGAAGATGGTGAACACCATCGGCTCGGAGATCACCAGCCAGCGGGGTGGCATCCACAACTCGGTGACCCGGGTCAACATGAAGCCGACCCACATGATTGGGGGCTATGTTCAGCTCGCCTACGGCTTTAACTATTACGGCACCGTGGGCGCCAACCGGGACCAGTTCGTGATCATCCGCAAGATGAGCCAGATCAACTGGTTCGACAAGGGCGCCGATGACAGCGTCAGTACCGATGTGACGGCGGATTGGGGCAAAGGACAGCGGTCTGCGGCTACCACCGGGGAGGTCAGATGAAGATTCGTGCGCAAATTGCGATGGTGCTGAATCTGGACAAGTGTATCGGTTGCCACACCTGTTCCATTACCTGCAAAAACGTCTGGACCAACCGGGAGGGGGTGGAGTACGTCTGGTTCAATAACGTGGAGTCCAAACCCGGTATCGGCTATCCCAAGGACTGGGAGAACCAGAACCGCTGGAAGGGCGGCTGGATCCGCAAGAAAAACGGCAAGATCGAACTGCGGGGCGGTTCCAAGTGGCGGATTCTGTCCAAAATCTTTGCCAATCCCGATCTGCCGGAAATCGACGACTTCTACGAACCTTACACCTTCGAATACGAATGGCTCCAGAAAGCCCCGGAACTGGAAGCCCAGCCCTCGGCCAAGCCCCGCTCCCTGGTGACCGGGGAGGTGATGCGCAAGATCGAGTGGAGTGGCAACTGGGAGGATGACCTCGGGGGTGAGTTCGCCAAACGCTCCAAGGACTACAACTTCGACGGCGTGGAAAAGGAAATCTACGGCCAGTTCGAGAAAACCTTTCTCATGTACTTACCACGGCTGTGCGAACACTGCCTGAACCCCTCCTGCCTGGCCTCTTGTCCCTCCGGCGCCATCTACAAGCGGGAAGAGGACGGTATCGTGCTGGTGGACCAGGAAAAGTGCCGGGGCTGGCGGATGTGCGTCACCGGCTGTCCTTACAAGAAGGTGTATTACAACTGGTCGACGGGCAAGTCGGAGAAGTGCATTTTCTGCTATCCCCGGATCGAGTCCGGCCAACCCACGGTTTGCTCGGAAACCTGCGTGGGCCGAATTCGCTACCTGGGGGTGGTGCTCTACGACGCGGACCGCATCAGTGCCGCGGCCTCGGTGGAAAATCCCAAAGACCTGTATCCGGCCCAGCTCGGAGTCTTCCTGAACCCCAATGATCCGGCGATCCAGGAGCAGGCCCGCCGGGACGGCATCCCGGAAGCCTGGCTGGAGGCGGCGATTGGCTCTCCGGTCTACAAGATGGCCATGGAGTGGAAGGTTGCCTTCCCCCTGCACCCGGAGTACCGCACCTTGCCCATGGTTTGGTACGTGCCGCCCTTGTCGCCCATCCAGTCGGCGGCGGAGGCGGGCAAGATGTCGGTACAGGATGGCATGCCGGACGTGCGCTCCCTGCGGATTCCCGTGCGCTACCTGGCCAACCTGCTGACCGCAGGCGCGGAAGAACCCATTGTGGCGGCACTGGAGCGGATGCTGGCCATGCGCGCTTACATGCGGGCGAAAACCGTGGACGGGCGGATCGATGAGAGCATTCCGGAGAAGGTGGGGTTGACCCGGGCCATGGTGGAAGAAATGTACCGCTATATGGCACTGGCGGCCTATGAGGACCGTTATGTGATTCCCACCAGCCATCGGGAGCTGCATGAAGATGCCTATTTGCTGCGGGGCTCCACGGGCTTTGGTTTCAATGAACCCTCCAACGGGGCGACCAAGCTCAACCTGTTCGGCGGCACCAAACGGACACCCCGCAAACCCTATATGGACATCCCCACATGATGCTGACGCTGCGAGCCCTGGCGGCTCTGCTGGATTATCCGACCCCGGAGCTCCAGATCCATATTGGAGAGGTACGCTCCGCACTGCATTCCGAAGCGGTTTTGCCGGCTGCAGTCCTTAGGCGGCTGGAGCCGTTGCTGCGGTCTTTTGAAACCGAAGACCTGTTGGATGTGCAGGCCGCCTACTCGGCGCTGTTTGACCAGAGTCGATCCCTGTCCCTGCATCTGTTCGAGCATGTGCATGGGGACGGACGGGAGCGGGGCCAGGCGATGATCGACCTGGGTGAAGAATATATCGCCCGGGGCTTTCTGATCGAAAGGCAGGAGCTGCCGGATTTTCTGCCGTTGTTTCTCGAATTCCTGTCCTGTCAGCCGCCGGCTGAAATCCGCGACTGGCTTGGCCAGCCGGCCCATGTGCTGACGGTGTTGGAACAACGGCTGGCGGAGCGGGACTCGCCGTATGCGGCGATCTTTCAAGGCCTTCTGGAAATAGCCGCAGTCCAGCCGGATCCGGAGGCAGTGGCGGAATTGCAGGATCGCATCCGCCATAAGGAGCGTAAGTCTGTCGACCAGGAGTGGGAAGAGGCCCCAGTGGACTTTTCAGCCCCGATACAGGAAGGCGGAGCTACTGGAGTGATTGCCAGGCTGAAGGCGGCCCGTGATGCCATCAGTTCTGTCAGGAAAGGGTGAAGGAGGGCGGGATGAACGAATTCCTTAATTACATGCTGTTCGGCTGGTATCCCTATGTTGCGCTGACGGTACTGATCGTCGGTAGCATCCTGCGGTTTGACCGGGCCCAGTATTCCTGGCGCTCCCAGTCTTCCCAGTTTTTACGGCGCAAGCAAATGCTCTGGGGCTCCAATCTGTTCCACTTGGGCGTCATCATGCTGTTCGGGGGGCATTTCATTGGGCTGCTGACGCCGATCAACGTGTTCGACACTTTGGGCATTACCCACAGCTTTAAGCAGTGGATGGCGCTAGTGGTGGGGGGCATTGCCGGCATTCTGGCCTTTATCGGCTGTAGCATGCTGCTGCACCGTCGCCTGTTCGAGCCCCGCATCCGGCGCAGCTCGTCTTTGGGGGACATCCTGGTGCTGGTGCTCTTGTGGCTGCAATTGTTCCTCGGCCTGGCGAGTACCTTCTGGACCATCGACCACATGGACGGCGAGGAAATGGTGCTGTTCATGGGATGGGCCCAGGGGATCCTCACCTTCCAACCCAGTGCCGCCAACCTGATCATTGATTCCTATCTGGTTTACAAACTGCATATCGTGCTCGGGCTGACCCTGTTTCTGATCACGCCCTTTACCCGTCTGGTGCATATCTGGAGTGTACCCATCTGGTATCTGCTAAGGCCTGGTTACCAGATTGTCCGTTCCCGCTCGAAAACCGGTAGAACGACCACTCCGGTGAGCGGTCCGGCAGGTCCGGCTCCCATCGTCGGCGGGGATGCGGCAATGCGGGCCCGTACGGAGAGCGGCCAGCAATGAGGGGGCACCAATCCATAGCGATAGAGAAGCCATATCCATGAGCAAGTCTCCCGTCATCGAATATGTGGAAATTCCCGTCCGGCCGGAGCCGGTAATGCCCAGCGCCTGCCAGACGGGGGGCTGTGGTGGCCCGGCGCCAGACCCGCGGTTGAGGCAGGCTCCGCCCAGCTTTGGTGTCGTGCGGGTCAATGGGGTGGAAATCGATCCGGAAGAGATTGCCCGGGAAATCCAACATCATCCGGCACCTAGCGGCGAGACGGCCTGGCAGGCGGCGGCCCGGGCTTTGGCCCTTCGTGAGCTGCTCCTTCAGGAAGCCCGGCGACAGGGAGTTTCCGTCACGCCGGACGAGGATGAGGCGGGGCGAGTGGAAACCGACGAGGATGCGTTGGTGCGGGCGTTGCTGGAGCAACAGCTGGAGCTGACACCGGTGACAGCGGAAGAGTGTCGACGCTATTACGAGGGCCAGCTTCACCGTTTCCGTACCCCCGATCTGTTCGAGGCCTCCCATATCCTGATTGAGCCCGACGGCGAGGATGAAGCCTCCTGGCAGGCGGCGGAAGCGGAAGCTCGTGCCATTCTGGCCGAACTGGATGATGACCCGGAACTATTCGCTGCTGCCGCCCGGGAATTTTCTCGTTGCCCCACGGCCCAGCAGGGGGGCTCCCTGGGCCAGATCCGGCGCGGTGAATTGGTGGATTCGGTGCAACAGGCCCTGGAGGCCCTACCGGAGGGAACCACGGCGCGCACACCGGTGCGCTCCCGGTTCGGCTGGCACCTGCTTCGCCTGCAGCGCAGGATTCCAGGGCAAACCCTGCCCTTTGAAGCGGTTCGTGAGCGGATTGCCGACATGCTGGAGGCCCGAGCCTGGACTTTGGCCGCGACACGCTATGTAGCGGAGCTGGCCCAGGCTGCCGAGATCGAAGGGATCTTGCTTGATCCTGCTGCTGTGGAGATGGCCCATGGCCACCCTGGGTGACATTTTGGGCGCGGCCCGGCGTTCGGCTTCCGGTATTGAACGTTGGCTGCAGGCGGAGGATTCCCAACTTGCCCGCAGGGTTGGGCAGGCGGCGCAAGAGGCCGGAGTCTCTATGGGAGGCTATGCCCGGATGGCGGTGGCCGGTTTCAGTCAGTACGCCACAGAAGACGACTGGGCCCGGCTTACCCGGGTCCTGAGCGAAAGTGACGACCCGGGCAGTGACTGCCTTGCCTTTATGTTGCGTTGGAATCTGGACAGGCAGGTAGCTGTAACATAAAGACAATGCTTCAAAGGATTAAGGACCGAGGATGGAATCATGATGAATAACCCTTCGACAAAGCCGCCGAGGGAAGCGAGTGAGGCTCCGTTGAACCCTGCGCTGACCAAAGAAGTCGATAAAACCTTCACGCCCGATCAGGATGGCTCCGACCCTTTGGAAACCATCTCTGTCAAGAAAGATGAAGGCGCTGCCTGGCCACTGATTTGGGCGATTGTTACCATCGCCTGCGTTATTATCGCCCTCGTGATATTTATCTTTTAGCTCCACTCCTGCCCGCGCTTTATCTCCGAACCAGATAGCCCGGCCCTGCCCCCTAAGGGGTAGAGCCAGGTTGTTTGCGCGCTCGACTAATGGCCTCCGGCAGGTACTTATGTTCTGCCAGCTCTGGGCTCAGGCGATGCTCCATGCGCAGTACTGCAACGTGCATCCAGATGAGGTTGACGGTCACCAGGCCGAATAGGGCCATAAAAGCCGTGGTCCAGATACCGGTCCAGTCGTTGAGCATGCCGAATAGAATTGGCAGAAAGAAACCGCCCAGCCCGCCAATCATCCCGATCATGCCGCCTACGGAACCCACGTTGTCCGGGAAATAGTGGGGAATGTGCTTGTACACGGCCGCCATGCCCAGAGACATGAAAAAACCCAGGGCAAAGGTGATGGTGGTGAACAGTGCCAAGGGAATGGCAATGGTGAATTCAATCGGGCCCTGCATGCCCTCCACAACGAATCGAGTCGGGGGGTAGGACAGGAATAACAGGCACAACAGGGAGGCGGAAAACGAAAGGTACATAACGTTGCGCGGCCCCCAGCGGTCGGAGAGCCAGCCACCAAAAGCGCGAAAGACTGCGGCCGATAGGGAGAACAGGGCGGTCAGCATCCCGGCCTGGCCGATATCCAGCTCATACTTCCCGGTGTAGTAACGGGGCAGCCAGGAGGCCAGGGCGACAAAGGCGCCGAAGCAAAAGAAATAGTACAGGGCAAAGCGCCACACCCGGATATAGCGCAAGGGTTTCAGCTGCTCCGCCAGGCTGGAGCCTTTGGCGCCGCTTTTACGGCGTGCAACCGTGGCCGGGTCATCCTTGGTCATCACCCAAAAGATCACCGTCACCACCACCAGCACAATGGCATAGACCCGCGCGGTGCCTTGCCAGCCCATGGCCGCCATAATCAGCGGGGCGCCAAAGTTGGTGATGGCCGCGCCGATCTGGCCGACGCCAAACAGGCCGAACACGGTACCGTGCTGGCTCACCGGATACCAGCGGGAGATAAAGGCGATACCGGTGGAAAATACTGCCCCGGAGATGCCCAGACCCAATGCGGCAATCAGAATCCCCGTATAGCTTTGCATGGTGGTCAAAAGCCAGGTGGAAAGGGCACTGATCAGCATGGCCAGGGCACTGATCAGGCGCCCGCCGAACCGTTCGCTGGCAATGCCCAACAGCAGTCGGGTAATGGAGCCGGTCAGCACCGGCATGGAAATCAGCAGCCCGAACTGGGCTTCGGAGAGCCCCAATTCTTCCTGAATTCTGACGCCGATAATGGAGAACAAAATCCAGGCGGCAAAGGCAATAGCCCACAGGAAGGTGGACATAAACAACATGCGAGAGGCTTCTGGATGTGCGGTTGCGCCGTTCTGAGGGGGAGCGGTGGCCACGTTGAGTCATCCTCCAGTGATGGGCCCATGGGGAACAGCCTGAATTTTCCCCGTGCCGGTTTTCCCTAATCGTACAGTTCAACACTTATTGAACTAAGCCGGCTCCCTGCCAGATGGCCGGGTGGGTGGGATCACTCCGAGAGAAGAAGGTGGGAATCATGGTGGTGAAGAGGTCAGGCATTCGCTGGCCGGAAAGCAGGTATAAAAAAATCCCGCACTGCCGAGGCAGAGCGGGATTGTAAGCAAGGCTGGAGCTTTATTAGCTGGTGGCGCGCGCCCGCTGCGAATTGCTGCGGTTGCCAGTGCCGCTCCGGCTTTGTCGATGAGCGCCGGCTGCAGCCTGAGAACGGCCAGAGCCCGTACTACGACCGGCATTGCGGTTTTGGCCGTTGTTGCGCCCCGCACTGTTGCCCGAGCGTTGCTGGCGACCGTTACGACCGTTCTGGATCGGCT
>Ga0209075_1003719_pt1 | contig 12525 bp, 5 predicted proteins | sample Stecom2011_FD_187523 | JGI IMG/M metagenome (GOLD analysis project Ga0209075, IMG submission 187523) | Agricultural soil microbial communities from Utah to study Nitrogen management - Steer compost 2011 (SPAdes) (version 2) | ecosystem: Environmental > Terrestrial > Soil > Agricultural land...
ATCCGCTGCACCTGTTATAGTTGCTGAATTTTTATCGTTACCATTACCTTCTGTATTGTCACACGCTACTAAAGCAAACATTGCGACTAACAGTAATAATACGCTAAATATTTTTTTCATATTTAAGCTCCTTTGTATTTTTTGTAATTAAACTTCACTTAAATTATACTATGTAAATAGTATGATTTGATTTTTTTTATCTATTTTCTCTAATTATTTTCATATTATTAAAAACTTTTTCAAACGCTTACATATTGTCACACAATGAAACAAAAAGCCCAATTTATTATTGGGCTTTTCGAATTAAACTAAAGTCTTATTTTTTCTTTAAGAAGAATAGTAATGCTGCACCACCAAATGATACTAATGCTGCACCTAATGACATAAGAACTGCAGTTAATACGCTTACCCCGTCATAAGAATCTAAAGCATCTTGAATAGCTTCTTCTACTTGATCAGGTGTGATAGTGTCTTGAGGAATTTGTGCTTCTACATCTTCAACCTTATCATCAACTTTTTGATCTACTTCGTCAACCTTTTGATCAACTTCGTCAACTTTTTGCTCTACTTCTTCATCTGTTACCTTACTCCTTATTTCAGCCAGTTCACACATCTCAAGTACCTCAATATGTGTTCCAAAAACTGTACTTTGCAGTGCAAGATCAGAATATACATCAACCATACCTCCATAATAATTACCCAATACACCCAAACGGTTGTTCTTCATACCTGTGGCAATGCTGACAGCAACTAACCATTCATTTATCTCTTCCCATGCTTTTTCATCATCAAGATAACCCGAAATAATATCATATTTTACCTTGGATATATTAAAAATAGATGAAAATTCAGGAACAGAGCAAGCTTGGCAGTTAGCCAGCCATTCACCAGTCATAGCTCCCCTGTCACCAAGGCTGTTAATCTTATTATAGTCAATTGATGAATTAGGAGACAGGTTGAGCATGATTATAGGAACACTCAATTTTTTTACAAAAGGTATAAGTGAAGAAGAAAGAGAATAAGTTGAAATATATAAAAACAATAACTCAATATTCTCTTTTTTTAATATTGATGCGGCTTCATGAGCTTTTTCAATGTTATCAATCATTCCGACATTTATAACTTCAACAGAATCAAAAGTTGAAATTCTATTTTCAATGCTAGTCTGATATTTTATTAATTTATCCAGAAGGCCATTAAATTGCCTCCAGTATGTATCAAGTCCAACTCCTATTAATCCAATTCTCACTTTCTCCATTTTCAATTCAGTTTTATATTTAATTTTTTGAAGATAGTACTTCAAAATCTTTCATCAGTCCGTAATCGATCATTAAGTAATCAACCCCACTATCTTGTCTGTGAACATTATTCCAATAACCTGGGCCTGCTATACCTTTAGCGTTGTTGTAATGCGGTCCATACAGATTCTTTAAGCTTCCAATAACTCTTATTTCGACTTTATTATTACCTTTTTTCAGATGTGATGTTAAGTCAAATGTATAAGGTTTGTAAGCAACAATACCAACTTTTCTATCATTCACATAGACTTCTGATACTGTACCATTCCACTCATTTAGTTTCAATGTATATGAAGCATTGCTATCACTAATATTATAGTTTTTACTATAAGAAATATCCCAGGAATAAAACGGATTACCCTGATCTCGCCAGCTTCCTAATTCAAGTTTGCTTATAGGCTCTTTTATTACCCAACCTCTTGATGCAGGCTGTAGATAAAAATCTCCTAAAATATAAACAGGAGCAATTTCAGCATAGATACTCATTTTTTCCATACTAAGCTCAACATTATTAACACCTGTATCAACAAATTTTCCGATTTCAAATACCCCAAAACGTGGTTCCAGCCAGAATTCATTTTTATTCGGATGTACAATTTCCCCGTTGATTTTTACTGTCCAAAGATTTGGTTGTTCGACTACAAGTTTAAATTTTTCTGTATCAAAGTTATCAACGACAATAAATTGATAACCTACTTCAATATTACCTGTGGTGAATGTATCTCTTTCAACAATATCCTGTTTATACTGAATTGCATGATTCCACGGATTATCCATTCCAAATTGCTTGTAAAGGAGATTACATGCTTCTACATTGTACAAATTCTTGTCATTATTACTATTCTTAATACTAATGCCATCAACAGTAAGAGTACAGAAATCGATATTCAACACATTATCTTTAATACGCTTAATTTCTAATGGTGAATTAGCTGAAATTTCTTCTCCTTCTGCCATGATTGTTTTAGATGGTAAGTTGTCACTCTCAGAGTTCGGGTAGAACAGTATTAGACTGCCGGCAGGATGCAAAACAAAATCACTTTCTATAAACCCTTCATTTTTAATATGTTTATATTCGAATAATTCACCAGTCATTCCATCAATCTCAACTACATATTTTCCTGCAACTGATATTTTACCTGAAGCACTGTCAGTCAATGAAGAGTTAACTAAAAATATCAATTCCCCATCCTTATAACTTCTTCTATGATGATATAAATCATTGCTTTTAATGTTGCTGAACTTTATATTTTCAGACTGCAGCTCTTCAGTTATTGCATTCTGTATCGATTCTTCAGAATAAATTTTTATTTTATTTTTATTCCTGTCAAATAAATTTTTAAGTGCCTCACTCTCTTTTCCATCCACTAATGTCGGTTTGGAAAAGGCAATCAATTCACCATCTGTTTCTACAAATTTTTTCAATAAATTAAAAGTGGACTTGTTTATGCTCTCTATCATAGGAGGTATAACAACTTTTTTATATGATCTTTTGCCTACAACAAATCTACAGTTCTCAACATTGCCATTATCCTTTATAATATTCTCAGAACCAAGGTCATATTCAACCTGGCTTTTTTTCAGTTGAGTTACAAAACTTTGAAAATTTGTCCCTATCTCCATCAGTTTCGGATGATGTGATGTGTATGAGTAATACAGCCATGCCGTTGTTGTTGGTTCCAGAATCAGAATGTCATTTATCTGCTCGCCCTGGCTTAATAGCAGTGAAAGGCGTCCAAAGTAGTCATTCTGTGTTTTATAATTTTCCCACCAGGGAGAGATTGAGTTGAATTCAGGTGGATAATCATATTTCCTTGCACCGGTGATAGTCATATGAGATAAGTGCTGATTCAAAAAATTCACACCTAACACATATTCCCAATCTCCTAATCTTTTAAGGTCTTCAAATGTTACATCCCATCCACCACCACCATAGGTTTCACTAAGTGTTCTTACATAACCCATCTGGTTAGCCACGCTGCTAAGTTCTTTTACTGATCTTACATTACCGAATTGTGCCTGTGGATGTGAATCATCATACTGGTTAAACAGCATATCAATTGCCGGCATCTGATGCCATGCATACATTGCCATGTTATCACCCCCATGAGACATGTCAGGCCAACCATGTTCCCAATAATGTCCGGTCCAGAGCAGACCTTTTTTCTCAGTATACTCAAACCAAGGTTTAGCCCATCTGTCGATGAACATTTGAGTTAAAGTTTCCATATAGTTATGTCTGACCTGTTTCCAGTTGCCTTCGGTTTCAACTAATAATGGGAGATTATCTTTCAGGCTATATCCCCACTGTTTTTCAAAAACATCAAACAGATCAGGTGTCCATCTGATGCCACCCGGACTTGCCACCTGAGGTTCATCAGTAAAGATTCCCTTTATTTCTGTACCTAATTTATCTCCTACATACTTCTCATAACCATTGGTCATTGTCACCTCCATGAATTTTTCAGTAACACCGGGATAGAGAAGGTCAACATAGGTATGTCCTCCATACCAGGATGATTTTCCATTATATACTTTACTGTATAAATAATATTCACCTTTGATACCTTTATATTTTTCTAAGTTATTGGTAATATCTTTAAAAGATTTATCCTCTTTTTTGAGAATAAAGTAATAATCGTAATTGTTTTCAGGTATTATCTCTTCTTTTTTAAATGTTAGACCTTGTCCGTGATTATATGACTCAGGCATTTGTGCAGGCACTAGTCCACCTGCAAATCCACTTGGATATGAGTTCTCATCATAAATCCATATATCCAATCCCAGTTTTTTGCCAACTTCTAGACTATATTTGTAAAGATCAAACCATTCATTTGAAAGATACTCTGTAATTAAACCCGGTCGTGGATGCACAAATGCTCCACCAAAACCCTGATCTTTTAATTCACCCAGCATTCTGTCAATATCTGCATGAGTCACTTTTGTGTTCCAAACCCACAAAGGAGCAGGACGAAATGCTGACGGTGGATTCTTTATATCAGATTTCAGTCTTTCAAACTGTATCTCGCGTTTTTGCGGAGTTGAAGCAAAACTCACACAACAAAATAATAGTAAATTTAAACTGATAAATATTCTTTTCATATTTTGTCTTTTTTGATTTCGAATAAATATATTCCTGATTGTAACTCTATTTGATACTTATTATCTGAAGTCTCTTCTATTTTAATTAATGGGTTGTTTACAAGTGATTTAAAGTTTAAAACAGTATAGATGTCATTTAGATAAAGAATAGCTTTACTATTAGATGGAACTGAAACATTGTATGTTATATTTCTACCTTTCCTTTTCCATCCGGATACAATCTGACCATACGGACTATCATGTGTTGCCTCAAACTGATTCAATCCTTCCACAAAGTTTGGTTTTAATATAAAAGATTTGAACCCGGGATTTTCCTCATCCGGGAATATTCCGCCCAAACCTTTGTAGAACCATGCATTTATCTCACCAAACATAATATGGTTCATAGAATTTGTTTTCTCTTTCTCAACCGACCAGTTCTCATAAAATGTTGTAGCGCCATTTTTTATCCACCAGCCCCATGACGGATAATTTTCCTGTGATGCTACCTCCCATGCTAATTGAGGATAACCGTTTTCACTTAATGCATTAAGTATCGTTTTTGAACCCAATAAGCCTACATCGATATGTTTGTTATCAGATATAACCCTTTTTACAAGAATATTGGTAACTTTTTCCTTTAGATCAGAAGGTACAATATCCCAGAACAAAGCCATACTCTGCTCTGTCTGTAATCCGCTTCCGTAAACACCTGTATCATAATTTAGGTATTTACTGTTTATCGCACACTTGATTTTTGAGGCTAATGCTGAATACTTTTTATAATCATCAGTTTCACCTAATAATTTTGCTGTTTTGGATAATATATTAGTATCAACATAATAATATATAGAAGAGCTGAACTCTACTGGTGTCCTTGATTTTACAGGAACCCAGTCACCAAGACCCCAATCAGTTAATCCTGTCGGGTGTTTTTTATTTACATGATCAATATATCTTTTTATATTATCATAACCTCTTTTCAGTAATCTTATATCTCCATAGAACAAGTGCAAATTCCAAGGTATAATAGTTAAGCTGCTTGTCCAATCTAAGCCATTTGCCCAATGATAACCCCATCCGCTACTCGGTATAATTGCCGGCAGAACTCCATTAGGTTGCTGTTCATCCCAATGGTCTGCTATCCATTTCTCATATATAGTAATAGCATCAAAATTATACAATCCAACTTCAATTGCTATATGAGCATCACCAGTCCATCCGTTTTTCTCCCTATGAGGACAATCTGTAGGATATCCAAGTAAATTTGTGAGGTAAGAGTTATTTGATGCATTCCACATCTTATTTACTATATCACTGGACGTTCGAATATTACCAATAGTAGGTACATCGCTATGAATAAAATAGGCAATCAGATTATCTGACGATAATTCTAGTGGAGTACTCGAAGTAACTTCTACATATTGAAATCCTTTATAATTGAATTTCGGAGTAAATTCCTCAAAGTCGTCACTTCCCTTTAATATATAAATATCTGTCTGGAATGGATCTGTGTCATCTACAGATCTATAATGCCCATCAATATTTGACATGTCAATTCTTCCAAATTCGGTAAGCACCTCACCATGTTTAAGATGTAAGATAGTCCCTTCTGATCCTTTAACTTTTAGCCTTGTTGTTCCCGATATATTTCTGCCAAAATTATAAAACCAAGTATAATCATCTATTTTTTTTACTTCAACAGGTCTTAATTCATCGGTATATCGTATAGGGTGAAGAATTTGAGCTTTTATTTTTTTTGAAGGTGAGCTTCTAATTATAGTTCTTTTCCAGTCGGAATCATTATATCCTGGAGTAGACCAACCCTTGTTATCTAATCGGGCATCGTAATGCTCACCTGTGTATATACTATTAAAAACTAATGGTCCAAATGATGTTTTCCAATCTTCGCCTGTAACAATTGTTTCAACTGAACCATCTACATATGTAATTAAAAGATCCAAACAGAAAGCAGGTCTGTCTCTCCACGGTGCACGGTCGAAATACCATACAGCGATTGATTGATGATTATACCATCCGTTGCCGAGTAATACACCAACTGCATTATCTCCTGCTTGTATTAAATTTGAAATATCGTAAGAAACATATAGGTTGCGATGATCAAATCTGGTAAACATAGGATCCAGAATGTGATCACCAACTCTCTTCCCATTTATTGATAATTCATACAAACCTGCTTCAGCAATGTATACTCTTGCTGACCGGATAGGTTTTTCAACTTTGAATTCCTTTCTGAAATATGGAGCTCTTTTTTCATCTTTACTGTTTCCGGATAGCCCCTCTCCATCACTTATCCATGAGCCTTTCCAATCATTCTTACTCATCATTCCTGTTACGAAACAGGAATTCTCAGACCATTCAGACCACTGATCTCTATTATCTAAAACTCTTACACGCCAGTGATATCTGGAGAAAGAATTCAATTCAGGACCAGAGTAAATTGCAGGTATTGTTGAACTGTTTATAGTACCTGAGTTCCACACTATCTCTCTGTTTGAATTTCCATTCAAAACTATTAATTCTACTTTTATCTGATATGCTTTTTGGTATTTTCCATCTTCGTCTGATTTAAGTTTCCATGAAAACCGTGGTGTTTTTTCATCTAACCCAATTGGATTATCCATATATTCGCACTTAAGATCATAAATTGAGATGCCTGCATTGATGTTAAATGCATAAAAAATTATCAGGTAGATAATTAATTGAGTCTTCTTATACATTAGGTTAAATAATAGAGATTTTGAATTATATAAACTGGAAAATAATAATTAGTTCTGATTTAATAAAATGCTATTAATTATAATGGCAGGAGTTTAATCCTGCCATTATAATTTAAAATTTTAGTAACCAGGATTTTGTTCTAACAGATGATTTATATCTATTTCGCGTGTAGGAATTGCATAGATCATTCTGAAATCATCAATTATGAAACAACCATCATTGTTGGTGGCTTTAACCCAAGGATGAATTTCTTTGATTCTTTCCCCATGATCCGTCATTACCTGTTTAACAAAACCAGTGCGTTTCAGGTCACTCCATCTATGATTTTCAAAGGCTAATTCATGACGCATTTCATTAGCTACATCTTCTAATGTTACATTTCCAAGTGCCGATAAACCTGCTCTGGCACGAACTTCATTAATATAAGGCAATGCTTCTGAATTTTTTCCTTGTCTTACCAAATTTTCTGCTAATAGCAATAATGCCCCTGCATAACGATAAATTGGGAAGTTTTCATCTGCACGTAAGCTGTAAGTATAAGGTGGGTGGAAATATTTTTTCACCATATAGTAATATTCTTTTCCGGCGGGTTTTACATAACCTTTAGCATCAGCAATACGTTCGTAATAGAAGTTGTCACCTTCAATATGACCTTCAACAGATACTATAGAAGCGGGTAAACGTAAATCACCTTCTTCATATGAATCTACCATTTCTTGTGTTGGTACAACCCATCCGCCACTGGTGCCTGCATAGTTGGAGCCACCAACACCCATCATATCTATAAGGTTGCTAGTTTTTGGTGCAAGTCTCCATGCAAAAGTGCTATACTGAGATGTAGAACCATCCTCTGTAAATTGAGCTTCAAAAATAGATTCCGAATGATTCTTATTATTTGGATTGAATACATCTCCATAATTAGTGAGAAGCTTATAGTTCATTTGAGTAATAGCTTTCAGGTCAGTTTCTGCAGTAGTGTAATCAGGATTAGGTTTAGTCATATTTACATAAGCACGTAACATTCTTAATGCCCCCATTGTAGCTCTTCCTGAATTTTCACCTGGGAAGTTTGTAGGTATAGGCAGACCTATTTGAACAGCAGTATTTAAATCGCTAACTATCTGAGCATATGTTTCCTCAACACTTGATCTTGGCAAGAAAGCCTGATCTGCTGAAGTTACCTCATTTAAATTTAATGGTACACCACCCCAGTTTTTAACCAAATCAAAATAGTAGAAAGCACGTAAAAATAGAGCTTCAGCAGTTACTTTTGATTTTTCAGCCTCAGTTAGCTCAGATGATTCCAGCCTGTCTAGAATAGTGTTGACTCTAGCAATATTCTGATAATTGACAGTCCATCTATCTCTGATAGGACCAGTATTAGCTGAAACTTCATCATCAATAAACAAGCAAGGTTTTTCATATGCATTGTACGGACCTCTATCTCCATAATATATAGTATAGAAAGCATTGTCTGAACGCATTTCATCTAACCATAATCCGTAGTTAGCTATGCTTCGAACACCGGTATAGGCAGCATTTAATGCCTGGTCAAAATGTGTAGCAGTTTTATAGAAATTCGGAGATGTCACATTAGTCTCAGGATACAATTCCAGGAAAGAGTCTCCACACGCTTGAAAAAGTATCCCTATTATTATTATATAAAAGTATTTTTTCATAATTATTGATTTTTAGAATGTAACGTTTAAACCTAAAGTATAAACTCTTGATACAGGATAAGATGTATGGTCAACACCATAGAAAGAAAGACCTCCAGCTCCACCCTGACTTACTTCAGGATTCATACCAGGATACTTAGTGAATGTAAATAAGTTCTGACCTGTTGCATAAAGGCGTATAGATCTTATATAAGGATTCTTCTTCAAAGGTACAGTGTAACCTAATGTTATATTTTTCACCATAAGGTATGTTCCATCAAATACCCATCTGCTATTAGTAAAGCGGAATAACTCAGTTGTTCCGGTAAGAGTGCGAGGAATCTTTCCTTTACCAGGATTTTCTAAAGAACGCCAACGTTCAGCAACTTCTTTACGTACATTAAATACAGCATCAAGATTTTCAGTCCATTCATATGTAGCATCAATAATATCATTGCCTACAGAACCTGACATAACTATACTAGCGTCAAAATTCTTATAGTTGAATGAGTTAGTCAAACCATATATGAAATCAGGATTTGGGTTACCAATATAAGTTTTATCATCAACAGTAATAACGCCATCGCCATTAACATCCTTCATTCTAACAGTACCAACTGCTGATGTAGAATGTTTTGGCTGAGAGTTAAACTCGGCTTCTGTCATATATACACCATCATAGACATAACCGAAGAACATTCCTAGTGGCATACCTACAGCAGTTCTGTTAAAGTCAACTTGGTTGTTATAACCGCCAATTGGAGTATCATTAGTACCTAATTTAATTGCTTTATTCCTTTCAAAAGAGATATTGAAGTCAGTAGACCATTTAAATTCCTTTACAAAGTTTTTGGTCTGCAAAGTAAATTCATGTCCCCAGAACTTGAATTGACCGATATTTGATTGAATATTACCGAAACCTGAAGAATAAGGTATGTCTATCTGATATAATAAGCCATCAGTATTTTTATTATAATAGTCATACATGAAGAATACACGGTCTTTATAAAGACTTAAATCAAATCCCAAGTCCCAAGAAGTTGTAGTTTCCCAAGTCAGATCATTATTCCCAATATTATTAAGCTGACGACCTGGGACAATAGATCCGTTCAATACATAGTTAGAGTTAACTACAGAAGCAATTGATGAATAGTCACCAATGTTGTTATTACCCACTTTACCGTAACTTGCACGTAGTTTCAAGAAGCTGATGTCTTTATACTTCTTCATGAATTCCTCTTCGGTCAATACCCAACCTGCAGAAACTGATGGGAAGTTAGCCCATCTTGCATTTGAACCGAATCTTGAGCTACCATCACTTCGGAATGACAAAGAAAGAATGTATTTGTCTTTATAGTCATAATTCAGACGAGAAAGTATTGAAGCCATACTCCATGCAGTTTTACTTCCACTTCCAACTTTAGTTTGTGCAGCATTGAAAAAGCCAATTTCATCACTTGGGTAATCAGATGCAGCAATATTAGATGAAATGCTCTGAGCTTTTTGAGCAGTATAACCAACTAATACATCAAGATTATGTGCATCAAGGAATGTTTTCTGATAGTTTAATGTGTTTTCAACCAGCCAGTTGCTGTAATTACTGGTAGAGTAAGATCCATATGCTGGATTTGGTGGTGCAGAAAACATTCCACCCGCAACATGTGAAGGAACCCAACTTTCTTGTCTTGAATTACCCATATCAGCATTAGCACTTAATCTATATTTTAAACCTTCTAAAAATTCTATTTCAGTATAAGCATTTACATAACCTGTAATTGTTTTCCTTGGATTCTGTCTGTCACGTAATACTAGATAGTAGTTAGCATTAGCAAACATACCTGGAGGTGAATAAGAAATTGGATATGTACCATCATCATTTTTATATTTCAATTGTGGATCCATTAGGAAAGCAGAACCGATAATATTTCTACCGTGTCCAATGCCACCCTGTACCTGACGATCCTGATAAGATCCTGCTAAGTTAACACCGAAAAGAATTTTATCAGAAGCTTTAAACTCATTATTTGAACGTACAGAAAAACGTTCTGCATAAGAGTTGATAACTGTACCTTCAGTATTGTTATAGTTCAAATTGACAGATGACTTTACAACATCAGTTCCTGTTTGTAGTCCTAAGTTGTAATTCTGTGAATGAGCAGTTCTTAATAAAACTTTGTACCAGTCAGTACCTTGTTTTACAGCCGATGGGTTTGCATACTGTTCAGGAACTGGTGTAGTTGACCCTTCGTATCTTTGCGCATCCTCATAGTATTCTTTTTTGAATTGAGCAAACTCTTGAGCATTCATAACATCAGGCATGCCTCTGTCAGATACACTTTCAATACCATAATGAGCACTAAACGCGATATTAGTCTTACCAGGCTTACCTTTTTTAGTAGTTACTAGGATAACACCGTTAGCTGCTCTTGAACCATAAAGTGTTGTAGAAGCAGCGTCTTTAAGAATAGAGATAGTTTCAATTTCATCCGGTGATAATGTTTCCAATCCTGAGCTAGTAGGGAAACCATCAATAACTATAAGCGGATTATTTCCTGCATTGATAGATGCTTGACCACGAATACGAATAGCCAAGTTAGCATTTGGTTCACCATTTGTATTCAAAATCTGAACCCCCGCAAACTTACCCTGCATTTTCTGAGTGATGTTAGAAACCGGCATATCAGCTACTTCATCGGTATTTATTCTACTCATCGCACCTGTTACAGATCTAGCTTTCTGTGTACCATATGCTACAACCACTACTTCATCAAGTATTTCTGTATCCTCTAATAAAGTAATATTAATTGTAGTCCTACCAGCAACTTCAACAATTTGAGTTCGCATACCTACATATGAAATCTCCAGTTTTGCGTTTTCAGGTACATTAGTTAGCATAAAGTTACCATTAATGTCAGTTACAGTCCCAATGTTTGTCCCGGGTATCTGAACTGTTACACCAATGAGAGACTCCCCTAGATTGTCAGTAACTTTACCGTTTATGGTTTTGTTCTGAGCAAAAAGACCGAGGGATAATGACCACAATATAGTAATCAAGATTCCTTTTGTTAGATTTAAAATTTTAACTTTCATCTCATTTTGTTAGTTTAGATTAATGAATATTCAGTATTTCACGTTAAAGAGTTAATTATATGTTTGGTACATGATTAAACAAGGGCTATATGTTTAGATAAATTATTTATAACTTTCCTTGTTGCGAAATTATATTAACGATTATACATTAAACTATAGGATTTGGGATTAAAACTATTAAAAATGATTTTTTTTGCTTCTAAAGCTTCAAATAATGCATTAGTTTTTTTCAAAGATGTTATATTTCAGATCATAAATAGTGGAAGAAGGTTATGCATATCCATATTATTAAATTTGTATTAAGGTACAACCTAATATATATGATATGGTAGTCGAAGTAAATTGTATTATGAAGGTTTATAATTTGATATATATATTATGCTATTTATTATCAATGTTTCTGAAGAGGATTTAACAAATATTTTCTAGTTTATAACCATACCAATCTACACAGTCCAAATCTTTTTTATTTAATCATCAATTTTAATTATCACCCCCTCAGGTGCTTCAATCTCACTTTCAATTTTCCCACCAGCCTGTTTTACATGTTTAACTTTGATAATACCCAATGGAGTAGGGAAGGATCCTTCAGCAAAATCCAGATCGCCAAGATTAGGTGATATCCTAATAACCTTAGAACCCGGTTCAATCACCTG
>Ga0209075_1003720_pt1 | contig 12524 bp, 8 predicted proteins | sample Stecom2011_FD_187523 | JGI IMG/M metagenome (GOLD analysis project Ga0209075, IMG submission 187523) | Agricultural soil microbial communities from Utah to study Nitrogen management - Steer compost 2011 (SPAdes) (version 2) | ecosystem: Environmental > Terrestrial > Soil > Agricultural land...
AACAGAACTTTTAACTTATGCTACAGCAGTAGAAAGTCCTTCTGAACATCATATTTCTAAAGGTTTAACACGAAAAGCAAAGGAAGATAAATTAGAAATTCCTTCTGTTACTGATTTTAAGTACAACGCTGGAATTGGTGTACGCGGAATCGTAAATGGAAAGGAAGTGCAAGCAGGAGGATATTTGTTGTTAGAGCAAATGGATCAAAAGATAGATGAGGATAAAAACGAAGGAATAGAGACCAAAATCTTCACTTTTGTGGATGGAGAATTAATTGGCTTTATAACCTTCGCTGATGAAATAAGAGAAAGTTCTTATGATGCCATTAAAACCCTTCATGCACACAACATAAAAACTTCTTTACTCACTGGAGACAACGAGATCGTTGCCAAATATGTAGCTGATAAATTGGGACTTGACGATTATATGTCAGAGGTTCTCCCCGATCAAAAATTGGAGAAAATAAAAGAACTTCAAGCGAAAAATGAATTTGTTGCCATGGTGGGTGACGGTGTAAATGATGCCCCTGCTTTAGCCCAAGCTGATGTTGGCATTGCAATTGGTTCAGGAACCGATGTAGCTGCCGAAACTGCAGATATTGTATTAATGGACAGTGACCCAAAAGACATTGTCAACTTAATTCTATTTGGAAAAGCGACCTATCAAAAGATGGTTCAAAACTTAGTTTGGGCTACAGGTTATAACGTTATCGCTTTGCCCTTAGCAACAGGTTTTATTCCAGGACTAATGATAAGCCCTGCTTTTGGAGCAGCATTGATGAGTGTGAGTACAATAGTTTGTGCGTTAAATGCGCAGTTATTGAGACGTAAAATTGGGAGGAGATAAGAGGAATAATCACTAAATTCACCCCCTTAAACATTTCAACATCAAAAAATGACTTCAACAATTATCATTATGACCTCTGTTATGGTCCTCTCGCTTTTCGCTCCGTTTGGAGCTTATTATGGAGTAAAACTGGCCAGAAAAAGAGATTTCAAGGCGCACCGAAAATTGCAAACAATCACTTTTATCCTTTGTGGATTGGGGGTTTTGGCTTTAGAGATTCTTATTCGTTACTCTGGAGGCTCAGGAAGTTTGGCTTCGAATAGTGATTATTATGGAACTTCATTTTTCACCATTACACTCATTTCTCACATTATTGTGGCGGTACTTACCTATTTAATTTGGGCGGTTTTCATCATTGCATCAAACCGGAAATATCAAAAAACGCTACCTGGAAAGTTTTCAAAAATGCATAAACGTATTGGCTTGATTATTTTTGTAGGATTAATTTATACAGCGCTTACTGCCTTGGTGATTTATATGATGACGTTGAATATTGTTTAAGGTGATTATCGACTCGTCCTATTGCGGACTAAAGTCCACCTATTAGATGTAGAGTCTAAAGTGAGAAGCTTAAGTTTCACATCAATAAATCTGTCTAAAAATTCAATTATTCCAAACTAAACACAACCCATACAACAATGACTCTCCATACTTTACATTAAAAAAACCGTTTGTCCCTAATAAAAACCATTAATACAACTATCTAAAAAACAGATTTTTACACCTACGTTATTGATGCAACTCTCATTTAATTCAAGAATTAGAGACATTTTTCTGTAATAAACCCATTCATAATTCATATATTTATTTTTCACTTCTTATTTTGTATTAACTCTTTACGAAATAAAAAACATTTATGAACTAATAATAAAGTACTTTGCGCTCAAAGTGCATTAGAAAATATAATCACCAATATGAAACAACTCCTGACAGTTCTTTTCAGCACTTTTATTATAAGTTTAGCTTATGCACAACCTATTACAGACTTTAGCGCTTCTCCATTAGAGATTTGTGTTGGTGAAGAGGTTCAATTTACTGACCTTTCAACTTCTTCGGAAACAATAAACGGTTGGACATGGGACTTTGGAGATGGTTCAACATCAGCAGACCAAAATCCGACACATACATATACAAACTCAGGTGATTTTACAGTAACACTAACCGCTAACGATGTGAATGGAGCTGAACCGGAAGTAAAAATTAACTATATTAAAGTTAACCCACTTCCAACGCCAAGTTTTACAACAAATCTTATTGGTGGGTGTACATTGCCGAGTCAAGTACAACTCACGAATATTTCCCCAAGCTCCGGAGTGACTTACAATTGGGATTTTGGAAATGGAACAAATTCAACTAGCTCAACGCCAGGAAATGTTACATACAATACGGCCAGCTCTTATGACATTGTACTGACTGTAACAGACAATACAACTGCCTGTGAAAATACCTTTACTCAAACCGTTGACATTGTTGATTATCAAGCAGAATTCTCAGCTTCTTCAGCTACAACTTGTCAAGGTGGTACTGTAGCCTTCACAGATAATTCCTCTTTAGGAACAGATGCTTGGAACTGGAGTTTTGGAGATGGATCAAGCTCTTCAGCACAAAACCCTTCTCACACTTTCGCAACACCTGGAACATATACGGTAACTTTAACAGCTACAAATACCGCTAATAACTGTACAAATACTTACACCGAGACAATTGAAGTTTTTCCACTTCCTACTCCAACCTTTACCTTTGATACTGAGTCGGGGTGTGCTCCTTTGGATGTTAACTTTACGAATACAAGTACTGGAGGTGGTACTTACGAATGGGATTTTGGTGATGGGAATACCTTTTCAGGAGAAACCCCACCAGCAAACACCTATACTTCTAATGGCTCTTTTACAGTTACATTAACACAAACCGATGCAAATGGTTGTATAAACTCTGTGCAAGAAACAATTAGTGTTTCTCCGATTGAGGCTGATTTTTCTGCTGATGTTCTTGAAGGATGTGAAGCTTTAGATGTTGTATTTACAGACTTATCTAGTTCTCCTAACACAAACGATCCAATTACAAGTTGGAATTGGGATTTTGGAAATGGCTCTACCTTTAATGGTCAGAATCCTCCTACACAATCTTATAATGAAGGAGTTTATGATGTTACTTTAACAATTAACACTACAGCTGGGTGTAACCTGACTGTTACATTTGATGAATATATATCTGTAGGAATTCCTCCTAATGTGGATTTCTCTTGGAATCCAATTCAAGACTGTGCAAAATCAGAGTGGGAGTTTACAAATCTAACAACTATTCCTGTTCCTCATGACCCTAGCGAAGTAACGTATAACTGGGAGTTTGGAGATGGAGGAACCGATAGCCAGGAGAACCCAACTTATGAATACCCTCAAGACACTGGTTATTTCGACGTTCAATTAATAGTTGATTTTCGAGGTTGTCCGGATACAATGATTTATGAAAACGCAGTATATGTTGATGCACCAATTGCATTGTTTAGTGTGACTTCAGTTTACTGTAATCCTACTCTTCCTTTAGAAGTAACTTTTAACGACAATGCGATCATTGGAAAAGAAACAGACAATGCTGAGATGATTTGGGATTGGGGAGATGGTACAACCAGTACAATAGTTCCACCTGATTTATACAATGATAATCCCGGAGATATCAAACACACCTATAATAATTTAGGTTCTTATGACATAAAGCAAGTAGTACATAACTACACAACTGGATGTTCTGACAGTATCACAAATACGATTCACCTTTCAGATATTGAAGCATTTTTTGATATTTCAAATGATTCTGTTTGTGTTAATAATCAAATAACGCTTTCTAATAATGGTTCAACTTCAACTCATCCATTAAGCAATTATAGCTATGATTTTGGTGATGGTTCTGTAATCAGTGGTGAGAATATTAACTACACATATTCAACCCCAGGTACTTATGACATTACTTTTACCGTTACAAATAACGTGGGGTGTTCTGCTAGTAGGCAATTCTTAGGTTTTGAAGCACTTGCTTTACCTCAAGCTAATATCACAGCTTCAGATAACTTTGGATGTGCTCCACTAACGGTTACATTTACAAATAGCTCTGTTAGCCAAAGCGGTGTTCCTCTAACTAGTTTTGATTGGACCTTTACAGATGGATCCACTCAATCAACAGCAACTATAGGTCAAACTACAAATTTCACATTTACAAGTGAGGGAACTTTTCAAACCAGACTTGTAGCAACTGATGAATTCGGATGTGTTTCTCCTACGACACTTGTTCAAACAACTTTAACAAAACCTACCGCTTTGTTTGATTTACCTGCAGTTGTGTGTAGCGATGAAGTGTTTTCAACAACCAATAATTCTATTAATTATGTATCCTCTGAATGGTTTGTTAATACTTCATCGGAATCAACAGACACTGATTTAACGACTTCGTTAAACCATGTAGGGTCTACGAATAATTACTCATCTACAGACAATATAATTCTTATTGTAACTGACGCTAACGGGTGTAAAGATACTTTAGAGCAATCAATAATTACCTCTACTCCATATGCAGACTTTGGTTATACTTTCAGTGGTGCAAATACAAATAGCAGTGGAAACTTTGTTTGTCCTCCTGTTTTCGCAAGTTTAGAAGACTTATCTGGCTCTTATGGAAATATCACAAATTGGAATTGGAACTTTGGTGATGGAAAATCATCTACTCTTCAAAACCCTAACAACACTTATGTATTTGCAGGAAGCTACACTGGATCTTTAGTTATCGTTGATGAGTATGGCTGTTCAGACACTATGGTTAATGTTGACTACCTAGTAATCGATGGACCTAAAGGAGACTTAGAATGGACACTAAAAGATTATTGTGAAAATGAATACACCTTTACTCCAAGTAATCTTGACGGTGTTTCTAACATTTTATGGATAATGGGGAATGGAGACACTATTAGTTCAATAGACGAGTTTGACTACATATATGATGATGCAGGAACATTTACACCTACAGCAATATTGGTTAATGTAAACAACTGTAATGTTCCTTACACATTAAACCCAATTACCATCACGCAAAGTTTATTAGATCCATATTTTGAAGTTGATCCTTTAGAAATGAATTGGGGTGAACTTGCAACAATTTCTGATTTCTCAACGGGTGGTTACGGTGGAATTGTAGATTGGTCTTGGGAAACTGGTGAAGATCAATTTAACAATAGTGGTGGCTCATTTGGCTATATGTTTAATTCATCGGGAGATGTTGTAGTAACATTGACTGTAACAGATACTGCAGGGTGTAAAGCTTCCTATGAAGTAATTGTGAAAGTCAATGCCGTACTTACAATCCCTAATATATTAACAGCGAATGGTGACGGAACTAATGATATATTTAAAATAATTGATAATGTCTACAAAAGCTATACTGTCACAATCTTAAACAGATGGGGTAATGTAGTTAGCGAAAGATATATTGAAGAAGGTAACTACTTATGGGATGGATATAACAGATGGGGTGATGAAGCTACTGATGGTGTTTACTTCTATAAAATAGACGGCTTACAAAGAGACGGTAAACCAAGAGTGGAACATGGTTTTGTTCACTTGGTAAGATAAATTAAGGACTAGCGGACTACCCCTTAGAGGAGTAGCATATATCCGTTCAACATAATGTTATATCAAAACAAAAAGGACACTCTTCAGTGTCCTTTTTTCATAATATTATTTTTAACTTTTATTCTTCCGTAAACTTATCGATCACCTCTTGTGTTACTCCAGTAGAACTGAATCCTCCATCATGGAAAAGATTCTGCATAGTTACATATCTAGTATAATCAGAGAACATAGAAATACAGTATTCTGCACATGCTTCAGCTGATGCATTTCCTAATGGACTCATCTTATCACTAAATGAAACAAACTCGTTGAATCCTTTAATTCCTTCACCTGCTGTTGTAGGTGTAGGAGATTGAGAAATTGTGTTGATTCTTACTTTATTTTTAATTCCATAGTGGTAGCCAAAACTACGAGAAATTGACTCCAATAATGACTTAGCATCTGCCATATCATTATAGTCCGGGAAAATTCTCTGTGCAGCAATGTATGTCAATGCAATAACAGAACCCCATTCGCTAATCGCGTCTTTTCTCATTGAAGTTGATAATATTTTATGCAAAGAAGTTGCAGAAATATCTAAACTTTGGCTGTAGAATTTATAGTTTAAATCTGTATAATGCTTGCCTTTACGTACGTTTGGAGACATTCCAATAGAATGTAAGATGAAATCTATCTTACCACCAAGAATCTCCATTGATTGATCAATTAGATTCTCAATATCTTCATCACTTGTTGCATCTGCAGGAATAATTTGACTATTTGTTTTCTTAGCCAATTCATTGATTTCCCCCATTCGCATAGCAATAGGTGCATTTGTCAATACAAATTCTGCTCCTTCAGCGTGAGCCAATTCAGCGACTTTCCATGCAATTGATTTTTCGTTCAATGCACCAAAAATAATTCCACGCTTACCTTTTAAAATATTGTTTGCCATATTTATTTTCTTTGAATACAAAAATAGAATTATTCTTTAAATAGTCTCACTCAAAAACAAATAGAAAAAGACTTTAGTTCTTTAAACCAAATCCATATCTTCGTGTTATACCTATTAATATCTGTAAAGCTCATAAAATATGTCTAAAAAAAAGCCCGACGAAAACAAGAATAAAGACTTTGTTAATCCGATAGATCCTGATCACATTACGGAAAACCCACACAACCTCCCCTATCCACATGCAGTTGGAAGTGCATTGGTAAAGCCTGAGGATGAAGGAAAACTAAAGAGTCGTGCTTTGAATGCTATGGAGCACCAAACAGATATGCAACTCAAACAGCTGTATGAACAAATGAACTTATTGGCCAGTCAAGCTAAAGGGCTTCAAGACAGGAAGGTTATTTCAGAAAAGATTTATGGTGCCGAAATGCGCTTCGAACCTTTAATCAATCATATTTATCATTTGTATCAAAAAGATGATAAAAAGTATTTGCTTTCTTTAATCGCACCAGATGAATGGGGAAATTCTAAAAAAACTTTTGAGTTTGTTGCTACGGTGCAGTTATTAGCGGATCACACCTGGGATGTTTTGGAAAAGAGTGATTTGGAAATTTAGGCAATAGACTCTAGGCTTTAAACCTGATGAATATATTTTTGCAGAGTGCACTTCAGTTTTCGCAAAGGTCGCGGGAAGAATAAGTTTAACGCTACGCTGCCAGCGCAAGGATGGCTTTCTCCGACTTACTGTGTTTAATTTAATTTTTTGTAACAATTTTGGTCACTTTCATCGGCCGCATAATACCTTACACAAAATTCAATTACACCATCTTTAGACCAAATATACCCTCCTCCATTACTTAAAGTATCTTTTAATAATTCAGGAAACTTTACTAAGTCACTATCTAAGTTATAGAAATAGGGAGATTCGAATTTAATAACATTTTCTTTTACACTCCATTTTCCTTGATTTTTTAATACAAGATCTTTATTAGAATCATAAACTTTCCGGAAATACAAACTATCTTTTTTCAACTTTATTATATCAAAAGTATTTCTATAGTTAACTGGTGAATAAATACCAATCAATTCTTTTTCGGAAAAATTACACGAAGTAATTAATATGCTTAGCAAAAAAATGCAATTATTATTCTCATATTGTATTTTTATAAAATCAGTTTTTTTTAGCGCAGAAATACGTTCTAATGTAACAATTTAAAACAAACATAGATAAAGAAGTTTTTATTCATTTAAGATAATCTTAAGTGATTTCGGGATGCGCATTATCTTTTTTTGAAGTTGGAGCGAACTAGAGTTCGAAAATAATCGAGGAAGTTCCGAAGCTTGCGTAGGAAATCACCGAGATTATCGAATTTTAGGAGTGGAAACGAGAAAAAATATCAAGCGCTAGAGTTTTTTGTTTCTTTTTTGGGCAATGCAAAAAAGAAAAAGCAATAATTTAAGTAATAGTTGAATTCGAAGGGATTTTTTTAATTCAACCTCTAAAATCGCACCCTCAACTGTACCCCAACCTCACTCTTCACATTTCCTTTTATTTCCTCTGGACCACTGCTCAAACTTTCTTCTTGATTATATACAAATGCTGCATAACGCACCCATAAATCACAACGTTGGTTGAAGAATGTATAACGAAGCATTACATACGCTCTACTTCCTTTATTAAAATAGGCAGGAATACTGAATACATTTTCAAGGTTATATTCGTAGGCATAAACACGTGTTTCATAACTATCTGTATTGAAAATAGCATAACGTAAAGAAACCTCAACAGGGAATTTCTTGCTGCGGTAAAGTAAATCTTGAGATAAAGCGAATCCGTCTTGTTTTCCACTGCTTTCACGTTGGTCGGTTACGTAATCTATTCGTGAACGCCATTTCCAACCACCCCCCATGTCTGCCGTTAATCCTACTTGATATTTTCTTTGCTTGTAACGCTCAATCGGACGAATATTTCCTTCATACGCACTTGCATTAATCATTTTGTCTTTTTCACGTACGCGTAAATACGTTTCAAAACGTGGACTTGGTCGGAATTTTAATTGGCCGAGTATTTCATGTCCTTCACTTGGACTGTCCACCCTAAATTTTAACCAAGGAGATTTAAAGAAATCAACATAAGAATTTAAACTCCATGCTTTACTCAGTTTAAATGCTCCTCCTAAGTAGATTCCTGATTCGTTGATGGTATTGCTTCCATCGCCAAAACCTTGCGCGTAAAAAGTGTGATAGTCTTTAGGATAGTTTCTGTAAAGTGCCGTAATTGATGCTCTTCTTCCCATTGCTACAGTTAATCCCTGAAGTATAGCAACTGCATTGGAACTTCGACTTTGGGCTACTTCTCCATACAAACTTACATTTCTAAAAATATATGAATAGTCCGCACTGAGGTTTAAGAGTTCTTTACCGGCGAACTGATACTTATTCATTAATTGGTCTGAACGTTGGTAAAACACATCGTATGCTTGTTGTACAGCTGTTATTCCAACTTGGAATCCTCTTGTTTCGTATTTAACATTCGCACCATAGATCAACTCCATCAGGCTATTTTTACGCTCCAACTCAGAGGTTGTTCGGTGATACCCTGTCATATTAATAGAAGAAGCCATTCTCGCTTCCTCAGAATCAATCGTATCTAACATTTCAACTGAACCGTCAACTCCTTTATAAGAAGCCCATGTCGTTAGAGAAAAATCTTTAATTCCTAACTCAACTCCTGCTCCACGCATAAATCGAACTTCATCTGTTGAAGTGTATGGTCTTAATCCTTTAGCATTTTTCTTTGCAGAAGAAGCATCAGCTGTTTTACTAAATCCATATCCTGACCACATAGCTAATCCCTGACCAAACTGAACTTGATAGTCTCCAATCACAGCTTTTCTCAAGAATTTATTTCCACTGTAATAAGCATGAGCACTATAAAAGTCAAAGCCATAAGGCGATTTTTTTCCAAACAATTGTTCCCCTGGGTCTTTCTCCATAGTTACCCCTATACTTAGGTCATTCTTGTGCGTATATCGAATACGTGAATATAATTTATTTGGATCTCCCCAGTAGTACTTACTACTTTCTTCTCTTTCTTCGTCAGTAACATCAGCATAACCTGCTTTGTCTTCAATGTTTCGAATAAATCTAAAGTAAGCTTCTACTTTGCCTTCTTGTAAGTACTTTTTGAAATTACCCTTTTGTTTTTCTTCAACTTTAGAAACACGAACAAAGGGTAGAATATTCTCTAAAGTCAATAAATCCCAGTATTCAACTTCTTGGATTTCAAAAATTGTTTTAAAAGGTCCCTTGTTGTCTCTCCAAATCAATAAAGAATTAATTTGGAAATCACTTAACATTAGGAGTTCTTGTAATTCTTCTTTTGTTGCTGTATTAAGATTAAGTGGATTATCATAATAGATATTAAGCACATCAAAAATGTCTTCCAAAGAAACATCCTCTGATTCTAAATCTTGCGCAATAAACTCTATTCTCTGCTGAATAATTTCATTTTTAGATTGCCCGAAAGCTATTGCTCCAACAATAAAAAAAGATATGAGAATTAGATACTTCATTAATTTTTAAGCCTATAAAAGTCAACAATAAACGAAGCTGCTGGAGTCCAACCGAGTATTTGATTATACTGTGTAGATAAATCCAACTTAAAGCGTTCATACTTCAATCCAAAACCAAACGAAAAATCCATTGGCGCACCCTGAACTCCTGCACGTATGTACAATAAATCAATAGGATGATATTCTACTCCAGCACGTAATCGAGTGTCAAAAGTAACTTCTTGCTCGATTTCAGCTACAATTAATAATTCTTCAATTAATTGATAGGAAACCCCAAGTCTAAGCAGAGTTCCAAACCTGTCGTCTTTAAAATCTGAAAGTTTAGCACGGCCAATATTTACAACTGAAAAACCAATATTTACTTTATCATTTAGTTTTGCTAATGCCCCAAATTCAGCACTTACTCCATGTTTGGACCCATAATACGAACCTAAAGTCATTCCTAAATAATTAAACTGAACTCCTGCAGAAATTTTTTCTGATAGTTTCATGCTATAACCTAAGCCAGCACGTGTTGTTCTATAAGTGTCATAACCATAAAACTGTCCACCTGCTGAAATTACTCCAACTTTTAAAGGAACAGCTACAGCAGCACTTTGAGATTGCAATTCTTTAAGAGCATAACGACTTTCGTATGAAATACCCGCAGAACCATTTTCAAGAAAACCTAAGGCTCCGGGATTATGGTGAAAAGAGAAAACATCGACAAAAGTCACACCGTTGTTTGCCATTGAACCCACACGTGCACCCTGTGACATCCAACCTTGAGCGTTAACAATAAAAGTTATAAGTAATGTAAAACAGACAATCAGTATAGCTTTCATTAATTGAATTTAAAAATATGAATATTGAAAAATGAACTACTGCTTTTTACGTACATATACAATTACAATTTCTTAATTACAAACTTCAAATATAAGGATATTCTATGCTTTCCAAAAACAAACCTTTTGCTGGAACAGAACAACCCGCTTCTCCTCTATCCTCAGCAGAAATAATATCTTTTACTGCTTCCGGTGGAATGCTTCCTTTTCCCACCTCTAGTAAGGTACCAACAATTGCGCGTACCATATTCCTCAAGAAACGATTAGCACTAATTTCAAATCGCAATTGATCTCCCACAACCTTCCATTCTGCATGATATACTTCGCAAAAGTTATTATTGACATCAGTATGTAGTTTTGAAAAGGATGTAAAATCTTGTCTCCCCAATAAAATCTTAGCAGCTTCATTCATTTTTTCAACAGAAAGTGTTCTTGGATAAAACCAACTGTCATTTTGATGAAATGGTAATTTCTTTTGGTGAATAAAATAATGGTATGTTCTTTTTGTAGCATCGAAACGTGCATGTGCTTCTGGTGCTACCTCAAACACATCGTTGATAGCAATAGCAAAAGGAAGCATATTGTTTAATTTATAATGCAACTGTTCAGTTGAAAATAAAGGTTCTAAATCAACATGGAAATAAGCTTGTTTGGCATGAACTCCAGCGTCTGTTCTTCCACAACCTACTATATCAATAACTTGATTTCCAAACAACATGGAAAACTTCTCTTCAATTACCCCTTGAATAGTCTGTACATCTAATTGCTTCTGCCATCCAGAATAATCTGTACCGTCATAAGAACATTGAAAAAAGAAACGCTTCTTCATGTTACAAAATTACTAAATTATAGGGGAAGTCACCTGAGATTTTGAAGTGGAGTCTTGATTTTTTTTAGTTTTGATAAATTCAGGAGACTTTATTTTAAAAGATTCTTTAATTTAACAGACAAAATATAATTCATGAAAGTTCATTTTATTGCCATTGGAGGAAGTGCAATGCACAATTTAGCTATTGCTTTATCAAGAAAAGGAATCACTGTAACAGGTACAGATGATGAGATTTTCGAACCCTCAAAAGGCCGATTAAAAAAGGAAGGAATTCTTCCTGAAAAAATTGGATGGAACGAGAACTTAATTACATCTGATTTAGATGCTGTAATTCTTGGAATGCATGCCAGAGCTGATAATCCTGAATTGGCTAAAGCAAAAGAATTAGGTATTCCTATTTTCTCATATCCTGAATATATTTATGAGCAATCAAAAAACAAAAAACGTGTTGTAATTGGAGGTTCTCATGGTAAAACGACCATTACTTCAATGGTTTTACATGCTTTGCAAGTGCTAGACTTCCCAGTTGATTATATGGTTGGTGCACAACTAGAAGGATATGATTGCATGGTTAAATTAACAGAAGAAAATAATGTGATTATTCTTGAAGGTGATGAATACCTTAGCTCTCCAATTGATAGAAGGCCAAAGTTCCATTTATACAAACCTCATATCGCTATGATAAGCGGGATTGCTTGGGATCATATCAATGTTTTTCCAACGTATGATAATTACGTAGATCAATTTGATCAATTCTGTGAAATTATTGAAGACAATGGTGTTTTGGTATACAATGAAGAAGATGCTGACACAAAAATGGTAGCCTTAAAACAGAAAGACAGGCTGAAAGTTGTTCCCTATTCTACTCCACAGTACGAAGTAAATGAAAAGGGCACGGT
>Ga0209075_1003721_pt1 | contig 12522 bp, 12 predicted proteins | sample Stecom2011_FD_187523 | JGI IMG/M metagenome (GOLD analysis project Ga0209075, IMG submission 187523) | Agricultural soil microbial communities from Utah to study Nitrogen management - Steer compost 2011 (SPAdes) (version 2) | ecosystem: Environmental > Terrestrial > Soil > Agricultural land...
CCAGCTGGCGGAATTTGGCCAAAGCCTGACCGGAATCCAGCAGCCGAGTTAGGTGCCGGCGGGCATCACTCAAGTCCCATTCCGTCTGAGCCAAGGCCACCATATGGCTGCCCAGTTCCAGGCACAGTTCCCTCAAATCCTCAGGTCCGCTACCCCTTAAGATCTGGATAGCCTCCGCTACCTCCAAAGCATTGCCCACAGCTCGCCCCAGGGGACGGTCCATTGCCGTCAGTAGCGCCACGGTACGACGCCCCAAATTCTCTCCGATGTCCACCATGGTCTTGGCCAAAGCCCAAGCCTTTTCCACATCGGGCATAAAGGCACCGTTGCCCACCTTCACATCCAGGACCAGAGCATTGGCCCCGGAGGCAATTTTTTTACTCATTATCGAACTGGCAATCAGGGGCAAACTGTCCACGGTGGCAGTCACATCCCGCAGGGCATAGAGTCTGCCGTCGGCAGGGGCAATTTTAGCTGTCTGCCCCACCACTGACAGCTTATGCTCATTTACCGCTGCAATAAAATCTTTGCTGTCCAGGGAAACGTTAAACCCGGGAAAGGATTCCAATTTGTCCAACGTACCACCGGTATGACCCAACCCTCTGCCCGACATTTTGGCTACAGGCACGCCAGCGGCAGCCACCAAGGGGCCCAAGATTAGAGTGGTGGTGTCTCCTACCCCGCCAGTACTGTGTTTATCCACCTTGACGCCAGCGATGCCGGACAAATCCACAGTTTCGCCGGAATCCACCATGGCCTGGGTCAACCAAACCACTTCCTCTTGGTTCATCCCCCGAAAGTAAACGGCCATGGCCCAGGCGGCCATCTGGTAATCAGTCACTTCACCACTTACATATGCAGAAATCAAAAAATCAATCTCTGCCTTGCTCAGACTGAATCCGTCTCTCTTTTTGAGAATAATGTCATAAGCCCGCACTAAATTTCAACTCGCTCTAGCCAGCCCCGAATCAGATTAATAAATTTGGGGCGGATTTCGTTGGCCACTTTTACTACTTGTTCATGGGTTAGGGGCTCCAATTCACTGGGGAGGGACATATCTGTGATGCAGGAAATCCCCAACACTCTTAAGCCTAGATAGTTGGCAACTATGACCTCAGGAATAGTGGACATGCCCACTGTATCTGAACCCATGGTAATCAGCATCTTCAGCTCAGCCTTGGTGCTATATGTGGGACCACTGATGGCCATGTACACCCCCTGCTGCAATCTAATGCCCTGTTGCCTGGCCACATCCTGGGCCAAAATGCCAAACTCCGCATCATAGGCCTGGGACATATCGGGAAAACGAGGCCCCAACTCCTCATCATTGGGTCCTATCAGGGGGTTGGGCAAAATATTGATATGATCAGTAATCAGCATCAAATCCCCCGGCTTAAACTTGGCGTTGAGACCACCGCAGGCATTGGTGGCCACCAAGGCTTTACAACCCAGGGCCTTCAAGACGTATACGGGAAATGTAACCTGCTGCATACTGTAGCCTTCATAATAGTGGAATCGGCCCTGCATGGCCGCCACTTTTTTACCTTCCAATACTCCCAACACCAAACGACCAGCGTGTCCAGCCACCGTGGATACAGGAAAATGGGGAATGGTGGCAAAATCCACCACATGTGGGTCTTGAATTTCCTCAGCTAATGTTCCCAGACCGGAGCCCAGAATCAAAGCTATATCTGGTTCAAACTGAGTTTTAGCCCGAATAAAATCCACTGCCTCCTGAATCTTGCGTGTCAATTCCATGCTCATTCCCTCCCCAAAATTCCCACCAGCTGGCTAACCAAAGCCCTGAATTGGCTTTGCACCCGGGTGGTGGTATCGATGACTTCTTGATGATTGAGTTTTTCTGCCCCCAAACCGGCAGCCATGTTGGTAATACACGAAATTCCCAACACCTTCATTCCGGCATGGACGGCGGTTATAACTTCCGGCACAGTGGACATGCCCACGGCATCAGCCCCCAAGCGCCGAAAAGATTGAATTTCTGCAGGACTCTCAAAACTGGGACCCGACACAGCCATGTAGACCCCCTGGCGTAAGGGAATATGTAACTCCTCAGCCACGGTCTGGGCCTCAGGCCAAAACTCTGGCGTATAGGCCTGGGACATGTCGGGAAAGCGGGGCCCAAATCGATGGGGGTTGGGACCGATGAGAGGGTTGTCTCCAGTAAAATTGATATGGTCGGTTATAAGCATCAGATCTCCGATGCTGAATTCCGGATTCAGCCCTCCAGCGGCGTTGGTTACCACCAGGGTTTCAGCCCCCAAGGCGCGTAGCGTCCACAGGGCATAAGCAATCTTGCGCTGGCTGTAACCTTCATAGTAGTGGAAGCGCCCCTGCATGGCCACCACATCCACCCCGCTGAGACGACCAAAGACCAGGCGTCCAGCATGCCCCGGCACAGTAGAGCTGGGAAAGCCAGGTATGCGGGTATAATCCACGCTGATACTGGCCTCTAGCTCCTCGGCCAATCCTCCCAAGCCAGAGCCCAGGATCAGAGCAAACTTCGGTTTACCAAAACCTTTACTTTGCAAAAAATCTACAGCTTGGTCCAACTGTTTATATGTATTATCCACTATCTCACCTCTTTGGCAAAACTGAATCCGGGACAAGAATAATCCACCGCCAGCAATTCCGCCACCGTCGCCGCCACATCGGCAAAACTCTTGCGGGTGCCCAGGTCAACACCGGCCCTTAAATTACGCCCGTAAACCAAGAGGGGCACATACTCCCGGGTATGGTCTGTGCCGGGAAATGTGGGATCACAACCGTGATCGGCGGTGATAATCAAGACATCCTCTTCCTTCATAGCCTCCATTATTCGCCCGATGCCGGCATCAGCCTCTTCTAAAGCCTGGGCATAGCCCTGGACATCATTACGGTGACCGTAAAGCATGTCGAAATCCACTAGATTTATAAATACCATATCCCCCTGCCCCTGGGTGACCAAACTCAGCGTCGTCTCGAGACCATGGGCGTTGCTCTTGGTCTTGTGAGCCTGGGCAATGCCCAAGCCAGAGAAAATATCTTGGATTTTGCCCACAGAAATCACAGTTTTACCCGCCTTGGCCAAGGCCTGTAGCACAGTGGGCCGTTCGGGTTCTACAGAATAATCCTTACGATTAGCGGTGCGCACAAAGGAACCTGCCTCCCCCACAAAGGGACGGGCGATGACCCGGGCAACTTTATGTTCTCCTTGGAGCAGATTCCGGGCCTCTTGGCAGATCCGATACAGCTCTTGCACGGGAATCACTTCCTCATGAGCAGCGATCTGAAAGACGCTGTCCGCGGAAGTATAGACAATGGGTTTACCGGTGCGCACATGTTGCTGGCCCAATTCGGCGATTATTTCGGTACCAGATGCCACCACATTGCCTAGAACTCCCCGTCCAATCCGACGGCTAAAATCATCAATAATTAGTTGGGGGAAACCCTGGGGATATGTACGAAAGGGTTCTGAGACAATTACACCGGCCATTTCCCAGTGGCCGGTGATGGTATCTTTTCCGTCGGCAGCTTCGGCCATGCGCCCAAAACAACCCTGGGGATTTGGATCAGATGTCAGGCCATTTACTTCCAAGATATTGGCCATCCCCAGCTGCTCCATGACTGGTAAATTAAGTCCCCCCACCTCCCGGGCGATATTGCCCAGAGTGTTGCTGCCGACATCACCGAATTTTTCGGCATCCGGCATTGCTCCTATCCCTACACTGTCCAACACCATCAGTATTACCCGCATAGAATTCCTCCTCCGATAGCCTACCGCTTGACCCGGGGCCGAAATTGCTGGTAAACATCCCGCAAGTGGTTGGCGGTGACCTGGGTATATATCTGGGTAGTGGTTATATCTGAATGGCCTAGCATCTCCTGAACAGACCGGAGATCGGCTCCATTTTCCAACAAGTGGGTGGCAAAGGAATGGCGTAAAGTATGGGGGGTTATATCCTGGGTAAATCCCGCTTGGCGCACATACTTCTTAAGTATCTTCCAAAATCCCTGCCGGGTCAGCCGCCGACCATGGGTGTTGACAAATACCGCCAACTCCTGGTTATCTCGAACTAATTTGGGACGCCCCAGTTTGAAGTATGTATCAACACATTCCATGGCAGTGGCCCCCATGGGCACAATTCTTTCCTTGGACCCTTTGCCCAAACATCGCAAAAAACCCATCTCCAAATTGACATCACTATAATTCAAATCCACCAATTCCGAAACACGGATGCCCGTAGCGTAGAGCAATTCTAGCATGGCCTTGTCCCGTTTCCCACTGGCGCTATTTGCATCGGGCTGAGACAAAAGCTTATTAACTTCAGCCACGGTGAGAATGTTGGGAAGACGTTTGGGTATCTTGGGGGAGTCTAACTCTATGGAAGGATTCTTATCCACCAGGTTCTCCTGGTTTAAGAAGCTGTAAAAAGAACGAATGGCAGCCAAGTTACGGGAAATAGTCGCCGCTGCCCGGCCATTGCTATGTAAATCCTCCAAAAAAGCCATGATCTCCCGCCGCTCCACCTGTCCCAATCCCAGCACACCTAGACGATGCAGGTAGCGGACAAATTTTGCCAGATCCCGACGGTAGCTTTCCAGGGTATTTTTCGCCAATCCCCGTTCTACCTTAAGATGCAATAAATAATTTTCGACCAGCTGTTCCATATTCCGTACTCCTTTTGGATGGATTGACTACTATCAAACTTACCATAATTCCAAGGCCAGGTCAAAATACTTCCGGGAGATTCAAATACCTCCATGGGCAAAATCAAACATCTCCACCAGCATTCGCAGCCACATCCCCAATTTGGCGCCGGCAGCCGCCAAGACAGGATTGACACGACCGCAGGACAGTATAAAGCCCAGGGCCCCGAAAAGAAGGATAACCCCAGAAACCACTGGGCGCAGCACCCAAGCCCCAATAAATCTTCTTTTCACCATTTTCCCCCCTTGCTCTAGCATATGCCCAACCACTGACATATACCTCTTCAAGGGGAGTATACAGTTTACGTAATAGACCGATAGTACCGAAGTAAAAGCCCACATTCCTCCACATCCTCGGTCAAGTCCCGCGGCCCAAAACCCTCAAATTTCCAACTGGTACTCAGGGCCTTGTCTAGAAATGCCACCAGGGCAATTATTGACCTGGGTTCCTTCAATTTTTCGCTGAAGGCCGCGGTCATTTCGTTCATCAACCCCACTGGATCCCTGGGGGCGGCAATTTCCAATTCATTGAGCATAAACCGCCCCGCCTCCATGCAAGTTACTCCAATTTGCCCCTTGGGATCAATGGCCATCCAACCCTCCGCACTTTTTAGGATATTATAATGGTTGAGGTCCCCGTGGAGCAGGACCCTCTTTCGCCCAGAGTCTTCCAACTCTCTTAGTAGCTCTTCGGCTTCCGCAGCCAGACCAAGCATTTTTTGGGCTTGCGACTGTTCCTTCAATCTGCCGAAGGTGCGCGCGGCCAAGTCGGACCAGCTGGGCAAATCATGGGCAGAGGACACCTCCATCGGTAAGGCAGCGACCACATCTGCCGCAAGCTTAATCCGCTGGCTACTGCTCTTGACACTGGTCAAATCGTATCCGGGTTGAATCCTTTCCAGCAACATCGCCCCCAAGTCAGGGTCTTGCTCATAACATTGGCATATATTCTTACCGTCATATAACTTAATAGCCGTCATTTCCGCAGTCAAGTCTAAATGTGGAATACCCACCTTCAGGGCCACCGCCCCATACTCCGGTGAATTGGCAAAACAAACGTAGTTGTAAGATATCACACTGGACTCCACACAATCCGTCAAATTCCAGCGCCGAATGCAGTCTTCCACCAAGAGCGGCAGTTTGTCCAGCCACTTTTCTCCTCGGGGGCCAAAGCCCCCAGTAATCTTCTTTCTCAGCATATGGGGGATTTGCATATCATCATCCTATCCGAAAATATTTGTTATCCAAGCCAGGGAACAAAGAGGAATTTTGCCACCAGGTAAAGAAAACTGCCATAATCAAACTAAACAGGAGATGAAACTAATGTCAGATAGACTGAAATTGCCCAAAGAGCATAGAGAACAAGCATTAACAGAGATAAAACAGTACTTTTTCCAGCAACGGGATGAAGAAATAGGAGACCTCAGCGCCCTCCTCTTGCTAGACTTCTTTGAGGAAAAGCTGGCACCCTTGTATTATAACCTAGCAATAAACGATGCCAAGGCCCTACTCTTAGAAAGAATCGAGGATTTGCACGGCTTGGAAATATTACGGTGACACTATGGCAGGCTTGTCTGGTATAATGTAAGCAACCGAGGGAGAGGTGTAATTATGAAAAAGCATATTGCGCTAATGGCGACGGCACTGCTGGCTGTAGCCACAGTGCTGTCCGTTATCCTATACTTTGCTGGCCTGGAACCAGAGCCAGACCCTTCAACTCCAGACTATGCCTCCATGGATAAAACAGAACTTTCCGCCCTGGTTGTCATGAACCCAAGCTGGGCACAGCCTCGAGAACGTTTGGCCCGGCTTTTACTGCAGGAGCATCAAGCCCATGCCGCCCTGGAACATATGCTGGTCCTGGCCTGGGACGATTGGGATATGGCAAAACTGGAAGAAGAATTTCAACAGATACTTGACCAATCAGGACAAGCTGATTCCTGTCTAAATCTGCTGGCAGAGCAACGCCGATCGTGGTTGTGGCCCCGGGAACTGGCGGTAAAAATTTCCTTGTCCATTGGCGAGAGTGAGCATCTCCTAAGCAATATTCCTATACTACTTCAACACGATTCTCGTCATCCATTGGTCGTGGCGGCCCTGGAGGAGTACAGCCCCACCGCCCCCCTCATCGCTTGGAAAATCGCTTCTCAGCTAGGCGAAAATGATGCTGGCCAGCTGGCCTACACCATGGTTCAGGAGGAAAGTCATGAAAATATCAACGCCATAATCAATAACTATCCCGACCAACCCCTGGCCCGGGTCTTGGCCGCGCATCAAAGCGGCGGCAGCGATGGCTTGGAGCAGCTATTGGCTTTAGAGGCAGCAGGCTTTACCCCCTGGAACGAGGCCCAGTATACCAGCATCAAAATTGACCTACTGCTGCAATCTGTGCCCATCACAATTAGTCCAGAATATCTGAAACACCTGGATTTCGCCCAGGTTATTTCCCGGGTAAATACCTCCAACTATACCCTGACCGAGGAGGAACAGAGTTTTGCCCTGGATTTACTCTTGACCATGGAAGCAGAGCAGGCTCCCCCCGCGCCCAGGGTCTACAGTTTTGTCAAACAACAACTCCTGCAACGGGTTGTGCCCCGGGAATCTCATCAGCGCCAGGTAACTGAAGCATATTTTGACCATGTTTTACCCCAACAATTATTCGGGGTCTTAGAAAATTGGATGGAAAAACTGTATTGGAGTGGTTACGATGAACACGGCCAGATGGAGGCCGTCCAAATGGGGGGTGGCATACTGGCCCAGCAACCCGGCTGGGAGCATATAGAGGCCCTCCTCTCTCCACCGGAGTATCCCCCCCATCAGGGAATACTTCACCAGGAGGACCGCTTGGACCAAGGCCAAATAGTCCAACTCAGCCTGGCCCCCGATGGCGAACAGATTATTTATCTCACCGCCAACACCTTGTGGTGGTATAACTTGGGCGAAGAAGAATATTACTTGGCCCAGAGCTTGCCTCATGTTGAGGAATATGTTATCCACTGGACACCCAACAGCACCACAGTGGCATTGGAATACCGAGTGCCTGAATTCGGCAACCGAGTCCAGCTTTACTCAACCCAAGAGACAGAAATACTGTGGGAAGAGGATATTAAAATGGCTACAGTGCTGGGCTGGCAGGATAACAATACACTCCTGACCACGGTTAACTCCCGCGAAGGTTATGATGTAAGCAGCATCGACATCACCGGTTCTAGCGAAACTGTCACAACCTTGCCCCAACAACCGGTTCTCACCCCGACGGGAAAACTGGCTTGGACGCTGGTTGAGGACAAACTCCTGCGGGTCAGTGTCCAGGGCAAGGAGGACGAATTCCTCCTTCCCAGAACTAACCTGGACATCTTAGGTTGGCTGCAAGGAGACCGGGGCATAATAATGAAATCCCGAGGTGGGGCACAATATTTGCTGGATTTTGCCACCGGCAAAATTACCGAGCTAAAAATTAACGGCAATTTTACCCCTTATCCCTCCGGTTGGACGCTGGAAAACAAGGTGCCCGGCATTTTCACCTTTGGCTTGGTCAACCACGTAATGATCTTGGACATAGAGGATATGAGCCTCCAATCCACAGGAATCCTCAGCCATTACGGCGCCTTTAGCGGCAGAGACTATTACTGGAATATCCTCAGTGGCAACATCTATGTTCATAGCTATTAAGCAAAGACAAAAGCATTGTATATAGTAAATGGGACCTCTTACAGGTCCCATTTATATATACTCTTTTAACGAAGCGCTCCTCTAGCAAGATCACTTCAAGCCGGCTGCAGGGGTAAGGATTCTTCGCTTCCTCAGGACGACATTGAGAAGGTCTCATTAGTCACTCGTTCTGAACGGAGCCCCACTTTTGTCATTCTGAACGAAGTGAAGAATCCTTACCCTCAACGCCCTTCTGGCACAGACTCTAAACAAGGCCCTAGCTGGGAGGACGTAGGCAGGCAAAAGCATCCAGGGGTATATTTCTGAGGATGGCAAAGAGAAGAATAACCCCCAAAGATGCCCACAGAAAAACAGGGTGAAATAGCACAGATTTGTTCAGCTTACCTGTGGCAACAGCCCTCAAAACAATTAACCCGCCATATACGATAAAAGGAAGCCCTAGAACAAATAGCTGGTTGTACTGCCAAGCCAAGGCCAAATTGCCCCTGGCCAAATTGTATAGAGCTGTTGCCCCTCCACAAGCGGGACAATAAAAATTAGGGAAATGGAGTCCGTACTGTCCCCAATAGAATTCCAGGGGCCAGTCTCCAGCAAAATAGATTACCGCCAGCAGCCCCATACCGGCCAGTCCGCCTAAAAGCAGGCGTTCCCTGGGTGAGATCTTCACTTACTCCATACTCTCCACATTTTCCATCATCTCTTCCAGCATCCTCCTAAACTCTTCAGGATTACTGCCTATGAACTGCTGCCCCAACACACCCAGCAGAATTATTAACAGGGATAGGCCAATGGCGGCAAATCCCAGGATAATTCCCGCCAGGGCAAATTTCTGTCCTTTGCTCTTGGCCAAAAAGCCGCAGACTACGGCTATGACTCCCAAAACAATGCTCAGGGGATAGCAACAAAAACAAACGACCCCGAGAATACCTGAAATAAGCCCTATAATCCCCAAGGTGTCATTCTGGGGGGGACTGGGGGGACCTCCACCATTCTCCACAACTTCCGGGGTTTCATTGTAATAATCATCCATTTGAAAATTCCTCCTTCAAACTGTATTTTTCACTGTAAATGTATCTTCTAACCTCATCCAACATCCTCCACCACTAGGCAGCTATTTTCTCCCTCTGCTGCCCCTCCAGACCCAAGAAGCGGAAGAGCCAAGGTGCTGCCATACTGACCCAAAGACCTAAGACGAAGTAACGGATAAAGGTTGCGGCATGGTATGTAACCATCCCCTCTTCCGGATTCCCCAGGACGGCTAACAGCACAGGCTTTAGCCCCATGCGCAAAGCAAGTAAACCAGTCAAGCCCAGCACTGTCTTGAGGATATTCTGCCACCAACTGCCACGAACCTGAAACCCTACAAAATCTGCCTCTAACCGGTATCCCCACAGGGCACCCAGCATAAAGCCCATGGTCAGGGGCCCGTCTCCCACAGGATGAATGGCCAGAAGGATGGCACAAAGGGCAAAGCTGCCCAGGAACCACTGCCAGCGCTTGAGCTTCAACCGCACTTTACGGGCAATCAGCTCATAGACAACAATCCAGGCCAAGCCCACCAAGATACCCACAATAATGTCACTGGGGAAATGTACGCCCAAGTAGACCCGGGAAAAAGCTACCAGGCAAAATAGAACCGCCGCGACGACGTACGCCCAACGGCGCTTAATTTGAACAGCTAAGTAACCCCAAAATGCTGTGTTCCCTTGAGCATGACCGCTGGGGAATGAATACCCCCCCTGTTCTATCTTGTGCAATTCCTGGGGTGGCCGGGGCACTTTAAATATATGCTTGATGAATGAGTTTAAGTAAGCATTGAAGAGAAAGAAGATGCCAAATCTCAGAGCGAACTTCTTGTCATACAACCAGAACAGCAGCGGAATAGAAAGAATATAATATTCCTCATTACCCAGAAAAGTAATGGCCTTGAAGAATGAGTCCAGCAACGGACTGGAGAATTCCTGAATCCAGATGATAAAACTAGGGTCAGACATGGAAAACCTCCTCTCTAAAAAAAGTTAAAATCTGAGGTTAACATACTATATTAATTCAGCTTAAAGAGCTAAAATCCTCCAACTTTGGATATTACTTTTTTCCACTTGACTATTTATCTGAACTATATATAATTTTTGTGGAGGTGGTTGTGGTGGAAAAGACCAATACTAAGCCCGACCGCAAGTACACTTACCAAGATTATCTTAAGCTTCCCGATGAGCCGGGGTTCCGGTATGAAATCTTGGAGGGGGAGCTAATCAAGGACCCCTCGCCTGGCGTCCAACATCAACGGATTTCCCGGAGACTTCAGCGCATTTTGGAGGATTATTTTTGGGAAACCGACCCCAAAGGAGAGGTTTTTGATGCGCCCCTGGATGTTACCTTACAAGAATCCACCGTGGTCCAACCCGACCTAATATATGTGGCTGACATGCAAAAAGACATCATCAAAACCACACGCATCGACGGCCCTCCCTACCTGGCTGTGGAAATATTGTCCCCTTCCACCCGAAGGAAGGACAGAATAACCAAAATGAATATTTACAAAAAGGCTGGAGTACTCCATTACTGGCTGGTGGACCCGCAAGACCAAGTGCTCCAATGTTTCTTCCTGCAAGGGGACAACTATGTTCTCCTAATCCAGGGTAAGGAAGATATTATTTCTCACCCAGTCTTTACAGGATTGGAGATAAACTTGGATAAATTATGGTGAAAAGCAGGGGCTGAAAGTCAGCCCCTGTTCTGTGTACTACTTCAGATACTTGTCAAACCAATCGGTGATTTCCTGCAGGCGGCGAATTCTGTGCTTGGGTTTGCCGCCGCGACTGAGTTCGTGGTTCTCACCGCGGAACATACAGAGGCGGGATTCGACACCGAAATACTTCAAGGCGGTGAACATCTGCAAGCCCTCAGGCAACCAGCAGCGATAATCCTCCTCTGAATGAATAAACAAGGTCGGGGTCTTGACCTTATCAGCATACTTCAGAGGCGAATGCCACCAGACCTTGTCAATATCCGTCCAGGGCGTGGCCGCCACCTGGTCTTCTTCGAAGAAGTAACCGATATCTGATGTGTAACCCATGGACACCCAGTTGGAGATGCTGCGCTGAGAGGCCGCGGCCTTAAACCTGTCGGTGTGCCCGATGATCCAATTGGTCATAAACCCACCATAGGAGCCACCTGTTACCCCCACCCGCTCTTGGTCTATGGCCGGATACTTGGCCAACACAGCATCGGTGAAGGCCATGATATCGTCATAGTCGATGGTGCCATACTTGCCCCGGATGTCGGCAAACTCATCCCCTTTGCCGTCGCTACCCCGGGGGTTGCAGAAAAAGACAAAGTATCCGTGGCTGGCCCAATATTGCATCTCATGGTAGAAAACCTCTCCAAATACCGTCTTAGGACCGCCGTGGATATCCAAAATTGCTGGATACTCTTTCCCTTCCTGATAATCTACAGGCTTAAGAACCCAACCATCGATGTTAACTCCAGGAGCAGTCTCTACACTAATGGGTTCTGGCTTCGCCAAGTGGCACTCTGCCTGGACCCAGTCGTTAAAACAAGAAAGTTTTTTCTCGGCACCATTCTCCAGGCTATACAACTCCTGTAGATTGCTACCCCGTAACCCAATGAACAGTATCTTACCGTTCCGTACGTCATAAGCATCCACAGAACCAGAGGCAGTGCTTACCTTCTCAATATTTCCTTCCAAATCCAGCCGGTTGATAAAGGAACTGTCGCCCTCGGTGGTAATAAAGTAGAAGTAGCCACCGTCCACCCGGGCCGGGTCCCCGCCGCCCAGTCGGCAGTCAGAGCCCACTGAGTTCCAGGTACTCTTGTCAAAATCTGAGTTCAGCAGCTGGCGCTCCCCAGTGTCTTCATCCACCAAGTAGAAAACAGCATTCTCATTAAGACCAAATTTCTCCATATCTTTGCCCAGGGCGAGAATCCTGTCCTTGAGAAAAAATACCCCTGACCAAGAAAACTTATAGTTAGTTATCTGTCGGACAGATTTCTTCTCTATATCCAACACATATAGATTATCATAGGCCTCCATCTTTCCTCGGAAGAGCTGGCCAATGAAAACAGCTTTACTCCTATCTTCGTTGAGACGCAGGCCACCCACATCAAACTCCTCGCCAGTCA
>Ga0209075_1003722_pt1 | contig 12520 bp, 11 predicted proteins | sample Stecom2011_FD_187523 | JGI IMG/M metagenome (GOLD analysis project Ga0209075, IMG submission 187523) | Agricultural soil microbial communities from Utah to study Nitrogen management - Steer compost 2011 (SPAdes) (version 2) | ecosystem: Environmental > Terrestrial > Soil > Agricultural land...
CCAAGCCCTTGTCCAGGGTCTCGATGGTGTTCACCACCCCAGCCAGGGACACCCGCTCACGCCCCAGCTCCTGTGCCCGTTCCGGGTTGTCCCAGACCTTTGGGTCTTCCAGCTCCCGTTCTACTTCAACCAGGCGCTCTTTCCGGGTATCGAAGTCAAAGATACCCCCTAAGGACATCGGTCCGAGCCTGCATATCCTTGATGGCCTGAACGATTGGATTCACTTCGAGCATGAGACGAGTACCCCGATAAAAATCTTGGTGAATGGCTTTTAAAAATGGGGCTGTATTTTACCTGAACGTGGCTTTGGAATACATGCCCCGCACGCAGCGCTTCACAAGCGCTGCGTTATTTCCATGGGATGGAGCATCCAGCGACCAGATAGACTTACAAGGAATAGCCTGCCCACCTTCCCGCTATACAGGAAGCCAAAGGCTAACAGGCTTCCAGGTAGTCCACCAGCAACTGCAGGCTTTGCTTGCCCCGGTAGAGGTTGATATCCAGCTTGTAGGCCAGGCGCACCCGGCGGGTTTCACGAGGCCATTGGCGGGTATCCACATTAAAGGCAATACCGTCGAGATACTGGCCGGAACCCGGCTCCCGCAGCACCATCTTCAGGTGGCGGCCGCCTACTATGCGCTGCTCGATCAAGTCAAACTCCCCATCAAACAACGGCTCCGGAAAGTGCTGCCCCCAAGGCGCCGCGTCCCGGATCAGTTGTGCCGTTTCCAGGCTGAACTCCTCTGCCCGCAGCGGCCCGTCGGTGACGATGCTGGCATTCAAGTCCTCTTCATTAAGCAGTGTCTTGACCGTCTCATCAAAGGCGCGGGCAAACTCGTCGAACCTCTCCCGTGCCAAGGTCATGCCGGCCGCCATGGCGTGACCGCCAAACTTCACCAGCAATCCCGGATAGCGCTTGGACACCACGTCCAAGGCATCCCGCATGTGAAGGCCGGGAATCGAGCGGGCCGAGCCCTTGATGAGTTCCTCATCACTGGGCGCAAAGGTAATTACCGGCCGATGCAGCCGTTCTTTGATCCGGGACGCCAGAATGCCAATCACGCCCTGATGCCAGTTCTCGTCAAATAGACAAATTCCCCACGGCAGGTCGCCACCTTCCCGCAGGTGCAAGGAGTTCAGGGCCAGCATTGCCTGCTCCTGCATTTCCGACTCGATCAGCTTGCGGGACTGGTTGAACTCATCCAGCTGCAAGGCTAGGTCACGGGCCATGTGAGGGCTGTCGGTGAGCAGGCACTCAATGCCGATGGACATATCTTCCAATCGCCCGGCGGCATTCAGCCGGGGCGCGATGGCAAAGCCCAAATCCGCAGCCACCAGGCTCTGGCGGCGGCGGTTGGACACATCGATCAAGGCCTGGATGCCCGGACGGGTACGCCCGGCCCGGATGCGCATCAGCCCTTGCTGTACCAGAATCCGGTTATTGTGATCCAGCGGCACCACATCGGCGACGGTGCCCAAGGCCACGATATCCAACAGATCCGCCAGGTTGGGCTCGGGAATCCGGCGGGTGGCGAACCAGTTACGGGTGCGCAGCTCCCGCCGCACTGCAGTCAGCACATAGAAAATGACCCCAACACCTGCCAGGTTCTTGCTGGGGAAAACACAGCCGGGAGCATTGGGATTAACGATAGCATCAGCCTGGGGCAGTTCCGCACCGGGCAAGTGATGGTCGGTAACAATAACCCGCATCCCGGCCTGGCGGGCAGCCGCCACGCCTTCCACGCTGGAGATGCCGTTGTCGACCGTCACCAGGACATCCGGCGACATGCCTTTGGCCACTTCGACAATCTCCGGCGACAGGCCATAGCCGTAGTCGAACCGGTTGGGCACCAGAAAGTCCACATGCCGCGCCCCCATCGCCCGCAATCCGAGAATGCCAACCGCGGTACTGGTGGCCCCATCCGCATCAAAGTCGCCCACGATGAGAATACGCTGACCTTCCATCACCGCATCGGCCAGATAACGGGCGGCCAGATCCACCTGCTGGAGCTGGTCCACGGACTGGAGTCGCTTCAGGGAGTGGTCGATCAGTTCTTCGCGGGTAATCCCGCGAGCACGAAAAATTCGACGCAGCAAATCCGGCAGATCGGCAGAGTTCAAGGAATCTGTCTGTGGCAGGGGACGTCGAACGATAGCCTTTTTCATACAGCGCTCAGCCAGGCTCCGTCAGCTTGCAGAAAAATAGGAGCCCGGAGAGAGTCTCTCCGGGCAGAAGAACATTCACCGGGTCGGAACGGTCGCTTAGCGACCCTGGATGCCCCGGCTACGAACAGCGGCGTGGATCGCCCCCAAATCATTGGGCACCACCTGGTAGGCTTCCTGGCGCTCAAACAGATCCGCCAGATGGGGCGGCAGCTCGGGCTGGATACCAATACTGGCCTTCTCCACCGCCTCCGGAAACTTCACCGGGTGCGCGGTGGCCAGGGTGACCATGGGGATGCTGGCATCACGACGGCATTCACGGGCCGCCTTGACGCCAATGGCAGTGTGGGGATCCAGGACTTCTTCTGTTTCCTCGAACACCTGGCGGATCGTGGCGCAGGTCAGCTCGTCATCCACGGCATAGCTGTCGAACAGCTTGCGGGCCTCGGCCAAGCGCTGGGGCTCGATGCTCACCGGCCCCTGGTTGAAGCGTGCCATGAGATCACTGATAGCCGCACCGTCACGACCGTGCAGATCGAACAGCAGGCGCTCGAAGTTGCTGGAAATCATGATATCCATACTGGGTGACAGGGTATGGTGCAGCTCTTCCTTACGGTACAGGTTCTGGCTCATGAACCGGTGCAGGATGTCGTTGCGGTTGGTGGCAATGACCAACTGGCTGATCGGCAGGCCCATTTTCCGCGCCAGGTAACCGGCGAAGATATCGCCGAAGTTACCAGTGGGTACAGAAAAGGCAACACTGCGGAAAGGTCCGCCCAGGGCCAGAGACGCATGGAAGTAATAGACGATCTGCGCCATGATGCGCGCCCAGTTGATGGAGTTCACCGCCACCAGTTGGGATTTGCCTTCCAGGAAAGACTGATCACCGAAGCTTTCTTTCACCATGCGCTGGCAGTCATCGAAGTTCCCCTCAACGGCCAGGTTATGGATATTGTCACCGATGATGGTGGTCATCTGGCGGCGCTGTACTTCAGACACGCGCTGATGGGGATGCAGGATAAAGATATCCACATTCTTGCAGCGACGGCAGCCTTCGATGGCCGCGGAACCGGTATCGCCGGAGGTGGCGCCCAGAATCGTCACGTGCTTGCCGCGCCGTTCCAACACATAGTCCAGCAGGCGTCCCAGCAATTGCAGGGCAAAGTCCTTGAACGCCAGGGTCGGGCCATGGAACAGCTCCATCACCCACTCGTTGCTGTCCAACTGGGTCAGAGGCGCTACCGCCTTATGGGCGAAAATCTCATAGGTTTCATGAACCATTTTGCGGAAGTCCGCTTCCGGGATCGTCCCTTCCACGAACGGATACATAACCTTGCAGCCCAACTCCGCGTAGGACAGACCACGCCAGGAAGCAATTTCTTCCAAGGTGAATTGGGGCAGGACTTCCGGCACATATAAGCCGCCATCCGGCGCCAAACCGGTTAGCAAAACATCTTCAAAACCCAGCGCCGGCGCTTTGCCACGTGTACTGATGTATTTCACGGAAGATTCCTGTTGTTCAAGTTAACTCTATGGTTCTAGTGCTTGTGCCTGGTTCAGGGAACCAGCCGCGGCTTTACCGCAGCTGCTCCACCCGAATCCGCACGACCGGATTGACAATCGCATCCAGCGCCTCAATAGCCGCAATGGCATGATTCATCTGCTTTTCCTGGACCTTGTGGGTCAGCAGGATCATGGGAATCAGGCCTTCCTGCTCTTCCGACTCCTTCTGCATGATGGACTCGATATTGATGCCATGCTCGCTCAGGATCGATGCCACTTTGGCCAGCACGCCCGGACGGTCCTGGGCCAGAATACGCAGGTAGTATGCCGAGGTCACTTCCTCCACCGGCAGGACCTGGTGGTCGTTCAGACGGTCCTGGCTTACACCCAGGAAAGGCACCGCCACGGAAGTTCCCTCATGCAGGGCGCGAGCCACGTCGATAATATCTGCCACAACCGCCGAAGCAGTCGGCTCCGAACCGGCGCCACTGCCATAGAACAGGGTCTGGCCAACAGCATCGCCTTCCACCATGACCGCATTCATCACGCCGTCGACCTTGGCAATCAACTGGGACTCAGGCACCAGGGTCGGGTGGACGCGCAGCTCGATCCCCTGCTCCAGGCGACGGGCAATCCCTAGGTGCTTGACCCGGTAACCCAATTCCTCGGCATATGCCACGTCGCTGGGGCTCAATTGGCTGATTCCTTCGGTGAAAGCCTTGTCAAACTGCAGTGGGATACCAAAGGCCACGGAAGCCAGAATCGTCAGCTTGTGGGCTGCGTCGATGCCCTCCACGTCAAAGGTGGGATCCGCCTCCGCGTAGCCCAGCGCCTGGGCTTCCTTGAGCACATCCGCGAACTCGCGCCCTTTTTCGCGCATTTCGGTCAGGATGAAGTTGCTCGTACCGTTGATGATACCGGCCAGCCAGCTTACTTCGTTGGCGGCCAAGCCCTCACGCAGGGCCTTGATAATGGGAATACCACCAGCTACAGACGCCTCAAAGCCAACACTTACGCCTTTTTGGGCCGCTGCCTGGAAGATCTCGTTGCCATGGACGGCAATCATGGCCTTGTTGGCCGTGACCACGTGCTTGCCATTGGCAATAGCCTTGAGGGTCAGTTCCCGGGCCACATCGTAGCCGCCGATCAATTCCACGACCACATCGACTTCCGGGTCTTCAGCCACCTCAAAAATATCTGTTGTCACTCGGGTAGAACCCAGTTCACAGGCAGGGTTAAGCTGGCGAGCCGCCACCATTGTCACCACAATGGGACGTCCAGCGCGAGCAGCAATCTGTTCCGCATTGCGCTGCAGAACGTTAAAAGTACCCCCGCCTACGGTTCCAAGACCACAAATGCCAATTCTGACTGGATTCAAGATTATGACTCCCCTGCTTGCGATGCGTTAGATACGGCTCCGCCGTTAAAATAATCCGCTATTGTAACTGAATCGCCCCGCTTTACCGAGGCCAAATTCGCGCCGGCGGCATCTCCTGGACACCGGCAATCGAGCTTACCCAACCAAGCTGGCCACTAGACCCGAACCAATACGCCTCCGTGGACAGGAGCAGCCCTGCCCGGCGCAAGCGCTTAGGTCTAATTCAGCAACCCCAAATGCGTGGCCAGGTCCTTGACCGGCACATAGCCCGGAATCAGCTCGCCACTTTCCAGAATAATAGCCGGTGTACCGGAAATCCGAAGGGCATTGCCCAGCTGATAGTGGGCCGCAACCGGGTTGCTGCAGTTTTTCGATGGGACTGCCTGGCCGCGCTTGGCAGCCGTCATCGCTTGCTGGCGATCTTCCGCACACCAGACGGACACCAGCTTCTGGTGGGAACCGCTACCGATGCCGGCGCGCGGATAGCCCACGTAATTCACCTGGATGCCCAACTCGTTCATTTGGGGCACATCCAGATGCAGTTTGCGGCAATAGCCACAGTCAACGTCGGTGAAAACGGTGATACTTGCCTTGGTTTGCCGGGGCTTGAACACCACCATATCCGATTCCGGGATCTTGGCCAGGAGGGCCGCCCGCTCCTTGTTACGGGCAGTTTCGGTCAGGTTCTGCACTCCTTGGGGGCTGAAACGATACAGATCACCCACCAAGAAGTGCTCTCCGTCTTCGGAGACATACAAGATTTCGCGATAGTTGGTACGTACCTCATAGAGCCCGGAGGCACCTGCCGGCTCGACCGACATGATTTCAACATTCGGAAGAGAACGCTCCAGACTCTGCCGGATCTTCGCCTCCTGGCTACCATTCGCCTCCTGATCACCGATGGTGTCAGCACAGGCCACTGTCCCCAGACAGATCCCAAGCCCCAAAACCATGACGCGCAGTTTCATCAATCCATATCCATTTAACAAGCAATACACGATAGGCGCCTAACCTACATGAAAAGTCCCGACCACTCCAGGCACAACAGCGCAAATCCGGAACTAGCCTCGGGGATGATGCGCCTGGTAGACAGCCTGTAGCCGCACCTGGGCCACATGGGTATAAATCTGGGTTGTGGAAAGGTCACTATGCCCCAGCAGCAACTGCACGACCCGCAAGTCGGCCCCATGGTTCAGCAAATGGGTCGCAAAAGCATGACGCAGGGTATGGGGAGACAAGTGCTTATGGATGCCTGCATTGGCGGCATGGAGCTTGATTCGGTGCCAGAACGTCTGGCGCGTCATCATTTGGCCCCGGTTACTGGGAAACACTACGTCTGTCTGGTTTCCCTCCACCAACGCAGGACGGGCCTCTTTCACATAGCGCAGCAACCAGTCCATGGCCTCCTCGCCTAATGGCACCAGCCGCTCCTTATTGCCTTTTCCCACCACCCGCACCACGCCCTGCTGCAGGTTGATCTGGTGCAGCCGTAGCCCCACCAACTCGGAGACCCGAAGCCCGCAGGCATAGAGAATCTCCAACATGGCCCGATCCCGCAGCCCGATCACATCACTCACCTCGGGCGCCGCCAGTAAGGCTTCGACTTCAGATTCTGTGAGCGTATCAGGCAAACGCCTGCTGCGCTTTGGGTTATCCACCCGCAAGGTGGGGTCGATGCTAATCAGGGACTCCCGCATCAGATACCGATAAAACCGGCGGGCACAGGACAAAAAGCGTGCAGTGGAAGCAGGCTTATACCCTTCCCTCAGGCGAAAGGCGAGATAATCCAGGAGCTGGGAGCGTTCAAGAGCAAGAAGCGACAGCCCTTGCTTGTGCAGCCAGGCCACCAGGGCAAACAGGTCACGGCGGTAGGAGGCCAGGGTGTTGTCGCTCAGGCCGCTCTCCATCCAAAGCGCATCCAAAAAGCGCTCCACCAGAGCCAGATCCTGATCCTCTGAGGGACTCACCTGACGCCTTGCCTCACTCACCTTAACCCCTCAACGCTAGCGCACCACAAACGACCCGGGGCTACCACGCCTTACCCAGCTGGGTTTTGCTCTCCACAAACAAAGTTCCCCACAAACAAAAACGGGTAGCCTGAGCTACCCGTTTTTATCACAAAACTGCGATTAAGACAGTTTTTCCTTAATACGAGCTGCCTTACCGCTGAGCTCGCGCAGGTGATACAGCTTGGCTTTGCGCACATCGCCACGACGCTTCACCTGGATAGATTCAATCTGCTTGCTGAACGTTTGGAAGGTACGCTCAACGCCCACACCGTAAGAAATCTTACGTACGGTGAAGGAAGAGTTCATGCCACGGTTACGGCGACCGATGACAACACCCTCAAAGGCCTGCAAACGCTCACGCTGACCTTCGGTAACTTTTACTTGAACCACAACCGTATCGCCGGCGCCAAACTCCGGGATTTCTTTGGTCATTTGTTCAGCTTCAATCTGACTGATAATGCTGTTCTTGCTGCTCATCGCTCGCTCCTAAAACTTCAAACCGTCTAACGAAATTATGGGCCTGACGCCTCATGCTCCCGAATAAACTCCGCCAACAGCTCTTGCTGCTCTTGGCTTAACTCAGACTTGGCCAGGAGATCCGGCCGCCTCAGCCAAGTACGCCCCAGCGATTGTTTCAAGCGCCAGCGTCGAACCTGTTCATGGTGCCCCTGCAACAACACCGATGGGACCAACCGGCCTTCGAAATCTTCTGGGCGGGTGTAATGAGGACAATCCAACAGCCCGGATTCGAAGGAATCCTGTTCGGCAGACAGTTCATGACCAAGCACCCCTGGTATAAACCGGAGCAAGCCGTCAATCATGACCATGGCCGCCAACTCGCCCCCGGTTAACACGAAGTCACCCAGGGACCATTCCTCATCTACTTCGGTTTCGATGATTCGCTCATCAATTCCTTCGTAGCGCCCACACACAAAGATCAAACTTTGGCGCTGGGCCAGTTCCCGCAATGCAGCCTGGTCAACCCGGCGCCCTTGCGGAGACATATACAACACTCTGACATCCGGCCCGGCCTCGGCCTTGGCAGCCCGGATCGCATCCCGCAGGGGCTGCACCTTCATCAGCATCCCGGGGCCTCCGCCGTATGGGCGGTCATCCACGGTGCGATGCCGATCATGGGTGAAATCCCGGGGATTCCAGCACTTCAGCGAAGCCAGTCCCTTTTGAAATGCTTTTCCCGTTACCCCGACTTCGGAGACGGCACGAAACATTTCAGGAAACAGGCTGACGGCGCCAATCCACACCGCCTAAAACTCCGGTTCCCAGTCGACCGTCAGGCAACCGGCCTCCAAATCGACCTTTTGGATCACCTGATCCGGCAAATAGGGGATCAAGCGCTCCTGCTGGTCAATGCTATCCGGCGTGGCACGCACCACCAGCACATCGTTGGCGCCGGTTTCCATCAGGTGATCCACCACGCCCAGCAACTGCCCGGCCGTTGTCATCACCTTCAAGCCTTCCAGCTGGTGCCAGTAATACTCACCTTCAGCCAGCGCTGGAAATTGCTCCACGGCCACTTCCATCAACCCGCCGCAAAGCACGCGCACGGCTTCCGGAGTCTCAAAGCCCTTGAACTTGAGAATCAGGCCCTTGCCATGCTGTTTGCCGGCCTCAACCTCAAGCTCTCGCTGCCCTGTCTCTGACACCCAGGTCACCTGCCGATAGTTCAGCAAATTTTCCCTGGGCTCCGTATAGGAAAGCACTTTGACCCAACCTTTGACTCCGTACGTCGAGGTAACCTTACCGACTACCGAACGCTTCGACGCACTGTCACTCATCATTGGTTCCAGCTTACCTATCCGACTAAACCTTAAGCAGTTTGAGCGGCTTGGCTTTTCAGCAGCTGCTGAACACGCTCAGACATCTGGGCACCAGTACCCAGCCAGTAGTTCACGCGCTCCTGGTTTACGTGCAGGCGCACTTCCTGACCACGGGCGACGGGGTTGAAGTAACCAACGCGCTCGATAAAACGACCGTCGCGGGCCTTGCGTGAATCAGTGACGGTCAAGTGGTAAAAGGGGCGCTTCTTGGAGCCACCACGAGACAAACGGATCGTTACCATGTGTTCTAATCCTATAACTATGGACTCGTCAGAGTGCCTGAATAATCAATGCTACTCGAAAGGGCGCATATTCTAAGCAAAAATTCCCATAAAGAAAACAACCTTCGCATAATTCTCTGCGAAGGCGTGCGCCCATGGTTAAGGGCAGGCTTCACACCGGCCGATTCGAGGCCGGATTGCGCCCACCTGCTGGCCTAAACTTCCCCCCGGTCAACGACCAAACGGGGGAAAGCCGCCGCCCGGAGGCATCATCCCTTTCATGCCCCGCATCATATTGGCCATGGCACCTTTCTGGGTGAACTTCTTCATCATTTTCTGCATCTGCTTGTGCTGCTTGAGCAGACGGTTAACATCCTGGATTTCCGTGCCGGAGCCCATGGCAATCCGACGCTTGCGGGAATTGTTGATCACATCCGGGTAACGGCGTTCATGGGGCGTCATGGAGTTGATAATGGCCTCCAGGCGCGCCAGCGACTTGTCATTCACCTGCTGCTGGGCCACCTGGGTCAGCTGACCCATTCCCGGCAGTTTGTCCAGCAGGCTGGCAATGCCCCCCATGTTCTTCATTTGCTGGAGCTGGTCCCGGAAGTCTTCCAAATCGAAGGACTTGCCTTTCTTCAGCTTCTTGGTGAGCTTTTCCGCTTTTTCCCGGTCAAGCTTGCGCTCTGCCTCTTCAATCAGCGACAGCACGTCTCCCATGCCGAGAATCCGGGAGGCCATCCGATCCGGATGGAAGGGCTCCAGAGCCTCCGTTTTCTCACCGATACCCAAAAACTTGATGGGCTTGCCGGTAATATGACGTACCGACAGCGCAGCACCACCACGAGCATCGCCATCAGCCTTGGTCAGCACCACCCCCGTCAAAGGCAGCGCATCATTAAAGGCCTTGGCCGTATTGGCCGCATCCTGGCCAGTCATGGCATCGACGACGAACAGGGTCTCAACGGGCTGAGCCGCCTGATGCAAGCGCTTGATCTCCTCCATCATGGCGTCGTCAACGTGGAGACGGCCCGCGGTATCGAGGATCACCACATCCAGGAACTTACGGCGTGCCGCCTCGATCGCTCCCTTCGCGATATCTACCGGGTCCTGTTCAGAGGTACTGGGGAAGAACTCAACCCCAACGTTCTGGGCCAGAGTTTCCAACTGCTTGATGGCTGCGGGGCGATAGACGTCCGCACTCACCACCATCACGGACTTTTTCTTACGCTCTTTCAGGAATCGCGCCAGCTTGGCCACGGTGGTGGTTTTACCCGCACCTTGCAGACCCGCCATCATGACCACTGCCGGAGGCTGGGCTGCCAGGTTCAGGTCGGCGTTGGACTCGCCCATTACCCGCTCAAGCTCCGCCCGCACCACACGAATGAACTCCTGCCCCGGCGTCAGACTGCGCATGACTTCCTGTCCAAGAGCCCGCTGGCGAACCCCCTCAATGAAGTCCTTGACCACCGGCAGCGCCACATCCGCTTCCAGCAGTGCCATCCGCACCTCACGCAAGGCGTCGCTGATGTTGTCCTCTGTCAGCTTGGCCTGGCCGGTGACCTTCTTGAGGGTATCCGACAACCGTTCGGTAAGATTTTCAAACATGTATATGAACCCCGAAGACGTTCGCAGAAAAATGCAAGCCGGTGATTATAACTGATCCGCCGGCAACGCACACCGGGCAACCGGACCTTCCTTTATAGCCCGTGCTATATAAGGGCCTCAATCCTTTATTGACCAGCGACAGGCTTTGGCACCAGAGTATACAAGCCGTGCGAATGTTCCTATCATGATGCCTCAACACCAGCTATGATGGACTGATGCCGGCCACAGGCTCACACCCCCTTGCCGGCAGGCCGTACAACAGCGTCACTTGGGAACTATCTACTGCCAGTATTTTTATGACGGTCATACTGCTCAGCCTTCTTGCCATTACTGCCTATGGACTTGGCACCGCCACTCACGTTCGCCTTTATCTCGGCCAGTGGCAACTGCAACCTTCCTTTACCTTCCTGCTGGGACTGGTCGCGGCAGCACTTCACCTGGTCAGTAACAGCCTCCTGATTTCAACGGCACAAGGCTGGGAGTTCAGCTTCTTCAAGAGCGCCTCGGCCATCACCAATATCATTGTGATCGTGCTACTGCTGTTCATGCGGCGCAAACCGGTCCAGAACCTGTTTTTGATCAACTATCCCCTGGCCATTCTCAGCCTCATCGGCGCAGTGTTCTTCACCAAGCAGGTCAGCCCCATCCCTCGCCACGAGCTGGGCATCCTGCTCCATGTGAGCCTGTCCATCATCGCCTATAGCTTTCTTTCCGTCGCAGCCCTGCAGGCCTTGCTGCTCTATATCCAGAACAAGCAACTGAAAGCCCGTAAAAACAGCCATTTCCTGAAGGCACTGCCACCCTTGCTGACCATGGAAACCATCCTGTTTGCCCTGATCCGGGCGGGCTTTGTTCTGCTGACCTTAGCCATTGTATCCGGAGCGATCTTTATCCAGGACCTGTTCGCCCAACACCTGGTGCACAAGACCGCCCTGTCCCTCTTCGCCTGGCTGGTCTTCGCCATTCTTCTGATCGGCCATCACTTCTATGGCTGGCGCGGCCTGATCGCCAGCCGCTGGACCCTTGGCGGAGCTATCGTCCTGATGCTCGGTTTTTTGGGCAGCAAGCTGGTTTTGGAAATCATCCTTTCCACTTAAGCCGGCTTATCTTATTGCAGCCATAAAAGACCTGGTATTCTTGACAGTCGCCCCCTTACTCCTATGATACTCAGGGCTTTCCCCAAAAAGGTTTTTCTCGTTTGAACGACACACCCACCTCTTTACTTTTTTTCCTTCTGTTTATCCTGATTCTGCTTTCCGCCTTTTTCTCCAGCTCGGAAACGGGAATGATGTCCCTCAACCGTTACCGGCTCAGGCACCTGGCCAAGCAAGGACACCGCGGAGCACGAAGCACCAGCCAACTCCTGCAGCGCACGGACCAACTGCTGGGCGTTATCCTGCTGGGCAACAACTTCGTCAACATTCTAGCCTCTGCAATCGCTACCCTGCTGGCCATCAAACTCTGGGGCGAGGCCGGCATTGCTGTCGCCACCATAGCACTGACGATAGTGCTACTGATCTTTGGCGAAGTTACCCCCAAGACCTTGGCCGCCAACTTCCCTGAAAAAGTCGCTTTTCCGGCAAGTTACATCCTGCGCCCTCTTCTCAAAGTGCTCTACCCCCTGGTCTGGCTCATCAACCTGGTCACCGGCGTTGTGCTCCGTTTGGTCGGCTCCCGTTCCAATCTGGCATCCAGCGACCATCTGAGCCGGGAAGAGCTGCGCACCCTGGTCCATGAAGCAGGCGGCCTCATCCCCAAGCGTCACCAGGAAATGCTGCTGAGCATTCTCGACCTGGAGAA
>Ga0209075_1003723_pt1 | contig 12519 bp, 4 predicted proteins | sample Stecom2011_FD_187523 | JGI IMG/M metagenome (GOLD analysis project Ga0209075, IMG submission 187523) | Agricultural soil microbial communities from Utah to study Nitrogen management - Steer compost 2011 (SPAdes) (version 2) | ecosystem: Environmental > Terrestrial > Soil > Agricultural land...
AAAATTATTTAGTATGACTAGAGAAGAAAAATCAATCGCGATTCAAGATTTAACTGCACAGTTAGCTGATTCTAAAGTTGTTTATGTGGCAGATATTTCTGGATTAAACGCTTCAACTACTTCTGACCTGAGAAGAGCTTGTTTCAAGGCAGGTATCAAGTTGGAAGTTGTAAAAAACACCTTGCTTGGAAAAGCAATGGAAGTTTCGGAAAATGAGTATGGTGACTTACCAACTATTTTGAAGGGGAACAGTGCGATTATGATTGCTGAAGTAGCAAATGCTCCTGCAAAAATAATTAAAGATTTCCGAAAAAAAGGAGATAAACCTCTTTTGAAAGGTGCGTACATCAACGAAGAAATCTACATTGGTGACGAACAATTGGATGCTTTAGTAGCACTTAAATCTAAAGAAGAAGTTATTGGAGACATCATCGGATTATTACAGTCTCCTGCTCAAAGAGTTATTTCAGCTCTTAAAAATCAATTTAAAGACGAGGAAACTGCAGAATAAAACAGTGTCTTTAAGGTTCCATTGAACGCACAATTAATAAATTATATTTTTACAAAATCAAATTAAAAGATAAAAAAATGGCAGATTTGAAACAATTCGCAGAACAATTAGTTAGTTTAACAGTAAAAGAAGTTAACGAATTAGCTACAATATTAAAGGATGAATACGGTATAGAGCCGGCTGCTGCAGCTGTTGTTGTTGCAGGTGGTGGCGGTGAAGCTGCTGCTGAAGAACAAACAGAATTTACAGTTGTATTGAAAGAAGCTGGAGCTTCTAAATTAGCTGTTGTTAAAGCTGTTAAAGAATTGACAGGTGTTGGACTGAAAGAAGCTAAAGATGTAGTTGATTCTGCTCCATCTAATATCAAAGAAGGAGTTTCTAAAGATGAAGCTGAAGGATTGAAGAAAGCATTAGAAGAAGCTGGTGCTGTAGTTGAGTTGAAATAAACTCAAATATTATAATTTTTTCGGTTTAGGCCTTGGGAAATACGTCCCAACGGCCTAAACCATTTTGCGTATAAAGACGTTTTTACGCATTCGTCATTTTATTTTATAATCAAAATTTTGTCCATTGATGATTACAAATCATATTGAAAGATTAAATTTTGCCTCAACTAAAAACATACCTGCTTATCCGGATTTTCTTGATATTCAGGTTAAATCGTTTAAAGATTTTTTTCAATTAGAAACTAAATCTGAAGAAAGAGGTAACGAAGGTTTGTACAAAACCTTCATGGAAAATTTCCCAATTACGGATACTCGTAATCAGTTCGTTCTGGAGTTTTTAGATTATTTTGTTGACCCTCCTCGCTATTCCATCGAAGAATGTATCGATAGAGGTTTGACTTATAGCGTGCCGCTTAAAGCACGATTAAAACTCTATTGTACCGATCCCGAACACGAAGATTTTGAAACCATAGTACAAGATGTGTACTTGGGGACAATTCCGTATATGACACCAAGTGGAACTTTTGTAATCAACGGTGCTGAACGTGTTGTTGTTTCTCAATTACATCGTTCGCCAGGTGTGTTCTTTGGGCAATCTTTCCATGCCAACGGGACAAAATTATACTCTGCACGTATCATTCCGTTTAAAGGTTCTTGGATCGAATTTGCAACAGACATCAACAGTGTGATGTATGCTTATATCGACCGTAAGAAAAAATTACCAGTTACCACTTTATTCCGCGCCATCGGGTTTGAAAGAGATAAGGATATTTTAGAGATTTTTGATCTTGCTGAAGAAGTAAAGGTTTCTAAAACTGGATTGAGAAGATACCTTGGGCGTCGTTTGGCTGCTCGTGTTTTGAATATCTGGCACGAAGATTTTGTGGATGAGGATACTGGAGAAGTGGTTACGATTCCTCGTACGGAAATCATACTGGATCGTGACATAGTGTTGGATAAAGAAAATATCGAAGATATTTTAAAAGCGGACGTTAAAACGATTTTGTTGCATAAAGAAGACAACAACCAATCGGATTATACCATTATTCATAATACGCTTCAAAAAGACCCGACCAACTCGGAAAAAGAAGCTGTTGAATATATTTACAGACAATTAAGAAACGCATTGCCTCCAGATGAAGAAACAGCTCGAGGCATCATAGATAAATTGTTCTTCTCTGATCAACGTTACAACCTTGGTGATGTAGGACGTTACAGAATGAACAAAAAATTAGGCTTGGATACTCCGATGGAGAAACAAGTGTTGACAAAAGAAGATATTATCACAATCGTGAAATATCTAATTGAATTGATTAACTCTAAAGCGGAGATTGATGATATCGATCACTTGTCAAACCGACGTGTACGTACTGTAGGTGAGCAATTGTCTGCACAATTTGGCGTTGGATTGGCTCGTATGTCTCGTACCATTCGTGAACGTATGAACGTTCGTGACAATGAGGTGTTTACTCCTATCGATTTGATTAATGCTAAAACATTATCTTCGGTAATTAACTCATTCTTTGGAACAAACCAGCTGTCTCAGTTTATGGATCAAACCAATCCATTGGCAGAGATTACGCACAAACGTCGATTGTCTGCTTTAGGACCAGGCGGTCTTTCAAGAGAAAGAGCCGGTTTTGAGGTTCGAGATGTTCACTATACTCATTATGGACGCTTGTGTCCAATTGAAACTCCAGAAGGACCAAACATCGGTTTGATTTCTTCTTTGGCTGTTTATGCAAAAGTAAATAGCATGGGATTCATCGAAACTCCTTACCGCAAAGTTAAAGATGGAGCACTTCAATTGCATGAAGCACCTGTCTATTTATCGGCTGAAGAGGAAGAAGAAAAGTTGATTGCTCAGGCAACAATTAATGTTGCTGAAGACGGACGTATCGAGGACGAGCGGGTAGTAGCAAAACAAGATGCAGATTTCCCTGTGGTAGAACCTACAGAATTGAATTTTGCTGACGTTGCTCCAAACCAAATTGCTTCGATTTCCGCTTCTTTGATTCCATTCTTGGAACACGATGACGCTAACCGTGCGTTGATGGGATCGAATATGATGCGTCAGGCAGTTCCTTTGGTTCGCCCTGAATCACCGATTGTAGGAACTGGTCTAGAAAAACAAGTAGCTACAGATTCTCGTGTTTTGATTAATGCCGAAGGAGATGGAGAAGTAATCTATGTAGATGCTCAAAAGATTATTATCAAATATGACCGAACTGATGAAGATCGTTTGGTGAGTTTTGAGCCAGATGAAAAAACATACAATTTAATTAAATTTCGTAAAACAAACCAAAGTACTTCTATCAACTTGAAACCGATTGTTCGCAAAGGTGACCGAGTAGTAAAAGGACAGGTTTTGTGTGAAGGCTATGCTACTCAAAATGGAGAATTGGCGCTTGGTAGAAACCTTCAGGTTGCTTTTATGCCTTGGAAAGGTTATAACTTTGAGGATGCTATCGTAATTTCAGAGAGCGTTGTACGCGACGATATTTTTACTTCTATTCATATCGATGATTATACTTTAGAGGTTCGTGATACGAAATTAGGTTCTGAAGAATTGACAAATGATATCCCGAACGTCTCCGAAGAAGCTACAAAAGACTTGGACGAGCACGGTATGATTCGGATCGGTGCCGAAGTGAAACCTGGAGATATTCTTATTGGTAAAATTACTCCAAAAGGAGAATCAGATCCAACACCTGAAGAAAAGCTGTTGAGAGCTATTTTTGGTGATAAAGCCGGAGATGTAAAAGACGCTTCGTTGAAAGCATCACCTTCCTTAAATGGGGTTGTTTTAGACAAGAAGCTTTTTGCACGCGCTATTAAAGACAAGCGTAAGCGTTCTCAAGATAAAGAGGATATCGCACTTTTAGAAGCGCAATTCGAGGCAAAGTTTGCAGATTTGAAAACCCGTTTAATTGAAAAGCTTTTCCAATTAGTTAACGGGAAAACTTCTCAGGGAGTACGCAATGATTTGGGGGAAGAAGTATTGCCAAAAGGGAAAAAGTTCACCCTGAAAATGTTGAATGCCGTTGAAGAATTTACACACCTAACAAGGGGACAATGGACAACGGACGAGTACACCAATAAATTGGTTACAGATTTAGTTCATAATTATAAGATCAAATTAAACGACCTTCAAGGAGTGTTACGTCGCGAGAAATTTGTAATTTCTGTCGGTGACGAATTACCTTCAGGTATTTTAAAACTTGCTAAAGTTTATATTGCCAAAAAACGTAAATTAAGAGTAGGAGATAAAATGGCTGGGCGTCACGGAAACAAAGGTATTGTTGCCAAAATTGTACGCGATGAAGACATGCCGTTTTTGGAAGATGGAACCCCGGTTGATATCGTTTTGAACCCATTGGGTGTACCTTCTCGTATGAATATCGGACAGATATATGAAACAGTTTTGGGCTGGGCCGGAAAGAAATTAGGGAAGAAATTTGCTACTCCAATTTTTGACGGTGCTTCTTTGGAACAAATCAACAAATTGACCGACGAAGCTGCAATTCCAAGATTTGGACATACTTACTTATACGATGGAGGTACTGGAGAACGTTTCGACCAAAAGGCAACTGTAGGTGTTATTTATATGTTGAAATTAGGTCATATGGTTGACGACAAAATGCACTCACGTTCTATCGGTCCATATTCATTGATTACCCAACAACCATTGGGAGGTAAAGCTTTGTTTGGAGGTCAGCGTTTTGGAGAGATGGAGGTGTGGGCTTTAGAAGCTTACGGCGCATCTTCAACACTACGTGAAATATTGACTGTGAAGTCAGACGACGTTATCGGTAGAGCAAAAACCTATGAAGCTATTGTTAAAGGTGAACCAATGCCAGAGCCTGGAATTCCAGAGTCTTTCAATGTATTGTTACATGAATTGAAAGGACTTGCATTAGACATCAGATTAGAAGAATAATATCGTTTGAAATGATGGTGTGTCAAAACACCATCTTTCGAACAAATCTTTAAAAGTAAAGGGTTGAAAATGAGACAAAATAAAGATAAAAATACCGTTAAAAGATTTAGTAAAATCTCTATCGGATTGGCATCTCCTGAAGCGATTTTAGCCGAATCAAGAGGAGAAGTTTTAAAACCTGAAACCATTAACTATCGTACGCATAAACCAGAGCGCGATGGACTTTTCTGTGAGCGTATTTTCGGACCTGTAAAAGATTACGAATGTGCTTGTGGAAAATACAAAAGAATACGCTACAAAGGCATTGTTTGCGACCGCTGTGGAGTAGAGGTTACTGAAAAGAAAGTTCGTCGAGACAGAGTGGGGCACATCAACCTTGTGGTTCCAATTGCTCATATTTGGTATTTCCGTTCGTTACCCAACAAAATGGGATATGTATTAGGATTGCCTTCTAAAAAATTAGATGAAATCATATACTACGAAAAATACGTAGTCATTCAGCCTGGTATCGCCAAAGGACCAGAGGGGGAGGAAATTAAAAAATTGGATTTCCTGACAGAAAGTGAATACCTTGATATTTTGGATTCCATTCCAATGGAAAACCAATACCTTGAAGATTCAGACCCCAATAAATTCATTGCAAAAATGGGTGCTGAATGTATCATGGATTTGTTGCAACGTACGGACTTAGACGCATTGTCTTACGAATTGCGTCATGCAGCGAATAATGAAACTTCAAAACAAAGAAAAACTGAGGCTTTGAAACGACTTCAAGTTGTTGAAGCCTTTCGTGAATCTAATTTAAATAGAGAAAATCGTCCGGAATGGATGATATTAAAAGTAATTCCGGTTATTCCACCAGAATTGCGTCCGTTGGTGCCATTGGATGGTGGACGATTTGCAACATCCGATTTAAACGACTTGTATCGCAGAGTAATCATTCGTAACAACCGTTTAAAGAGATTGTTGGAAATCAAAGCACCTGAAGTTATTCTACGTAACGAAAAACGTATGTTGCAGGAAGCGGTTGATTCCCTTTTTGACAACACACGTAAAGCTACCGCAGTAAAAACAGAATCTCAGCGTCCGTTGAAATCATTGTCAGACTCGTTGAAAGGGAAACAAGGGCGTTTCCGCCAAAACTTGTTGGGTAAACGTGTGGATTATTCTGCTCGTTCAGTGATTGTGGTAGGACCTGAATTGAAACTATATGAATGCGGTCTTCCAAAAGATATGGCGGCTGAACTTTACAAGCCATTTGTAATCAGAAAATTGATTGAACGTGGTATTGTGAAAACTGTGAAATCAGCTAAAAAAATCATCGATAAAAAAGAGCCTGTAGTATGGGATATTTTGGAAAATGTTATCAAAGGACATCCTGTATTGTTAAACCGTGCGCCAACCCTACACCGTTTGGGTATTCAAGCTTTCCAACCTAAGTTGATTGAAGGTAAGGCAATTAGTTTGCATCCTTTGGTGTGTACAGCGTTCAATGCCGACTTTGATGGAGACCAAATGGCAGTTCACCTGCCTTTAGGACCTGAAGCAATCTTAGAGGCTCAATTGTTGATGCTGGCATCACACAATATCCTGAACCCTGCCAATGGTGCACCTATTACGGTTCCGTCTCAAGACATGGTTTTGGGATTGTACTACATGACTAAAATACGTAAATCCACACCAGAATACCTTGTAAAAGGTGAAGGATTGACTTTCTATTCTGCGGAAGAAGTAAACATCGCTATCAATGAAGGACGCCTAGACTTGAACGCTGAAATTAAAGTTCGGGTACAAGATTTGAACGAAAACGGAGAGTTGGTGCATAAAATCACCCAAACTTCTGCTGGTAGAGTGTTATTCAACGAGGTGGTTCCTGAACAAGCTGGTTTCATCAACGAAGTATTGACTAAAAAATCATTGAGAGATACTATTGGAAAGGTATTGAGCGTGACCGATGTGCCAACTACAGCAAAATTCCTCGACGATATGAAAGATATGGGTTATGGCTATGCTTTCAGAGGAGGATTGTCGTTTTCATTGGGAGACATTAAAATACCTGACCAAAAGCAAGCTATGATTGATGATGCTAACGAACAAGTGGAAGGCATTACCATGAATTATAATATGGGATTGATTACCAACAATGAACGTTACAACCAAGTAATTGATGTTTGGACTTCTACCAATGCTTTGTTGACCGAGTTAGCAATGAAAAATATTCGCGAAGATGAACAAGGATTCAACTCAGTATATATGATGTTGGACTCTGGAGCTCGTGGATCAAAAGAGCAGATACGTCAGTTGACAGGTATGCGTGGATTGATGGCAAAACCTAAAAAGACGTCAGCAGCTGGTGGTGATATTATTGAAAACCCGATTTTGTCCAACTTTAAGGAAGGACTTTCGATTTTGGAATATTTTATATCAACCCACGGAGCTCGTAAAGGACTTGCTGATACCGCTTTAAAAACGGCCGATGCTGGTTATTTAACACGTCGTTTGCATGATGTTGCCCAAGATGTCATTATCAATTTAGAGGATTGCGGCACTTTGAGAGGAATCGATTTTGAACCGTTGAAGAAAAACGAGGAAGTTGTAGAAACCTTAGGTGAACGCGTATTAGGTCGAATCGTTGTTGATGATGTAATAAACCCATTAACAAATGAGGTGATAGTGATGGCAGGTGAAATGATTACAGAAGCAGCTGCCGAGAAAATTAACGCATCACCACTTGAAAAAATAGAAGTACGCTCGGCATTAACTTGTGAGGCTGAATCTGGAATTTGTACCAAATGTTACGGACGTAATTTGGCTTCAAATCGTATGGCACAATTGGGAGAAGCTGTTGGTGTTATCGCGGCTCAATCAATTGGTGAGCCGGGGACGCAGTTGACACTTCGAACTTTCCATGTTGGAGGTACTGCTGGTAATATTTCGGAGGTATCCACAATTACTACTAAATTCAAAGGACGACTTGAGATTGAAGACTTGAAAGTAGTGAAAGGTGAAGACGCAGAAGGAAATGAAATTAACATTGTAGTTTCTCGTTCTACTGAATTGAAATTAGTAGATTTAAATACAGGAATTGTTCTAAATACACACTATATCCCATATGGTTCGACCATTTTTGTAAAAGACCAAGATGTTGTGGAGGAAGGTGCTGTTATTTGTAAATGGGACCCTTACAACGGAGTAATTGTATCAGAGTTTACTGGAAAAGTGGCCTATGAAGACATTGAACAAAACCAAACTTTTATGGTTGAAATCGATGAACAGACAGGTTTCCAAGAGAAAGTAATTACAGAGTCAAGAAATAAGAAATTGATTCCTACTTTGAAAATTTTTGACAAAGATGGAGAATTGATACGTTCTTATAACTTACCTGTTGGTGCACACTTGATGGTGGACGATGGTGAAAAAATTAAAGCAGGAAAAGTGTTGGTGAAAATCCCTCGTAAATCTTCAAAGACTGGGGATATTACAGGAGGTTTGCCTAGAATTACTGAATTGTTAGAGGCTCGTAATCCATCCAATCCGGCCGTGGTTTCTGAAATTGATGGAGTGGTTTCTTTTGGAAAAATTAAAAGAGGTAACCGCGAAATCATTGTCACTCCAAGAACCGGGGAGGAACGTAAATATTTGGTAAAATTGTCTAATCAGATTTTGGTGCAAGAAAACGACTACGTAAAGGCAGGAGTTGCTCTTTCTGATGGTGCGATTACGCCGGAAGACATCCTTAGAATCCAAGGACCTTCTGCTGTACAGCAATATTTGGTGAATGAAATTCAAGAGGTTTATCGATTGCAAGGTGTTAAAATTTCAGACAAACACTTTGAGGTTGTGATCCGACAAATGATGCGAAAAGTTCAAATTCAAGACCCAGGAGATACGCTGTTTTTGGAAGATCAGATGGTTCATAAAGAGGATTTTATACGTGAAAATGATCGCTTGTTTGGAATGAAGGTGGTTGAAAATGCTGGTGATTCTGAAAACCTGAAAGAAGGACAGATTGTTTCCGTTAGAGAGTTGAGAGATGAAAATTCTCTATTGAGAAGAGAAGATAAGAACTTGGTCGAAGCTCGTGATGTTATTACAGCTACAGCTACTCCAGTTCTTCAGGGAATTACACGCGCGTCGTTACAAACCAAGTCGTTCTTCTCTGCAGCTTCCTTCCAAGAAACAACAAAAGTATTGAACGAAGCAGCAGTTGCAGGTAAAGTAGATGGGCTTGTAGGATTGAAAGAAAACGTAATCGTTGGACATAAAATTCCTGCAGGAACCGGCATGAGACAATATAATGACATCGTTGTGAGTTTTAAAGGTGCCGAAGGACAAATAGATGAATCGGAATTGAATTTCTAATATTATGAGCGATAATATAAAAGAATTAAGTATCGAACTTGATGCAGATACGGCACAAGGAACCTATTCTAATTTGGTGGTTATCAATCATTCGGCAACTGAGTTTATTCTCGACTTTGTGAATGTGATGCCCGGAGTTGAACGCGCAAAGGTGCGCTCTAGAATAATCCTTGCGCCCGAACATGCTAAAAGAATGTTTCACGCATTGCAAGATAATATCAGAAAATACGATGAGAAGTTTGTCAGAAAGGAATCTGAATCCAACGAACATCCTATTAGTTTTGTCCCAAAAGGCGAAGCATAAAATGAAAACCACCGGAAACGGTGGTTTTTTTGTATCTAATAATCAGTATAATGACCACTTTATAACGTCTAAAATGTTAAATCTTAAAAAAAAACTAAATTAAAGCTAAATGTTTGAGATTTTTTTTTTAAGTTTATCGATTGAATGACTAATTATAAATCTACAAGATTATGGAGAAAAATACACGATATTTTCTTAAGCATTCTTCCTTACTAAAAAAGGCAAGGCAGTTGCTTTTGGTGTTATTTGGTTTGTTTAGAGTTTCTTACGGTAGAAACGAGCAGCCTATTAAGAAAGGTGGAAGTATGTTTAATAGTTTACACTTTATGCTGGTATTGAGTTTGATGACTTTTTCTGTTATCCAAGTTTCGGCGCAGACTACGATTAGCTCAAATCTTACTGGTTCAACAAGTACAGGAGCAGGTGGTAATGGTATCACTTTCGCAATTGAAAACACGAATCCTGGTGCTCAGTTGCTTACTGATGTTGGTGCTTATTTAGTGTCTGGTACTCATAGTAATCAAGTATTTGAACTTTGGGTGTCTTCAACTTCACTTAGTGGTCCTCAACCAGTATCTTATCCTTCAGCTGGATGGACTATGGTAGCTACAGTTACAACTGGTTCTATTACAACTTCAGCTATTCAGCCTTTATTTACTGGATTGGCGCATATTATACCTGGTGGAGCTACAGAAAGGTTTGCGTTAGTGAATACCAGTATTGGACCTAGGTATGCTAGTTCTGGTGCTAATATATTTAGTGGTGGAGGTGTAAATTTATTGATAGGTGACTATAATATTTCTGGACAAAGTGTTGGTTATGCGGCTACAATTGCTAATCGTTATTTTGCAGGTTCTATTACTTTTATGCCAGCTGACCCGTGTGTTGGACAAGTAAATGCGGGTGCAGCTGCGGCCTCAGTTACAAATGCTTGTACGAATGTACCATTTAATCTGTCACTTGTCGGCGCAACTCTAGCAACAGGTATTACCTACCAATGGCAGAGTTCTCCCGCAGGGGCTAATACTTTTACTGACATCCCTCTCGCGACAAGCATGATGCACACTATAAATAACCAAACTGCTGCAACGGACTACCGTTGTGTTCTAGTTTGTACAAATAGCAATAGTACCGCAACTTCTACTGTGGTTTCAGTTGGTCAAAATTCTTTGACACAATGTTATTGTATCCCGACCTATAGTTATGCCTGTAGCAACACTAGTGAAAACGTCAATAGTTTCATCTTTACTGGTGAAGGTACGTCTGTAATCAACGATTTGAATACAGGTTGTACGACAGGGAACTATCAAGACAGAACCTCTGTGTTTGCTCCAGTGGATGTATTGCAAGATGGAATTTATAACGTACAGTTCAATACCAATTATAGCTCTGCGACATATGTATGGGCGAGTCTTTGGGTTGACTTTAATGACAATGGTATTTTTGAACCTTCTGAACAATTGATAACAAACATGCCGATGGCAACCAGTCCGGCTTTTGTTAGTACAAATGTTTTAATCCCTGATGACGCTCTCCCTGGAGTTCACAGAATGCGTATTCGTGCCAATTATAACGCCGCTGTAGATGCTTGTTCGATTGGTAGTTGGGGAGAAACACATGATTATGAGGTCAACGTAATTCCGATTACTTGTTATCGACCTGCTGAAGTAGAGGTTATCGATACTGGCAAGAATTATGCTGAAGTTTTGGTAACGCCAAATAGTAAAAATCCAACTAATGTGACGTATGCTTACGAGGTTCGTGATTCTGGTAATCCTGGTAGTGGTCCGACAGGTCTTATCGTGTCAGGAGTGGCAACAACTAATCCATTTACGATTACTGGATTACAGCCGACAAGTAAATATTCTTTATATGTGAGAGTAATTTGTTCACCAACAGATAATAGTGGTTGGACATTGCCTGTCGATATTGTTACAATGTGTAACTATCCAGAGCTTATTGCAGCACCTGACGTTACTGTTTGTGGTGCGCAAGAAGTGGAGCTAACGGCCATCTTCGATTCCGGTACGGTTTATTGGTATGATGCAGAGGAAGATGGAGAATTGTTGCATACAGGAGCCGTCTTTACAACCCCTTACTTAGAGGAAAATACGACATCTAGTTATTGGGTGATTGCAGGAGATGAGCCTGTTTTAGATGAAGTTAAGGTTGGTGAAGGAACTTCTACAGGTACCTCAGCAGCTTCTTTCTTGTATCACGTTTGGGGAGGTTATAAACACCAATATATTTTTACAGCTCAAGAGCTTTCTGACGCAGGATTGCAGGCTGGTAATATTACAGCACTACAATATGAAGTGATTACTACAGGTATTGCAGATAGAACGGATTTTAGTATTGCACTTGGTACAACGACACAAACAGGAGCTACAACCGTTCAGATGGACAACAGTTTGTTGACTGAGGTTTATTCTACTCCTATGGAAACGTTTGCTGTTGGACTTCATACGATGACTTTTACGACTCCTTTCTATTGGGATGGGTCGAGTAATTTAGTGGTTCAAACGAATTGGAGTAATCAGAACACTGGAGGTACAAGTGGAGCTGTGATGTATCACACTACTTCACCAAATATGACCACATATACCTATGCTGATAACCGTACCGCCGCCGAATTTTTAACGACCAATACTGGAAACGTTAATGGAAGTGGAGGAACTACGACGACTAACGCACGTCCAAATACGGTGTTTTTTATCGAGGTTGGTTGTAACTCAAAACCCGTTGAAGTAAGCGTTACTGTTTTACCAAAGCCAGAATTTGAGTTGTCTACAAATCAGGTGACTTCATGTGGGGGCGCTGCCTCTGAGTTGGTTACTGTTTCAACGAATTTAGGAGGTTATGATACTTTTGTATGGAGTCCTTCTACTGGAGTGAGTGGTGATGCCGTCAATGGTTGGACTTTTAGCACTTCTCAAGAGCAAGAGTACACACTTAC
>Ga0209075_1003724_pt1 | contig 12512 bp, 10 predicted proteins | sample Stecom2011_FD_187523 | JGI IMG/M metagenome (GOLD analysis project Ga0209075, IMG submission 187523) | Agricultural soil microbial communities from Utah to study Nitrogen management - Steer compost 2011 (SPAdes) (version 2) | ecosystem: Environmental > Terrestrial > Soil > Agricultural land...
ACAGCGACTACCGCGACTTTGTACTCACCCGCATAATAGACGCCGAAGAACACGAAGGCGCAGCCACCAAAACCGGCGAAGACGACACCGAATGGAACACCTGGATAAGCTTTGATATTCAACCCGACCCAAGACTCAGCGAAGCCCAACAAAGAATCATCGCCTGCGACTACGGCATGGATATCAACGCCAAAAAAATCAAGAAGACATTAATCGTACGTGCCGCCACGCTCCTGTACTGGCTTAACCACCTAACCCTAGACCGCCAACACGACATACCCGAAGCACAACAAATAGTTATAAGCCCCAACAGCCAAAAAGAACTTAAAAAATGGTTACCAGAAGGCTACTGGCAAAATTAAAAATATGGATGTGTAAACAAATCTTACCTGTTTAAATGGCCAGTATTGAGACAACCACCAAAAACGCGTTGAATACAAACTAACAGGACGTTCAAGGAAACATCAGGACACTCATTACACTAATGAGCTTATTCAGGATGAAAAGGACACCAAGGATGGTTTTTTAATAGTTATTTATTATAAAGGTTCGCAGGGCTTTTGAGTGATATAGCTCACTAAATTATAAGGATGTTTTTCTTATGGCATTAAAGTCAAGAAAAGTTAAAGGGGTTGTAAACACTAGTGGCATTTCGTATGAAAGTTGCCCTGCTAAAACATTTATAGATGAACATGGCAACCCACAGATAGGGCGCAGTGTGTTAAATCACTGTCAAATAGTGGGTGAAGTCGCCAAAGAAATAATAAAACGTTCTGCTGTTAATCATCTTTTTCCTCAGGGCTCAGCTTTTACTGCAGGCAGTCATGATATTGGTAAAGTTAGTCCAACTTTTTATAATAAGCTGTTGCGCGCTTGTGACTTGCCATTAATCCCCAATGTCAACCCAGATTTAGAAAAACAATGGGGCGGTCATGCGGGTGTTAGTCAAGTAACAGCCAAAGCAATGAATGCGCCCGAGCATATTCCTGAAATTCTAGGCCAGCACCATGGGTTCACACCGCCTATCAGTGGTAAGCGAGCTAACGACGATGTTTTTGGTGGTACTGCTTGGCAGCAAGAACGAGAAAAGCTGGTTATTGCATTACAAGAAGCTTTAGGAGAAAGCTGGCCAAAAATAGAGTCTTATACCCAAGCCCGTTTATTAGCTGGTTTAACAACAGTGTCAGACTGGATAGGCTCTGGCGAATACTTTGAAGACCCAACAGCTAACTGGCAAGAGAATATAAGTTTGGCGCTTGATAAAGCTGGCTTTATACAACCTACTTATAAAAAAGATTTAAGTTTTGAGCAGGTCTTTGGGTTCTCGCCACGAAAAGCACAAAGTTTATTAATCGAGCAAGCAGCTAACCCAGGTATTTATGTATTAGAAGCACCCATGGGATTAGGTAAAACTGAAGCTGCACTTTATGTTGCTTATCAACAATTGGTATCAGGTCGTGCCAGTGGTGTTTATTTTGCCCTTCCTACCCAGCTTACCTCCAATAAAATATTTGAACGCTTTCAAGGTTTTCTTGCCCAGATACTAACGGAAGACTGCCAGCAACGCTCACTACTGTTGCACGCTAACGCTTGGCTTTACGACACTGATATGGGTGAAGAAGGACGGCCAGGTGGTGCTTGGTTTAATCAAGCTAAACGTGGGCTTTTAGCGCCTTTTGCTGTGGGTACAATTGACCAAGCTTTAATGGCAGCTATGCATGTAAAGCATGGTTTTGTACGCGCTTTTGGGTTGGCTGGCAAAGTAGTAATTCTTGATGAAGTTCATACTTATGATGCCTACACAGGCACGTTGTTAGACGCTTTGGTGAAGCTGCTTCGCGAACTGGATTGCACAGTTATTATTCTAAGTGCCACCCTTAACCAAGAGCGACGCCAGCAAATTATTGACAGTGAAACAAGCTCAATGGCTTACCCATTAATTACATCATTACCTCAGCAAGCACAAGCCGTAACCGAAGTTGCTATACCCAAAGGCGAATCGAGACAAGTACAAATTAAATTACAAGAAGATGATGAACTCGCTCTTGAGGAAGCATTAAAGTGCGCTGAACAAGGCCAACAAGTGTTATGGATAGAAAATACGGTTAAAGAAGCGCAGGAGCGTTATATTGATTTAGCAGCGCGTGCAAGTGAATTAGGCGTAGCTTGTGGTTTGTTGCATTCACGTTTTACTTTACATGACCGTCATAAAATTGAAGAAAGGTGGGTAGGTTTATTTGGTAAACCTGGCTGGCCACAACGCCAACAGCAAGGTCGAATTTTGGTGGGTACGCAAGTGTTAGAACAATCTTTAGATATAGATGCTGATTTTATGGTGAGCCGCTTTGCACCTACAGATATGTTATTGCAGCGTTTTGGTCGTTTGTGGCGACATGAAGATACACCTCGTTGTTCATTTGCTAAACCAGAAGCTTGGTTATTAGCGCCTAAACTAGAACCTGCAATAGAGAACCCAACAGCAGAATTTGGTTCCAGTGCTTTTGTGTATAGCCCTTTTGTTCTTTGCCGTAGCTTGGAAGTTTGGCAAGACAAAACACAAGTCATATTGCCTGATGATATTCGATCACTTATTGAAGACACTTATGTAAGCCGCACAGAGCAAGGCGCAATGGAGCGTTGGTTAATGGAGCTAAAAGAAGGTAGCCGCTACAAAGTAGGGCAGCAAACATTACAGCAGTTAGCCAATATATCATTAGCACAAACGGGTGTTACCTTGCCTGAAAGTAAAGCTCAAACACGCTACAGCGAAGCAGATAACTTTGAAGTGCTTATTTTGCGTTCGATTAAATACGACCAAGAAAGTCAGTCAGGTGTGTTGGTCTTAACCACAGGTGAGCAAGTTGTTTTACCTTTAAATCGTTCTAAATTAAGCAGAGCCGAATGGCGTAAACATACCGCCAAGTTAATGCAGCACCTTGTGGCGGTGCGTATTGCTGATGCACCTAAGAAAGTGCCGACTCAATTGTTAAAACACTTTGGTTTACATCATTGTTTTTATTTAGGCAATCCAGATTGGCCAGACGATGAAAGTTTATTAAGAGTTGCTTTGCTAACCGAAACTGATGAATTAAAAGGAATAGAGCACATGACTATTCACGATAAATACGCTTTGGAATACCGAGATGATTTAGGTTATCAGGTAATCAAAAACTAGGAGTTACCAATGGAAAACCGCTTTAACTTAATTGATGAGCCTTGGATACCCGTTACCGACCAGGGAAGGGTAAGCCTAAGGCAAGTATTTAGCCAACCTGAATACCGCAGCTTGGGTGGTAATCCGGTTCAAAAAATTGCCTTATTAAAATTATTGTTAGCTATCGCGCAAGCAGCAGCTACACCCAAAGATGAGCAAGAGTGGCAGGCTTTAGGTGTGAAGGGTTTAGCAGAGCGCTGTTTAGCCTATTTAGAAAAATGGCACGACCATTTTTATTTATATGGCGATAAACCTTTTTTGCAAATGCCAGCAATCTCAGCTGCTAGGGCGCTTTCTTTTGGTGCATTTGTCCCCGAAGTCTCAACAGGAAATACAACGGTTCTTAATCACTCCCAAGTTGAGCGTGTATTAAGTGAAGCAGATAAAGTTTTATTACTACTCACACAAATGGGGTTTGCCCTGTCAGGTAAAAAAACAGACAACAGTGTAGTTCTCTCTGAAGGTTATGTAGGAAAACAAAATGCTAAGGGTAAGCCGTCTTCAGGTAAGGCGGGACCGTCAGTCGGGCACATGGGTTTTTTGCATACATTTTTACTAGGTGAGAATTTGCAAACAAGCCTTTGGTTAAATCTTTTTTCCGAGCAAAAGCTTACTCAATTGAATTTATATGCTGAAGGTATAGGGCAAGCACCTTGGGAAAAAATGCCTACAGGTGAAAATTGTGCTCAGGCAAAAAAGCTAAAGCAAAGTCTAATGGGGAGATTAATCCCTTTATGTCGATTTTGTTTACTGTCAGCAGATGCCATGCATTATTCAGAAGGAATCGCCCATGCTAGCTATAAGGAAGGCATGCTCGATACCAGTATGGCTGTTAATTATTCCCTTAAAGACCCAAAAGCCTTGTGGGCCGATCCAGAAAAACGGCCTTGGCGTGAGCTTACAAGTTTGTTGAGCTTTTTTGAGCAATCAGGTTCACAAGGTTTGCATTGTTGGCAAGTGGCTAATGGTTTAGATCGTATTCGAGATGCGGTAGACAGCTTTTCGATTTGGTCTGGTGGCTTGAGAGTGAGTAGTAATGCAGGTGAGCAATATGTATCAGGGAATAATGATTCTGTTGAATCCCAAGTAAGGTTAGAAAGTACAGTATTGGGTGAAATATTTTATAACCAGCTTAAACAAGAAATGGAAGCTTTAGACTCGCTTGCTAAAAACCTTTACGGGCGTGTGATGGGTTACTTTAAAGACCAAAAAGTTGATGGAGCAAAGGTAGCAGCCCAAGCCACGCAGTTATTTTGGCAGTTATGCGAGCGTGATTTTCAGACACTAGTTGATAACTGTGAACCTTCTGAAGAAACCAACAAAGTGCGCCAACAATTACGTCGTAAGTTCTCAAACTACCAACAACAAGCCTATGACTTTTATTGCCCTAAAGGCACAGCAAGGCAACTGGACTGTTGGGTACAGCATCGCCCTAACAATTTTAAATATTTGGCACAGGAGGCTTAATCATCATGCAAGCAGACCAACAAGCAATAACCGATAAAAAAATCACTAAAGAACAGCAGTTCGTTAAGTACATTATTGACCGTTGTAATAAAGACAAAGGTTTTGCTGCAAAGCTACGCCGTGCTGATAACCCTGCGACTGAATACCAAAGCTGGGAAATACTGGGGCCTTGGGTTGATCTGGAAAAAAGTTATGAGCGCCTCCCCTATGCAACTATCGCGGCGGCAATTGCTAGAAGCAAAGCAGAAAAAAATGGAAATCTGACTTTAGGTAAAGCGATTGCCGCTTGTTACCCAGAAGCCGGTGGGGCAGACAAGTACAGTGACCAAGCTAAAGCACGTTTGCGGCGTTTGCTGGCTTGCCATGATGTTGCAGAAGCCTGCCGAATTTTACGCTCAACTTTAACGTTAATTGATAGCAAGTTAGGGCAACCAATAGATTTTTCTGCCTTGCTTCGTCAACTGCGGTTTTTTGGAGAGGCTAGCAAAATTCGTTGGGCGAAAGACTTTTACAACCAGCGTGACGAAGACAAATCTACGGAGGTGCAAAAATGACTTTGATAGCCAGTGTTTTACACCTTGATCGTAAAGCTATAAAAGCATTAAAAATAACCGATCCATATTCGCTTCACCGTGTGGTTTATAGCTTGTTTGAGGATGTGCGCAGCGAACAAGAAAAACAGGCAAGTAGTACCAGTGGCATACTTTATGCTGAACAAGTCGGTGACTATAAAAGCCGTAAAATACTATTGCTTTCTAATCGTTCACCTAAAGAAAAGGTTGATGGAAAATACGGTGAAGTGCAAAGCAAAGCTATTAGCGACAGCTTCTTACACCACTCAAATTATCGCTTCAAAGTAATTGTAAATCCAACTAAGCGCGACAGTGCTAGCAGAAAGCTAGTGCCTATACGTGGTCGAGAGGCTATACATGATTGGTTTGCTAAACGCGCTAAAACCAGCTGGGGTTTTGAGGTTTTACCTGACCAGTTACAAGTTGATTCCATTAATGTGCTGCAATTTAAAGATAAAAGCCAACGCAATATAACAATGGCGCAGGCACAAGTGCAAGGCACGTTAAAAGTGACAGACCAGCAGCAGTTTATTAATAGTTTTAGCCAAGGTATAGGCCGTGGCCGTGCTTTTGGCTGTGGGCTGCTACAACTCGTTCCATTATTAGAAAACCCTTTTGCTTAATTAAAAATCAGGAAGATAACCATGAAAAATACTTACACTAATACCCGCATTGAATTCCATATTTTGCAATCTTTCCCCGTTACCTGCTTAAACCGTGATGACGTGGGTGCGCCCAAGTCAGCAGTGGTTGGTGGTACGCCTCGTGCGCGTGTTAGCTCACAGTGCTGGAAGCGCCAAGTTCGCTTAGCTATGCAAGATTTTGGTATTAAGTTAGGTATTCGTACCAAGAAAGTAGAAGCCTTGTTACATAAAGCTTGTGTAGCTGCTGGCGCTAATGAAGAACAAGCAGCAGCTAATGCAGAAAAAATTGCCAAAGTATTAAGCGATGATACGTTACTTTTTATTAGCGAAACAGAAGCTGCTGCCTTTGCAGATTACGCAAAAGAGCTAGAATTTGATGCCAGCAAGATTAAGGATAAAGAACTCGGTCGTGTTGCTAAAAAAGCACTCAATGCTGCCCATGATGCTTTAGATATTGCTTTGTTTGGTCGCATGGTGGCCAAAGCTGCTGATATGAATGTTGAAGCCGCTGCATCGTTTTCTCATGCTATTTCTACCCACAAAGTAACTAATGAAGTTGAGTTTTTTACTGCGTTAGATGATTTGCAGGATGAGCCAGGCTCTGCCCACATGGGAAGCTTAGAGTTTAACTCGGCTACCTATTACCGTTATATCAGCCTAGACCTAGGCCAGTTGGCGCAAACCTTAGGTGATGATGCTGACTTAAAACCTGCTATCGAAGCTTTCACTAAAGCTATTTTTGTAGCAGTTCCAAATGCGCGTCAAACTACCCAGTCGGGTGCTAGCCCATGGGAGTTTGCGCGTGTATTGGTTAGAAAAGGCCAAGGTTTACAAGTACCTTTTGAAACAGCTGTACGCGCTAAAGAAGGTGGTTTTTTACAGGCAAGTATTGCAGAGCTTAAAGACTATTTAGATAAAAAAGAGAAAATGACTGGCTCATTATTTGGCAAGTTAGCGGCTTATGAATGGGGTGAAAATGAAAGCTACAGTATCGACAATTTGATTGAAAACTTACAAAGCCATGTGTAATGGGGGTGAGCTATGAGTGAACCTTATTTATTGCTTTGGTTAGAAGCGCCGCTGCAAGCTTGGGGGCATGACTCTAAGTTTGGCCGTCGCGATAGCCTAGACTTTCCCACCAAGTCAGGTGTCTTGGGCTTACTGTGTTGTGCTTTAGGTGCTAGCGGTAAGCAAACGGAATGGTTAGCACAGTGGGCAAATAGCGATATGGTGGTTGAGGCCTATGTTCGCCAAGGCAAAGAAGGCGAGCCAGTTACGCGCGAACCTTTGTTACGTGATTTTCACATGGTCGGTAGTGGTTATGATGACCAAGACCCTTGGCAAAATTTGCTGATCCCTAAGACAAGTGATGGGAAGAAGTCAGTCGGGGGTGGTGCAAAAATGACTTACCGCTACTATTTACAAGACATGGCCTATGCGGTTGCCTTGCAAGGCAACAAAGCAGAGCTAGAAACTTTAGCTGAAGCATTAAAAGCACCCGTTTGGGATTTATACCTTGGCCGTAAAAACTGCACACCAACAGAGTTTATTGGCCAAGGCATTTATCCAAATTTAGAAACAGCGCTTAGTAATGCGCAGCAATTAGCAGCTTCAGAAGACAAAAAACGAACGGCTATTTTTAAGGTTTTACAGGGAGAGCATGAAGGAGAGGTAATTACCTTAAATGATGTGCCCATTCAGTTTGGAGAGCACAAGTTATACCGAGACCGACGTGTAACGATTATACCTAAGGAGTAGGGTATGTCTGAAGGCACTCGTTTATTGGTTAAAGTGACACGCGATACCCTACCGCAAGTGAAAGATAAATACCCTTTTATTTATCTTGAACGAGGGCGTTTGGAAATTGATGACAGCAGCATTAAATGGATAGATGCAGAAGCGAATGTAGTGCCTTTACCCGTGGCCACATTGAATGCTATTTTACTTGGGCCTGGCACAACAGTAACTCATGAAGCAATTAAGGTTGCCGCTGCCGCTAATTGTTCTATCTGTTGGGTTGGTGAAGACAGCCTGCTGTTTTATGCAGCAGGCTTTTTACCGACGGCTGATACAAGAAACCTTAGACAGCAAATTGAGCTAGCAGCAGATAATGAGAAATCTTTAAATGTTGCTAGAAAAATGTTTTCTAGACGGTTTCCAGATGCAGAACTTACAGGTAAAACCTTGCAGCAAATGATGGGCATGGAAGGACATCGTGTGCGCACCATCTATCAAACTAAAGCTCAAGAATATCAGGTGGGTTGGAAGGGCAGGCAGTTTACACCGGGCAAGTTTGAAGTGAGTGATATTACTAATCAGGTGCTAACGTCTTGTAACGCAGCTCTTTACGGTATTTTATGTTCTGCCGTACATAGTATGGGTTATTCGCCGCACATTGGATTTATTCACTCAGGTAGCCCGTTGCCCTTCGTTTATGATTTGTCTGATTTATATAAAGAGCACCTTTGTATAGATTTGGCATTTTCATTAACGCGAGACTTGGCGGGGCGTTACAACAAGCACAAAGTTTCAGGCGCTTTTCGAAGTCGAGTAATAGAGATGGATCTTTTAGCTCAGGTTGCTGTAGATATTCCAGAGTTGTTGGGAGGGAAGCGTGCTCGTCGTCATAGCAAATGATTTACCGCCTGCGGTACGTGGGCGTATGAAGTTATGGTTTGTTGAGCCACGCCCTAATGTATTTGTTTCGGGAATTAAGGACTCAGTTGCTACAACTGTGATTGATTACCTTTATAAGTACTGCCCCCCTGATTCTGGTGTGGTGATTTTTAGAACTATACCTAAACCGCCAGGATATGAAGTTCGTTCTATTGGCCCAACTCGTAAACAAATGACTGAAATTAGTGGATTACAGTTAGTTATAGAAACCCTGAAAAACTAAAAAACACTAGGTATTGTGTTTTAACTGTAGATCTTTAACAATGTGTTGGTGTCTTCCCCACGACCGTGGGGGTGTTTCCCAGTTTGGATTTTCCTGTATGTCTTTAATATCGTCTTCCCCACGACCGTGGGGGTGTTTCCAAGCACGCTGTCGCCTGGTTGCATTTTGCGAAGTCTTCCCCACGACCGTGGGGGTGTTTCTAAGAGCGTCAGTGCTAAGTACGGTCGCTCACGGTCTTCCCCACGACCGTGGGGGTGTTTCCCCATTTGATAATTTTTAGTGCCGTGTCGTGATGTCTTCCCCACGACCGTGGGGGTGTTTCTTAGAAAATCGTTGATATGACCAGCTTCGCCGTGTCTTCCCCACGACCGTGGGGGTGTTTCCACAAAGGCGCTATCAATCGCAAGGCGCTTGCCGTCTTCCCCACGACCGTGGGGGTGTTTCACACCTCGTAGTAAAAAGCAGGTGATCGATACTGTCTTCCCCACGACCGTGGGGGTGTTTCTGTGGCAGCCATCGGCATTAGCCTTAATCCGGCGTCTTCCCCACGACCGTGGGGGTGTTTCTCTAGCATTTGGAATGACCACTGGGGTGAAATGGGTCTTCCCCACGACCGTGGGGGTGTTTCTCAATGTCATTAAATGGTTTCTTACGGTCATTCGTCTTCCCCACGACCGTGGGGGTGTTTCTACTGCCAGCAGACGATAAAGCGCAAGAAGTGAGTCTTCCCCACGACCGTGGGGGTGTTTCCAGACTTAGGCGTTCTTCTTGCTTCTTCACGCAGTCTTCCCCACGACCGTGGGGGTGTTTCTACAGATATAGTGGCGGCTTTAGGTACAGTTAAGTCTTCCCCACGACCGTGGGGGTGTTTCTTCTATGATGCAAGAGGACGCAATCTTGAAAGCGTCTTCCCCACGACCGTGGGGGTGTTTCCACTGCTATTTAGCGGCTTTTATATCTATTGGGGTCTTCCCCACGACCGTGGGGGTGTTTCTATTTTAAAAAGTTGGAAAGTTAAAGCGTTTTTGTCTTCCCCACGACCGTGGGGGTGTTTCCCACTGTGTCGCATTACTATATGGCGTATAAAGGTCTTCCCCACGACCGTGGGGGTGTTTCCGTCTACGGGTTAGACAGCGTATCTCTTGGTTTGTCTTCCCCACGACCGTGGGGGTGTTTCCGTGTAAAAAGAGTTTATGCTGCATTGGATAGCGTCTTCCCCACGACCGTGGGGGTGTTTCTACAGTTACTACCACTAAAGACAGTGAGCAAAAGTCTTCCCCACGACCGTGGGGGTGTTTCTGTTATTGTTCCTGCTTCTAGGTCTACTTCGTAGTCTTCCCCACGACCGTGGGGGTGTTTCCACCGTACCTCCGTTCGCGGATGCGGTACTAGTGTCTTCCCCACGACCGTGGGGGTGTTTCTAGCTCTGTGCCTTGCGCTTTTATCATCTCGACGTCTTCCCCACGACCGTGGGGGTGTTTCCTAAGTTGGCGTTAAAGATATATTTCACCTCGCGTCTTCCCCACGACCGTGGGGGTGTTTCTGACAGACTAAGAGATCAGTTGAAGTATAAGAAGTCTTCCCCACGACCGTGGGGGTGTTTCCGCAAAGAGTCCGGCATCAAAAAATGAAAAGATGTCTTCCCCACGACCGTGGGGGTGTTTCTCATGCTCTTGGCGTTTTCTTTATACATAGTCGGTCTTCCCCACGACCGTGGGGGTGTTTCTAAAAAAGGGCGCTGTCTAAGCCGCCCAAGCCCGTCTTCCCCACGACCGTGGGGGTGTTTCCCAAAACGCTGCAATTCTAAAGCGTCATATTGAGTCTTCCCCACGACCGTGGGGGTGTTTCTATCTTTCAGAAGATGAAATGCGTGACATTGCTGTCTTCCCCACGACCGTGGGGGTGTTTCCTAGAGCTTCACTTAGATTATCAACTATTTTAAGTCTTCCCCACGACCGTGGGGGTGTTTCCAGTTTAGAGTGGTTTAACAGTGCTTTTTAGGCGTCTTCCCCACGACCGTGGGGGTGTTTCTACATTCATTGGCAAAGAATCAGACCATGAGAAGTCTTCCCCACGACCGTGGGGGTGTTTCGCTATGTGGGAAGCATCAGGAATGCTCAGCATAGTCTTCCCCACGACCGTGGGGGTGTTTCCAAGGCTTAGACCGCAGTGCTGTTGTAAAAACAGTCTTCCCCACGACCGTGGGGGTGTTTCCTGAGGTTAACGGCTATAGCGCGTTGGCTGTATGTCTTCCCCACGACCGTGGGGGTGTTTCTGACCCAAAGATTGAGCGTCGTTTTGACCGTGTGTCTTCCCCACGACCGTGGGGGTGTTTCTGGACTTACGACGTGCATAGGAAGCTCGTATTGGTCTTCCCCACGACCGTGGGGGTGTTTCCAAGTGCTTACGTTACGGCTTGCGCTCGGGCGCGTCTTCCCCACGACCGTGGGGGTGTTTCTTGGTGCGCCAGAGTCTCTGATTATTTCAAAGGGTCTTCCCCACGACCGTGGGGGTGTTTCTAGCTCTGGACATATTTGCGCCGGTTAGGTCTGGTCTTCCCCACGACCGTGGGGGTGTTTCCTATCAAGGATTAACTGGTTTAAGGTTAATAAAGTCTTCCCCACGACCGTGGGGGTGTTTCCTATTGACGTGTTGGACTCGCTGTATCGAATTGGTCTTCCCCACGACCGTGGGGGTGTTTCCTAGCCTGCCGCTACCGTCCATAGCTGGGAAAAGTCTTCCCCACGACCGTGGGGGTGTTTCCTTGGTAAGTCGTGGCAAAAAGATGGTGTGCATGTCTTCCCCACGACCGTGGGGGTGTTTCTGACTTGATTAACGAACTTTTGGAGCAGACAGCGTCTTCCCCACGACCGTGGGGGTGTTTCTGGTACGGTGCAACATTGGGAGCGACACGAAAAGTCTTCCCCACGACCGTGGGGGTGTTTCTGCTGGCTGTGACTTTGCTGCCATATCGCATAAGTCTTCCCCACGACCGTGGGGGTGTTTCTCTGCAAGGTAGATTTTATATTGTTACCAAAGCGTCTTCCCCACGACCGTGGGGGTGTTTCTATTACGTTTATAGGTAAAACTGTTGAAGTTTCGTCTTCCCCACGACCGTGGGGGTGTTTCCATGGCAGCCGAGAGCAACAGCATTGATGGTCTGTCTTCCCCACGACCGTGGGGGTGTTTCCTAAGGCTGCGGATAAAACCATTTTCATTTTTTGTCTTCCCCACGACCGTGGGGGTGTTTCTAAGTCCATTTGTAGACTTTTTCTAGCTATTCCGTCTTCCCCACTACCGTGGGGGTGTTTCACTACTGAAAAGTATGATAATGCTGGTAATTTAAATAGGTCAGCCGCCGCACACGCGGCTTAGAAATCTCGTTGATAGTCACGCAGCTTAATCATCACGTTAGCCGCCGCACACGCGGCTTAGAAACAAGAGCCGCCCACGCTCCGCTCAACCACTTCGTTAGCCGCCGCACACGCGGCTTAGAAACACGATAACGCAGGAAGTGATGGAAATTTTATGTTAGCCGCCGCACACGCGGCTTAGAAAAATAAGGTCTTCGATTGCTGGTGGTATGCCTAGTCAGCCGCCGCACACGCGGCTTAGAAAACATTGAAAATGGTGGCAAAGCAGCCCGAACAGGCTGCTAATAAATAAATAAAAAAGTAGTATGTACTACTTTTTCTCAAGCAATTCTTACCTTTAGT
>Ga0209075_1003725_pt1 | contig 12510 bp, 10 predicted proteins | sample Stecom2011_FD_187523 | JGI IMG/M metagenome (GOLD analysis project Ga0209075, IMG submission 187523) | Agricultural soil microbial communities from Utah to study Nitrogen management - Steer compost 2011 (SPAdes) (version 2) | ecosystem: Environmental > Terrestrial > Soil > Agricultural land...
TGGTAAATGGTCGTTATTTTTGGCCTCTGTGATTGGCCCTGCTTGGCCACCACATATTTCTAAAATAAGCCCTGTAGCACGTTCCATGGCTTTCTTCTGCAACTCAGGGTCAACGCCACGCTCATAGCGATGCGACGCGTCTGTGTGCAAGCCATAACGGCGTGCACGGCCCATAATCGCATCTGGTGCAAAAAAGGCACTTTCTAAAAATACATCTTTCGTGCTTTCTGTGACACCACTGTCTTTGCCACCAAATACGCCAGCCATAGCTAAAGCTTTTTGCGTATCCGCAATTACTAAAACATCGTCATCGAGCTTTACTTCTTGCCCATCAAGCAGCGTAAGGCGTTCGTCTTGCTTTGCCATGCGCACAACAATGTCTTGTTCTAGGCTTGCTAAGTCGAAGGCATGCATTGGCTGACCAAGTTCAAGCAACACAAAGTTAGTAATATCAACCACTGGGTCAATAGAGCGTACACCACTACGGCGTAGCTTTTCGGTTAACCAAAGCGGACTTGTGGCTGTCATATTCACACCACGCACCACACGGCCTAAATAGCGCGAACAAGCGGCAGGTGCCGCTAGGCTTATACTAAGCGTGTCGTCGATTGTCGCTGCAACTTCGCTCACTTCTGGCACATTCACGTCTAAATTGTTTAACACCCCCACTTCACGGGCAATACCTCGAATACCAAGGCAATCTGCACGGTTCGGCGTTAAATCGATATCTAGCGTTTTGTCTTCAAGGTCTAGCCATTGGCGTAAATCTTTACCCACAGGTGCATCAGCAGGCAATTCCATAATGCCTTCGCTGTCATCACTCAACTCAAGTTCGGAAGCAGAACACAGCATTCCATGTGAAGGTGCACCACGAAGTTTAGTTTTCTTAATTTTGAAATCGCCAGGTAATACAGCACCAACCGTGGCTACAGCAACTTTTAAGCCAGCGCGGCAGTTTGCTGCACCACACACAATATCAACTAACTCTGGGCCACCCACATCAACCTGGGTCACTTGTAATTTATCTGCATCTGGATGCGGGCCGCAGGTTTTCACCTCACCCACTACAACACCACTAAAAGCAGTCGCAACAGGTTCAACGCCGTCTACTTCTAAGCCTGCCATGCTGAGTTGTTCAGCCAGTTCTTCGGTTGATAAAGCTGGGTTGACCCATTCACGTAACCATTTTTCACTGAATTTCATTGTGTCAAACTCCCTTAACCGAACTGGCGTAAAAAGCGTAAATCATTTTCAAAAAAGGCGCGTAAATCATTCACGCCATAACGCAGCATAGTGAGGCGCTCTACGCCCATACCAAAGGCAAAGCCGGTATAAACTTCAGGGTCTATATTCACTGCCCGAAGCACGTTCGGATGCACCATGCCGCAACCGAGAACCTCTAACCAATCGCCACCTTTGCGGCGTACATCCACTTCTGCTGAAGGCTCAGTAAATGGAAAGTAAGACGGCCGGAAACGAATTTCTAAGTCTTCTTCAAAATAGTGGTGTAAAAAGTCATGTAAAATACCTTTCAACTCAGCAAAGTTTACGTTGGTATCAACCATCAAGCCTTCCACTTGGTGGAACATAGGCGTGTGCGTTTGATCGTAGTCGTTTCGGTAAACACGGCCAGGAGAAATAATACGCAATGGCGGCTGTTCATTTTGCATTGTGCGAATTTGTACGCCAGATGTTTGCGTGCGCAACATAGTGCTTGGCGTAAAATAGAAAGTATCGTGATCAGCTCGAGTTGGATGATTCGCTGGAATATTTAACGCATCGAAATTATGAAAATCGTCTTCAACTTCTGGCCCATGCTTTACTGCAAAGCCTAACTGGCCAAAATAATGCTCTATCCGTTGAATGGTTTGTGTCACTGGATGCAATGCTCCAGGAGCTACAGAAGTGCCTGGCAAAGTAACATCGACACGCTCAGTTTCAAGCTTTTTATTTAGCTCTGCTGTAACCAACTCGTCGCGACGTGCATTTAAAACCGTTTGCAGCTGCTCTTTGACAAGGTTAATTTCTTGCCCCGCCTTTGGTCGCTCTTCAGCACTCAGTTTTCCCAAGCCCTTTAAAAGTTCGGTCATTTGCCCCTTTTTACCCAAATACGTTACCCGAACTTCATCGAGATCAGCGGGCGTTGTGGCAGCGTTTATTGCTGCGGTCGCGGCTGCTAAAATAGCTTGTAAATCCATGAGTGTCCTCTGTAATGACGGCGCCAACAATACTGGCGAATAGGCTCTAATTCGAAGCCCAGAATAATACCAGAAATCAAACAAAAAGGGAGCCATACGGCTCCCTTCCTTACTGCAAATATTAGCTTAACTACTTACGCAGTTAGGCCTTCTTTTGCTTTCTCAACCAATGCAGAGAAACCTGCTTGGTCATGAACAGCGATATCTGCAAGTATTTTGCGATCGATTTCAACAGATGCTTTCTTCAAACCGTTGATAAAGCGACTGTACGATAAGCCACCTTGACGTGCTGCAGCGTTGATACGAACAATCCATAACTGACGGAATTGACGTTTCTTGGTGCGGCGGTCGCGGTATGCGTATTGACCTGCTTTAATAACTGCTTGGTTCGCGACGCGGAATATGCGACTGCGAGCTCCATAATAACCTTTCGCCTGCTTTAGGACTTTTTTGTGACGCGCTTTCGCGACGACACCACGTTTAACTCGTGCCATTTGCTAATCTCCTCTTAAGCGTAAGGTAACATGCGGTCAATAAGTACAACATCGTTCTGATGTACCATTGTTTTCGCACGAAGGTGACGTTTACGCTTAGAGCTCTTCTTGGTCAAAATGTGACGCAAGTGAGACTGCTTGCACTTATAACCGCCTGAAGCAGTTTTCTTGAAGCGCTTTGCAGCGCCTCTTTTAGTTTTCATTTTTGGCATTACATAAACTCCGCATTGAGTTGCCAAGTGAGTTACAGGGTGAAGGACCGAACTGGTACCTTACTTGTAAACCGCTGCTACTTCTTTATTTTCCAGGAGCCAGAATCATTACCATCTGACGCCCTTCAGCCCGACGAGGGAAAGCCTCGCAGTTAGATACTTCATCTAGATCGATTTTAATCCGTTCTAGAAGCTCAATACCTATCTCTTGGTGTGCCATTTCTCGGCCACGGAAACGCACGGTGACTTTAGCTTTGTCACCCCCCTCAAGAAAGCGACGCAGGTTGCGCAGTTTTACCTGGTAATCGCCCTCATCTGTGCCAGGTCGGAATTTAATTTCCTTAACCTGAATCTGTTTCTGCTTTTTCTTTTGCTCTTTTTGCTGCTTGCTTTTCTCGTAAAGAAACTTGCCATAATCCATGATTCGGCATACAGGCGGCTCTGCATTCGGGCTGATCTCAACTAAATCAAGACCAGACTCCGCTGCAAGTTCCAAAGCGTCATTGATAGCGGTTACGCCAGCTTGTTCACCCTCTGCATCAATCAACCGTACTTCCGCAACGGTTATGGCGTCATTAATCCGGGTTTTATCGGTTTTAATACCTTTTTTTCCACCTTTAATGGTTTCTTCCTCCAGCAATATTAAGAAATTGTACGCGTTTTAACATCGTTACTGAGTCGTTCAATAAACTCAGCAATTGACAGCTTACCAAGGTCATCGCCTCGGCGCGTACGCACGGCCACTTGTTGTTGTTCGACCTCTTGGTCACCAACAACCAACAAATAAGGCACGCGTTTTAGTGTATGTTCGCGAATTTTAAAGCCTATCTTCTCATTTCTCAAGTCGGCTGTCGCGCGAAATCCGTTCTTTTTCAATTCCGCGACCAAGTTTTTCACATAATCGGCCTGTTTATCAGTGATATTCATTATTACCACTTGATTCGGCGACAACCATGTTGGGAAAAACCCAGCATATTCTTCAATGAGTATTCCCATGAAGCGTTCTAACGAGCCTAGGATAGCACGGTGAATCATTACCGGCACGTGGCGTTCGTTATCTTCGCCTACATAAGTTGCGCCTAAACGGCTTGGCATCGAGAAGTCGAGTTGTATTGTACCACATTGCCAAGCACGACCGATGCAATCGAATAAAGTAAACTCAATTTTAGGGCCGTAGAATGCACCTTCACCCGGTAAGTAGTCAAATGTAATATCGTTTGACTTCAACGCTTCAGCAAGAGCTGTTTCTGCACGATCCCATGTAGCGTCGTCACCTAAACGCTCTTCTGGGCGTGTCGATAATTTCACTACAACGTCTTCAAAACCAAAGGTTTTGTAGGTTTCATAAACCATGCGAATACAATCTGCAACTTCGTCTTGTACCTGCGCTTCTGTACAAAATATGTGTGCATCATCTTGGGTAAAGCCACGTACACGCATAAGCCCGTGTAATGCGCCCGAAGGTTCATTACGGTGACAACAACCAAACTCAGCCATACGTAACGGCAAGTCGCGATACGACTTTAAGCCTTGATTAAATATTTGCACATGACCTGGGCAGTTCATTGGCTTAACAGCATACTCACGATTTTCTGACGACGTGGTAAACATTAAGTCTTGGAATTTCTCCCAGTGGCCTGAACGTTCCCAAAGCACGCGGTCCATCATTAACGGACCTTTTACTTCTTGGTAGCTATATTCGTTTAGCTTTTCACGAACATACTTTTCTAATTCTTGGAATACGGTCCAGCCATTATGGTGCCAAAACACCATGCCTGGTGCTTCTTCCTGCCAATGGAACAAGTCTTGTGCCTTACCAATTCTACGGTGGTCACGTTTTTCCGCTTCTTCTAAGCGTTGTAAATAAGCTTTTAACTGTTTCTTGTCTGCCCACGCAGTACCGTAAATGCGCTGTAACATTTTATTATCTGAATCGCCACGCCAATAGGCTCCGGCTACTTTCATTATTTTAAAATGTTGGCAGAACGACATATTTGGCACGTGAGGACCACGGCACATGTCAACATACTCTTCGTGGTGATACAGCCCAGGGCGATCGTCGCGAGCTATATTCTCATCAAGTATTTCAACTTTATAAGTTTCACCTCGTTGTACAAATACGTCTCGCGCTTCAGCCCAGCTTACTTTTTTCTTCACCACCGAATAGCCGGTTTTTGCTAACTCTTTCATACGCTTTTCAAGCGCATCCAAGTCATCTTGGTGCAATGGACGGTCAAGATCAATATCGTAATAAAAACCATTATCAATGGTTGGGCCAATGGCCATACGAGTGTCTGGCCATAATTGCTTAATTGCGTGGCCTAATAAGTGCGCACAAGAATGGCGAATGATTTCTAAACCTTCATCATTCTTTTGCGTAATAATTTCTAGTGTCGCGTCGCTTTCAATCAATTCGCAAGCGTCAACAAGTTCACCGTCAACACGTCCAGCAATGGTTGCTTTAGCAAGGCCTGGACCAATATCTAGGGCTACTTCGAGGACAGAAACAGGGTTCGCAAATTCGCGTTGACTACCGTCAGGGAGAGTAATTACTGGCATGGATGTTGATTCCTTTTTTTACAGTGGTGACACCCACCAAGTGCCACTTGTATACGTTCAGACTGCAATAACACCTAGAGGTCATTCGAACAGCCCAGTAAAGAGGCCGAACTATAGCTAAATAGACGTCTTAACGCAACATATTGTGCTGATTATAAGCTACCAAAATATCGATTTGCGCGTTACTCTCTTGGTCTTTCATCAAGCTTGTTTTGCAAAGGCTAACCACAAATGAGAACACAGAAATGACCCTTTACCTTGGTCAAGTTGCCGCATTAACTGCTGCCTTTTGTTGGGCACTTGCAACTATTTTTTATAGTAAAAGTAGTCATCACCTCACGTCTCTCCAACTTAATTTGGTTAAGGGTTTAATTGCCTCCCCACTCTTATTAATAGGAACCTTCATTTTACCTGGCGAAGGTTGGGCGGGTTGGACTCAATATACTTGGGTATTAATGTCTTTAAGTGGGGTTATTGGAATTACAATTGGTGACAGCTGTTATTTCGCGGCTCTGCGCCGTCTTGGCCCAGGCCATACTATTTTACTTGAATATTTAGCACCACCAATGGCTGCACTTTTGGCCTGGTTCGTTCTTTCCGAAACGCTTAGCTTTACCCAAATGCTGGCAGCAATCATTGTTATTGCAGGTGTTCTACTTGTCATAACTGAGCGTCAACTTGGTAGTCGTTTCAAGCTGAGTCGCACTGGTGTTTTGTACGGCATTGCCGCTGCTACTTGCCAAGCCATTGGTCTTGTCATGGCATTTCACGGCTTTGCTGAGGCAAAAGTTTCACCCGCAGAGGCAGCACTTGTCCGTTTATTTGGTGGTACCCTCACTTTAACACTGGGCTTAATACTGTTACGCCCTCAACTCATACCCGCTACTTTAGGGGCGCTAAAAAAAACAAAGCTAAGCACCTTACTCACTGCCATTTTCTTAGGCACCTTCGTTGGTATTTGGCTACAACAAGTGTCGGTGGCTATGGTCACGCCCGGAGTAGCACAAACCTTATTATCAACAGCACCACTATTTATGTTGGGTATTAATATAGTACGAGGGCAACGCATTAGCTTTCGAGCTGTCATAGGAACGGTCGTTGCCATGGTCGGAATTAGCTTGTTGTTCCTGCTCTAGCTAACACCTTTTTCACTGTTTCAACAATGGTGAAAGTTTGCGTGTCCACCTCAATATTTAATGCTGTGCCAAGCTTTGCTTCGCCTAAGTTTGTGCGCTCTAAGGTTTCTGGAATCAGGTGTAACCAAAAGCCTTGTTCGGTCACATCTCCCACGGTTAGGCTGGCACCGTTCACCGTTATAAAGCCTTTCGGTAAAATGTATTCTAACCACCGTGGTTCCAATTCTAAATACAAACGGCAATTGTCTGCGGTGTCGTGGCGTTCAGAAATCACTGCTGTTGTTTGAATGTGTCCAGAAACAATATGGCCACCTAGTTCGGTACCCATAGTCAATGAACGTTCAAAATTAACCGCATTACCCGCCTTTAAGCTGCCTAAGTTGGTTAAGCGTAATGTTTCGTCGATCACATCAAATTTTACCGTGCCAGGTTCACTTTGGTTATTAAATTCAGTTACGGTTAAACAACAGCCATTAATAGCAATGCTTGCGCCTGTTTCTAACCCTGCTAAATAATGTGCCGGCAAAGCAATAACTAACTGCCGAAATTGCTCACGATCAACAACCGCGTTAACCTGAGCTTTCGCTTGAACAATACCTGTGAACATAGTGACCGCCAATGAGTTTACAAAATAGGAAGGACAAAGCGCCGAAAACAACCAAGATTGTACCGAAGTATGCCTTACGCGGCTACTTACTGCTGGTTTTACTCGGTTTAAACGCATGCAGTGATTCGGTTACATCTCAAATGGACGATTATGCTAAGCGTCTTGAACGGCTTTCAGGTGAGCAACGCCCAGCCGTTACCCTTCTAACAAGTCCCGAACAGCCCCGCGTGAACCAATTACGTATTCATTTACCCGAACTTAGCATTTCCTTTGCTGATAGCTTTCGTTTAAACCACTGCCGTTTAAGCCAGCTTATTGCAGAGCGTAACAGCTCACTGGGTAAAGTTATGAGCCCAGCCAACCAGCTGTACTATGAAATAGATGTAACCCATGCCCTGAAAGAATGCTTAGCCGCACCAGTTAAATTAAGTAATACATTACGCACGGATCTCGAACAAGCCTTAATACAAAAAGAAGCAAGCCTTCCGTTCGCCGTACATAACTTTTTAACCACAGATGAAATTTGGCGCTCAAACTTTCGGTTTGGCCGCAATAATCTGCCCCTTAGCGAGGCAGACGGGTATACCCATAGCTTGGCCGCCCTAAGTTACTTTGCCCATACCTTAAAGCTGCTAATGGCTGATCCACATCATCAAGATCTCGATTTAAGCCAATGGCACAAACACGTAGAAACCCTCGGCCAAGCACGTTTTTTAAGTGAGTATTGGCGCACGCTCGCTAATGTACCTATTACTTTAGCTTCGTTAACCCAATTGCTCGCAGTCACTACAAAAAACATTCCTTGCAGCAACCTTGCTCGACCACAAGAAGCTGACTATTTATATAACGTTATGCTGAATGTCTATATTGCGAAGCTGCAGCCCGCTTTTGCTCGCTGGGTGCATTATGGGCAACAACTTGAACCTGTTATTGATGAGTTAGTTTCTTTTACTCAAGGCGAAGCATGGACAAACTATGTACAGCAACTTAATGATGGAAAAACAGATGCTTTAGAGCGTCACACGCGTGAACACGCGGAGCAATGGCAGGCTTTATTGAAGAAATGTCGGCTGTCGCCTACAGGATACTCTGGCAACAATTAACGGCGCATACAAATAGCATTGGTAACACAACGAATAGTGGCTGGTGTACAGCCCGCATACTCACCGTCCGTTTGCATTGGTATATTTGCCGTTTTTACTACCCCGCTGGTTAAGTGACCGCTAGTCACGACCGATTTCGCTAGGTGTCGACCTGTATATATCGACGAAAATGACTGCAACTTCGTGAACAATCGACACTCTTTGATATGAACCCAAGCTAGTTGTGCATCTGCGTATTGAGCATGCGGCGCAATGAGCATTCCGGCACCAAAATAACGCGTGTTCGCAACAACAAAAAGTAAAGTGGGCTCTGTACCTAGGCTTTGCAAAGTAACGTCGTTACCTGTTACTTGTAATATTCCCCCACGATAAAGGAATAATTGTTTAACCGCACAAGTTAAGTAAGTAAGCCGCGGCCACCAGCTTTTCTTACCGGCTAAACGCCGAGTTAAGTCGCCGTCGAAACCAATGCCTACTGAGTTAATGAAATACACGTCATTTACTTGACCAATATCTATTAGCTCACCTTTGCCATGCAAAGCTCGTTCAATATAGCCGGCCGTGCTGTGCTTTTTTCCAAACCAGCCCCGCGCAAAGTCGTTGCCAGTTCCTGCCGGTACATACCCAATTTCAAGTGCCTTATGTGAATCAGCCAATGCATTCACAACTTGGTGCAAGGTGCCGTCACCGCCGACAACAATAAGCTCGTTCACTGTGGGTAAATGAAGGCGAATTGTCGCCACCGTGATCGCCATTTGTGCGTCGGTAGCCACAAGTATATAAGCCCGCTTAGCTGCTTCAAGGGCTGCACAAAGCGCTTGTACACGCCGCTGCCGAGCACGTTGTGGTAGCGGGTTAAAAACGACAAGGGTTAGTTTTTTAGTCATTCGCATCACCGCTCTTATGATTACTTGCTAGGCTTAAGCTGCTTTTCGTCCAGCCAATATTTTACATGCGAGCCGGGTAACACGCTAAAATCATGGGCAAAGTAAATCACTGTTCGCTTTAGCAACCAAGGTTGCATTCTGTTCATAATCGTTTTCTGGGTAGCATGATCAACCCCAGTAAATGGCTCATCAAAAATAGCCAGTTCTGGGTCGGTTAGCAAAATCCGGGCTAATGCAATTCGCCGTCCTTGCCCACCAGAAACAAGCTCACCCTGCTCACCTAGCCAAGTATCAAGCCCTTGTGGTAGTCGCTGTGCCCACTTATCTAATGCCACCCAAGCCAACACTTGCCAAGCAGCGTCTTCCGTTAAATTAGCATCTGCAAGTCGTAGGTTTTCCCACAAAGTGCCATTAATAATAAAGTTACGCTGCGACAAATAACTAATGCGTTGGCTACGCTGATCATTATTTAGATCAGCCAGCGCTTTACCTTGCCAATAAACACCAACATTGGGGCTTTGTACTAAGCCGGACAAATGATCCGCCAAACTACTTTTCCCTACCCCAGACGCAGCACAAATAGCCACATGCTGTTGTGGCTGTAGCTGCCAGCTTGGCATATCAATGAGCACCCGTTGCCGCTGATTAATATACAGCGGCGAAACATAAAGCCCACTAGGTACTTCATTTACTAAAACTGAATGTTTTGGTGTTTCTACGGTTATCGCAGCTGGCTTAACTAACTGGTTTAACTGCCGTGCCGCGTAAAGTACATCACCCCACACGTTCGCTTGAGTTGCTAGCGGCAGTATTAAATCACTTAGTGCTAATACAGTAATAGGCAGCATAACTGCCACAGGCCCGCTTAACTGCCCTTGCTGCCATAAATAGACACTTCCAACAGCGGTCAACAAAGCCATTAATTGCTGTAACAAAACCACCACACTCTGATAACCAACCATAGAACGCAAACGCTGTTCACGAACCTGCATAAAACTGTCGTTTTGTGCCATCAGTTGGCTACGGTACTTTGCACCCAAGCCCCAAGCGGTTATTTCTGCTAGGCCTTCGACATAATCGAGGGCGTCGCGGCGAAACTGCTCTTCCGCTTCATTCTCAGTGGTGGCAAAACGCACTGAAATTCGCATGGTTTGAAATACCGATAAACTAAATATAACCAGTAAAAATAGCAGTACCAGTATAGCTAAAGCACCAGACCAAATAGCAATAAAAAGCACTACTGAAAAACTGATCAAGCTTGCTGTTACCAAGGGAGTTACAAAGCGCAACCAGAGCAAATCAAGTACATTTAAATTTCGAGTTAAACGGTGAATCAACAAGCTTGTTTGTTGGCCATGCAGCCAACGTATATCGCGTTCGGTTAAACCTTTAAATAGCTTCACTCGCCATAGAGTTTGTACCTTTAACACTGCATCATGTTGTACTAATCGTTCAAGGTATCGGCCCACAGTGCGAGTTACCGCAAATAGTCGAATACCGGCACCTGGCGTATAAATATTCACTAATAGTCCTGTGCCAAGAATACCGGCAAAGGCCGAAGCGGTAATAAACCAACCGCTTAAAGCGAGTAAGCCCACCCCAGAAAAAGCGGCCAGTAAACTAAAAAACAAACCAAAAGCAAGTTTACGCCGTGCAGGTTTCAACGCTTTAAACCAAGGTTTGAGCTGCTGCCAATTATGCTTCATACAGGCGCCCCTCGATCAGCTTAAATGTTTGCATGGCAACTGCAGCAAAAATATCATCGTGGCTCGCAACCAGCACAATACGCTGGTCAGCAACTAAACGTTGAATAGCTGCCATAACCTCTTTCGCGCTGTCTGCATCCAGCCCTGCCGTTGGCTCGTCTAATAACACCAATTGCGCAGAACTTAATAAAACCCGTGCAATAGCCACCCGCCGCGCTTCTCCGCCAGAAAGCCCAGTACCTTGAGTGCCCACAGGCGTCGCTAAGCCTTCAGGCAATTCGTTTAATAAGTAACTTAGCCCTACTTGTGCCAAAACGTTTTCGAGGTCTTGCTGAGTATAAGCATGAGTTGCTAGCGTTAAATTATGCGCTAAACTTGCGTTCGCAATAAATGGCGTTTGGGCAAGGTACGCCACTGCTTCTTTGGCAGCTACTTTCGGGCCAATGCGTACATTTGGATTTTCATTATCAGCAATTAGTCCGGCAATACTTTTTAATAATGTTGATTTACCCGCACCCGATGCACCATAAAACCAAGTGAGAGTATGCGGTTTGGCAGTTAAGCTGATGCCATGGAGTACTTGTCCACGCCCCGGATAACTAACACTTAAATCATCCACAACAAGCTCACCGCTAGCATGACTACCGCGTTCTACCCTTGTTAAACCTTTATTTAAACCGTAGCGTGCCAGCTCAGCCGCAGCACCGGTTGCTGTGGCTCGGTCATGGTAATACGACGACAAGGTTCGCAAAGGTTGGAAGAATTCAGGCGCCAGCATTAATACTGCTAAACCAACAAACCACGTCATGCGACTAGCTGGCCCAATTTCATAATAACCAAGTAGCGCAAAACCCACATAAATAGCTACAGCGGCGATCGCCACCGCCGAGAAAAACTCCAGTACTGCCGACGATAAAAAAGCAACGCGCAAGGTTTTCATATTTAGCTCTTGCGATTTTTCACTTGCTCGGCGCACTTCATCTTTCGCTTGTTCCGTTTGGTTAAAAAGTTTCAACACCGTTAGGTTACGTAAGCGGTCGATAAACAAGCCAGAAATACGCCGCATCAGTGCAAAGTGTTGTTGATTGACACGCTCTGCCCCCATGCCCACTAAAGCCATGAAAATAGGAATCAGCGGTGCTGAAGCTAGTAGGAAGACTCCAGCAATCCAATCTAGCCAAAAAACAATAATAAGAATAAATAGAGGAATAGCGGCAGCCAACATCATTTGTGGCCGAAACCTTGAGAAGTAAGGCCCCAACGCCTGCAATGGCTCACCCACAAGACTCGCTTGATCTCGGGCGACAGAATAACCTGCTGCACCGTCCCAGCCGTTAATTAGCCATCTAAGCGCCAAACGCTCGCTTTTGATATTTACCTTCAAAACACTTTTTTCTTGGGCGTAAAAACTAGCGGCACGCACAAGTAAGGCAAATATCACCCCACCCATGAGGGGGATTAGTTTTGAAAGCTCTGCCGTGCCACCTACTGTGGCGCTTAGTAGCCAGGCAAATAACAACACATAAGCAATCGTAGCAAGCCCTTGGAGCAGGCCCCACAAGGTTACTAAGCGCACATCTTTACGTAACTCAAATAACAAGCGCGCCA
>Ga0209075_1003726_pt1 | contig 12508 bp, 11 predicted proteins | sample Stecom2011_FD_187523 | JGI IMG/M metagenome (GOLD analysis project Ga0209075, IMG submission 187523) | Agricultural soil microbial communities from Utah to study Nitrogen management - Steer compost 2011 (SPAdes) (version 2) | ecosystem: Environmental > Terrestrial > Soil > Agricultural land...
CAACCGCAGTCTCGAAGTAGTGCTTAAGGCGCCGCCGGTCGTCCGGCTGGTCCTTGAGCGCGGACCCAATGATGTGGTGCATCAAGTGCTCCACGGTCATGGCACCGCCACCGTAGTACCAGGCGTTCAGGCTGGCCGCGTGGGCCACAGAGACCGCTTCGGCGGTTGAAAGGGCGGCGCCAGCCAGGCGGTCAGTGCTTCGGCCATCCAGGGTCTGGCCGTTGCGCAATTCGTGAAACAGCGTCACCAACACCTCAACCACTGACTCATCCAGCGCCACCTCGACACCCGCGCGCCCGTTCGCCTTCGCCACCTCTCGAAGGACTACGTCCATTTCATCCGCCAGGTGGCGGATAGGCCGGATTTCTTCGAAATCCATCCGGCGTTTGAGGGCGGCACTCATACTGTGCACACCCTCATCTATGCTGTTCGAGGTCGCCACCAGGTTAAAACCTTCCTGGGCCAGGATTACCCCTTCCTCCCCGGCCAGTTCCGGAATCACCACAACCCGGTCAGACAGTACCGACAGTATGGCGTCCTGCAACGCCTGGGGGCAGCGGGCGATCTCTTCGAAGCGAACCAGGCGCCCTTCCATCATGCCCCGCAGCAACGGTGTTGGCACCAGGGCGTTCAGGGTTGGTCCTTCGCTGTGCAGAATGGCTTCGTTCCAGCTGTACAACAGCTGGCTAACCTGGCTGATGGCACCGCCCTGAAGCGTCAGCGTGGAGTTGCCGGAGATGGCCGCCGCCAACAACTCGGACAGCCAGGACTTGGCCGTTCCCGGCTCACCAACCAACAGGCAACCTCGGCTGGTACACAGGGAAATAATGATACGGACTACCACACCACGGTCGGCAACGAACTTGCGCTCGATACCCAGCTTCTCATCTCCCAGCAGGAATTTTTCCACCCCGCGGGGGGACATCTGCCAGCCAGGCGGAATCGGGCCTGGGTCCATGGCGATCAGTTTTTCGAGCTCTTCCCGATAGGTCACTTCGGCCGGTTCCCTTTGGGCCGAGCGCGGTGTTTGCGTGCTATGTTTCATCCAATACTCCTGCGACCGCCGCGAACTTCCGGTGCCATACGCTCTCTCGGTATGATACGCGGCAGCTCCGACAACGGGATGATCCCCTCGATAACGTGATCCAGCGCGCTGTCTCGCATGGTCACCAGGCCGGCATCCAGGGCCCGCCAGCGCAGCTCGCCGATCGGGGGCTGGCTGGAAATAGCGTTCCGGATATCGGATTCCACCTCCATGTACTCGATGATCGCCACCCGCCCCTGGGTACCGCGGCCGTTGCACTTGTCGCAGCCTTTCCCCTCGAAACACCGGAAGTCTGCCGGGGCGCCATCCGGAAACACCTCGGCCATAATGGCAGGGTCTGGCTTCGCCGGTTTGCGACAATGTTTGCAGATGCGCTTGGCCAGGCGTTGCGCAATCACCGCCAGCAGCTCACCGGCAATGGAGTTGGGGTGGACCCCGAGATCGTACAGGCGCTGAAGCGAGTCCACGGCGTCATTGCAGTGAAGTGTCGACAACACCACGTGCCCGGTCTGGGAGGCTCGAATGGCTTCCAGGGCGGTTTCCTGGTCACGGATTTCACCCACCAGAATGACATCCGGGTCTTCCCGCACGAACGCTCGCATGGCATCAGCAAAGCTGAAGCCAATGTCCGCACGTACGCGGGTTTGCTGGATATTCTCGATGGAATACTCGATAGGATCTTCCACCGTGATCACCTTGCGGCGACCGTCATCGGCAAGGGTCTGCAAGCCCGCATACAGGGTTGTCGATTTGCCGGAACCGGTTGGCCCGACCACCAGCACCAGGCCCGCCGGGTTATCCAGCAACCGCTGGTAGCGGCTGCCAATGGCCGCTGACATGCCGAGCTCGGCGATGGTCATGGCTCGCCCGGTCTGAGGCAATAAGCGAATGATGGCATTTTCGCCATGCAGCGATGGCTGGGTCTGAATTCTGAGGTCGTAGGAGGTGTTTCCCAGCTGCAATCGGGAGCGCCCACCCTGAGGCAAACGGTGTTCCGCGATATTGAGCTCGGCCCGAAGCTTGATAACGTTGATCACACCCCGGATTTCACGGGCAGATAACTGGTACTGGGGAAGATCGCGCAACTCGCCATCCACCCGCAACCGGATACGAACCCGCTTTTCGTACTGTTCGATGTGAATATCGCTGGCTTTCTCGCTGACGGCGTCCAGCAGGATGGCCTCATACACGGAAACCAGATAGGGGCTGATGCTCCGCTTGTTGCCCTTCTCCTCTCCCAGCAAGTCCCGGGACCGTTCATTCTCGTCTTCCGGAACGGCCTTGCCGTGCTCTGCGACAAACCGGCTGCCCTTGACCGTCAGATCCAGTGCAGACCATATCCTGCGGAAATCGGTAGGCGTAACCAGCAGGCACGTGATCCTGTGCCTGGGCGTCAGGCGTTCGAGTTGATCGGTGTGGGCGTCAGGGTCATCGGTTACCACCGTCAGGCTGCCGTCTTCCTCGGCCACCGGGATCATCCGGGAAAGATCGAGGAAGGTGCGGGAGAAACGTCTGAACAGCTCTGTTTGCAGGCTGCCCAGCACTTCGTCGGCATCGGTAAAGGTCATTCCCCGCTGTTGGGCCAGGGATCGGTACAGGTCAATCTCTTCAAGGTTCAGCTTGCGCCGGACCACATCCAGAATGCGTTCATTTTTCCCGGCCGCTTCCGCCCGGGCCTGGTCCAGAACCGCCTCGTCCACAATCCCCAGATCAATCAGGATCTGTTCAGCATTGCGGTTGAAATCCACCCAACCCAGGGTTCGAACCCGTTCAATTCGGGTGCCACTGCGCTGGAACATGGCCAGGCTTGGAACCGGCCCCGCCCGGCCTTCCAGGCACACCAGCTTGCCGCCATCACGCAACGCGGTGACCAGTGCCGCGGGCTCGGATATAAAGGTGGTGCACAGGATCAGGTCGCATAGCTCGTCAGTCGGAATACCCTTGCCGGCATCAGCCACCAGCACCTCAACGTTGTGCTTGCCACCGAGGGTAAAGCGCTCCCGGGCTTTCTCGGCGAGGACCGGGTTGCGATCAACATACAGGACGCGATACGCCAGCTCGGACAGCACTGCGGTCAGATAACCGGAACCACCGCCAATGTGCATGACCACGTGGTCAGGCTCGATCTCCGGGCAAAGTGCCAGCAGATGTTCAACGGTTTCTTCCCTGGGAATGGAGTGGCCGGTAATCGACGGGCCGATATCAACGCCGGAGACGAACGCCCGCCGGTCTACAGCATTGAGAGCCTCGGCGGCTCTCGGGTAGAGTTTCTTCATTCAGCAGCGCCTGTGACAGCAATGGATCAGGCCGCCTGACGTTTCTTTAACGCTGACACCAGTTCGGCCTCGGGGCGGGATATTCCGCACGTATTCATAAGATCGTCGATATCCGCACCAAGATCAACCAGGCGAGCCGCTTCGTCGTAGGAAATTCTCAGAGGGTCATTCTGGCGCATTTCATCCAGAGAGTTGCGCAGTTCGTGCAGCTGCCGTTCGCAGGCCACCAGGCGCTGGCCTACGCCGATGCTGCCACTGGTTGTGGCATGCAATTCACGACCGAGGGTATCGCAACGCTGTTTAACAGAGGCCCGCAACGCACGGATCTGACGCCCATGGAGTATGCCCTGAACGAGCACCAGGCCAATCGCGACGGCAGTGAGGCCCCAGGGGAGCCAGGAAGGAATGGTATAACTCATGACAGACGTCTCCCTTGTGTTTCACCACGGAAGACGTCCATCGGGAGCGCTGGAAGGACAGGCCCTTACAGCGATGCGATTTCAGCCCACTCGTGGTCTGACAACATTTTGTCGAACTCGACGAGAATGATTAGCTCGCCATTCTTGTTGCACACGCCCTGGATAAACTTGGCACTTTCCTCGTTACCCACGTTCGGTGCGGTTTCAATTTCACTGGCCTTGAGATAGACCACTTCCGCCACTGAATCCACCAGAATACCCATAACCTGGCTGGAAGATTCCATCACCACAATCCGCGTGGCGTCCGTCACTTCTGCATCCGCCAGGCCGAAGCGCCGACGGGTATCTATAACCGTAACCACATTGCCCCGCAGGTTGATGATGCCCAGTACGTAGTCCGGAGCACCCGGTACCGGCGCAATCTCGGTATACCGAAGTACTTCCTGGATCTGCATCACGTTGATGCCGTATGTCTCATCATCCAGGCGGAAGGTCACGTACTGCAGTACCTGATCGTCATGGGCCTGATTCACTTGTCCGCTCGGGGATGCCATAGCGCTCTCTCCTTCTCGGCTGCCCGGCGGGCAACCTGATCGTCAAAAAATCATCATCAGTGCCCAATACTATAGTTAAGGGCACAAACCGTGCCAGCCTTGCACGGTTTCTTTCAGTAACCAATCTGTACAGTTTACGCCTGTGCGGCCACTTAACTCAGATCCAGGTGGTGCTCCCGCTCCGCCCTCACCAACAGGTGAGCCATGGTTCTGACATCAATCAACGCGCACATGTGATCAATCACGGTTCCGGCCAGCCAGGGCCGCTTGCTCCGCGCGGTGCGCCAGCGCACTTCATCGGGCTTGAGGGTGAACGACTGGGCAACATCGTCACAGGCCAGGCCCCAATCACTGTCATCCAGACGGATCACAAACCGATAGTTATCCTGGGCACCGGCAGGAACTCTCCCAGCCATGATCCACTCTGCAGTATCTACTACCCGCAGGTTATGATCCCGATCCGGACGAATTCCCATGTACCACCGGGGGCTCCCGGGAATGGGCCGGATTTCTTCTTCAATTCGATGAATGGCTCCGAGCAGTACCAGGGGAACCGCGAGTTGCAGGCCCGCCACGGTAAAAATCAGACACTCAAACGGTCCCTGGGACCACTCTGGCCGGGTTGGTGGTTCGGGCGGCGCCTTCTCGATAACCGGGGCAGGCTCCGGTTTTACTATCTCGGCAGGTTTTACTATCTCCGCCGGTTTTTCCCGGACTCTGGTTCTGGTTTCGGCCTTCGGTTCCGGTGCCGGCTGAACCTGTTCAGGCTCTTGCACCTGAGCGCTGCTGGTTGCCGTGTGCAGAAGTTCGTCGAGGTAGCTGGCGATCGCCGCATCGGGTGTGGCCAGCTGTGCCATTTTTTTGTCAGCCATGCTGCCGCTCCTTCGCGGTAGCGGTCAACGCCAGAACATCGTCAAGCAGGTGCCGGTAGGCTCGAACGCCATGGGTGTCCGCATCCAGTGCCGATGGAATAACACCGGCCTGACTGGCATCCCGGAACTTGGTATCCACCGGAATGGCAAAACGCCAGAGGCTATCACCGTAGGTTTTACGCAACAGATTCAGGCTCTTCACCGAGGCCTGAGTGCGGCGGTCGTAGAGCGTAGGCACAATCGTATACGACAATTCGTTTTTCTGGGAACGCATGATCATCTGCAGGGTGTGCAGCATGCGCTCCAGGCCCTTGATCGCCAGAAACTCGGTCTGTACCGGAATAATCAGGTGCTGGGCCGCCGCCAGGGCATTAACCATCAACACACCCAACGACGGGGTGTTGTCCAGAATCACGTAGTCAAAGTCGTCCCAGAGTTGCGCCAGGGCCCGGGAAACAATCAGTCCCATGCCCTCCACGCCAATCATCCGTCGCTCCAGGGTGGCCAGAGCTGTGCTGGCTGGCAGCAGCGACAGGTTCGGGCAACTGGTCTCGGTGATCAGCTGGGCAGGCAGGCCTTCCGGCACCTTACCCTGGTGCTGAAACAGATCAAATACGCTGTGCGCCAGCGAATCCGGATCATACCCGAACCAGCTGGTCAGAGAGCCGTGGGGGTCCAGGTCAACCACCAGCACGCGTTTGCCGCGTTCAGCCAGCAACCCACCCAGGGCTACCACCGAGGTTGTCTTACCTACACCACCTTTTTGATTCGCTACAGCCCAGATACGCACTCTTGTTACTCCAGTTTTGAGTAAGCCCGACGGAAATACCGGCAGCTATTGACCATATCGGCACGCTGGCCCGGAACTTGACTGTCTGCTATCGGTTTTACGCGGCAACCCTTTGCCGATCCGGATAATAAAGAGACTGTAATACAGGAAGCGTGCCAGTTCGGCCATACGCATCTGCCACCGGCAGATCAGCGAACGGCACCACGAATACTGGCGTCTCGGGAAATCAGAAGCACAACCCGGCGATTACGCCGCCGCCCTTCCTCGGTATCGTTTCTCGCCACCGGTTGGTACTGACCGTAACCCACCGCAGCCAGGCGCTCGGGCTCTACACCTTCCATCATCAACATACGAGCCACGGCCGATGCCCTGGCGCTGGAAAGCTCCCAGTTGGATGGAAACCGACTGGTTCGGATTGGCTGGTTGTCGGTAAACCCTTCCACCTTGACGGCATTATCCCGGTCGCGAAGCACCGTCGCGATTTTTTCGATCACCTGGAACGCATCATAGTGGGGTTCGGCGTCTCCACTGCTGAACAACATGCTGTTTGGCAGGTTGAGCTCCAGCCACTGTTCGCTGGTTTCCAGGCTGACAACGCCCTGACTGATCAGCTCATCAAATTCCATGGTCAGTTGATCTGCCATGGTTCTGAGGGCTTCCGTGCGGCTTTCGGCATCCAGTTGAGGATTGCGAGGGGCTTCGGTGACCGGCGGGGGAATGACATCTTCAGGCGAACTGGTCGGTACCCGCAGCGGCTGGTCACCCACCTGGACTGGCTGCAAGGAACGCTGGGGCGCGTTGAACACTCCCGACAGGGTTTCCGACAGCACTTTGTATTTGCCTTCGTTGACCGAGGACACCGAATACATCACCACGAAAAAGGCAAAGAGCAGCGTTATGAAGTCCGCATAGGAAATCAGCCAACGCTCTTTGTTGTGCAGGTCGTCCTGTGGTTGTCTGCGCCGGCGCATAGGTGATCCCGTTCTGATTACTGCAGGAAGCCCCGCAGCCTCAGTTCAATGGATTTGGGGTTTTCACCCTCAGCGATGGCGATGATGCCATCGATCATCATGTCTTCGTAGCGGGTGCGTTCCTTGACGATACTCCGGAGTTTGTTGGCAACGGGGAAAAACAGCAGGTTGGCCAGGGCCACGCCATAGATGGTGGCCACAAATGCGGTGGCAATGCCGCTGCCCAGGGACTGTGGGTCTTCGAGGTTGGTCATCACCTGAATCAGGCCCATGACCGCCCCAATAATTCCGATGGTTGGCGAATAACCACCCATGGCTTCATAGATACGTGCCGCCTCAAGATCCCGCTGCTCACGGGACTCCAGATCCACTTCCATGATGCTGCGGATGGCTTCCGGCTCAGCGCCATCAACCAGCAACTGCAGCCCCTTGCGGGCAAATTTTTCGGGCTCCCGCTCTGCCAGGCCTTCCAGGCCGAGCAACCCCTGTTTGCGGGCCTTGACGCTCCAGTCAATAACCTTGCCAATGCCATCTTCCAGGCTGATGTAGGGCGGCACAAACACCCAGCGAATCTGCGCCATGGCACGCTTGAGCATCGGCCAGGAGGTTTGCAGGATAGTGGCAGCCAATGTGCCGCCAACCACAATCAGCCCGGCAGGCCCGTTGAACAGGGAGCCGACGGCACCACCTTCGAGCAGATTGCCACCCAGAATGGCTACAAAGGCAAGGATGATGCCCAGCAGGCTCAGAATATCCATCAGCTTACGCCTTCAACCAGCCTGGGGCCCACTTCATCAAGCGGCAGGATTTCGTCACTCAGCCCCGCCTTGGCCACGGCCATGGGCATGCCGTAGATCACCGAGGTTTTTTCGTCCTGAGACCAGACCACCGAACCGGACTGCTTCATCATCCGGCAGCCTTCCTTACCGTCCGCCCCCATGCCGGTCAGGATGACGCCCAGGGTTTTTCCGGGGAAACTGCGGGCGAGAGAACCGAAAGTGACATCCACACAAGGTTTGTAATTCAGCCGTTCGTCACCGGGCAGAATTCGGACCCTGGCTTGGCCGCCGCGATTTTCGATCATCATCTGCTTGCCGCCGGGGGCCAGCAAGGCATGGCCGGGCTTCAGGATGTCGCCATCCTCAGCTTGCTTGACCTGAATGCGGCAGAGTTTGTTCAGGCGCTCGGCAAAGGCCGGAGTAAAACTGGCGGGCATATGCTGTACCAGCACAATGGGTGCCGGGAAGTTCGCCGGCAGCGCGGTCAGAACCTTCTGCAGTGCCACCGGGCCGCCGGTGGAGGTGCCAATGGCCACCACGCTGTAATGCTTCGGGGCGGATTTCCGGGAGGGGCGCCTGGGCGCCTCCGGCTCACGGGCCGGCTCTGGCTGAGCTGGGGCCAAGGCTGAGCGGTCGCGAGTTACCGCTCTGGCCGGCCGCTCCGTTGGCGGTGGGGCTGCCGGGCGCGAAACCCCGGGACGGGGAGCGGCCGGGCGCGCAGCCGGAGCCGCAGAACGCCCACCGGGCCTGCTGCCAGCAACGTCGAGAATACGATCAATCAGGATCTTCTGGAGCTGACTGGTGTCCCGGGCAATTTCCTCAAAGTTCTTGGGCAGAAAATCCACTGCACCGGCCTCAAGGGCGTCCAGGGTAACCCGCGCGCCCTCGTAGGTCAGTGACGAGAACATCAACACCGGGATCGGGTGTTTCTTCATGATTTCGCGAACGGCGGAAATACCGTCCATTACCGGCATTTCGTAGTCCATGGTAATCACATCGGGGCGCAGCTTTTCAGCCAGTTCTACCCCTTCACGGCCATTGGTTGCCGCACCGACAACCTCGATTTGCCCTGAAGCCGTGAGGATTTCCGTCAGCCGTTTGCGAAAGAACCCTGAATCATCAACGACCAGGACAGAAACTGTCATCCATTTCTCCTAAACAATCCCGCATGTTACCTGCCCTGGCGCCATTAGCCGTAGTGCTGAAGAAGGCTGGGCACGTCAATGATCAAGGCAATACGGCCATCGCCGGTGATGGTGGCTCCGGCCATGCCTGGCGTGCCCTGCAACGCCCGGCCGAGAGGCTTGATCACCACTTCTTCCTGTCCGATCAGCTGGTCCACCACAAACCCGACCTGCTTGGTGCCCATGGCCACAATCACCACGTGGGCATTCTCCGGCTCTTTCTGGCCGGCTGCACCATGCACCAGCCAGCGCTTGACGTGGAACAGGGGGAACACCTTGTCACGAACCACAATGCATTCACGGCCATCGACAATGTTGGTTTTAGACAGGTCCAGGTGGAAAATTTCAACCACGTTCACCAGTGGCAAAGCGAACGACTGATCGCCCAGCATGATCATCAGGGTTGGCATGATGGCCAGGGTGAGCGGTACCTTGATGATGATGCTGGTGCCCTTGCCCTGCTCGGACACAATATTGATCTGGCCATTGAGCTGGCCGATTTTGGTTTTCACCACATCCATACCAACGCCCCGACCAGAGACATCGGATATCTGCTCCTTGGTCGAGAAGCCAGCGGCGAAAATCAGGTTAAAGCATTCGTTGTCCGTCAGGCGGTCTGCGGCATCCTGGTCGTAAAGTCCTTTCTCCACCGCTTTTCGGCGCAGGACCTCCGGGTTCATACCGGCCCCATCGTCAGAGATGGACAGCAGGATATGATCCCCTTCCTGTTCCGCTGACAGGGTGACGGTTCCCGCACGGGGCTTGCCGGCTTTCTCACGAATATCCGGAGCCTCAATACCATGGTCAACCGAGTTGCGAACCAGGTGGACCAGAGGGTCTGACAGAGCCTCGACCAGGTTCTTGTCGAGGTCGGTTTCTTCCCCGTGCATGACCAGATTGATTTCTTTCTTCAGCCCGCGAGCCAGGTCCCGGACGACCCTGGGGAAGCGCCCGAACACCTTTTTGATGGGTTGCATACGGGTCTGCATGACCGCTGCCTGCAAATCAGTGGTCACCACATCCAGATTGGCGACCGCCTTGTGCATGTGCTCGTCTTCGCTCTCGGAGCCCAGGCGCTGCAGACGGTTCCGGACCAGCACCAACTCACCCACCATGTTCATGATGTCGTCGAGGCGCTTGGTATCAACCCGCACCGTTGTCTCAGCGGCAGGCGCGGCGTCTCTCGCAGGGGCTGCCGGTGCCGCAGGCTTTGGTTCTGGTTTGCCGGGTTTCGGCTGACTGGGTTCTGACGGCGTTGGTTCCAGCTTGGCCGCAGCCTCGGGGCGGGCTCCCGCAGCTGGCGAGACCCCAGGACTCTTGCCCTTGCCGTGGAGTTCATCCAGCAGGTTTTCAAACTCGTCATCGGTGATCAGATCATCACCACCGGATGATTTTGCCGGTTCTTTTGGTTCCGGCTCCTGCGGGGTGTCATTGTCGGTGACTGGCGGTCCGGCGAACTGACCTTTGCCATGCAGCTGGTCCAGCAGGGCTTCAAATTCGTCGTCGGTGATCTCGTCGCCGTCTGAGCCTGCGTCGTTGGCCGAGGTTTTTTCCGGTGCGGCTGCAGGCGGTTGTTCTGAACCTTTTTCATCGGCCAGGGCATCCAGCAACTGCTCAAACTCTTCGTCGGTAATGTCACCGGAATCGTTGCCCGCACCGGCGGCGGCCGGGACAGGATCTGGCATTGCCGGCGCTGGCGCCGCCGTGTCGCCTTCCGGCTTGGCAAGTTCATCCAGCGCAGCGATCAATGAGTCCGGAGCCGGTGTCAGCTCTTCCCGGTTACGAACCTGATCAAACATGGCGTTGACGTGGTCCAGTGCTTCCAGCACCACGTCCATCAATTCAGAGGTGACCTTGCGTTTGTGATTGCGCAGGATATCAAACACGTTTTCCGCAGAGTGACAGCAATTGACCAGCGCCTCCAGCTGCAGGAACCCGGCACCGCCTTTGACCGTGTGGAACCCACGGAAGATGGCGTTAAGCAGGTCGCTGTCATCCGGGTGCTGCTCAAGATCCACCAGCTGCTCGGACAGCTTTTCGAGAATCTCGCCGGCTTCAACCAGGAAGTCCTGCAGAATCTCTTCGTCGGCATCAAACGCCATGCGTCACCCTCTATAATCGTTCAGAAACCGAGACTGGATAACAGGTCGTCAACGTCGTCCTGTCCCGAAACTACATCATCACGCTCCTCAGCCTTGATCTGAGGCCCTACCCCTTTTTCGGCCGATTCTTCTTTTTCTTCAATCTGGTGTACGGTTCCGGTGAGCTGATCAACGTGGCTGGCCATCACCACCAGGCCAAGCAGGTTCTCTTCGACTTCTTTCACAAGGGCCGTGACTTTCTGGATGACCTGCCCGGTAAGATCCTGGAAGTCCTGGGCCAGAAGGATTTCGGACAGGTTGCTGTATAGGGTATCGGAATCTGTGGCCAGGCCCGCAAAGAAGCGGTCAATGCGGCCGTAGAGTTCCCGGAATTCTGCCGGCTCCATTTCCCGACGGCGCAACCGCTGCCATTCGTCTCGCAGAGCGGTCGCTTCGTCGCGCATGGTGTGAGCCACCGGCATGCTTTCTTCGACCAGGTCCATGGTGCGGTTGGCGGCCTGGCTGGTCATCTGGACCACATAGGCCAGCCGATCCGAGGCATCGGACATCTTGGACAAGGCTTCTTTCTGCTCGGCACTGCGTGCGTCTATCTGAAAATTCCGGATAGCCTCGTGCAGGCTCCGGGTCAACCGCCCCACTTCCCGATAGAGGCTCTGGTCGCGAACTTCACTGAGCTCGTTGATCACCGACATCGCCCGGGCGTAGTTCCCGGAACTGATACTTTCGGCCAGTTCGGAGCTCTGTTGCTGGAGCTTTTCGGTTACCTCCGGGTCGAGGCCCTGATGGTTCTGGTTCTTGTCAGTCATGACAGCCATCCGACCTCTGGTTACTGGATTCGCTCGAAGATCTTCTCAATCTTTTCCTTGAGAACGGCAGCGGTAAACGGCTTGACCACATAACCATTAACGCCGGCCTGGGCCGCAGCCACAATCTGGTCACGTTTGGCTTCTGCGGTCACCATCAGTACCGGCAGGTTTTTCAGGTTCTCGTCTGCGCGTACCGCCTTGAGCAGATCAAAACCCGACATGCCAGGCATGTTCCAGTCGGTCACCAGAAAGTCGTACTTGCCGCTCCTGAGCATGGGGAGTGCGGTGTTGCCATCGTCTGCTTCATCCGTATTGGTGAAGCCGAGATCGCGCAGCAGATTCTTGATGATTCGCCGCATTGTGGAAAAGTCATCCACAATGAGAATTTTCATGTTCTTGTCCAATGGGACCTCCAGTCAGTAACACCCGGATTTCATTCAGCCTTTTAAAAGTCTAGCAGGCCGCTGCTTTAACCGCTTATTGTGTGGTGTTTGGCCGCGTTGTAAAGCGCCGGTTACCAAAATCTACACAGTAACTCGTTGTCTCGTTTGCGCTGGCCCCGTTTACGCTGGCTCATCTTCCCGCCACTCGGACAATCGACCTCTGAGACGAAGTGCCGCCTGGCTGTGAATCTGGCTGACGCGGCTCTCGCTGACACCCAGTACCGCGCCAATTTCCTTCAGGTTGAGCTCTTCCTGGTAGTAGAGGCT
>Ga0209075_1003727_pt1 | contig 12505 bp, 13 predicted proteins | sample Stecom2011_FD_187523 | JGI IMG/M metagenome (GOLD analysis project Ga0209075, IMG submission 187523) | Agricultural soil microbial communities from Utah to study Nitrogen management - Steer compost 2011 (SPAdes) (version 2) | ecosystem: Environmental > Terrestrial > Soil > Agricultural land...
GTGGTCTTTTTTCTGACGGAAAGAACGGAGGTGTTTGCTTCCGCCGCCGGGTTGGCCGCTGAGGTAATGGAAAAGAACGGTTCTTGGATTATCCGCCTGGACCATGGAGGGGGGTGGAGCTCTCTTTACTACCCTTTGGCGGAACCATATATTGCGCCGGACCGGTGGATACAGGCCGGTGAAAAACTGGGTTTTTCCGGTGCGAACAGGGAAGAAAAATTTTACTGGGAGATATGGTACGGGCTCGAACCGGTTTCTCCGGCCAACTTTCTCCCGGAAGCGGAGAAATAACCGGTGATCCGGTTGAAAATTCACCCTCTTTTTCTGCTGTTACTTATTTTATCCGGGTGGACCGGTCAATACCGTACCATGCTTTTGGTCTTTTTCTCTGTTTTACTTCATGAATTGGCCCATATTTTGACCGCTTTCGGCTTCGGGTATCGAACAACTGCCGTGGAGTTTTTTCCGTTCGGGGGTGTGGCCAGAATTGACTATTCTCTTTTCAGCGACCCGTGGGCGGAAGGGATCACCGCCCTGGCCGGGCCGGTGCAAAGCATTATTATCGCCATGCTGGTAAAGGTGAACCAGTTTTTTTTCGGCTACCATATGATAACAGGAGAATTATTCCAGATCAATCTGGGATTGGCTTTCTTTAATTTCCTGCCGCTTTTTCCCCTGGACGGAGGAAGAATACTCCGGGCTTTTTTGGCCGTGAGACAGGGGTATACTGCTGCCACCCGCCGGGCAATACGTCTAACCAGGTTTACAGTGATTGCCGGTATGCCGTTTTCCCTGTTTTTGGCCGCCAAGACACCGGCGCCCTTCTATCTTCCCCTTTTACTACTCTTCTTGTATACAGCCGCCGGAAAAGAGAACTTTTTTTATGCCTACTGGCGGCAAAAAGAAAAAAAAGGGCAGACCGTAAGGGAAAAAGGGATAATGCCGGCAAGAATTTGGCTGGTTGATGCCCGGCGCCGTCTCGGCGAAGTGCTCCCTTTTATATTTGGCAGAGATTACCATATTTTTTTGTTGCTAGATAAAAAAGGAAAAATTTTGGGTTTTTTAAAGGAGGATGAATTGTCGTTTCCTAGTTCGGAGAATTTCTCGATTAGTTTTTACCGGCAGTGGCAGAAAAGAAAGGAGGAAAGAGGAGATTTTTGTTTCCTGTCGAAAGAAAAAGGAAATCTCATTAAGCCCGGTGAAAAGCGGTCAAACCGGCGGCCGGTTTTGAAGGAACGGTAACAACCACTTGTACTTTCAGGGCGGGAGGGTACAATATATTCCCCCGAGATTTTTAGGCTTGCCTTTTTTAACAATTGTTAAATCTTAAACGTCTTTGGGAAAACTGCTGACATAGGAGCGAATTTCATGTATAATTTTTATGAGCCCTTTTTGAACGAAGTGAGAAAACCCAGCCGGTATGCAGGGGGAGAACTTAATTCCATAGTTAAGGATTGGACAAAGGTTAATGTTCGGGTGGCTTTGGCTTTCCCCGACTTGTATGAACTCGGTTTTTCCCATCTTGGTCTACGCCTGCTTTACCACAGGATTAACGAGGAAGAAGATTTTTTGGCCGAGCGGGTGTACGCACCTGCTGAGGATATGGAAGCGAAATTAAGGGAAGCGGGGCTTCCCCTCTTTTCTTTGGAAACCCGTCGTAGTTTGGCCGATTTTGACCTTTTGGGTTTTACCCTGCAGTATGAGTTGAGTTATACCAATATTTTGAATATGATGGATATGGCAGGTATTCCTCTACGCAGAAAAGACAGGGGAGAAGACTTCCCGCTGGTGGCCGGAGGCGGGCCGGGAAGTTTTAATCCCGAGCCGGTGGCGGATTTTTTTGATTTCTTTCTTCTGGGTGACGGCGAAGAGGCTATTTTGGAGATCCTGAAAGTTTTGGCCGGGGGAAAAGCTAAAGGGAAGAGAAAAGCGGAAATAAAGAAGGAATTAATGACTATACCGGGGATTTACCTTCCCGAGTTTTATTGCGTAGAATACTTTCCCACCGGAGAGGTGGCGGCGGTTCGGCCTGTAAGCGGAGCCCCGGCGGTGGTGCACAAAAGGGTGGTTTCCGATTTAAACCGGGCCTACCTTCCGCAAAAAGAGATTGTGCCGTGGATGGAAACCGTCCATGACCGGATGGTACTGGAGATTATGCGGGGTTGTACCCGTGGGTGCCGTTTTTGCCAGGCGGGGATGATCTACCGGCCGGTCCGGGAACGGAAGCGGGAAGTAATTGAAGAAAGCCTGGCGGCGATGTTGAAACATACAGGTTATGAAGAGGTCTCTCTCACCTCGCTCAGCAGTGCGGACCACAGCCAAATCCAGGAATTGGCCGGGCGATTAACCGCCCGTTACTCTCCGGAAGTATCTATTTCTTTGCCGTCTTTGCGACTCGACGCCTTCTCGCCGGAGCTGGCCGCACAGTTTCAAGGTAACAGGAAAGCCACCCTGACTTTTGCCCCCGAAGCCGGCACAGATCGCCTGCGACGGGTAATAAATAAAGGTCTTACCCACCGGGAAATCATTACTGTGCTGGGTACAGTTTTCCGCTCCGGGTGGCAGAAAGTGAAATTGTATTTCATGATCGGCCTGCCCACGGAAACGCAGGAGGACTTGGAAGGCCTGGTGGATATGGCGCGTGAGGTTTTGCAGATCGGCCGGGATTTTCACCGGGGAAAAGCGCGGGTCACAATCAGCGCCTCTACTTTTATCCCCAAACCGCATACGCCTTTTCAGTGGCGGCCGCAGATCGGCCGGGATGAGATTTTACGGAAGCAGAAATTTCTCCGGGACAATTTACGGGGAAGAGGTTTGGAATTATCCTGGAACCAGGCGAATATGAGCCTGTTGGAAGGGGTTTTTTCCCGTGGGGACCGGCGGTTGAGCAACGTTTTGGAAGAAGCCTTCCGGCGGGGGTGCCGGTTTGACGCTTGGCCCGACCGGCTACGCTGGGATCTTTGGCAGGCTGTTTTTATTGTCTCCGGGCTTCGTCCTGATTTTTATACCGTGCGTTCCCGACCGCAGGAAGAGGTTTTTCCGTGGTCTCACTTGAGCACCGGAGTATCCACCGCATATCTATGGGAAGAAAATTGCCGGGCCGACTCGGAAATTCCCACTCCCAACTGCCGCCCTCCCGGCCGGTGCCTAAAATGTGGAGTATGCCGGGTGCTCAAGGTTACTCCCCGGGTGGCAGCCGGAGGTAGAAAGGATGGATAAGTACCGGATTTGTTATTGTAAATTCGGGCCCGCCCGTTATATTTCCCACCTGGATCTGGGGCGCGCTTTAGGACGTTCCCTGCGCCGGGCCGGCCTGCCGGTGGCTTACTCGCAAGGTTTTCATCCCTTGCCTAAGATGGCCTTTGGACCTCCGTTACCGGTGGGAGTGGAGAGTGAGGCCGAATATGTGGATGTGGCATTTACGCGAGAACTTCCTGAAGCAGAAATTGCCAAGCACTTGAATCCTTCCCTACCTCCCGGTTTACAGGTTACCGGGGTAGAAAGATTGCCGGCCAAAGCGCCGGCCTTGACGGCAATGATTGACCGGCTCAGTTATTTGTTTGTGGTGGAAGTTGCAGAAGACTGGAACAGGCGAAATACCGGAGATTTTTTACGCTGTTTATGGCAAAAAAAAGAACTTCCGGTGATACGAAAGAGACAGGGCCGGGAGAAAAAAGTTGATGTTCGTCCTTTTTGGGATGGATATAAATTTTCCTTTATTGAGCAGGATTTGCTGCGCATAGAGATTGAAGTGATTTTTGGGCCTCAGGGAACATTGCGTCCGGATGAATTCAGGTCATTTTTCCCTTCCGGCTGGCGGGTTGGAAAGGTTACCCGTTTAAAGGCCTGGAGTACGAAGGTTTTTCCGTGTGGCAGTCCTGTTCACAGGAGGTAGATTGAGGAGTATAAAAGAATGGGTAAAGAATTTTTAATTAATGCCGGTCTCAGCGAGACCCGCATGGCCGTTCTGGATGAAAAACAACCGGTGGAAATCGTTATTGAACGTCTCCATGCTTCCCGGCGGGTGGGAAATATTTATCGTGGAAAAGTTGAGAATATTCTCCCCGGAATGCAGGCGGCCTTTGTTGATATTGGGATGGAAAAGAACGCTTTTTTATACGTGGATGATTTGCAGATTTTTAAAGGCCAGGAAGAAGGGATTAACGGCCCGGCGCCGCCGATTAATAAATTGCTCCGCTTGGGTCAGGAGATTATCGTCCAGGTGGTAAAAGAACCAATCGGGAACAAAGGAGCCCGCGTGGTAACAAATATTACCATACCCGGCCGGTATTTGGTCCTGATGCCTTCCGTCAAATATGTGGGAGTATCCCGTCGGATTGAAGACGAGAAGGAACGGGAACGCCTGCGGGCGACGGCGCAGAAATTACGGCCGCGGGGTATGGGGTTGATTGTGCGCACCGCCGCCGAGGGTGTGGAGGAGAAAGAACTCCGGTTGGACAGGGATTTTCTTCTTAATCTATGGCAAAAAGTGCGCAAGAAAGCCAGGAAAGGACCTGTGCCTTCCCTGCTTTATCATGATCATGACCTGCTCTACCGGATATTACGGGATCTTTTTACCGAGGATGTTGAGAAATTAATCATTGATGAACAGTCGGCATACGAGAAAGCTCTGGAATTCATGAACAGTTTGAGCCCGCATTTGAAAAACCGGGTGGAATTATATAAGGGATCCCGCCCGTTGTTCGAGATCTACGGGATAGAAAATCAGATTGAGGAAGCCCTGCAAAGGAAAGCCTGGCTTCCCTCAGGCGCTTATCTAATTTTCGACCAGGCCGAAGCCTTGACAGTGATTGACGTCAATACCGGAAAATTTACCGGTTCCACCAACCTGGAAGATACTGTTTTAGCCACCAACCTGGAAGCGGCCAAAGAGATCGCCCGCCAGATCCGCCTGCGCAATCTCGGCGGGATTATTATTATTGATTTTATCGATATGGCTAGTGAGAAAAATCGCCGGCAGGTGGTGGAGGTTTTTTCTCAGGAATTGGCAAAAGACAAGCAAAAATCTAATATCCTGGGCTTTACCTCCCTCGGCCTGCTTGAGGTGACAAGAAAAAAGATTCGTCCTAGTTTGCGGGAGCAACTGCAACAAGCCTGTTCCGCCTGTGAAGGAACGGGTTACCGTTTTTCCCTGGAAACCCAGGCAGCCGTGGCGGAACGCCGGATTATTCACTTGGCGGCCGGGCGCGAAAAGGACCAAGCCTTGCTGGTGGGGGTGAATCCAGCCGTTGCGTCCTTGCTTATCGGGCCGGGAGGCAGTCACCTGGAGGCTTTGGAGAAATTGACCGGGAAGATGATCTTTATTAGAGGGCAAGAAGAAATTCCCACGACAATTATTAAACTGCTGGCTGTGGGTGATATCGCTTTTGTGCAGGCGCAGGCGTTGCCGGTTAAAGAAGGGGAGATCCGGGCGGTGGATGTACTGGAAACACACGCCAACAATCCAGTGGATGGGATTGCCCGGATTGAGGGGTACGTAATCGATATTGAAAACGGCGGCAGCCGGGTGGGGAAAACGGTGAAGGTAATAATAGATAAAGTATACCGGACTTATGCCCGGGCCCGCCTGGTTGATTAAGGTACTGGTTGACAATATTTATTTACGGTGTTAATATAATAAAGGCAGGTTTGCGCCTGCTGTAACCGCCCGGTTACGGTTTTAAAAAGGCTCTTTGGGTTATAGCCAAAGAGATACCGTCGCCGGCGAGTCCAGGCAGGGGAGGATTTGATTTAATGTACGCGATTGTGGAATGTGGTGGTAAACAGTACCGGGTAACTCCCGGAGACGTGATTACCGTGGAACAACTCCGGGAAGAAGTAGGCCGGGAAGTATCTTTGGACCGGGTATTGCTGGTAGGCGACGAAGAGGCAATTCGTGTAGGAAAACCGTTGGTTGAAGGGGCCAAGGTAAAAGCCAGGATTGTGGAACACGGAAAAGGGAAAAAAATCTTTGTTTTCCGTTACAAAGCCAAGAAGAATATCCGCCGGCGTTACGGCCACCGGCAACCTTTTACCCGCCTGTTGATCCAGGCAGTTGAGGGATGACAAGAATCTCTTTTTTTTCCGTAGATGGGATGTTCACCGGGTTTAAGGCCGAGGGTCACACAGGGTACGCGCCGGAGGGAAAAGATATTGTTTGCGCCGGAGTTTCCGCTTTGCTCCAAAGTACAGTGCAGGGATTGACCGACTTGCTGGAAATAGAGGTGGCGGTGGAAACCAAGAAAAAAACGGGTTTGTTTATCTGCCGTCTTCCGCAGGCGTTGCCCGGAGAAAAACAGCAAAAAGCCGATCTTTTACTCCGCAGTATGTATTTGGGGTTGGAGCAGATGGCGGCGGAATATGGTGATTATTTACAAGTTTTCGTTGAGGAGGTGGCTACCAATGCGTTTTGATTTACAATTTTTTGCCCATAAAAAAGGAATGGGCAGTACCAGGAATGGTAGAGACAGTGAAGCCAAAAGGCTTGGGGTCAAGAGATACGCCGGTCAAAAGGTAAATGCCGGCAGTATTTTGGTTCGCCAGCGCGGTACCAGGATTCACCCGGGGAATAATGTCGGGATCGGCAAGGACGATACTTTGTTCGCTTTGATTGACGGTTATGTCGCTTATGAACGAAAAGGGAAAAATAATAAAAAAGTCAGCGTTTATTCCCAGCCCGCGGCAACAGCTTAAACCGCCTGAGGGCGGTTTTTTTATACAAACTCCTGAATTTGGTTACAAAAACCAGGTCATGATAATAAAGGATCTTGGCGGCCAAGAAAGAATAGTATAGTTTGGGATGAATACCTGAAAATGTTTATTGATGAAGTCCAAATTTTGATTATCGCCGGTAAAGGCGGGGACGGAGCTGTGAGTTTCCGCCGGGAGAAATATGTTCCGCGGGGCGGTCCGGACGGCGGTAACGGCGGCCGGGGCGGTCATGTTTATCTCCAGGTTGACGGGAGGCTTTCCACCCTTAGCGATTTGCGGTATAAAAAAACTTTACGGGCGGAAGCCGGGACAAACGGGGCGAAACGAAACCAAACCGGGAAAAACGGCCAAGATCTTGTGATCAAGGTTCCACCCGGAACAGCTGTTTTTTTGGCTGAGGAAGAGGTTTTGCTCTGTGACCTGACCGGTGACGGGGAAAAATACCTGGCAGCCCGGGGCGGAAGAGGCGGCCGGGGCAACGCGGTCTTCGCCGGCCCTACATACCAGGCGCCCCGTTTTGCCGAAAAGGGTGAGCCGGGTGATGAGACGCGTCTGCGTTTGGAATTAAAACTCTTGGCCGATGTGGGACTCGCCGGTTATCCCAACGCCGGGAAATCCACTTTGCTGTCGGTTATATCGGCCGCCCGGCCTAAAATAGCTCCTTACCCCTTTACCACTTTGAATCCGGTTTTGGGCGTAGTGGAAATCAACGGTGAGAGTTTTGTCGTCGCGGATTTGCCGGGGTTGGTGGAAAAAGCTCACCAGGGAGTGGGCCTGGGGCACCGGTTTCTCCGTCATATTGAACGGACCCGTCTCCTATTGCACTTGGTCGATCTGGCGGAAGAGGGAAGAGAACCGCTGGCGGCTTTGGAACGGATTAATAATGAACTTCGCGCCTACAACAAAGACTTGGCAGATAAGCCTCAGATTATTGTGGGTACGAAAATGGATCTCCCGCAGGCCCAAAAGAATTGGGCTGTTTTTCAACAAATTTTGATCAAAAAGGGTTATGAAGTCTGCAGTATCTCTGCTGCAACCGGAAAAGGAATAAAAGAGTTGCTTTTCCGGGTGGCCGGGCGTCTCAAAGAATTGCCGGAACTTAAAAAGGTGAAAAAAAAGAGGGAAGCACGTTTTTCTCCTCCGTATAACGGGGAAGCATTTCAAGTGCTCAAAGAAGGTTATGATGTTTTTCGTTTGCACGGAACCGGATTGTTAAAAAAAATTGCCCGTTATGATTTTAATCAAGAAGAAGCGGTAGTGCGGTTGCAAAAATATCTGCGGCGCCGGGGGGTGGATCAAGCACTGGCGGATGCGGGAGCAAAGGAGGGTGATCTGATCCGGGCGGGTGATTTTGAGTTTGTATACCATACGGCTGAACCGGATAAATATGAAGAATAAGTAGGAGGTAAAAATCATGACCTGCTTGAAGTGCGGGAACTGCAAGGGTAAGAAGAAGGTTTTTTATTGTCCCGCGCGCAACGAATTTCAGATCCGGGAGGAAGTTGTGATTAGAGAACGGGAAAATACTCGCTGGAAAAAGGGCGACCCTCAATACGAACACCACCGGCGTCGTCTACGCAAAGACCGCAATGATTTAAAAATTAGTTAAAAATTAGACACCGGATAACGGTGTCTTTTTTTTTACCCATGTATGTGTTTTATGGTATAATAACTTACAAGTGCCGTTAAACTGGTTTTGGAGGTTGAGACGTGACGGAACGACAAAGTCTAAAACAGGCACAAAGAATAGTGATTAAACTAGGAACCAGCACTCTTACCCAGTCTTCAGGCCAGCTTAACTTGGAACTCCTGGCGGAACTGGTTAGGCAGGTGGCGGCGGAACACAAAGCCGGTAAAGAAATTCTACTTGTTACATCAGGCGCCGTGGGCGCGGGGTTGGGAAGACTCAACTTAAGGAAAAAGCCGGCTTCTCTTCCGGAGCGGCAGGCTGTAGCCGCAATCGGCCAGGGTTTGTTAATGGAGGTTTACGCGAAGTTTTTTGCCGGGCACGGGATTACGGCGGCGCAAATTTTGTTGACCCGGGAAGATATGAATGACCGGCGCCGGTATTTAAACGCCCGTAACACTCTGTTGAGACTGGTTAATGATTTTAAGGCGGTTCCGGTAATCAATGAAAATGACACCGTGGCCACTGAAGAATTGGATCTCCGGTTCGGCGACAATGATACGCTTTCGGCCTTGGTGGCGGGACTGGTGGGAGCAGATCTCCTGCTTTTATTGTCCGATGTCAACGGGCTGTTTACCGGTGACCCGCGTAAAAACCGGCAGGCTTCTCTGATCCCGGTGGTAAAGGAGATAACCCCGGAAATACGGACCGTGGCGGGCCGGGCCGGAACGACATTGGGCACAGGGGGTATGCTTACCAAGTTGGAAGCCGCGCGGATCGTTACCAGTTCGGGAATTTTCATGGTCCTGGCTTCCGGGAAAGAACCCCGGGTAATTAACAGAATAACTAATGGCGACAATGTGGGAACCATATTTTTACCGGTGCGGGAGAATTTGCTCGAAAGAAAACGATGGATTGCTTTCGCCGGACAACCCCGGGGCGAAGTGATCATTGACAACGGCGCGGTGGAAGCCTTGACCACCCATAAAAAAAGTTTGCTGCCCTCCGGTGTTGTCGGGGTGAAAGGAGAATTCAACCTGGGTGATTTGGTTAGTGTTGTGGACGGGACTGACCGGGAAATTGCCAGAGGGCTGAGCAATTTTTCTGCCGGCGAAATTCGGAAAATTATGGGCAAAAAGACCGGGGCCATTATTAAAGTTTTGGGACACAAGTCATATGATGAGGTTGTGCACCGGAACAACTTGGTCTGTTTAGAATAAGACTTTTTCGGAAAATTGGTAAGGGAGCGGATTGGGAGATGAAACGGGTGGGGATTTACGGCGGCAGCTTTGATCCTCCGCATATGGGCCATTTATTACTGGCCGAGTCGGCCCGGGAGGAATTGGGTTTGGAGAAGGTGTTTTTTGTTCCGGCCCGTCAAACACCGTTAAAGGACCGGTTTCCCCTCGCCGCCCCGGAAAACCGGTGGGAAATGCTGAACCTGTCAGTGGAGGGCAATCCTTTTTTTGCTACGTCCAGGGTGGAACTTGACCGGGAGCCCCCTTCGTATACCATCACTACTGTGCGTTATTTTAGGCGACGTTTTCCAGAAGCCGAGCTCTGGTTGATTCTCGGCGAGGATATCTTGGAAGAATTTCACCGCTGGTACCGGTATCGAGAGTTGTTACAGTTGACTGGGGTAAGTGTGGGGAAAAGACCGGGTTGTCAAAGAAAATTTCCTGCTGCTTTGGAAGAGTATAGAGAAAAAATTTGCTTTTTTCCTCATCCCGGTATTGAAATTTCTTCTCAGGGTATTCGGGACCGTATCCGGAAAGGACAGTCCGTTAAGTACCGGTTGCCGGAAAAGGTCAGGGAGTACATTGTCAAATGCCGGCTGTATACAGAAGGAAGTAAGGAGTAAAATATATGGATTTGGCAATATTACAGGCTAAGTTGGCGAAAACCCTTTCTCCGGCCCGTTACCGACATTCTACGGCAGTAATGCGTTTGGCCCGGAAACTGGCGGGCATTTACGGAGTGGAACCGGATTTGGCGGTTGTCGCCGGGCTTTTACATGATGTCGCCCGAGAAATTGAGCCCCGGAATCTCCTGGCCATGGCGGAAACCATGGGGCTTTTCATCTATGAAGTGGAAAGGAAAGCACCTGTACTCTTACACGGAAAAGTAGGTGCGGAACTGTTGCGGAGGGATTGGGGCCAGGAAAACCCGGCGGTTTTGCGGGCTGTAGCACAGCATATTACCGGAGGGCCGGTAATGCCCTTGCTTTCCCAGATCGTATTTATTGCCGATTTTGCCGAACCGGGAAGGAAATTTATCTCAGCGGATATTGCCCGCCGGTTGGCGATGAACAACCGAGTAACCGCCCTTAAATATATTTTTCACCAGGGCATTCAGTTTGTTTTGATGCGGAAATATTTAATCCACCCATTAACAGTGGAAGCATGGAATCACCTGTTAACGGTTGGTGATATAGAATTAAAGGAGAGGGAGGAATTAATGGATGAATGAAGACCGGATTCTCAAAGCCGTGGTGGAGACCATCCAGGAAAAAAAAGGCGACAATCCCGTAATTTTGGATCTCCGGGAGGTTTCTATTATTACGGATTATTTTGTGGTCGCCGGCGGGCAAAATCCCATACATCTCCGGGCGCTGGCCGACGCCTTAAAAGAAAACCTTAAGGAGCTGGACATTTTACCGGAGAGAATTGAAGGATACCGGGAAAGCGGCTGGATTCTTTTAGATTACGGTTCTCTTGTCGTCCATCTACTCGGTAAAGAAGAGAGGGAGTTTTACCGCCTGGAACAATTATGGCACGGGGCCAAGGTTTTTACACCCATTATGGCTTGACAACCGGTCTTGACTGGGGTATACTTGGTTCAAGAAAAAACCGGAAGACAGGGAAATATAACAACTGATGATGAGGAATACTAGGTGGCCGTTTCAGGAAGAAAGAGAGCCGGTGGTTGGTGTGAACCGGCCTGAAAACCACTGAACTCGCCTCGGAGGCTCAGGAGTGATAAGCTGCTGACCCGGCCCGGGTTAAAGGTAACGAGGGTTTCCTTTGTGGAAACTGAACAGGGTGGTATCGCGGTTGAAAAATCGCCCCTGGTTTTGAAGGCCGGGGGTTTTTTGCTATCTCGGATATACAGGAGGGAATGTAATGGACCGCTATCATAGCCGAAAGATTGAACCGTACTGGCAAAAAAAATGGCAGGAGACCGGACTTAACCGGGCGGTAAGACGGCCGGATGAGCCCAAACATTATGCTTTGACCATGTTGCCTTATCCCAGTGGCGATTTGCATATCGGGCACTGGTATGCCATGGCGCCTTCGGACGCCAGAGCGCGTTTTATGCGTATGAAAGGCTACAATGTGCTTTTTCCCATGGGTTTTGACGCCTTCGGGCTTCCGGCGGAAAACGCGGCGATTAAAAGAGGCGTTCACCCGCATGTCTGGACGATGGGAAATATTAAACGCATGCGCGAACAGCTCAAATCCATGGGAGCAATGTTTGACTGGGAGCGAGAGGCGGTTTCCTGCCTGCCCGGGTACTACAAATGGACACAATGGTTTTTTTTGAAATTTTATGAAAAGGGTTTGGCTTATAAAAAACTGGCGCCGGTCGACTTTTGTCCCCAGTGTCACACCACCCTGGCCCGCGAGCAGGTTTGGGGAGAGGACCGCCATTGCGAACGTTGCGGCACACCGGTGATAAAAAAAGAGCTCAGCCAGTGGTTTTTTAGAATCACCGATTACGCCGAAGAACTGCTGGATTTTTCGAAAATTGACTGGCCGGAACGGGTTGCCACTATGCAAAAAAATTGGATCGGGAAAAGTGAAGGCGCGGAAGTTACTTTCCGGATGGAAACCGGTGACGAAATCACCGTTTTCACCACCCGGCCGGATACTCTCTGGGGAGCGACTTTTATGGTCCTCGCACCCGAGCACCCGCTGGTGGAGAAGATAACCGCCGGTCCGTACCAAGCCGCGGTACGGGATTATAGAAGACAGGCCGAAAGGCAGAGTGAAATTGAACGGCTGGCGGTGGAAAAGGAAAAGACCGGGGTTTTCACCGGGGCTTACGCCGTTAACCCGGTTAACGATGAGAAGATTCCCGTCTGGATCGCCGATTATGTCATGATGGGATATGGAACTGGGGGGATTATGGCCGTTCCGGCTCATGACGAAAGGGATTTGGCTTTTG
>Ga0209075_1003728_pt1 | contig 12505 bp, 8 predicted proteins | sample Stecom2011_FD_187523 | JGI IMG/M metagenome (GOLD analysis project Ga0209075, IMG submission 187523) | Agricultural soil microbial communities from Utah to study Nitrogen management - Steer compost 2011 (SPAdes) (version 2) | ecosystem: Environmental > Terrestrial > Soil > Agricultural land...
AAAATAGGAAACAAAAAAGGGAGCCATTCGGCTCCCCTTCTCAGTCCAGCGCCAACTATCAGCGGTGGCTTTCAGCGCGCTGCTGCAGCTCGGGATCGGTCTGTATGCGGGTGGCGATCTCGTTGTAGGTTGCTACGTCCAGATCAGCATCCTGAACGGCCTCAACCATTTTCTCCTGGGCTTCCAGCTGCAGCTTCTGAGCATCTTCCTGGTTCTCGGCCTTGCTCAGCTTCTCGGAGAATTCGTCACGGATTTCCGCAACTTCCTTATCAGCCTCGACAAACTTCTTCAGATTGTCATCGCTGATCGGCGCAGCGGCAGGCTGACCCTGCTCGTACTGCTGTTGCGCAGCACCTCCAGCCTGGGCCATGACAGCGGGAGCGCCCATACCGAAGGTGGCAAGGGCAATGGCGGCGGTCAGAGTCTTGAGGTGTTTCATGGTCTTTCTCCTTACTGTTGAAAGTCACCAGGATCTATCCATGTAGCGTGCCAACTCTTCGAAAACCAGTATATCTGATTGTTTTAATTGAGTTTTTTAAAAAACCGTCAAAATCCAGCGGAATCCCTGAGCCGGGCCGCAGTCGGACAATGTGTATAGAAAATGCACATGAGCAAAAAAGTCCCGGTCAAAATGAATACAGATTCCAGTCTGCTTAAACGCCTAGCCGGCAATGGCCTGCAACGCTCCCTGCTGCTGTTCGTGGTACTGCCCATAGTACTGCTCACCGCCCTGGGCATCCGCTTCGGACTTGGCCAGGCCAGCCAGTTTCAGGAACAGCGCCTGAAGAATGATCTCGAGCTGATCGGCCGTGCCATCAGCCTGCCGGTGGGCAATGCGCTGAACAAGGGCGACATGCACGCGGTGGAGCTGGCCCTGGGCTCGGTGTTTGTTCTCGGCGAGGTCTACGGCGCCTCGGTGTTCGACTCGGCGGGCAATCGCATCGCCTCGGCCGGCATCACCGAAAGCGACCTGAGCGGCACCACCATCCCCGATCGCATCCGCCGCACCGGCGAGGGCCAGGAGGCGTTCAGCCGGGTGGCCGGCCGTCATCTGTTTTCCCATTTCCTGCCCCTGTTCGATACCGCCGGCCAGATTCAGGGACTGATCCAGATAACCCGCCGCGCCAGCGACTTCGGCCATGCCTTCCGTCAGCTGGCGATCATCGCCTGGCTGGTCTGGGGGCTGTTCAGCCTGGTGATCCTGGCGGGTGTGTTGCTGGGCCACTGGGGTGGTGTCGGGCGCCACGTGGATCGGCTGCTGCAGCACATGCAGCGGGTGGCCGCCGGCGATCTGTCGCACCGCGCCGCGCTGGACGGACCGGCCGAGGTAGCCAGTCTGGCTGCCGGGCTGAACCGGATGCTCGATGCCATTGCCGAAGCCAATCGGGAGCTGGACGCCCACCGCCGGGCGGAAACCCAGCTGCTGGCCCGGATCAAGGACAACGAGAAGATGGTCGCCATCGGCAGCATGGCTCGGGGCATCGCCCATGAACTGGGCGCTCCGCTCAGCGTCATCGATGGCCGTGCCCGGCGCCTGCAGCGGTGCGACGCGCTGGATGAACAGCAATTGCGCCAGCTTGAGGGTATCCGCGCCCAGGTGGGTCGGCTGACCCGTACGGTCAATCAGCTGCTGGATTACTGCCGACCGGCTGCGGTGCAGCCCCGGCTGCTGACCCCGGCTGCACTGATCAGTACCGCCACCGAGGCCATGCGGCCGGAACTGGAAGCAGCCGGGCGGCGGCTGCAGCTGGACATGCCGGCTGAGCTGCCGGCCATGAAGGGCGATGCCGGCCGCCTGGAGCTGGCCCTGCTCAACCTGCTGCGCAATGCACTGCAGGCCTCGCGCTCGACCGTCATCACCCATATCAGCGCTGATACCGAGCACCTGCATATCCGCATCCTGGATGACGGTCCGGGCCTGCCGGATGCGGAGCTGGCCACCCTGCTCGAGCCCTTCTTCACCACCAAGTCGCCGGGCGAAGGTACCGGCCTGGGACTGGCCATTGTCCAGGCCGTCGCCGAGGAGCACGGCGGCCATCTGAATCTGTCGAACCGGGCCGAGGGCGGTTGCGAGGCGCACCTGCAGCTGCCGCTGGCCCGCACAGGGGAAGCCAAGTAATGAGTCACAACGAACATATCCTGCTGGTCGAGGATGATCGCGGCCTGCGTGAACTGCTGCAGGAGGAGCTGGAAGCGGAGGATTACCGGGTAACTGCCTGCGGCGATGCCGAGCGCGCCCTGCAGATCCTGGCAACGGACACACCCAGCCTGCTCATCAGTGATCTGCGCCTGCCCGGCGCCGATGGCCTCAGCCTGCTGCCGGCCCTGCAGCAGTGCGAGGCGCCACCGGCGGTGCTGATCATCACCGCCTTCGGTTCGGTGCAGCAGGCCGTGAAGGCGCTGCAGAGCGGTGCCGATGACTTCCTGACCAAGCCGCTGGAGATGGACCACTTTCTGCTGACGGTCAGGCGCCTGCTGGAGCACCGCCGACTGCGCCGGGAGGTTCAGCATTATCGCAACCTGCTGGCGGTGGAGCAGTTCAACGGCATCGTCGGCCAGAGCCCGGCCATGCAGCAGCTGTTCCATCAGATCCGCCAGATCGCCAGGGCAGATGGCCCGGTGCTGGTCCAGGGTGAGAGCGGCACCGGCAAGGAACTGGTTGCCCGTGCCCTGCACGACCAGAGCAGCCGCAGCGACGGTCCCTACCTGGTCGTCAACTGTGGCGGCATCCCCGGCGAGCTGATGGAAAGCGAGTTCTTCGGCCATGCCGCCGGGGCCTTCACCGGGGCGCGCACCCAGCGTGCCGGCCTGTTCCAGCAGGCCGACGGCGGCACCCTGATGCTGGACGAGCTGGGCGAGATGCCGCTGCCGCTGCAGGCCAAGCTGCTGCGCGTGCTGCAGGACGGCCGCCTGCGCCCGGTGGGCACCGACCACGAACTGCAGGTGGATGTACGCATCATCGCCGCGACCAATCGCAACCTCACCGAAGCCGTGGCCGACGGCAGCTTTCGCGAGGACCTGTTCTACCGGCTGGAGACCTTTGCCATCCAGGTGCCGCCGCTGCGCGCCCGGGGGGATGATGTGCTGCGCCTGGCGCAGTTCTTCCTCGCCCGCCTCAATGCCCGACAGCAGACGCGAATCAAGGGTTTCAGCGACGAGGCACTCGGAGTGCTGCAGGCCTATCCCTTCCCCGGCAACGTACGTGAGCTGCAGAACGCCGTGGAACGGGCGGCAACCTTCTGCGACTCCAGTCTGATCGAGCCACGCCACCTGCCCCAGCGTATCTGCGAGCAGTTGACCGATCCCGACATGCCCATCTCGCCGGTTCTCGAGGGCCCCACCACCCTGCCCCGCACCGGCGATCCCGAGGGCATGCCCTCGCTGGAAACGGTGCAACGCCACTATATCCACCAGGTGCTGCATGCCACCGGAGGCAACAAGCGGCGGGCGGCGGAGATTCTCGGCATCACCCGGCGGACCCTGTATCGCTGGCTGGAGTAGCGTGCCGTCTCCGGGGTGCAGCGCACCAGACAACCCGGCGAGGCAGCTCTTTACAGATTCTTTACCCTGATCGGGCCCCTGTTGACACTGGCGCTGAGTAAACTTGGCGCCAACTACTGATCCGCCTGAGAAGGAATTTCATCTATGACACTTACCCGGCGTTTCCTCGGGACAGTCGCCGTGCTGGCAGTCATCGCCGGTCTTGCCTGGTATTTTCTGCTGGGCCAGCAGCGCGGGGGTCCCGAGCTGGTCACCGCCCCGGTGGAACGTACCGACATCGAAGACAGCGTGACCGCGCTGGGTACCCTCGAGCCGCTCAACTACGTGGATGTGGGTACCCAGGTGTCCGGTCAGCTGAAGGTGCTGCATGTGATCGAAGGCCAGCAGGTCGAGGAAGGCCAGCTCCTGGCCGAAATAGATCCGACCATCTACCTGGCCAAGGTCGAGGCCACCGAAGCCCAGCTGGAAAACCTCAAGGCGCAACTGGCCGACCGCGAGGCCACCCAGGTACTGGCCCGGTTGCAGGCCGAACGGCAGCACAATCTGATCAAGCTCAACGCCACCAGCCAGGAATCGGTCGAACAGGCCGACGCCAGCCTGCGCTCGGCCAACGCCCAGATCACCGCCCTGAAGGCCCAGATCCGCCAGCTCGAATCCCAGCTCAAGGAAGCCCAGGCGGATCTGGGCTATACCCGCATCCACGCCCCCATGAGCGGCACCGTGGTCGATCAGCTGGCCAACCAGGGTCAGACCCTGAACGCCAACCAGACGGCGCCAGTGATAGTGCAGATTGCCGATCTGAGTACCATGACGGTCCGTACCCAGGTGTCCGAAGCCGACATTACCCAGCTCGAGGAAGGCATGCCGGTCTGGTTCACCACCCTCGGTCAGCCTGACGTGCGCCGCGAAGGTGTGCTGCGCCAGATACTGCCGACCCCTGAGGTGGTCAACAACGTGGTGCTGTTCAATGCCCTGTTCGATGTACCCAACCCGGACGGCAAACTGCTGCCGCAGATGAGTGCCCAGGTCTTCTTCGTCAAGGCCTCGGCCAGAAACGCCCTGAGCATTCCGGTATCGGCCCTGCAGCCGGCCGGGCGCCCCGCCCCCGGTGAAGCCCGGGGCACCGACGCCGACGGCAAACGCTATCGGGTCCGGGTGCTGGTCAACGGCCAGCCGGAGGAGCGCATCATTACCGTGGGTGTGATGACCCGCGTCAGTGCCGAGGTGCTCGATGGTCTGGAGGAAGGTGACCAGGTGGTGATCGGCGGCGGTCGCCCCGCTGGCGGCGCCTCGGCGGCACGGCCCATGCAACCGCGCCCGAGGTTCTGAGCATGAGTACTCCCCTGATCCGCCTCGAGGGCATCGGCAAGACCTACCGCAATGGCGAGCTGGCCACCACGGTGCTGCGGGACGTGGACCTGGAAATTCACGACGGCGAGTTCGTTGCCATCATGGGTGCCTCCGGCTCCGGCAAATCCACCCTGATGCACCTGCTCGGCTGCCTCGACCAGCCCACCACCGGCCGCTATCTGTTCGAGGGGCAGGACATCGCCCGGCTCGACAGCGACGAGCTGGCCAGCCTGCGCAGCCGCACCTTCGGCTTCATCTTCCAGAGCTATCACCTGATCTCCTCGGCCACCGCCACCGAGAACGTGGAGGTACCGGCTATCTATGCGGGTCTGCCCCGCGACCTGCGCCATGCCCGCGCCGAGGAGCTGCTTACCGGCCTGGGCCTGGGCGAACGCCTGGGCAACCGACCCAACCAGCTGTCCGGTGGCCAGCAGCAACGGGTATCCATCGCCCGGGCGCTGATGAATGACGCCCGCATACTGCTGGCCGACGAACCCACCGGCGCCCTGGACAGCAAGAGCGGGCAGGACGTGCTGCAGCTGCTCAAGGACCTCCACGCCCGGGGCAAGACGGTGATAGTGATCACCCACGACCGGGATGTGGCCAACCATGCCGATCGACTGATCGAGATCCGCGACGGACGCATCATCCATGACAGCGGCCCGAAACAGACCACGCCGGCTGCTGCCCCAAACCCCGCACCGGCCTCGGCTGCGCCGCGCAGCCAGGGCCTGGCGCCCCTCGGCGACACCAACGAGGCGATCCGCATGGCTCTGCGGGCACTGCGCGCCAACCTGTTCCGCACCGTGCTGACCCTGCTGGGTATCGTCATCGGTGTGGCTTCGGTGGTGGTGATGCTGGCGGTGGGCAATGGCGCCCGCCAGGATGTGGTCGAACGTATCAGCGACATGGGCACCAACCTGCTGATAGTACGACCGGGGGCGCCCAACACCCGGCGTTCGGCCGACGGCAGTACCAACACCCTGACCGCCGAGGACGCCGAGGTGGCCGCCACCATAGACAACGTGGTGGCAGCGGTACCCGAGGTGGAAACCCGCGCCACCGTACGCGCCGGCAACACCGACGCGCAGACCAGCATTACCGGGACCACGGCGGATTACGTGACCGCCAAGAGCTGGCCGCTGGAGCGGGGCGTGTTCCTCAACGACGACGACAACCGCCGTTACGCCGCCGTGGCGGTGATCGGCCGCACCGTTGCCGGCAACCTGTTCCCCGGCCAGGACCCGCTGGGCCAGTATCTGCTGATCCGCAACGTGCCCTTTCTGATCATCGGCGTGATGCAGGAAAAGGGCGCAACGCCCTGGGGTCAGGACCAGGACGATGTCGTCATAGTCCCACTCAACACCGCCAATAATCGGCTGATCGGCTCCCGCCACCTGAGCAGCATCAGCGTGCTGATCGATGACCTGCGGCTGTCAGACGCCACCCAGGAGGCGGTGCGGCAGGCGATACTGGCCAACCACGCCGGGGTCGAGGACTTCCAGATCCGCAACATGGCCTCGCTGCTGGAAAGCGTGGCCAGCACCCAGAACACCTTCACCGTGCTGCTGGGTTCGATCGCCGCCATCTCCCTGCTGGTGGGCGGTATCGGGGTGATGAACATCATGCTGGTGAACGTCTCCGAACGCACCCGCGAGATCGGTATCCGCATGGCTACCGGCGCACGCACCCGCAACATCCTCCAGCAATTCATCGTCGAGGCCGTGGTGGTCTCGGCCATCGGCGGCGCCATAGGGGTGGTCAGCGGACTGGGCTTTGCCAGCCTGCTGCAGTACTTCGGCACTCCGATCCAGTTCACTCCCGGCCCGGTGCTGCTGGCCTTCGGCTGCGCCTTCGCGACCGGTCTGATCTTCGGCTTCATGCCTGCCCACAAGGCAGCGCATCTTGATCCAGTGGTGGCCCTCAGTGCGGACTAGATACAGCCTTTCCCTTGCCATCGGCCTGGCCCTGCTGGCCGGCTGCAGTCTCTCCACACCGGTACCGCAAAGCGCGATACAGGCACCGGCACAATGGAACACCAGCATCGAGGCCAGCGTCTGGCCCAGCCCCGAGTGGTGGCAGGAATACCAGCAGCCACAACTGGCGGACCTGATCGACCGGGCGCGCACCGGCAACCTCGATCTGGCCAGTGCCGCCACCCGCCTGCTGCAGGCCGACGCGCAGCTGCGCCAGAGCGGTGCCAGCCTGCTGCCGAGCCTGGATGGCAATGCCAGCGGCCGGCGCAGCGGCGGAGACGGCCAGAGCACCGGCAACAGCTTCGGCGCCACCCTCAACGCCAGCTACGAGGTGGATTTCTGGGGCCGCAATCGGGCCGCTGTGCAGGCGGCCTCCGCCAACCTGAACGCCACCCGCCATGACCTGGCGGCACTGGCCATCAGTACCGAGGCAGCGGTGGCCAGTGCCTGGTTCCAGCTGGTCGAGAATCGGGCGCGGCTTGAGCTGGCCCGGGACAATCTGGCTGCGGCCGAGCAGGTCCTGGAGATTGTCGAGGCGCGCTACCGCTATGGCGCTGACGACAGCCTGGCGGTCAGCCAGCAGCGGGCGCTGGTCGCCCAGCTGCGGGCCAATCTGCCGTCGCTGGAGCAGCAGACGCTGCAGCTGCGCAACAGTCTGGCGCTGCTGCTGGGCCAGGGCCCGGAATTCGATCCGGGCGTACTGCCCGAGATGGACGGTATCCGGGTACCCGAGCCCGGTGCAGGCCTGCCCTCGGAGCTGCTCGCCCGCCGGCCGGACATCCGCGCCAGCGAAGAGCGGCTGCTGGCCGCCAATGCCAACCTCACTGTTGCCCGGGCGGCGCTCTACCCGAGCATCCAGCTGACCGGCAACTACGGCGCCCAGAGCAGCTCCCTGTCGGATCTGCTCAGCAACCCGCTGAACACCTGGGGACTGGCAGCCGGGCTGACCCAGCCGATCTTCAATGCCGGGCGCATCCGTGCGCAGATCGATATCAGCGAAGCGGTTCAGCAGGATGCGCTGATCAGCTACCAGCGCGCCATTCTGGATGCCCTGATTGACGCCGACACCGCCCTCGGCGCCCTGCAGCAGGCACGCCAGCAGTACCAGCTGCAGCAGGAGGCAACGGCAGAGTCGGAGCTGGCCTTCGAACTGGCCCAGGCCCGCTACCGGGCCGGCGCCATCACCCTGCAGAACCTGCTGGATACCCAGCGCTCGTTCTTCCAGAGCCAGGACAGCCTGGTGCAGCAGCGGGCCGCCTGGCTGCAGGCCACGGTCAACCTGTACCGGGCTCTCGGCGGTGGCTGGCACGAGACATCGGATCAGGTCCGCCAGCCCGGTTAGCCAAGCAGGGTGCGAGCAAGTACCATAGGCGCTGTCCCATCGTCTGCCCATGGAGAGCCACTTGTCCGCCCTGCGACTCGCCACGCTGGAACAGCGTCATTTCCAGTTGCACAGCACTGCACTGGAGCAGCTTACCGAACATCTGAACGGTCTGGACGCACTGTGCCGCACCCTGGGCGTCACCCCTCTGAGTCGCTTTGTCGATCCCACGGCGCTGGAGTTTGCCGAGGCCAGCCGACTGCTGCCGGCGGAGGAACGCGGCCCGCTGATTCCCGACGGTGAAACCGGGCTGGCCTGGGGTATCGAGGATATGGCCTGGTTTCCGGCCAGCACCGGCATGACCACCCTGGAGGCGCTGAGCGCTTATCTGCAGCGCAACCGCCCGCGGGAGCTGACCGGGGCCAGACACCCGCAACTGCTTGCCGATCTGGCCTTCTGCGAATCCTGCCTGGGGCCGCTGGAGGCCGAAGGCGGCCAGTTCCACCTGGCTGCCGGCCACTGATACTCAACCGTCTTGCAGCGCCCTCGCCTGCCGCAGCTCTTCCAGATACCCCGGCACATCGACCTCATCCAGCTGCTCCGGATGCAGATACTTGTGCGCGTACGTCAGGTAGACACCGGATGACAGGAACAGGGCCAGCAGCTCGGCGTCGATGTGCTGCTCGCGGGCCATGCGCACCATGATCCGGATGGATTCCGACAGTGTCTTGGGCGCCTTGTAGGGGCGATCGGCGGCGGTCAGCGCCTCGAAGATATCGGCGATGGCCATGATGCGCGCCGGCACACTCAGCTGCTCTGCGGCAAGACGCCGGGGGTAGCCTCCCCCGTTGAGCTTCTCGTGGTGGTTGGCCGCGATATCCGGCACCTGCTGCAGGGACCGGGGGAACGGCAGGGTACTGAGCATCACCAGGGTATGGACTATGTGCTCGTTGACCTTGAACCTTTCCTCCGGCGTCAGCGTGCCCCTGCGCACCGTCAGGTTGTGCAGTTCGCCGAAGTGATGGGCGTACTCCGGCAGTGTCATGTCGAAGCCCCAGCGGTTGCGCGGGTCATCCGCTTCGACCGGCGGGCGGCGCTCGCCCCAGGGAATCCGATGTTCGGGGCGGTCCGCCAGCAGTTGTTCGGTGGCCGGAAGCGGACGCTCGGGCACCGATTCCAGACGCGCCAGCTCCTCCGCCGACAGGCCCAGCCGGTCATCGAAGTGCCGCTTCCAGGTCTGCCGGGCAATCTCTTCCAGTTTCTGAACATAGTCCTCGGACATGGCCTCGGAGCCGATATTGGCGGTGGCTACCAGTTCGAAATCGCGCTGCAGCTGGGCCAGGCGTTCATTCAGCGCTGCGGCCAGCGCAGCCTCATCCTCCCCGGCGCAGCGACCCTGCCAGTAGGCCAGCTGGGCATCCCGGTGCAGTACCTCGAAGCGGGTGCGGATCTCGTGGATGCGGTTGTACAGGGTTTCCAGCTTGGTTGCCTTGTCCACCACATATTCGGGGCTGGTGATCTTGCCGCAATCATGCAACCAGGCCGCGATACGGAAGGCGTAGCGCTCCTCCTCGTCCGGCTGGTAATCACGCAACGGGCCACTACTGACCGTCGCCGCCTGCTGCAACAGCATCTCCGCCAGCTCCGGCACCCGCTCGCAGTGGCCGCCGGTGTAGGGTGATTTGGCGTCCACCGCGTGGGCCAGCACCTTGATGATTGCCTCCAGCAGGGCCTGCTGCTGTTCGAACAGCTGACGGGTCTCGATGGCCACCGCCAGGGTTCCGGACAGGCTCTGCAGGAAGCGTTGCAGGTACGGCTGCACATTGGCATCGGTCTGCTCCGCCCGCTTGATCGCCAGCACCCCGAGCAGCGTGCTTTTGCGATCATGCAAGGGCAACAGCTCGAACCCGGGGTAACGCTCCCGTACCGCGTCCAGTGCCGCATAGACCTCCCCAGGCAGGGACTCGGACAAGGTGAACCGCTTGCGATACCGCTCGTCTCCATAGACGGCAGCCAGCTCCAGCAGATCGTTATCCTCATCACACAGGTAGACCACACCACCCTCGCCATCCACCGCCTTGACCAGATGCTCCAGCACCACCGGCAGCATGCGTTCCAATTGCATCTCGTGACTGAGACAGGAAGTAATCGCCTGAAAATGCGTGATCGCCCTGAGCATGTGGGAAGTCGCCAGCTGCAGTTCATTGACTTCCCGAACATAGGAACGCATCGGCGGTGTGGCGGAGAATCGGAAATCCGCCAACGCCTCGACCCAGCCGGCCAACTGGCGGATCGACCGTCCCAGCCGCAGTCCCAGCACCCAACCGAGCATCAGTACTGCCAGCACAAGGCCAGCGGCCCATACGATCTGATGCCGCAGCAGCGCCCGGGCCTCGCGCAACAGCTCCCAGGCCGGGATGGCAATCAGGATGCGCGCGTCGGTCTGCTCGAATCCGCGCAGCGGCAGGTTGAGCCCGTACCAGATTTCCCCATCCACCGAAAACGGCGTCGGGCTGCTGTCGGACGACCAGTGCTGCAGTTCCAGCAGAGGTGCCACACCCAGTTCTTCCAGGCTGGCGAGACGGAAGCCGGCCCCCTCCCCCCTGATCAGCCGGTCCGGGTCGGGATAGGCGATGACGCCCACCTCGGCATCCACGATCGCCAGTTCGGTGCTGCTGGTCAGACGCAGATCGCGCATTTCCGCGGCCAGATCATCCACCGCCGCGTCCATGCCGATCACCGCGCTGCCCGCGTGGCTGCGCACCGCCAGGCTGACCCCTACCTCGCCGGTGGTGAAGAATACATAGGGGTCGGTCATGACGACGCGCCCCGGCTCTTCAGCCTCCCGATACCAGGGGCGCTGACGCGGGTCGAACCAGTAATCGGGGGTACTGCGCTCGCCGACCATCTGCAGATCCTCGCCCAGAAACAGCCAGCGCCCGCGCAGCGAGCCGCGCTCATCGAAGGCAACACTCTGCAGCAGGTAGGTCGCATCATCCGGCGCTGCGGCAATCCGGGGCGTGCCCGATTTAAGAGGGCGCAGCAGGAGGAATTCGCCGTTGTCGTAACCGATGTAAACGGCGCTGAGCATGGGGTTGGAGTTCAGCGTCTCCGCCAGCGCCGGCAACTGTGCCAAGCGCTCCTCGAGATTGCCGGCGGTGGCAATGCGATCATGGGCCAGTACCCGGATCACACTCTGGGCCGGCAGGGTCAGTCGCCGCGCCCGCTCGTTGAGCACCATGGCCAACTGGCGCGCCGAGTCGTTTGCCGCCGCCACCAGTGCTGCCGTGCCGCCCCGGTAGCCCTGCACCATCACTATCGACAACATGGCCAGCACACACACGACAATGGCCCCGGCGATCAGCCATTGAATAGGTAATCCCTTGCGCTGCTTTCGCATCGTTCCCCCAGACACCCTGCCCGTCTCCATCAGGGCAATGTGCTATCAGCATAGTGCAGATCAGTCAGGCTTCCACAGAAAATGGCGTGATAAGTCGCGGCGGTCGCCGGGTATCCATACGGTCAATGGGGCAAGCCAGAACGGTGCCGATTTGTCATAGTAGGCAAAACTACAAGGGGCACTTCTCATGCTACGAAGCGAACAGCACATTCTGGATGTGAACGATATCCAGCTCAGCGTACATGTCGCAGGACCCGAGGATGGCCAGCCGGTCTGGCTGCTGCACGGTTTTCCCGAGTGCTGGTATTCCTGGCGACACCAGATGCAGGCGCTGGCCGATGCGGGCTACCGCGCCTTCGCACCGGAAATGCGCGGTTATGGGCGCAGCAGCGCACCCGCCGCCATTGAGGCCTATGACATCCTCACCATCTGCGCCGACATCCAGCGCGCCATGGATCACTTCGGCCATCAGCAGGTCGCCATGGTCGGACATGACTGGGGCGCCAACATCGCCTGGTATCTGGCGCTGCTCGAACCCGAACGGGTCAAGGTGGTCAGCGGCATGTCGGTTCCCTTCGGCGGCCGGCCCAAGCGGCCGATCATCGACATGATGCGCGAACGCTTCAAGGACAAGTTCCTGTACATCCTCTACTTTCAGGAACCGGGCCCGGCCGAGGCCGAGCTGGAAGCGGATATCCCCCGCACCCTGCGCATCCTGATGCACGGCCGCCCCAACTCCGGCAACGGCCTGATATCCGAAAAACCGGCTGACTCGCGCTGGCTGGATGACTACACCGACCCCGGCGAGCCGCCGGCCTGGTGCCCGCCGGAGGCCTTTGACGTGTATGTGGAAACCTACCTCGACAACGGCTTCCACGGGCCGATCAACTGGTACCGCAACTATGAGCGCAACTGGGAGCGCACCGCCGATCTGGCTGGCAAACAGGTGCTGCAACC
>Ga0209075_1003729_pt1 | contig 12501 bp, 11 predicted proteins | sample Stecom2011_FD_187523 | JGI IMG/M metagenome (GOLD analysis project Ga0209075, IMG submission 187523) | Agricultural soil microbial communities from Utah to study Nitrogen management - Steer compost 2011 (SPAdes) (version 2) | ecosystem: Environmental > Terrestrial > Soil > Agricultural land...
TTCATGAAAAGCTACGTATTTTACTCATACCTAAAGACCCAGATGATGATAAAAACGTCGTCATTGAAATTAAAGGTGCTGCCGGAGGGGATGAAGGTAACATTTTTGCCGGTGATTTATATAGAATGTACGCCAAATATGCAGAAAGCATGGGTTGGAAAGTTCAAGTTATTAATACCACACCTGGGACCAGTGGTGGATTTGCCGGTATTGAATTTATTGTCTCTGGTGAAAATGCATTTAGTTTCTTAAAATATGAATCTGGGGTACACCGTGTACAACGTGTACCAGAAACAGAAAGTCAAGGCCGTATTCATACATCTACTGCAGTAGTGTTAGCATTACCTGAACAAGAAGAAATTGAATACGATATTAAATGGGAAGATATACGTTTTGATACCTATAACTCTTCTGGTGCAGGTGGACAATCTGTTAACACGACTTACTCTGCCGTAAGACTTACACATATACCAACAGGGATTGTTGTGACCAGTCAAGATGAGCGTAGTCAGCACGATAATAAAGACCGTGCCTATAAATTATTAGTGACACGTATTTATGATAAGATTTTACAAGATCAATTAGAAAAAGAAGGCGAAAATAGAAAAGCCTTAATTGGACGAGGTAATCGTAGTGAAAAAATACGTACGTATAACTACCCACAAAATAGAGTAACTGACCATAGAATTGGTCTTACAATTAACCGTTTAGATGCCATTATGGATGGTAAATTAGAGTTGGTGATTGAACCACTCATTAACGCATACCAAAAGGAAGCCTTAGAAGGACAAACAAAGTGACACTGGAACAACTTGTTAAAACATACGAACAAAAAGCAATCAAAGATGGTAAAGATGCGCATGCCATGCGTTGGCTCATTACCGAGTTATCAGGACTCAGTCCATCAGAATTTTATATGCAACTTAAAGAAGAGGTTTCAACTTCAATCATTACTAAAGTTGAAACAGGCTACCAGGCATATGTTAAAGATCATATACCAGTTCAGCATATTGTAGGCTACACTTATTTTTATGGTTATAAATTTATGGTCAATGAACATGTCTTAATTCCAAGACGTGAGACCGAACAATTAGTTGAAGAAACAATCTTACTATATGATAAATATTTTAATCAACAACCGATTGATGTACTCGATTTAGGTACTGGTAGTGGCGCGATTGCAATTACACTATCTATCGAAGTGCCTGAAATGAAAGTGATGGCAACCGACATATCGATTAAAGCACTAGAAGTTGCACGTCAAAATCAATTAAACTTATCTTCAAGAGTCCATTTTAAACAATCTGATTGGTTTTCTGACATCGATCAAACATTTGATATAATCGTTGCGAATCCACCTTATATACCTAATGATGAACCAGTAGAAGATATTGTCTTAAAAGAGCCTAAAATCGCGCTTTTTGGTGGTGTTAGTGGACTTGAGCCTTATGAGATCATATTAAAAGAAGCTAAAAACTATTTAAAAGAAAAATCAATTATAGCTTTTGAACATAGTATGTATCAAAAGGATAATTTAAGAAACCTTATTTTAAAATATTTTAGTGATGCAAAAATCATCCAACTCCAAGATATGCAAGGTAAAGACCGCATGACCTTTGTCGGTCTAGGGGGTATATTTGATGCATAAAATCATCATATTTCCAACCGATACAGTTTACGGTATTGGCACACATTACTTAAATCAAACGGGTATTAAAAAAATATATGATATTAAAGGTAGAGACTTTAATAAACCAATTTCTATATTAGTTTCATCGATTGAAGCAGCACATCAAATTGGTAAGTTGAATGACCATGCATTAAAAACGGTTCAAACTTATTGGCCAGGTGGTCTAACCATTGTTGTACCTACAACAGATGCTTACTTTAAACAAAGTGGTGAAACAACAATTGGTCTTAGAATGCCGAATCATCAACTAGCATTAAAGATACTTAAAACCCATGGACCTTTAAAAACAACATCTGTAAATAAAAGTCATGAAGCACCATTAAATGATTACGAAACAATTTATAAAAACTATCATCATTTAGTGGATGAAATCTATAAAAATGATGAACCATTAAGTGAAGTATCTTCAACAGTTGTTGCCTTTACACATGATTTACCATCACTTATACGCAAAGGTGACGTCTCTTTAGAAGATATTATGAAAGTTCTTGAAAAATAGAACTTTTTTCATGTAAAAATATCATTGTATGATAAAATAAAAAAGGTTCAAATAAAGGAAGATAAATTATGGAAATTAGAAATGTCGCCATCATCGCACACGTCGATCATGGTAAAACAACATTAGTCGATAAATTACTACAACAATCAAGTACGTATAGAGAAAGCCAACATATGCAAGAGCGTGCTATGGATAATATTGATATCGAACGTGAACGTGGAATTACAATTCTTGCAAAAGCTACCTCAATTGACTATGGTCCATATAGAATTAATATTATGGATACACCAGGCCATGCTGACTTTGGTGGCGAAGTCGAACGTATTATGAAACTCGTTGATGGTGTTTTACTACTAGTTGATGCCAAAGATGGTGTCATGCCTCAAACAAAATTTGTTTTAAGAAAAGCTTTAGAAGAAAACTTAAAACCGATTGTTGTTATCAATAAAATCGATCGACCATTTGCTGATCCTAAAAGTGTAGTCAATCAAGTATTTGACTTATTTATAGATTTAGGTGCCAGTGATGAACAATTAGAGTTTCCAATAATTTATGCATCAGGACTGTTAGGTTTATCAAGTTTTGATGTCGATATTGAAAGTGCTAAAAACATGAAACCTCTATTAGATACAATTGTGAATCATGTACCAGCACCCAATGTTAAGTTAGATGGACCGTTATTATTCCAACCAGCACTGATTGATTATAATGAATATGTTGGTCGTATGGGTATTGGTAAAGTATTTCAAGGTTCTTTAAAAGTCAATAGTTATGTATCATGTCTAAGACCGAATGGTAAAGTAGATAATTTTAGAATTCAAAAACTATATCGTTATGTCGGTTTAAATAAAACAGAAACTGATGTAGCGCATGCTGGTGATATTGTCGCAATTGCCGGGTTATCAGACATTTTTGTAGGTGATACCATCACCGATGTTGGTGAAACAACAAGGTTACCCATGCTACACATTGATGAACCAACTGTACAAATGACGTTTTTAACCAATAATTCACCATTTGCAGGTCAAGAAGGTAAGTTTGTTACAGCAAGTAAACTTGATGAAAGATTACTTAAAGAAGTCCATAAAGATGTTTCATTAAAAGTTGAAAAAGAACAGGTTTCTGAAAGTTGGTTAGTCTCAGGACGCGGAGAACTACACTTAGGTATTTTAATTGAAACGATGCGCCGTGAAGGGTATGAATTTCAAGTATCAAGACCTAAAGTTATTTTAAAAGAAATTGATGGTGTCGTATCAGAACCTTATGAAGAAGTTCAAGTAGATACACCCAATGAATATGTAGGTAGTGTCATGGAGCTTTTAGGTAACCGTAAAGGTGAAGTCATTAAGATGGAACAAGGTGCGACTGAAACACGCTTGATTTACCATATGTCTTCACGTGGTTTAATTGGATTAATGACACAATTTTTAACTGCAACTAAGGGTTACGGTGTCTTAAGTCATATATTCTTAGAATATCGTAAACTTATTGATGAACCCGTTGGTAACAGAACCAATGGCGCACTTATATCATTAAAAAATGGTTTAACCACCGCATATGCTATTGGGCATTTAGAAGAGCGTGGACAATTCTTTGTAGAACCTAGAACACAAGTTTATGAAGGTATGGTTGTTGGTGTTCATAATAAAGATAATGATTTGGTTGTTAATGTGGTTGAAGAAAAGAAATTAACCAATATGCGTTCAGCAGGTAAAGATAATACGGTTGTTTTAAAAAGACCGATTGAAATGAGTTTGGAAGCATGTATGGATTTTATCAATGATGATGAGTATATCGAAATTACACCAAAATCCATCCGTATTCGTAAAAAGTATTTAAAAGCGAATGAAAGAAAACGTGCGAATTACCAAATGAATGAATCCAAATAGATTATGTCAAAATGATTTAAAAAACTATGATATAATATAAAAAACTAAGGATGGTGACGTATGAAAATAGGTATAGGCGCAGATCATGCTGGATTTAATAGAAAAACCGAAATCGTTGACTATTTAACAAAAAAAGGTCATGAAGTTATCGATTATGGAGCACATTCTGTAGAACGTGTTGATTATCCGGATTATGCAAAAAAAGTCGGCAATGCTGTCGTTGAAAAAGATGTTGACTTTGGTATATTAATATGTGGCACTGGTATTGGCATGAGTATTGCAGCCAATAAGATAAAAGGTGTGCGCGCTGCACACGTATTTGATGAGTTAACAGCAAGACTTGCCAGAGAACACAATCATGCAAACATCATAGCATTTGGTGGCAGAAATCAATCATCAGCTGAATCAAAAACCATTGTCGATGCTTATATGAATGCACATGAAGAATCAAGACATCAAGTAAGGATCGATAAAATCAAATCAATGGAAGAGGATAAATAACCGTGGGAAAACTTGTCGTATTAAATCATCCATTAATTGATCATAAAATGGCACAAATTCGAGACAAAAACACTTCAACTAAAAACTTTAGAGAAAATGTTGGCGAAATTGGTGCATTAATTACTTATGAATTAACCAAAGATTTAGAAACGGTTGAAGTTGAAGTAGAAACACCAATTCAAAAAACAAAAGTTAAACAATTAAAAAAACCACTCATCATTGTCCCAATTTTAAGAGCGGGACTTGGCATGGTCAACGGTATTCATGATATGATTCCGAGTGCCAAAATTGGTCATATTGGACTTTACCGTGATGAAACAACATTAGAACCTGTATCCTATTATGCAAAGTTTCCAGAGGATATTAAAACAGGTGTTACAATTGTTGTTGACCCGATGCTTGCAACAGGTGGTTCTGCAACTGCAGCGATTAAAGAATTAAAAGCCCGTGGTGCAACCGATGTCCGCTTTGTTGGACTTGTTGGTTGTCCAGAAGGCGTTAAGCGTATTACCGATGATCACCCAGAGGTGCCAATCTTTTTAGCAGCCATGGATGAAAAACTTAATGAACAAGGCTACATCGTACCAGGCTTAGGCGATGCAGGTGATCGTTTGTTTGGTACAAAATAATGAATGCGTATTTAGCATATATTGTGTTTTGGTCGATATTTGTGGTAGGTTTTTTTGTTACATTTAGAATCCTACAAGCTATTGAAATTGAAAAGTATTTTAAAAAATACCGACAATTTGAAATACATGCTGCATATTTCATTATATCGGTATTAACTAGCTATATGTTAGCTCGGTTTATATTAGATGTTGTTGAATTATTTCCAGGGAACTAAAATTGTTTTAGTTCCTTTTTCTTTCATCTTTTTAAATAGGTGTTGGTGTTCTTCAATTAAATTTAAATTATCCGTAAATGATAAAGTATATGTGACATCGGTTAGGTAAGTTTTATCTTGAATAAAACCTTCAAATAAACGATCGATTAAACCAATTTGATCATAGTTAAAAGTCACTTCATAATTATGTGTTAACAATTGTTTTAATAAGGGGGCATCAATGAGTGCTTGGGCAACAGATTTTGCATAAGCTCTAATTAAACCACCGGCACCAAGTTTAATACCACCAAAATAGCGTACAACTACCGCAAACACATTGGTGAGTTCATGTTTATTTAAAACTTCCAACATGGGAACTCCAGCAGTACCAGATGGCTCACCATCATCATTAGAACCTTGAGAGTTTTCAAAAATATAAGCTGTACAATAATGGGTAGCTTTAGGATATTTTTTACGAACCTCTTTTAATATTTTTGGTATCCTGTCCATACTTTCTAAGGGTTCAATAATTGTAATAAATTCTGATCTTTCAATCACTAATTTATGCTCAATACGTTCTTTTAAATAATACATATCATCACCTTCAATAAAAGTATATCACAAATAGAGGTTCATGCTCACATAATTGTGTGAGTCCCACTTTTTAATTTCACTTATTTTTGATATAATGATACAGGCAACATAAAATGAAGTAGGTAAATGACATATGGCGATAAAAGCAGCTAAAAATATAATCAAAGAATTAAAAAAACACGGATACCAGGCGTATTTAGTCGGTGGGGTTGTACGTGATTTTTTAATGAAACAAAAATTTAGTGATATTGATATTACAACGAATGCAAAACCATTTGAAGTCATGCGTCTATTTAAGGCAGTTCCTACGGGTATTAAATATGGTACAGTAACAATTCAATATGACAATAAAGAATTTGAAGTAACAACGTTTAGAACCGATGGTCCAACTAAAGATTTTAGACATCCTGATTCTGTTGTTTATTCAGATAATGTGCAAGATGATGTGATGCGTAGAGATTTTACAATGAACGCTATTTTGATGGATGAATATCAAAATATTTATGATTATGTCGGTGGCCAAAAAGATATTGAAGAAAAAACAATACGTGCTATTGGAAATCCTAATGATCGTTTTAAAGAAGATGCCTTAAGAGTGTTAAGAGCACTTTACTTTCAAGCAAAATTAGGTTTTAACATTGAAAAAGAAACAAAAGAAGCGATGTTAAACAACCGTTTACTGATTGAAAAACTAGCGATGGAACGCGTCCATGCAGAATTAATTAAAATACTACGTGGACCATACTTAAAACAAGCACTTGAATCGATGATAGATACGAAAATACATGAAGTATTACCGGGCTTAAAAAAAGGTATAGAACATATTGTCACCTTAGATGAAATGCCTTTTATCGACACGTTCTTTACAATTTGTTTTACCTTGAATCTAGGCTTTATTCCATCTAAATGGACCTTTTCAAACAGGCATCGTCATAAGTATCAAAGAGCGAGTGAACTCGCATTAAAATACCCAAAACATATCCCAGATGAAGGACTATATCATTATGGGTTAGAACTATCATTACTGGCAAACAAAACCAATTTCAATTTAGGACTACAAAGTTATCAAAATCAAAGCTTACAAGAACGTTTTAATAATCTACCATTAAGATCTGAACTAGATTTAGCATTAACAAGTATGGAAATTGTGGATATTAAAAATAAAAAAGCAGGTGCTTGGTTAGGTCAATTAAAAAATGAAATGGTTGAGTTAGTCTTACAAAAAAAGTTAGAAAATACAAAGGAAGCATTAACGGCATTTGTTCGTGCATATGAGGTGTAATTATGGAAGTTATTATTGGTAAAGTAGAATCGATTAACAAGGGTGATAATTATTGTAATGCATCTTTATCGTTAGAAGATAAGAAGCATTTCAATGTGAAACTCAATATGGATGATGACCGTTTATTAACAATCGGTAAAGTCTATATCTTTGAAGTCGAAGGTTATTACAGAGAAGATGTTAAACAATATAAAGCCACAAAAATAACATTGTTAGAAGATAGCAATCTACCAAAGTCAGAAAAAAATAAACTCATATCTAACTTTTATGATTATGCACCATTACCATTAAAAGAAATTAGACAAGGTATTGAAAGTTACTTAAATCAAATTGATAATAAAATATTAAAAGCAGTGACCCACAAAGTATATCAAAAATACGAAGATCAATTTTATTTACACCCAGCAGCGACTAAATTCCATCATGCATACGTAGGTGGACTATCTTACCACACCTTAACGATGTTAAAAATGGTGGATGCAATGTTAACAGTTTATGATTATTTAAATAAAGACTTATTATATGCAGGTACCATTTTACATGATATTTCTAAAATAGAAGAAATGACCGGTGTCGATGGTGAATATACAAAAGAAGGACAACTGTTAGGACATCTTGTTATGGCGAGTAATGAAATAGAAAAAGCTGCCGATAAATTAGGTTATGCTGATAGTGAAGAAGTGTTATTGTTAAAGCATTTAATTGTATCACATCATGGACAACTCAATTACGGTTCTCCTAAAAAGCCACAAACAGGTGAAGCCTTGCTACTTTGGTATATTGATACCATTGATTCTAAGTTTACAGAATTAAAAACTGCACTTGAAGATACAAAACCAGGTGAATTTACATCAAATATTGCAGTACTTGATAAAATGCGCTTTTATAAATCAAAACTTAAATAACAATGAACCAACCATAACGGTTGGTTTTTTTATGTGTATCGATAAGAAAAAATGCGACTACTTAAAGTCGCATTTTCATTTGTGGATTAAATATTATTTGTTTCCATGTAAGATGTCAAAGAAGTCGCCATAAGATGCTGCAAAGTCAGCATTGTATGCACGATCTTGCATGGATGTACCTGTACCATCAACACCATCAAAGTATGCATAGTCGAAGAATTGGTTAAAGTTTGCTGCGCGTAATACTTGTAATCTTTGGTTTTGTTCAGCATTATCAGCAATTTGAACATCACCATCAAAGATATATAGGAACGCAATTTCTAATTGTGCATAAGTAGATGTATATTTTGTTTCAGAAAATATTGGTCCAAAATATTTAGAAATTGTTGTTTGAACAGAAGTTGGTAATGTTGTAATACCTGTTTCTTCTTTAGCTTCTTCAATATAGATGAAGATTTGTTCCCAAGTGATTTGATCAGCATCATTATAACCTACAACTTTACCTTCTCCATAAGGATTGTCAAGTTTAGAAGTATATTCATCTTGTTGACTTTCAGTAACTTCAAGTCGCGCTGTTTGTTGGTGTACATAAGATTTAGCAACCACTAAGTGCCAACCAAATGATGTACGTACCGCTGCATTACCATCAGATTCAACTTTAGTATCTGAATCAATGAATGCTGGTGCATACATTGGCACAAGTGCGTTTGCAGCTGCAGTCATTTCTTCTTGAGTTGGTGCTTCACCGTTAATTGGTGCAGTTACTTCATCTTTAATGTAGTTTGCCATGTTAATTGCGTAATCGTAGAAGTCTTGGTCTAATCTTCTTTGAGAGTTAGGGAATTGTGTTTCATTTGAAATATTGCCTAGATCTTCATACATGAGTGTAATACCAGCTTTTTTGAATTTGACCCATACATCTTCACGATTAAATCCATTAATGTAATCTTCAATTTCTTCTGGAGTTGCACCAGGTCCTGGGTAAGCAACTGTTGTTAATTGGTAACGAGTTGCATTGTTGTAAGCTTGTACGACATTTTGTAAACCTTCTGTAATAGAGTTTGCTAATTTAGCACGTTTGTTGACTTCAATAATTAATTCTTCAATTAATAATTCGATGTTAGCAAGTTCTGCTGGTTCTAAATCGTTTGGATCATCTGGGTTACCATCACGATCTAAGTCGATTTGGAATAGAAGATGTGAAGCATCAATTGAAACATCATTTGCTTGTAATTGATTTGCAAGTGCTGCAAATTTAGTATAGATGTTATTGTCAGCAGTGTTGCCATCAAAGTGTACTGTTAAATCTTCTTGGAATAATTTTCTTAATTCTTGTTGTACATAAATTTTATCAATAGCATCTTGAGTTGCACTGCGGCCATTATTTGCCCAAGCTCCAAATCCCACTAATAAGAATTTATCAATACCCATGCTTGCTGGGAAGCCAGCAGAAGCATATTGGTCTGCTAAGAATGGGTTTACATATTGTGTTTCAAATTGTTTTCTAAAGTCTTGTAAATCTTCTTCAGTAATTTTATCTGCGTAAGCATCTCTTAATTTTTCAACAAAGATAATATCTAAGGCAGTTGATAAACCAAGTGTTTCTTCAACATAAGCGAAGAAGTCATCCACAGTAAGTGTGTCATTAATTGAACCATCTTTGCTTGTAACTTCTAATAACGTATTTTTATCTTTAGTACCTTCTGAACCTTCATATTCGTTATCATTTCTATATAATTCACGAATGATTGGATCATAAATGTTTACTTTAACATCTTCATATTTTTCATCAACTTTTTTGTTAATATATGCAGATGTTAATCTTTGCTCGATTAATGCTTCGTAAGCTTCTAATTTAAGTGCTTGAGCTTCTTCAGTATCAGTAAATACTACATTTTCTTTATCTGACTCATCTAAGATACCTTCATCGTCTGCACGATTGTCTTCAAATAAGAATAGTAAATAGTTTGAACCAGCAATGTTTTGTACTTGACGTGAATAAGGTTTTTGATAAGGGACTGCATCATCGCCTTCACCATCAACACCTGCACCACCATCGTATAATACATTAGAATCCATATTATATACTGTATTTCTTAGTTCTGCATTACTTGCAAATCTTGGATCAGTATATTCCATTGTGAATTCAGCAACTAAATCTTCATAGCTAGTTGTAATCACATCATTGACTAAATCAACATGGTTAGTATCATATAATTCATCATAGATTTTTAAGAATACTTTTAATACTTCATTATCAGCAATATCAGCTGCATCATCTAAGTGTAGATTTGCATCAGTTGTTGAGTTAATCACGTATTTGCTGTAGTATGTTGCAAAATCATTAGTACGGTAATCAACAGTTTTTAAATTGTTCGGATCTTGTTTTAAATCGTTGATTAAAATATCTAATGCTTTTTGGCTGCTACCACCATCATCAATACCAGGATGAGGTTGACCATTTTGTAATGCTTGTAAAGCATCAATGACATCTTGGTCAGCAATGTTTGGAATGTTATACCATTCACCACGTGAATTAGATTTGATTGCATGTTTACGTAATGCAGTTTCATATTCTAATACGGATTGGAATTTAATGATAAGTACGGATGTATCATAACGTCCAGCAATATTGTTTTTGTAGTAGGTTACTGCATGAGCTTCAGAGATATATGCTGAAGATTCTTCATCATTGATATCGCCTTCTTTACCTTCACCAACTTCACTACCTAATAAAGATTTTGCATAAACTTTCTTTAATACTGGTAATTTATATTGTTCAATTAATTTTGAAACAATAGCTTCATAGTTTGCATTACCTTGGTCATTTAAATAACCATAAACAAAGTCTGCATCTTTATCAAAATCTACTGCAGATGCTCTAGCGATTGCATCAGCCAATACATCATCTAAGAAATCAATCATGACATCGCCATCTACACCAGGATTTGTAATGACGAAAGAGTCAACAAAAGATAATATTCTTTGTGCAAGAACAAAATCGGGGAAGTCAACTAGTTGTTCTGGTGTAATTGTTGCAGATGAGAAGAGTGCTGTATTGATTTCCTTTTCAAATGCTTCAACTTCAAAATCTGATAGGTTTGCAGTATCAAGTGCTACATCTGCAAAAACTACCTCATCAATATAAGTCTTTAATCGGTTTACGGAAGACGTTCTTAATTGATCATATAATTCTTTTTCTGTTACAGTGTAATCTCCTACTTTTAAGTAGGTTTTATCTCCTAGCGACCCATATGGAACATCACTTGATTGTCCACACGCCACTAGAATAAGGGTAGATACCATCACCATTAAAAAAATAGCGATTTTTCTAGCCGAGAAAATTGTTTTTAGTTTATTCATAAATGCGTTTCACTCCTTAATTGTGTTGAAAAAATTACAGCACATATAATATAGCATTTTTTAGCACTTATTGCAACCACTTTCTACCGGTTTTAACATTTATATCACGCTTAAAAATTAATGAAACTATGCTACAATAGTGTTAGGAGAAAAATTATGGAAGTATTTGTATTAGCCTCAGGCTCTAAAGGAAATATAACCTATGTTAAAAATGAGGTTGTCTCATTCTTTATAGACGCAGGCATAAGTTATAAAAAAATAGTGGAAAAAATGACCGATTACGGTGAATCTATGCATCACATAGAAACACTTTTTTTAACACATGAGCACTCAGATCATGTGTTAGGTCTTTTAGGCATGTTAAAAGCAGGCCATATAAAGCAAGTGTTTTTAACACAAGGTACCTTAAATGGACTCAATCAAAACGTCAAAGATTTGCTACCGAAAACAATCATTATAGAACCGGATAAACCCTTTAATTTTAAGTCATTTAAAGTTTATCCTGTTTTACTTTCTCATGATGCTAACGAACCGGTTGGTTTTAGGTTTGATTGGCAAGATAAAAGCTTTGTTTTATTAACGGATACTGGTTATGTAGATCAAACATATCATGAAGTATTAAAAGATGCAGATTTATATTTAGTTGAATCAAATCACGATCCAAAAAGGTTATTAAAATCAAGAAGACCATTTGCTTTAAAACAACGTATTTTAGGTGTACAAGGACATTTATCGAATGAAGAAGCTGCTATTTTAATGAATAAACTTATTCAAAATAAACAAGCAACTTGGATTGTGGGTCACATTAGTGAAGAGTGTAATGATAACTTTGATATTGAAAAATCTATCATCGATCACTTTGATGATGTTTTAAAAGCTAAAGTAATATATGCATCTCAAGATGCACTTCCAGGTATTAAAATATGAAAGTTACAATCATAAGTGTTGGTAAAAT
>Ga0209075_1003730_pt1 | contig 12496 bp, 8 predicted proteins | sample Stecom2011_FD_187523 | JGI IMG/M metagenome (GOLD analysis project Ga0209075, IMG submission 187523) | Agricultural soil microbial communities from Utah to study Nitrogen management - Steer compost 2011 (SPAdes) (version 2) | ecosystem: Environmental > Terrestrial > Soil > Agricultural land...
GTCTTCTTTAGAGCATTTTCAATGACACTTTTTGTATAAGCTTCTTCTTGACTCTTTTTAGCCGAAGTGCCAAATCCAACACCTTGTCCAAAGTCTTTAATTTGACGAGCTCCAATATTGGATGTCATTATGATTATAGTATTTCTAAAGTCAATTTTTCTACCCAAACTATCGGTTAAATATCCGTCGTCTAAAACTTGTAAAAGCATATTGAAAACGTCTGGATGCGCTTTTTCAATTTCATCTAGAAGCACAACAGCATAAGGTTTTCTTCTAATTTTCTCTGTTAGTTGTCCACCTTCTTCATATCCAACGTATCCTGGAGGTGCACCGACTAGACGAGAGATGGAGAATTTCTCCATGTATTCACTCATGTCTATTCGGATTAAGGCGTTTTCACTGTCAAAGAGTTCATTGGCTAAAACTTTTGCCAATTGTGTTTTACCAACCCCTGTTTGACCCAAGAATATGAAAGATCCAATCGGTTTGTTAGGATCTTTTAATCCTGCACGGTTTCTTTGAATTGCTTTCACAACCTTCGAAACAGCTTCGTCTTGTCCAATTACCTTTCCTTTAATTCGTTCTGGAAGGGCTGCAAGTTTTGTGCTTTCCGTTTGAGAAATTCGGTTTACAGGAATGCCAGTCATCATGGCTACTACTTCTGCCACGTTTTCTTCTGTAACTGCAATTTTATTAAGCTTAGAGTCTTCTTCCCAAACTGCTTGTTCTTTAGCGAGTTCTCTTTCAAGATTTTTCTCGTCGTCACGAAGTTTTGCAGCTTCTTCGTATTTCTGCTTTTTAACTACAGAGTTTTTTAGTTCTCTAACTTCTTCAAGCTGACTTTCTATTTCTAAGATTTTCTCAGGCACATGAATATTAGTGATATGAACTCGAGATCCTGCTTCATCTAAAGCATCAATAGCTTTGTCTGGCAAGAATCTTTCGGTCATATACCTATTAGTTAGCGAAACACAAGCTAATAGAGCTTCATCTGTGTACTCAACATTATGATGAGATTCATATTTGTCTTTAATATTCTTTAGAATTTCTAAAGTCTCTTCTACGGTTGTAGGTTCAACCAAAACTTTTTGGAATCTTCTCTCCAATGCGCCATCTTTTTCGATGTATTGGCGATACTCATCTAAAGTTGTTGCTCCAATGCATTGGATTTCACCTCTAGCAAGTGCAGGTTTAAACATATTGGATGCATCTAATGAACCTGTTGCGCCACCAGCACCAACAATGGTGTGAATTTCATCAATGAAAAGGATGATGTCATCATTCTTTTCAAGCTCGTTCATTACGGCTTTCATTCGTTCTTCAAACTGTCCTCTATATTTTGTTCCAGCAACTAAGCTTGCTAAATCTAAAGTTACAACTCGTTTGTCATACAGGATCCGCGATACTTTTCTTTGAATAATTCGCAAGGCGAGACCTTCTGCAATAGCAGATTTACCAACTCCTGGTTCACCTAGAAGCAGTGGGTTGTTCTTTTTACGACGGCTTAAGATTTGTGAAACTCGTTGAATTTCATTTTCTCTACCAACTACCGGATCTAGCTTTCCTTCTTCTGCCAGAGCGGTTAAATCTCTACCAAAGTTGTCAAGCACAGGAGTTTTTGATTTTTTATTTCCTTTAGAGGCAGATCCAGAGAATAGGTTCTCCTTTCCTGCGTCATCTGCAGAAGTGTCATCATCATTAGGGAATGACTCTGCTCTTGGAGTGTCCAAAAAGTCGTTGTCGTTTGTAATCATTAATTTAAATTGATCCTTTACAGCGTCATAGTCAATTTTCATTTTGTTCAACAACTTTGTAGTAGGATCGTTTTCATTGCGTAGAATACACAGCAATAAATGAGCTGTGTTAATGGAGCTACTTTGAAAAAGTTTAGCTTCCAAAAACGTCGTTTTAAGTGCACGCTCAGCTTGTCTAGTGAGGTGCAGGTTTTTCTTATCATTGGTTGTAACTGCCATTTCGGAGTTAGCGGGACTTAAGATTTCCACCTTTCTACGTAGGTGGTTTAAGTCTATGGCAAGGGCGTTGAGTATAGTCACAGCTTTTCCGTTCCCATCTCTTAAAAGACCGAGCATTAAGTGTTCTGTTCCTATAAAGTCGTGACCCAAGCGAAGTGCCTCCTCTTTACTATAGGCTATTACGTCCTTTACTCTTGGAGAAAAATTATCTTCCATGTTTTATTTCCTTTCTTCTTTAAAATACTAATGTAACCAAATTAGGACAAAAACCGTTCCTATTTAATTTCAATTTAGTAAAAGGACAAAATATATATCGCAATTCAAAATTAGGCTCTTTATAGTTATCAACGATTTCACCCTGTAATTTTGTTAATAAAATCGTGGATAACAGGTGTGTTGATAGTCGCTTAAACCAATAGAATTGCGTATCTTGCTCCGTTAGTTAATAAGAATTAATAAAAGTAAATATCTATGACTGAAGGCGAAAAATTGATCCCCATAAATATTGAAGATGAAATGAAGTCGGCTTACATCGATTATTCGATGTCGGTCATTGTGTCACGTGCTCTTCCTGATGTCCGTGATGGGATGAAACCCGTGCACAGAAGGGTTTTGTTTGGGATGCATGAACTTGGTATTAGAGCTACTGGGGCTCATAAGAAATCTGCGAGGATTGTCGGAGAGGTTTTAGGAAAATATCACCCACATGGTGATACTTCTGTATATGATGCTATGGTGAGAATGGCTCAAGATTGGAGTCTACGTTATATGCTTATTGACGGTCAAGGAAACTTTGGATCTGTCGATGGCGATTCTCCAGCGGCAATGCGATATACAGAAGCTAGAATGCAGAAAATATCGGAAGATATGCTTGCCGATATTGAAAAAGACACTGTAGATCACCAATTAAACTTTGATGACACACTACATGAGCCTACCGTTTTACCAACGCGAATTCCAGGATTGTTGGTTAATGGTGCAAGTGGAATTGCTGTGGGAATGGCCACCAATATGGCTCCACATAACCTTACTGAGGTTGTAGATGGAACTATTGCATATATAGAAGATCACGATATTGATATAGATGGATTAATGCAGTATATCAAAGCTCCTGACTTTCCAACTGGTGGAGTGATATACGGATATGAAGGCGTTCGCGAAGCTTTCCATACTGGACGTGGTCGTGTGGTGATGCGTGCAAAAGCTACTTTTGAAGAAATCAATGGTCGCGAATGCATAGTGGTTACCGAAATTCCATATCAAGTCAATAAGGCTGATATGATTAAGAAAACGGCCGATCTTGTAAATGAAAAGAAAATAGATGGCATTGCTAATATTCGCGATGAGAGTGATAGAAAAGGAATGCGAATTGTTTATTTATTAAAGAGAGATGCTGTTCCTAATATAGTACTTAACACCTTATATAAGTATACAGCTTTACAATCTAGCTTTAGCGTAAACAATATTGCTCTTGTAAATGGGCGCCCGCAATTGCTTAACCTTAAGGAGCTTATTCATTATTTCGTTGAGCACCGACATGAAGTTGTGGTTAGACGTACAGAATTCTTGCTTCGTAAAGCAGAAGAGCGTGCTCACATATTAGAAGGTTTAATTATTGCTTCAGATAATATAGATGAAGTAATTAGATTGATTCGTTCGTCTTCAAATGCTGATGAAGCAAGACAGAAGTTGATTGAAGCTTTTGAACTTTCTGAAATACAAGCAAAGGCAATTGTTGAAATGAGACTGCGTCAATTGACAGGTCTTGAACAAGACAAGCTTCGAAGCGAGTATGAAGAATTACTTAAAACAATTGAAGATTATAAAGACATCCTCGCTCGAAAGGAAAGAAGAATGGATATCATCAAAGAAGAACTTGTAGAAGTTCGTTCAAAATATGGCGATGAAAGACGTTCCGTAATAGAGTATGCTGGAGGTGACGTGAGTATTACAGATTTAATTGCCGACGAGCAAGTAGTAATTACTATTTCGCATGCAGGTTATATTAAGCGTACTTCGCTTTCAGAATATAAAACACAACGTAGAGGGGGCGTAGGTCAAAAGGCTTCTTCAACTCGTAATGAAGACTTCCTAGAACATTTATTCGTGGGTACAAACCACCAGTATATGTTGTTCTTCACTCAAAAAGGAAAATGTTACTGGATGCGAGTCTTTGAGATTCCTGAAGGATCGAGAACTTCAAAAGGTAGAGCTATTCAAAACTTGATAAATATTGAGCCAGATGATAAGGTCAAAGCGTTTATTAATACTCAAGACCTCAAGGATGAAGATTACATCAATAGCCATTACGTTATAATGGCTACTAAAAAAGGTCAGGTTAAGAAAACGCCTCTAGAACAGTATTCACGACCTCGAGCAAATGGAATTAACGCTATTACTATTCGTGAAGACGATGAATTATTAGAGGCTAAACTAACTACCGGCGATAGTCAAGTTATGTTGGCTGTTAAATCAGGAAAAGCAATCCGATTTGAGGAAGAGAAAACTAGACCAATGGGAAGAAATGCATCTGGTGTACGTGGAATTACTCTTGGAGATGAAAATGATGAAGTAATTGGAATGATTGCAGTAAATGATGAAGATTCTGATATCCTTGTTGTTTCTGAAAACGGATATGGAAAACGTTCTGCTATCGACGATTACCGAATTACAAACCGAGGTGGAAAAGGAGTTAAAACCATTAATGTAACAGAAAAAACAGGTAGTTTAGTTGCTATTAAAAACGTTACTGATGATGATGATTTAATGATTATCAATAGATCGGGCGTAGCAATCAGAATGGCTGTAGCCAATCTTCGAGTAATGGGCCGCGCAACACAAGGAGTTAGACTTATCAAGGTAAGAGAAGACGATGCTATTGCAGCTGTTGCTAAAGCGATGAAAGAAGACGACGAAGATGAAGAAATTACAGATTTAGAAGGAGATGGCACTATCCTTGATAATAATGAAGATCAAACCCAAAATAACGAATAAACAGTAATACATGAAAACACGCATTTTAATAACTGGTTTGGCTTTAGCTTCAACTGTTGCTTTTGGTCAAAAAAAAGAAATAAAAAAAGCGGAAAGAGCACTTAAGTCAAATAAGTACACAGAAGCCATAAACTACCTGAACGAAGCTGAAGGTATGCTTGGCGATGCAGATAACGACTTAAAAGCTAAATTCTATGCTGCTAAAGGTGATGCACTATCTGGTACAGCAGGGCAAAACGCTGATAAGTTAATCGGTGCAGCCGAGTCTTACGGTCAAGCAATAGCTATAGATCCTAGTATTAAGTCTCAAATAGACGAGTCTGTGCATACGCTTCGCGCTTCTTTAATAAATGGAGCAGTAAGAGAGCAGAGAACTGGTAAACATGAGGTTGCAGCCAATTTACTTTATGCTAGCTATAACTTAGTTAAAGATCCATCAGATTTATATTTCACAGCAGGAAGTTATATGACTGCACAGAAATATGACAAAGCTTTAGCACACTACCAAACACTCCTAGATATGGGATATACAGGAGAAACTCAAGAATTTGTTGCTACTAATAAAGCAACAGGAGAGGTAGTAGTTTTTGAGAATGAAAACTTAAGAAACATTTCATTGAGAACTGGTGAGTATATAAAACCAGAAGTTCGAATGACAGATTCTCGAATAGGAGATATTCTTCAAAATATGATTTTCATTTACCTCAACAGAAATGAAAATGATAAAGCTTCTGAATTAATCCGCAAAGCACGTGCTGCAGATCCTAATAACGTAAATATTATGAGAGCTGAAGCAGACTTAAGCGTTAGAACAGGGGACTATGGCAAGTTTGAAAAAATAATGTTGGAGATGATTGCTACTGATCCTGAAAACCCTGAATTATATACAAACGCAGGTATTGCAAATGCTGAAATTGGTAACAAAGAAAAAGCTATCGATTTTTACGAACAAGCTTTAAAATTCGATCCAAATTACGAAGCAGCTTTGATTAATATTTCTGTTGTTAAGCTTTCTTACCAGCAAGATATCATTGACGAAATTAATGGATTAGGAACTTCAAGAGCAGACAATGCTAGATATGACGTATTGAGAGATAAGTTAAATGATATTAACAGAGATGCTATGCCATACTTAGAAAAAGCATATTCAATCAACCCTGATACTAAAGGTGTTGCTCAAACTCTAATGAATATCTACGGACAACTTGGCGAGGATGCTAAGTTTGAACAAATGAAAGCTAAAGTTCAAGAATTAGAGAATAAAAACTAAATAGTTATTATTTATAATTATAAAACGAGCCCCTGAAGATTTCTTCAGGGGCTCGTTTTGTTTAAGTATGTTTTGATAGAATGCTATTCCAACTCAGTAAATATATACTCTAGACAATACGCTTGATAACTCTAAGTTTATGCGTGTGATTTCGAGTGTCGTAATTGAAGATTCCGCTATGATCGATGCGGTCTATACGAACTTTCCCGTGGGCATGGATAATGTAGTTGTCTTCCATGATAATCCCCACATGTGTTATTAATCCTTCTTCATTGTCAAAAAAGGCAAGATCGCCAGGTTCGCTTTCTTCAATAAAACTAAGTGCTTCTCCTTGTATAGCTTGCATGCTAGCATCTCTAAGCAGTTTATATCCGTTTAGTTTATAAACCATTTGAGTGAAACCGCTGCAGTCTATTCCAAACGGACTTTTGCCGCCCCACAGATAAGGAGCATTTACATATAGCAAAGCAGTGTCTATTAGCTTTTCCTTCGGAAGTTCACCAGATACATGTTTACCTTCAAAAGTGTGACCTAAAATATTACAAGCTCCGATATTGCTTCCCAAGCAAACAGAAAGCAATTGATTGTTTTGGCCGATAACAAAGTCCACCATATCGGACGATAATTTTGGTGGACTTGTATCTAGTATATTATATTCCTCTTCAGGAATGATTATAAATTGTTTATTGTCAATCCATCCTTCGTAACCATCAAAAGCCAATCGGATACGGCTCCATTTTTTTCTTTTTTCTAAGATTTTAAAATGGTCCCCATAAAGTAATTGTGTTACCATTTCGCTCATGTCCATGGCTTCAGAGCGAAGGGGTACAATGCTTAAGTTGCAAATACCGTATTCCATTCAGGATCGATTGTGGGGGTTGTTATGCTCTTTCAATTACCATGGCAGAAGCACCTCCACCACCGTTACAAATTGCTGCTGCACCAATTTTTGCGTTGTTTTGCTCTAGAACATTTAAAAGAGTGATCATGATTCGAGCGCCGCTACAACCTAGTGGGTGGCCCAATGAAACAGCTCCTCCGTTTACGTTTACGTTGCTATCATCAAGACCAAGAATCTTCATGTTCGCAAGTCCAACTACAGAGAATGCTTCGTTGAATTCAAAGAAGTCAACGTCTTTGATATCTAAACCAGCTTTGGCAAGTGCTTTTGGAAGTGCTTTTGCAGGTGCAGTTGTAAACCACTCTGGTTCGTGTGCAGCATCGGCGTAGCTTTTAACATAGGCTAGGGGAGTTAGTCCCATTTCTTTTGCTTTTTTCTCGCTCATTAGAACCATCGCAGCTGCTCCGTCATTGATTGTTGAAGAGTTGGCAGCCGTAGCAGTTCCATCTTTTGTAAATGCTGGACGCAAACTTGCAATTCGGTCCATTTTTACGTTTTTGAATTCTTCGTCTTCAGAAACAACGATTGGCTCTCCGCGACGTTGTGGTACTTCAACTGCAATTACCTCGTCTTTAAACTTTCCGTCAGCCCAAGCTTTTGCAGAACGCTCATAAGATTGGATCGCAAACGCGTCCTGATCTTCACGAGAAAATTCATATTCTGTAGCACATAGATCTGCACAAACACCCATTGCGTTATTGTCGTAAGCATCTACAAGCCCATCTTTTTGCATGCCGTCCATCATGGTAGCAGGACCAAATTTGGTTCCTTTGCGCATGTGTACATAGTGAGGAATATTGCTCATGCTCTCCATTCCACCAGCTACAACCACGTCTGCATCGCCCAAAGCAATTGCTTGAGCAGCATTCATGATAGCTTTCATACCAGAAGCACATACTTTGTTTACTGTAGTACAAGGTACGTTGTTAGGAAGTCCCGCGCCTAAGGCAGCTTGACGAGCAGGGGCTTGACCCACTCCGGCCTGAACCACATTACCCATATATACTTCTTGAACTGCAGAAGGATCCAAATTAATTTTATCTAAAGCGCCTTTTATAGCCGCTGAACCTAGCTGTGTTGCAGAAAGAGAAGATAAACTTCCAAGGAAACTTCCAATCGGCGTTCTAACTGCCGATACAATAACTACTTTATTACTCATACTACTGTTGTTTAAAGATTGAAATAAGGTTTGCAAAATTACAGATTTATAACTTAAATATCAATCTTTGCCTGAAGAGGTTTTGGTATAACTCATTCCTTATTTATACCTTTACTTTAAGTAAAAACTTTTATGAAAGATTTTCTCTCGCAGATTGCCAAACATCAGGCCTTAATCTATAAGGTCTTTCTCTTCATAGCTTCAACTTTCATAGTTATTTATCTACTCCCAAAAGGAGGACAGTTTAAATATAATTTCCAAAAAGGAAAACCATGGCAGTATGAAAATCTATATGCGCCTTTCAGTTTTGCTATTAAGAAAGACGCCGAAGCTATTAAAAAGGAACAAGATGAAGTTCGAGCAAGTTCAATTCCTTATTTTGAGTATAACACCGAAATAGGCCCCGCTGTTTTAGAGAAGTTCGTGAATAGGCTAGAGGTTGAATATGTAGATAGTTTGTATGAAACTCCAAAGAGGAGGGTAGAGCAAATGGGTACTGCTATTATTAAACAAGCTTATGAAGATGGGGTGACCGACGACGTTTATCTACCCAAAGACAATAACCTTGTATATCTTAAAAAAGGGAATGAAATAGAGGAACGTAGCTACTCACACTTCTTTAGAAGAGAAAATTTAAATAAAAAAGTTAGGGAGGCCGTAGAAAAAAACAATACGGAAGACATTCAAGCACTGTTGTATAACAACATTGCTAAGATACTTGAGCCCAACGTCAAGCTTGATGAAAAGCTAACAAAAGCAGCAATAGAAGCCGATTTAAAAGCTATTAACCCTAATAGAGGGGTGATAGAAAAAGGGGGGCGGATTGTAGCTAAAGGTGAGGTTGTAGAAGGCGACAAGTTTCAGGTGTTGGTTTCTTTAAAAGCAGAATACCAAAGTCAGGTGTGGAGTAAAAACAACTATATGTGGCTAGTAGTTGGTTATATACTGCTTGTTTCCTTAGTGTTTTTAATGCTTTTCTTATTTCTGAAAAAATATCGACACGACATCTATATAGATAATACGAAGGTTACTTTTATATTTTTCAATATGCTACTGATGGTGTTTTTGACCACGTTTGTGGTGAAAATTCACTCAGACTACGTATATGTTGTGCCTATTTGTATTCTTCCGCTTATTCTAAAAGCCTTCTTTGACCCTAGAGTGGGGTTGTTTGTTCATGTACTAACCACTTTACTTCTCGGGTTTATTGTTCCAAATAGTTATGAATATATGTTCTTGCAGTTTATAGCCGGAATTGTAACTATTCTAACCATTTCAGAATTGTATAAACGTGCTAACCTATTCATTTCAGTAGGGCAAATAACTTTGGTGTACATCTTGGGATATTTTGCTTTTTTCGTAATCCAAGAGGGTAGTGTCCAGGCCATACGTTTTGAAACCTTCGGCTATTTTATACTTTGTGGATTAGCCACTTTGTTTGCACATCCACTGATTTATATTTACGAGAAAATCTTTGGTTTGGTTTCCGATGTTTCATTGTTGGAGTTGAGCGATACTAATTCAAAACTATTGAAAGAGCTTTCCAATAAAGCTCCAGGAACTTTTCACCACTCTATGAATGTGGCAAATTTAGCCGAGGCATCTGCCAACGAAATTGGCGCCAACAGCATGTTGGTTAGGGTGGGAGCTCTATATCACGACATTGGTAAAATGTATAACCCCACAATGTTTACTGAAAATCAGGCTAGCTCTGTAAATTCACACGATGAATTAGACCCTAAAGAAAGTGCTGAAGTTATTATCGAACACGTAATTAAAGGGATAGAAATAGCGCGTAAATACAATCTACCCGATAGAGTGATTGACTTCATTAGAACCCACCATGGAACTACTTTGGTGTATTATTTCTATATGAAAGAACGCGAGCTTCACGGCTCTGCCAATAAGGAAGACTTTATGTATCCTGGGCCAACGCCTTTTTCGAGAGAGACAGCCATTTTGATGATGGCAGATAGTGTTGAAGCGGCTAGCAAAAGCTTAAAAGAACCTTCGTCTACTATAATTGACAATTTCGTTGAAAAGATAATTAACAACCAAATGGATCAAGGGCAGTTCTTGAATGCCGATATTACTTTTAAAGAAATACAACTTATCAAGAAAGTACTCAAAAAGAAGCTAAACAATATCTTCCACCTTAGAGTGGAATATCCAGAATAAACATTTATTTGTAGGGTTGTTTAATTGGAGTTGTATATAGATCTGTATATTAAGCTATTGGTTTGTTTATAATGATCAAATGAATAAAAAAGAATCTAAATCGTCGCACACCAAGAAAATTGCTATTAGAGTAGTAGTTTTCTCTGCGATTGTTGCTATAACAGTATTTCTTTTCTTTAAGTTTTCACCTTGGCCTTCTGCTCTTTTAATTCGGCATGCTTTTGAAAAAGATGCTAAACAAACCAATGAAAGACTTGAAAAATATGTGCCCAATGGAGTTTCGGAAGTGTTGGATGTTCAATACAACCTTCAGGATGCAGATGCAAAGCTCGATATTTATTATCCCTCATCAGTTGATACAATACTTCCTTTAGTGGTTTGGGTGCATGGTGGTGGCTGGGTTTCGGGAGATAAACGACAGATGAGCAACTACCTCAAAATTGTTTCTTCAAAAGGATATGTTGTAGCCTCTATAGATTATTCTATAGCTCCTGGAAAACACTATCCCACACCTGTGAAACAAGTCATGAAGGCTCTTGAATTTATACAAGAACATGCAGAAAACTACCATATAGATGCTTCCGAAATATTTCTTGCAGGAGATTCGGCTGGTTCGCACATTGTAGCGCAGGTTGCTAATGTGATTAGCGAGCCTTCTTATGCTGAGTTAGTATAGGTTACTCCAAGTACCGAGCGATCTAAAATTAAGGGGCTGATATTATATTGTGGGGTTTAAATGGCTGAAGGAATAGACCTTGAAGGTGAAATAGGTGAATTCCAAAACACAGTGCTTTGGGCTTATAGCGGTAATAAAAACTATATGGATGACACCTATTTTCAAACGACATCGGTATTAAACTTTGTGGGGAACAATTTTCCTCCAAGTTTTATATCGGCTGGGAATGCAGATCCTTTTCTAGATCACTCCCAGAAATTAGCTAGAAAGCTAGACTCTCTTAAAATACAAGTTGATACGTTGTTTTTTCCAAAAGACTTAATGCCAAAGTTGCCACATGAATATCAATTTAACCTCGATGTAGAAGAAGGAAATGTAGCATTAGACCGCTCATTAATGTTTCTGAAAATGAATAGAAAATGACAACTCACTTGAAATATGTATTGCATTTAATGCTAATATTCGTTCTAGGGAGTTGTTCTAGTTTAAAGTATTTGGACGCGTTTGATGGGCATAAAAATAAACCTTCAAAAGTAGAGGTTACGACCTATAAAGTATCGAATTCTAAAGGAGAGATAGAAGAAAAAATGGCTTTTAAAATTGTTCATTACTATGATGCCGAGGGGAGAAAAGTAACCAGTACAGACTTTAAAAGCGATGGCACGCCTAGCAGCGGTGGGAGAGACTACTTCTATGATAAATACGGCAATTTAACACAGATGATTGTATATATGAGAAGTGGTTCGGTATATCTGGAAACCAATTATAGGTACAATAAATATGGTCAGAAAATTGAATGGGAGCGTATTAGGAAAGGTAAGAAAACAGTGTATGAGTCAACGTTTGATCGTGAAAACAGGCTTGTAAAAAGAGACTGTAAAGATTTAGAGGGAAGGACAGAAGATAAAATAATACTACGTTTTGACGAAGAGTGGAGGGAGATAGAGTTGACAACGTTTGATAAAAACTGTGATCAAAAAAGAAGAATTGAGTCATTTTATAACGAAAAAGGGAAGTTAGTTTTATCCAAATGGTATAATTCAAAAGATGAGCTTTATGAGTTTCATGAAAATATCTACAGTCTTGATAACTGCTGTGATAAACTATCTAAAAGCTATCTAGTTAAGAATGGAGAACCTATTCTTAAAGCGATTACTGAGGAAAACCATATCTATGATAAATATGGCAATTGGATTGAAAAGAGATTGATTTTAGATGGAGAAAACACTTGGGTAACTAAAAGGAAATTTGAATATTACCATCCTTAAACACACAAAATGAAATTAGAAAACAGTACAGTATTAATAACGGGAGGCGCATCGGGCATAGGTAAAATAATGGCTCG
>Ga0209075_1003731_pt1 | contig 12494 bp, 9 predicted proteins | sample Stecom2011_FD_187523 | JGI IMG/M metagenome (GOLD analysis project Ga0209075, IMG submission 187523) | Agricultural soil microbial communities from Utah to study Nitrogen management - Steer compost 2011 (SPAdes) (version 2) | ecosystem: Environmental > Terrestrial > Soil > Agricultural land...
TTGAGCGCAAAGGAAACATTTGTTTCCTCGTCTATAGCAATCTCATGTCCGAATTTTTTGGCAAAGTTGGCAAATGTTGTCAATCTGTCCAAATCGGGGTGATCGTGGATCCTGTAAACGAAGGTATCCTTCCCTTTATTCTTGTAAAAAATGAACTCTGCCACCGTGCGGTTTGCTAGAAGCATAAACTCCTCGATCAACTTATGGATATCCTTTCTCTCTTTAATTACCAAGCCGAGTGGGACTCCTTTTTCATCCAATTTAAATTTAACTTCAACAGTTTCGAAATTTACCGCTCCCTTCTTGAATCTCCTTTCTCTGAGTTTCTTGGCTAATCCATTGAGCAAAGTCAGCTCCTGATAGAAATCGCCTTCTTGCTTGTCTATATTTTCTTGGGCTTCTTCATAGGAAAATCTTCTGTCAGAATGGATTACTGTCCTACCGATCCAATGCTTTAGCACGTCACCGGTTTCGTCCATCTCAAAGACACAGGAAAACGTTAGCTTATCCTCGTTCGGACGAAGGGAACACAACCCATTGCTCAACCTCTCCGGAAGCATCGGGATCGTTCTATCCACCAGATATACTGAAGTAGCTCTGTCAAATGCCTCCTTTTCCAGGAGGGTTTGCATTTTTACGTAATGGGTAACATCTGCAATGTGCACACCCACCTCCAAATTTCCGTTGGGAAGCTTCTGGTAGGAGATTGCATCATCAAAATCCTTGGCATCGGCTGGATCTATGGTAAAAGTTGGGATATCTCGGAAATCTTTCCTTTGTTTAATATCTTCAGCAGTAATCCGGTCAGAAATAGCTTCGGCTTCTTTTTCCACCTCTTCAGGATATTCGAAGGGCAACCCAAATTCCGCCATGATGGAATGTATTTCTACTTCGTGTTCTCCCGCCGTGCCCAAAACCTTGATTACTTTTCCAGTAGGATTTTTGTCCTCATCCCGCCACTCGGTAATTTGAACCACTACTTTTTGGTTATGCTGGACGTCCATCAGATCCCCTTTCTTGATAAATATATCATGGTGCATCTTCTTGAAATCCGGTACTACAAAAGCAAACCTCGGCGAAATCTCCACTCTTCCAACAAATTCGTCACGGGCCCTCTCCACAATTTCCACTACACGGCCTTCTTGCCTTGAAGATTTCCCCTTCATTGGGAAAACCATTATCTTCACCTTATCCCCGTCCAAGGCATTTTTCAGATCCGCCTCCTTCACCATAATATCTTCCTCGGACTTCTGTTGGTTTTCGGGGATAACAAAGGCAAACCGCGAATTTACATAATCCACGTATCCTATCACATATTCAGGTTCCCGGCTGGAGTAATATTCATTCCGTGAATTCTTGGCCAAGGAACCCGCTGTCTCCAATTGTTTTAAAACCGGGACAATATTTTCTTTGGAGAAAGTATCTCTTAACTCCAGTTTCTTAATCAGCTTTTTTTCCGTGTAGGCTTCTCCATAATGATTATCCAAAAAGTTGAGGACCTTTTGCGCCAACTTGGCGGCATCCATTGGCTTACCCTCCTTACGTCTATCTTTCCTATCTTTTTCAGGTCTTCTTCCCATAAAAATTATTATTAAGCAATAAAATTAACAAAATTACCCCATACATCTCAACATTGGGGTTTCTTCTTTATGCATCTCGTCTTTTCTCCCTCGGTTCTGGTCAGCTATTCCTGATCCAAATCCATAACTTCTATCTCCAGGTCCGAAGGCAAACCCTGAAAACACAAATACAACCTGGCCGTTACTTCCACATCTCGAAGACAGTACTTCCTGATGTTCTCCAGATCGTTCTTTATATAATATGCCTCATTGACCTGGCTTCCGTCTATGTCTCCCTTAGAACTTGGAATGTCAAACAGAGTAGCCAACAACTCCAATCTCGTATAATGTTTATAATCACCGAACTTCCAAAGTTCCAAGGTGTCTAAGTGCCGGATTTCCCAGGGCTTCCTTCCAGCCAATTGCAACACTTCAGGCAACGGGATCCTATTGACAAGCATTCTGCGACATAAGTAGGGGAAATCAAATTCCTTACCATTGTGGCCGCAAAGTGTCCAGATTTTCTTTTCCAAAAGCTCACGGAATTCATTAAGGGTGTCATGTTCTTGCTCTGCCGCAAAGGATTTGGTACGATACTGAAGTTTGTTCTCCTCTGGGTTGTAGACAAAGTACCCCACACCGATGCAAATTACCTTTCCGAATTCGGCGAAGATACCGGCCTTTTGAAAAAACCATTGCTCTGGCGAAGTTTCTTCGTCTGATTTAAAATGCTGGATCTTCTTCATCCATTCCGCCTGAAGTCTTGGGTTCAGGTCTTCAAATTTTTCTACAACGGACGCTGTCTCGATATCCAAAAAAAGGATATCCTTCAAGTCACTGAAAAATTCGGCCATAGGCGTTGGGTTAAGTATGTAACACTCCGTATAGGTTGATCTCCGGTATGAAGGAAATGTTTTCTTTGTTCATGCTTCCCTTCACAAAAACGAACTTTTTATCAAATACCTGATCTAATATAAAATAACTTACCCAAAATTCATTGTTCAACGCAAATAAATCTGGATCTATGGGTTCTACCTTAGCGGTACATTGTGCTCCTAATTCCTGTATCAGGTGTCTAAGGACGGACGTTTCCTTTTTCTTCCCCGCGATGGATCCATATCCCTTTGACGTAATCATCAGGGTGTTTAATTCGATCAAATTTTGGTTGATGATATAAACTCCCCATTCCTCACTACCGTTGTTTTCTTCTTTAGCAATGGCTAGCTTCACTCCCGTCACCGGGTGAAAATTAATGTCCTTTTTCATCGATAAATTTATTCCAGCTCCATTTCAAATAATTCCGCAATATGCCTTTTTACCTTTTCTTTGACCTCCTCCTCGTCAACCGGTCGTCCCAGTTCCAAATGTAGAGACGTTACGGCTTTGTCCGTGATCCCGCATGGGACAATATTGCCAAAGTAATCAATGTCAGAATTGACATTGAAAGCAAAGCCATGCATGGTGATCCATCGGCTGGTCTTCACTCCCAAGGCGCAGATTTTTCTTGGTCTATTTTGCCCAATATGATCAAGCCAAACCCCCGTCAGGCCTTCGATCCGGCCGGCTTCTATCCCATATTCAGCTAAGGTCAGAATGACCGCCTCTTCCAGCAGTCGAAGATATTTATGGATATCCGTGAAGAAGTTCTCCAGATCCAAGATCGGATAGCCTACCAGCTGGCCTGGACCATGGTAGGTGATATCGCCGCCCCTATTGATCCTATAGAAGTTGGCATTTTTGGTCTTTAAGCCCTCTTCATTTAAAAGCAGATGAGAAGCTTGACCACTCTTTCCTAAGGTATAAACATGGGGATGCTCTACAAAAAGCAAATAATTATTCGTGGCTGTTTGCTTTTCGGGCGGTGAATTCCTGTTGGCGATCTTCATGGCAACAGACTGTGCAAATAAGTCTTCCTGATAATCCCAAGCTTCCTTATAGTCTTTTACTCCGAGATCTATAAATTTTACTTTTTTATTGGTAATTTGATTCACGATTCTTCTTCCGTTATATAGTCGGTGAAACAACGGATTGGTCATTCCGGTTCTCTATTAAGGCAGTAACAGAAGTGCTTCTCCCATGTTATCAAATACCTCGTTGAATTTAGGCAAATTATACCATATGGCAGAACACAACGACTTAGGTAACCTTTCTGAAAAATTGGCCTCAGAATGGCTCCAATCCCATGGATACGAATTTATACAGGCCAACTACCGCTACAAACATGCTGAGATTGACCTTATCATGAAGCATAAGGGTCTACTGGTCTTTGTAGAGGTGAAGTTCCGCAGCGGGACGGGTTATGGCTATTCAGAAGAATTTGTAGATTATAAAAAGCGCCAATTGATCATTCGTGCCGCAGACAATTACATTTATGAGATCGACTGGCACAAAGACATCCGTTTTGATATTGTCGGAGTCTACAAAGATCAATATGGACAGATGGCCTTTAAGCATTTTCCGGATGCCTTTTATTGATGCACGTTTATTACTTCCGTACACCCAGGCTCCGTAGACCCTTAATGGACATCGTTGCTAGAATAGATGGCTAACGTCTTAATCTAAAATCTTGTCTCACTTTCTCTTCTCAAACTCCGCCTTCCCCCGATCCAAAAAATCCACAAACCTGCTGACATTTGTCTCATAAGCAATTGGAGGCACCAGTACTTCTTCATCATGGTTCAATATCACATAGTAGGGCTGGGCGTTGTTGTTGAAGCGGGTAATCTGAAAATCCGCATTTTGTTTGCCAATCGTCTTTTTGACCTTCCCATCATATTCTGAGGTGTACCATTCCGACTCAGGAAGCTCATAGCGCTCGTCAATGTATAACGCTACCATCACAAAATCTTCCTGGAAGCGATTCAATACCTCAGGTTCTATCCATACCCTGGCTTCCATTTCCCTACAGTTGACACAGCCGTGGCCGGTAAAATCTATAAACAAGGGTTTGTCCACTTTCTTGGCAACTTCCAAAGCCTGCTGATAATCAAAATAGCCTTGCAGGCCGTGCGGTAAGTGAAGAAAATCGCCATATTTTGGGATTTCCTCCAGAGAACTCACAGTTCCGCCACCTTGGTTTTCCCTTATCATTTTCACCAGGTTAAAATCATGGCCGCTCATGGGAGGGAGATAGCCACTGAGAGCCTTTAGGGGAGCTCCCCAAAGTCCCGGGATCATATAGACCACGAATACAAAAGTAGTAATGGCAAGCATGAGCCTCGGAACGCCAATGCTTTCCAGAGGAGAATCGTGCGGCAACTTTATTTTGCCCAACAAGTAAAGTCCCAACAAGCCAAATATGACAATCCATATGGCGAGATAAATATCCCGATCCAACAAACCCCAATGGTACACCTGGTCCGCAATACTTAAGAACTTGAAGGCCAAAGCCAGTTCCAGAAACCCCAACACCACCTTAACAGAATTCAGCCAGCCACCGGACTTGGGTAGGCTATTGAGCCATTCGGGGAAAATAGCAAAAAGCGCAAAAGGGATGGCGAACGCCAGCGAAAAAGCAAACATCCCCAAAATAGGTTGAATAATCTCTCCCCCGGCCGAGGCAATTAAGATAGAGCCTACTATGGGTCCTGTACAGGAAAATGACACCAAGACCAAGGTGAAGGCCATAAAGAAAATTCCCGTCAACCCGCCTTTGTCTCCTTTGGCATCCACCTTATTGACCAGACCCGCAGGCAAGGTAATTTCAAATAATCCAAGAAAAGCTAGGGCGAAAAAGATAAATACGAGAAAAAAGAAAACATTGGGGAGCCAATGCGTTGAAAGCCAATTGGCAAATTCAGGCCCTTGGGTGGCCGCGACCAAAGTTCCGGCTAGCGTGTATATGGCAATAATGGAGAATCCGTAGACAAGGGCATTCCTAATACCCTTCGCCCTAGACTTAGCCCTCCCCGTGAAAAAGGTAACCGTCATGGGGATCATGGGAAAAACACAGGGGGTAAGCAAGGCAGCCAGCCCTCCCAGAAAAGCCAAGATCATAAAGCCAATCATCGAGGCCTTTTCCTTATCCTCTATAGACGAAAGATCATCTACCGCTGCTTCTTGTTTTGTTGAGACTGCTTCCTTTCTGTCTGTTTCGTCGGCAAGTTTTACATCATCCTCTTGGCTAGCAGCAACTGACGTTTCCGTGGAGTCTACCTTCACCACCGATTTTTCATCAAGCACTTGTGCAGGGACCTCGCTAGAGGCAGGATTGGAGTGGGCGGTTAGCTGGACGGTGAAGTCCTCTTCATAATTGATGCATTGTCCTGTAATGTCAGAACACATCTGGTAGAAAAGATGCCCCGCTACTTGGACACTTTCGGAAGTAACGGTGAAACTTTGCCGGAATTCTCCTTCCTTTTCAAAATAAGTCACGTCTCCTTCCCAAATCTCTTCAAATTTGGTTTTTGGCTCAATTGGTTTCAAGTTTCCTACTCTTTCAACTCCGGTAGAATCCTCCAATACTAACTCGGTGAGCAATGGACCGAGATCCGGATCAAAGTCATTGGAGTAAATGTACCAGTTGATAGGAATCTGCGCCTTGAACACCAATTCTACTTCATCGCCAACCTTCACCTTATTCTCTGAAAACTGGATGTCCCAACGCGGCGGGGAAATAATCTGCGCAAAGGAAGGAAAGGCCAGCAGGATTAAAAAAGTCAGGTTCAGAAGAAATCTTACCGTTTTTGGCATGGGTAGAAAATGGTTTGGTACCGGTCAGAATATAGTTTAACAAGCAGGGCTAGGGATCATACGACTTCTAGGGTGATGGTCCTATGATCCCTAGCTTAATGCCATTATTAAACCAAAATGTAGGATTTAAGTTCCTCTTATGTAACGGATAAGGACTTAATCCTCCTGTTGTCCGCTGAGCTGTTTGAAGAACAAGGCAATGGTTTCAATACCCATCAGGTAATTCTTGACTCCATAATGTTCGTTTGGAGAATGGATGTCATCGGTATCCAGTCCAAAGCCCATTAAAATAGGGTCGACACCCAGTTCTTTTTGAAATAAGGAAGTGATAGGAATGGACCCGCCTTCTCTCGTTGGGATTGCCTTCTTGCCAAACACTTCCATGATGGCTGCCTCCGCCGCCCGATATGCTTTAGAGTCAGTCGACACTACAGCTGGGTGGCCTCCGTGGTGGGGTTTTACCTTCACCTTCACCGAGGCAGGGGCCAAGGATTTGAAATGCTTCTCAAACAGGTCTGAGATCTCTGAGAAATCCTGATTTGGAACCAGCCGCATGGAAATTTTGGCATAAGCTTTTGAAGGAAGGACTGTTTTCGCGCCTTCCCCGGTATAACCTCCCCAGATCCCGTTTACATCCAAGGTAGGTCGGATTCCTGTCCGTTCAATTGTTGTATAACCTGACTCGCCCGAAGTTTCTGCAACATCCAATTTTCGCCTATAAACTTCTTCATCAAAGGGGGCTTTGTTTAGTTCCTCCCGATAGGCGGCCGACAGCTCCTCCACTTTGTCATAAAATCCGGGAATGGTGATCCGCCCCTGATCGTCCTGAAGGGAAGCGATCATGCGGCAAAGGACATTAATTGGATTGGCTACCGCTCCACCGAAGGTACCGCTATGCAGGTCTTTGTTAGGTCCTATCACCTCAACCTCCATGTAAGCCAATCCCCGCAGTCCCACCGTCACAGAAGGATGGTCAAGTGAAATCATATGGGTATCTGAAATCAATACCGCATCTGCTTTTAGAAGTGATTTATTTTCTTTGACAAAAGTCTCTAAATTGCTGGATCCTACCTCCTCTTCCCCCTCAATCATAAATTTGACATTGCAGGCCAAGTCGCCTGTCTGCATCATGGACTCGAATGCCTTGATATGCATATAGAACTGTCCCTTGTCATCAGCTGAACCCCGAGCAAAGATCGCCCCTTCAGGATGCAGTTCGGTGTTTTTAATCACCGGCTCGAAAGGAGCAGAGTCCCACAACTCGTAAGGATCTGCGGGCTGCACATCGTAATGCCCATATACCAGAACAGTTGGGGCTGAGGGATCGATAATTTTCTCCCCATAGACAATGGGATATCCCGCAGTTTCACGGATTTCTGCTTTGTCTACACCTGCTTTAAGTAGACTGTCTTTTACATAATCCGCAGCTTTCAGCACATCTGCTTTAAATTTCGGATCTGCACTTACCGAAGGAATTCTTAAAAGGTCCAAAAGTTCGTTGAGGAATTTATCCTTGTGATCCTGTATATATTGCTTTACTGACATAGTTGAATTTTTTATAGCTTACGCCAAAATTACATTTTAAAAAAGGCAATTCCACAGGTTGGGTGGATTTTGGGTGGAAATGTTGGGATGCGGTGATCGTTATGGGATATAGATGATATTAGAAGCTTAACGGCAGGAGTATTATTATTCTGCTGTTATTCAATTGGCTTAAAAAATTAATTCATCATAATTCCACTTCGAATTTTTCTACCTCGACTTCACCACTTTGCCGTAGGTCTCGGCAGTCATTACCTTGGGAATAGAATCGATGATCTCCTGATACAACAGTTCGACGAGCTTTTTCTTCAAAAAAGTGCGCGTCAAAACGATGCTTACCTCACGTTGTGGCTGTTCCCCGGTAAAAGGGCGCAACCTTGACTGCTCTTCGGGGTTAAGATTTAGGGTCGCCAGTTCCGGCAGTAAAGTGACTCCTTTATAACGGTCCACCATATTCTTCAGCCCTTCCAAAGACCCGCTTTCATAGTGGAAATTCATTCTCTGCAACTTGCTCTTATCACAGATGCTCAACACCTGATCCCTTAGACAATGTCCCTGCTGCAAGACCCATAGCTCCTTAGCCAACAGATCACTGGCTTCGATGGACGGCTTCGCCAACAAGGGGTGGCCTTTGGAGAAGTAGGCGTAAAACTTTTCGAAAAACATAGGCTTTTCCAAAATGCCCGGCTCATCAAGGGGTGTAGATACGATCCCCAGATCCAATTCATCATTTTTTAGCCTTTTGATCACCTCCTCTGTCACGATCTCCTCCACCTGAAGCTGGACTTTGGGGTACTTATCGAGAAATTTCCCTATAAATAAGTGTAAGAGATAGGGAGCCAAGGTGGGAATTATCCCAATTTTGATCATCCCCCCAATATCGCCTTTCAATTGGGCAATAGTCTCATAGATCCCTTTGCTTTCAGACACCACCCGCTTGGCTTGCTCCAACAGTTGAACACCAATTTCGGTCGGAATCACCGGCATCTTGGACCGATCGAAAATCAGCACATCCAATTCCCGCTCCAGCTTGTTTACTTGGGCACTCAAGGTAGGTTGGGTAACAAAGCAGGCCTCTGCGGCATGTCCAAAATGTCGGTACTTATCTATAGCAAGGATATACTCCAATTGTTGAATCGTCATCTAGCCAAAAAAGAATGATTGTCAGTCCGTCTGAAAGCCACAAATATAAAAACTTTTTGGCTTTATTTAGAATTAGTTTAAATAATGCTAAATTTGTCTTTTTAGTAATTTAAAATCAAATCCATGAAAAAATCAGTATTGCATCTCATTTGTGTAGGCTTTTTGTCTGTTACTCTTCTATCCTGCAGCGGGAATTCTGAAGAAGTAGTCAACATTTATACCCACCGCCACTATGCGGCTGATCAAGAACTTTTTGCAAAATTTACCGAACAAACTGGTATTAAAGTAAATGTAGTCAATGCCAGTGCAGACGAACTCATCCAAAAACTTGAACTTGAAGGAGCAAATTCTCCCGCCGACATATTGATCACCGTAGATGCCGGACGGCTGCATCGTGCGGAAGAAAAAGACCTTTTCCAGCCGTTCGAGTCCGACATTATCAACCAGAACATCCCGGAAAAATTTCGTGATCCGGAGGGTTACTGGACAGGACTTACCTACCGCGCCAGAATCATCGCCTACAGCAAAGAGCGGGTCAAACCTGAGGAACTGAGCACTTATGAGGAACTTGCTTCAGACAAATGGCAAGGAAGAATTTTGACGCGATCGTCAGAAAACATCTACAACCAATCTCTTTTGGCTTCCATCATAGCAGCCAACGGGCAGGAGGCTGCGGAAGAATGGGCGGCATCCGTGTTGGGAAATATGGCACGTGATCCTAAGGGCAGTGACCGCGACCAAGTCAAAGCCGTAGCTGCGGGAGAAGGCGACCTGGCAATAGTGAATACTTATTATATCGGTCTTATGCTGAACGATGAAAATCCGGAAGAAAAGAAAGCCGCAGAGCAGATTGCCATTTTCTTTCCTAATCAAGCAGATAGAGGCACGCATATTAATATTTCCGGCGTCGGGATTACCAAGCATGCGCCCAATAAAGAAAATGCCATTAAGCTGATCGAGTACCTTTCCCAGGAGGAGGCACAATCGATCTTGGCGAATATGAATTTTGAATTTCCTATCAATCCAAATGTCGAGAAAGTACCCTTGCACGAGGCTTGGGGTGACTTTAAGGCAGATGATATCAACCTTTCGGTCTTAGGCGAGAATAACAGTGACGCAGTTGTAATATTTGACCGTGTGGGCTGGAAATAAGTATAAGTTTTTTATTTTGAAACAAAACGACCTTAAGTTCCATTGGTGGAATAAGTGGACAGGATTGGCTTTGGTTATAGTGGTGCTTATTACCATTCCTATCCTGACGCTTATCACCAATATATTCGGACCTCCCGGAAGCAGTTGGGAACACCTGAAGGAAAATTTACTTTACAATTATTTTTTCAATACCCTTATCCTGTTGGCGGGCGTTGCATTTTGCACGTTCCTTCTTGGAGTAAGCACCGCATGGATGATTTCCAGTTACAACTTTCCCGGTCGGAGGTACTTTGAATGGCTATTGATCCTCCCGTTGGGCTTTCCGGGCTATATTATGGCCTATACCTATACAGGGATACTGGATTATGCGGGACCGATCCAATCCTTTTTGCGAAACAGCCTAGAGATTACTGTTAACGGGGGAATTATTGACATCATGAACCTGCCCGGGGCTATTTTTATTCTATCGATCAGTCTTTATCCTTATGTGTACCTCCTTTCTAGAGCATCCTTTCTCCAGCAGTCCAAAACTTTGCAAGAAGCTGCCTCCCTGTTGGAAAAAAGCAGGGTAAGAACCTTCGTTAAAGTGGCACTACCTATGGCTAGGCCCGCTATTATTGGCGGAATTGCTTTGGCCTGTATGGAAGTTTTAAATGATTACGGTGTTGTAAAATACTTTGGGGTAAACACCTTCACCACCGGCATATTTAGATCCTGGTTTTCCATGGGTGATGCATCCACTGCCATTTATCTGGCTGCCATCTTGATGCTTTTTGTATTCGTAGTGCTCTTTCTTGAAAATCTCCACCGAGGAGACCGTCGGTATGTGTCTGGTAATTCGCTCACTAAACCCATAGAAAGGGTCGATCCGCCTAAGATCCATCAGCTTAGTTTAACCGCTTTCTGTACTTTTATCCTATTGATCGCTTTTGTGGTGCCCCTCATGCAGATTCTCCATTGGGTCTCGCTTACCTATCATAAGGTAATTAATCAGGAATTCTTTATCCTTATATATAGGAGCTTCTCCTTGGCCCTAGCTTCAGGTGTTATTATTGTGATACTGTCGGTCATCCTGCTGTATGCGCTCCGCCTTAATCCTTCTAAATGGGTAAAAAATGTCACGAAGCTCGCGATCTTAGGGTATGCCATACCGGGCGCAGTAGTCGCGATAGGCATTATGATTCCTGTTCTGGGATTCGATAAATTTTTGGCGAGTCAGTTTTCATCCGATGGGCTGGGCCTATGGATTACAGGTTCTCTTTCGGTTGTGGTATTTGCCTATGTAGTACGGTTTATGGCCGTCGGTTATCAGCCTATCGAATCCGGCTTCCAAAAGACGGGCATTCACATCAACGAAGCCAGCAGATTACTCGGTGCGGGCACGGCAAAAACACTTTTTAAAATTGACCTCCCCATGATAAAATCCAGCCTTTTTACAGGCATCTTGCTTGTGTTTGTGGACGTATTAAAAGAATTACCCCTAACTTTGATCTTAAGGCCATTTAACTACCATACCTTGGCCACCAAAACATTCGATATGGCCACCAATGAAATGGTGGCCGAGTCTGCGAATGCGGCATTGGTCATCATTCTCACCGGAATTATACCGATTATTTTCTTAAACAGAATGATTAGAATGAGACAGGGATAAAGCGCAAGAATTGAGATGACTATTTTAAAGCTTCAAAAAATCACTAAAAAATACAGGAATGCAGAGAAATATGCGGTTCAGGATGCTTCATTTGAAGTGAACAAAGGAGAGATCCTTGCTTTGGTAGGTGAAAGCGGATCTGGAAAAACAACTTTATTGCGGCTGATAGCAGGGTTAGAACATCCGGATACGGGATGTGTCTGGCTTTCCGGCGAGAAGATAGTGGAGGGAAGAATGTCTGTTCCTGCCCATAAAAGAAAAGTCGGCTTGGTATTCCAGGATTATGCACTTTTTCCTCATCTTACAATTCTGGAGAATGTATCCTTCGGCCTCCATCATATTAAGGAGCACCGGGAAAAATATGCTGTAGAAGCGTTGATGACCGTGGGCCTTAACGAAAACCACCACCATTATCCCCACCAATTATCTGGCGGCCAGCAGCAACGGGTGGCACTTGCCAGAGCCATTGCCCCTAATCCTAAAATCCTTCTTCTTGACGAGCCGTTCAGCAATCTGGACGCTCTGCTCAAAGACCAAGTACGGGAAGAAATCCGCCATATCATTAAAAAAGCCGACATAACCGCTATTTTTGTTACGCATGATACCCGTGACGCCTTATCCACGGCGGATCGAATAGCCATTTTGCACAAAGGGTATTTGCAGCAGATCGATACTCCGCAAAACCTCTATGAAAACCCTGCCAATCCCTATGTGGCGAATTTTTTTGGAAAAAGAAACGAAATCATCGCTACCCC
>Ga0209075_1003732_pt1 | contig 12493 bp, 12 predicted proteins | sample Stecom2011_FD_187523 | JGI IMG/M metagenome (GOLD analysis project Ga0209075, IMG submission 187523) | Agricultural soil microbial communities from Utah to study Nitrogen management - Steer compost 2011 (SPAdes) (version 2) | ecosystem: Environmental > Terrestrial > Soil > Agricultural land...
AGTAGGTGTGGCTGCCAGGGGATTTCACCCAAGAGGCGAAAGCGCCCGGTGTTGAATACCGAACAGGCTGTCTGATAATCGATGTCCTGATGCTCGTGATCGGGGTGCTGGTCAAGGGCGATGCCCGTTTTTTCCGGGGCACCAACCTTGTTCAGGATAACGCCGATCACGTCAGGGTCCGACGGGGCGGTAAAAATCCGGGCGGAGAAATCCAGTTCTTCATCAAGCTCAGAGGCTGTGCAGGTTCTCGGCGTGCTGACGAGGATGACTTCGGAATTCAGGTTTCGTGCCACTTCCACATTCAGCCGCGCAATGTAGGCCTCGCTTCGATCCGGCACAAGTCCCTCAATAATGACCACATCGAAGTCTTTGGCGACCTTCTGGTACTCGCCAACGATGGTTTCCAGAAGTAAATCCGCCTTTCCGTGGTTGAGTAGCTGCTGTGCTTGTTTGAGGGGTAGAGGGTCGGGTGTCTGCACGTGACTGCGGGAGCGGACGAACTCTACCGAGGAGTCCTTGCCTTCGTTGTGCCTGGCCTCACCGCGATGCACCGATTGACTGAAAGGCTTGTAAAAACCGACGCTAACTCCTTCCCGCTCCAGGGCCCTCAGCAGGCCCAGGCATACGGAAGTGAGGCCTGAATCGAGGGAAGTCGGGGCAATAAACAGACTCTTAGCCATAATGGTTCCTGGTTACGTCCTTGAATGTCAGTTTAGGTTAGCGAGCCGGCTGGCTTCTCTGGCAATCACCAGTTCTTCATTGGTTGGGATGACCAGTACCGGAAAACGGGAGTCCGCGTCACCGATATGGCCTTCACTGTACTGGCCGTGATGGTTGTTCAGGTCCGGATCGAGAGTAATGCCCAGTAATTTCAGGTGTTCGATCGTCTGGGCTCTGACTCTCGCACTGTTCTCTCCGATGCCACCGGTAAACACCAGGGCATCCAGATGGCTCAGGGACACCATCATGGCCCCGAAGTACTTCGCCAGGCGGAAGCAGAATACATCGATGGCCAGTTGTGAAGGTTCGTGGCCATGGTCAGCCAGCTCGCACAGCGAGCGCATATCGTTGGTCTGTCCAGACAGCCCGAGCAAGCCACTGTCCTGGTTCAAAACCCTATGAACTTCACCGGCACTGATGCCACGCCCGGCCAGGTAGTCAAACAGCCCCGGGTCGACATCGCCACTTCGGGTGCCCATCACCAGCCCCTCCAGTGGCGTCAGCCCCATGCTGGTATCTTTGCTGATGCCGTTATCGATGGCAGTCATGCTGCAGCCGTTGCCAAGATGCGCTGAAATGATGGACGTCGTCGCGGGCGTCTTGCCCAGCCGGCGCGAAGCCTCATGGGCCATAAATTGATGGCTGGTGCCGTGAAACCCATAGCGCCGGATACCCCATTCCCGGTAATAGTGTTCAGGCAGGGCATACAGGAAGGCCCGTTTTGGCAGGCTCTGATGGAAAGCGGTGTCGAAAACTGCCACCTGCGGTACATCCGGAAACAGTCGCTGCATGGCGTTGATGCCGATCAGGTTGACTGGATTGTGAAGTGGCGCCAGTGAGGCACAATCCTCAATGGCTTTTATGGTGTTTTTGTCGATCAGTGCGGCCTCCCGAAAGGCCTCGCCACCATGAACCACCCGGTGACCGATGGAGGCAGGCTCTTGGCTCATCAGGTTGCGGTCGTAGAAAGCGTTTACCAGGGCCTGCAGGGCGTGGTCGTGGGAAGCGTTTGCAGGTAAGGCCACCGGTACGCTATCACCGGAAATCTTTGCCATTGAGTCGGGATTGTTCAATCGTTCAGCCAGTGCAGAGGCTTGTTTCTCGAGGTTGCTGTCGAACAGCGCGAGTTTGATAGATGAACTGCCGCAGTTCACGACCAGTATTGTTTCGTTCATGCTTGGTGCCGTTTTGATGATTCAGAGATTGGCCCGATGATTGGTTTCCAGCCAGTAGATGAAATCCTGCTCGGGCATCGGGCGACCGTAGAAGTAGCCCTGGGAATAGTCGCAGTTTTCATTCTTGAGGAAGTGGGTTTGCCCCTCTTCTTCGACGCCCTCAGCGATGACTTTCAGTCCAAGACTGTGGGCCATGTTGATGATAGCGCGCACGAGTGAGGCGTCTCCACTTTCGTTCAACACATCCTGAATAAAGGACTTGTCGATCTTGAGTGTGTCGAACGGGTACGACTTCAGATAACTGAGAGCCGAATAGCCGGTTCCGAAGTCGTCAACCGACAGCCGGATGCCGGTTCTGTCCAGTTGCCGGAGGATATCGGCAGTTTCAATGGTGTTATCAAGAATGAGTCTTTCGGTAATCTCCAGTTCAAGACATTCCGGTGGTAGCCCGCTGGCATTGAGGGAACGCATGACTGCATCGGTAAAGCCGGGATCCCGAAACTGACGGGGTGATACGTTGACAGCAATCGAAAGGGATTCGAGGCCGGTCATGGCTCGCCAGGCGACAGCGGCTTTGCAGGCCTCCTCGATAACCCATTCGCCGATCGGGATGATCAGGCCGGTTTCTTCAGCCAGCGGAATGAAGCGGTCGGGCATGACCATGCCCAAGGCCGGATTATTCCAGCGCAGCAGCGCCTCGGCACCGATCAATGAGCCAGAAGCGGTGTCCACTATCGGCTGGTAATACAGCTCGAATTCTCCCAACTCCAGCGCCTTGCGCATATGGGACTCCATCTGAAGCCGCTCATGGGACACTTCGGTCATTTCCGGCGTGAACTGGGCGTAGGAGCTCTTTCCTTTGTGCTTGGCTTGATACATGGCGGCATCTGCATGTTGGAGCAATGTACCACTGTTATCGGAGTCGGTAGGGAAGATGGCGATCCCGATACTGGTTGTCACAAATACTTCCTGGCCATTGAGCATAAATGCGGGGGCAAAGGTTTTCAGGATCCTCTCCGCGACCTGGCATGAGGCCTCAGTTCCCGTGAGGCCCGGCAGAATAACCAGAAACTCATCCCCACCCAGGCGGGCAACGGTACTGGTGCCCCTGAGGCAGCTGGAGATACGACGGGCGGCCTCCACCAGCAGTGTATCGCCGGCGTCGTGGCCCAGGGTGTCGTTTATGTGTTTGAAATTGTCGAGGTCCAGGAACATGACCCCCACCTGGGAAATGTCTCGGCGGGCCTGGGCCAGTGCCAGCTTAAGGCGATCCAGGGCCAACATCCGGTTTGGCAGGCCGGTCAGTATGTCGTAATTGGCCTGGCGCAACAGTTGCTGTTCATAGCGCTTACGGATGCTGATGTCTTCACCGAGGATGAGGTAGCCGGTGGTGTCACCGTTATTATCGCGGATAGGGGTGACCACCAGCTGCTCCCAGTAGCGCTCACCATTGCGCCGGACGCTGTTGACTTCACCTTGCCAAACACCAACCCGTTGTACCTGTAGCCGGATGGACTGCCAAAGATGGCGGGCGTCCTGAATGTCCATGCTATTGTCGATCAGGTGCGACGGATGCTTGCCGATGATGTCGTCTATGGTATGGCCGGTGAGTTGGCTGAACTTTCGGTTAGCGTACTCGATTCGCCATTGGCGATCACAGATCAGAACCGAGGAGGGGCTCTGGTCAATGGCCTTGGAGAACTTCAGGATATCGGCTGCGTCTCGCTCGCGCCGGGCGACATCCTCATTCAATCGTTCGCGCATCTCGTTGATGGCGTCTGTCACCATGCCCAGTTCGTCCTTGCCATTGGCTGTACTGTCAGGGCGGTCCAGCACCAGCGGCCTGGACAGGTTTTTCAGGGATAGATCCTTGGTGTAGTCTGCCATGGCAGTGAGGTGGCGGGTCACAAGGTGCTGAAATATCCACAGGATAAGCACGGAAACGAAAAAGACAGTCAGGAACTGCGTGGCCAGAATTACACCAACTTTCCTTTGAAGTTCCCCATATACCCTCTCCAGGTTGGCAGTTACCTCCAGCTCTCCAAGCAGGAATTCGTTTCCATCCCGCTGAACCAGTTCGAAACGATGGACAAGGGTATCGGCCTGCCTGGGAATTTCTCCCATGACGAGTTCGGAGTCAGGCTCGATTCGAAGCCGAAGGTGGGCAATATCCGGCAGGCTCAGGATGCCTTCCATCTGTGTTTGCAGTAGCTTCTGGTCTAGGGCCCATAGGCTTCGTGCCAGGCTCGAGGCGTAGCCTGACTCAATCACTGCCATTCGTTCTTCGATAAGCGATAGATCTTTACGGTAATCAGAATAGATCTGCACGCCCGCCGCCAGAAGCGTGAAGGCAGTACTGAACAATAGGATCCATGCCAGGAGCCTGAACGAAAGCGGAGAGGCTTTGCGAATACGCCTCAATCGGGGCATGAATGCTGGCATGTTGCGAACTTCGCTATCACATTGGATATCGGACATAAGATGCGCAAAGTGGGTGCTTATCCTGTTAACGACTATAGCAGTAGTTTATGTCGAATGCGCTGCAAATACAGGAAATAACGGAATAATTCGGGCGGTGTTTCGCAGTTTGAGAAATGAAAGAGGTGATAGTTGTCTTTGATACAGATCAATACGGGGTTGGTCGCCCGGGCGTAACCTGAGCTTAATCAAGTTTCAGGTAGAGCAGGAGTTAACGCTATGTATATGGATGCTGTAGTTATCGCAGGTATCGCAACCGTGTTGCTGATGGTTGGCTTTTTTGTGGGGGTTGGGATTTTCGTAATGAAAGATCAGAAGGCCCACGGAAGAAAAGGTCACAAAGGGCACCATGGAGGGCAGGGCGGCTAAGCGGTAAGAAATCACTTAACCGATTGAAAAAATTGGCGTCCCCTAGGGGGTTCGAACCCCTGTTGCCGCCGTGAAAGGGCGGAGTCCTAGGCCACTAGACGAAGGGGACGCAACGTTTTCAACAACTTGCCTCGTCGAGGTGGCGCGTATATTAAGTAAGGGCTTTTGCCCTGTCAACGATTTTTTTGAAAAAAGTTTAGCCCGCGACGCTGTCTGCGAGTGCCGATTCCAGTTCCGGAAATTTGAACTGGAATCCCTCGTTCTGCAATCTGGCGGGTACTGCTTTCTGGCCTGTCAGCAACAACCCCGCCATTTCACCCAATGCCAACTTGAGAGCCGGTGCCGGGGCCGGGAATATCGTAGGCCGGTGCACAACCTTGCCGAGGGTTTTGGTGAACTCCCGGTTGGTGACCGGATTGGGGCTGACCATGTTGTAGGCTCCCTTCGCATGGTGGTTCTCAAGCATCCAGATAAGCCCTGATACCACATCATCCCTGTGCACCCAGGGCATGTACTGGTGCCCGTTTCCCAGGCGACCGCCAAGGCCAAGCCGGAAGGGCAGGATCATTCTTTGGAGGAAGCCGCCACCTCTGCCGGTAACAATGCCGGTACGACACAGGCATACCCTGGTGCCCAGTTCCTCCATGGACAGCGCTGCCTGCTCCCAGTCACGGCATAATTCATGGGTAAACTCAGGATGTGGGTGGGAATCCTCTGTCACCAGATGGTTTCCCTGGTCGCCGTAGAAGCCCACAGCGGAGCCAGACACCAGAACCTCAGGCGGGCTTTGCCAACTTCTGCATACATCTACCAAGGTCCGGGTGACGCCAATGCGACTGTCCATCAGGGCCTGTTTTCGGGACGACGTCCAACGCTTATCGGCGATCCCTTCTCCGGCCAGATTGATGATGGCGTGGTACCCTTGGTGACCTCCAAGAAGCTTCAGGTCTGACGTTGCTTCTACCCGGCCACACAGTGCGCGGACCGTTTCTGCCGGTTGCCGACTGAAAACGGTCAGCCCATAGCCTTTATTGACCAGCTCGCGGCAGAGTACGGTGCCGATGAAACCGGTACCACCGGTAATCAGGATCTTTTTCTCCATGGTCAACTCCTCCTGTCTGCTGATGGGATCAGGATCCGCTATTCTCAAGCTCCTGAAGCACAACATCCCGGATGGCATCGCCCAGTTGAGGGTTCTGGCCGATGGGTGGCGCCAGTTTGATCTGGACGCCATGCTGGCTTTCGAGGTCTGCGATCATTGCCGGTACATCTTTGCGCAGGTGCCGGCCTGCTGCCAGAAACAGGGGAACCACGGTAAAGTGATCGGTGCCATCAGCTTTGCCCTGGCTCACGATAGTTTCCAACGAGGGTTCGGCCAGCTCCATGTAGGCGATGGCGGCGTTCTCGACCGACTTGAGTGTTGGTGCTGCCAGTTGTTCAAAAGTTTCACACCAGCGTTGGTCGCTGCTGCCGTGGGCCAGCAGAATAATTCGGCGAGAATGGGTCATGGTTGCTCCTGGGTGGTCAAATGGAATGATTCGGTCGTAATCAAATAAGATCCTGTACACCCGCTGATTTAAATGTAACAGGGAGTCGGTAAATGTTCGATTGGAAAGAGCTTCTGGATTTCTGGTTTGGTGAATTGGATGAGCATGGGCTGCCGGATGCGGAACATCGAAACCGTTGGTTTCGGTCCGATCGAAAGTTTGACCAGGAAATTCGGAGACGCTTCCTTTCGCTGGTGCTGTTCGCCTCTGAACAGGGTCTGGAGCACTGGCGAAATGAAGCGGGAGGCGCATTGGCCGAAATACTGCTGCTTGATCAGTTTACCCGTAATATCTTCCGTGGCGCTGCGCTGGCGTTTGAAAGTGATCGGCTGGCCCGCAATCTGACCAGGCAGGCAATGGACAGGGGGCAGGATCTTGAGTTGCCGCTGATTCAAAGGGCGTTTCTTTACATGCCCATGCAGCACTCTGAGCTTAAGAAAGATCAGGATTTGTCAGTGGCATGTTACGAGCAGTTGGTTGCCAGTGCCGACGGATTGCTCGCCGAGTTTCTTGGGAGCTTCCTGCAGTCAGCTATTGACCACCGGGATATTGTGCGGCAATACGGCCGTTTCCCGCATCGAAACAAGGCGCTGGGGCGAACATCCACGGAGGCAGAGCAGGCCTACCTGGCTGGTGGGCGTCGATTTGGCCAGTAAAACGCCATGGCTGAGGGTAATCACAATTTTTTAACAAAAATTGTTGACGGCTGATCGCTTATCAGTAGAATACGCAGCCGTTGAGAGGCAACGCCCTCTGGCAGCAAGCGGGAATAGCTCAGTTGGTAGAGCACAACCTTGCCAAGGTTGGGGTCGCGAGTTCGAATCTCGTTTCCCGCTCCAGATTCACAAAAAAACCCGGCCCACAAGGCCGGGTTTTTTTGTTTCCTGTTCCGCATTTCTCCCCCATGGACAAGGTTTCGTCGGTTATACTCGCTCACTTCCATCCCAAACCTGTGACTTGCAAGGGTGGTCATCATGCGCGTTCAATCCCTCTTTATATACCCGGTCAAGTCCCTGGCTGGCATCGAAGTGTCGTCATTCGAACTGGATGAATTCGGACCCGCCGGGGACCGGCGTTGGATGCTGGTGAACGATGAGGAGCAGTTTATAACCCAGCGACAGCTACCTGTGTTGGCAAATGTTGCGACCCGTTTGGGGCCTGAGGGTGTTGAGATCGGTATTCCGGGGCAGGGTGACTTCGTCCTCAAGCCCGGCAATGGCAGAACGGTGGTCAAGGTATGGCGCGATACAGTGGACGCCGTAACCGGCCCTGAGGCAGCCGATGCAGCGATCAGCCGTTACGTTGGCCAGTCGCTTCGTTTTGTGCACATGCCCGATGAGAGTTTTCGTCGTATAGACCCGGTGCGGGTGTCGGAAAACCGCCGGGTCGGATTTGCCGACGGGTTCCCCTTGCTGATAACCAATCAGGCTTCCCTCGATGAGCTCAATAGCCGACTGGCCAATGCCGTAGACATGCGCCGTTTCCGGCCGAATCTTGTCATTTCAGGGGCTGAGGCCTGGTCTGAAGATGGCTGGAAAAGTATTGCCGTCGGTGAAACCCGGTTTGTGGTCGCAAAACCCTGTTCCCGGTGCGTCATGACCACGGTGGACCCGGACACTGGCCTGAAAGATCCGGATACCGAGCCACTCAGAACACTCTCCCGCTATCGCAAAACCGGGGATGGTGTGATTTTCGGCCAGAACGTCGTTCACCAGAGTGGCGGGCGCCTTTCGGTCGGCGATGCGGTAGTCATTTCCCAACAGGAGTCTTGATCAAGGTGCCTTTGTTAACACTGGAAAAAATATCCCTGGCTTTCGGCATGCATCCGTTGCTGGATGATGCAACCCTGATGATTGATCCCGGGGAGCGGGTGTGCCTTCTCGGGCGTAACGGCGAGGGCAAATCAACGCTACTGAAAATCGTCAGTGGTGACGTCACTCCGGATGCGGGTGTTGTCCGGCTTGAGGAAGGCTCGGTGCTTGCGGTATTGCCTCAGAGCTTGCCGGCAGACGATGCCCGGACGGCTTACGATGTTGTTGCCTCGGCGTTTCCGGAAACCGGCGCACTCTTGGCGGAGTTTCATCGGCTGTCCCAAAGTGCTGATGAGGCTTCCATGGATAGTCTGATGAAGGTCCAGGAGCGCCTTGAGTCATTGGATGGCTGGCGCCTCGATCAAAAGGTGAACACCATTCTGGGGCAATATGGTATCGACCCGGACCGCCGCCTCAACACGCTCTCAGGTGGGTGGCAACGCCGGGTTTTACTGGCAAAGGCTTTGGTGGCAGAGCCAGATATACTGCTGCTGGACGAGCCAACTAACCACCTTGATGTGCCCGCTATTGCCTGGCTGGAGGAGGCCTTGACCCAGTTTCGCGGGGCGATGCTGTTTGTCAGCCATGATCGGGCGTTTATACGGCGCATGGCCACTCGGGTGGTCGAACTTGACCGTGGTCAGCTGATCAGTTTCGCTGCCAGTTATGACCGGTATCTCGAGCTCAAGGAGAAGGCGCTGGAAGATGAAGAGCGCCAAAACGCATTGTTCGATAAGCGCCTGAAACAGGAAGAGGCCTGGATTCGCCAGGGCATCAAGGCCCGCCGCACCAGGAACATGGGCCGTGTGCGGGCCTTGAAGGCCATGCGCGAGGAGCATCGACAGCGTAGGGTGCGGGGAGGCACGGCAAACTTCTCAGTGGAAGAGGCGGCGAAATCCGGCAAGCTGGTGGCAGAGTCGCGACAGGCAGGCTTCTCATACCCGGGCGGTCACCAGGTTGTGCGCGATATGGACCTGACGGTGATCCGGGGCGACAAGATTGGTCTGGTGGGAGAGAATGGCACCGGTAAAACCACTTTGGTCAGATTGCTGCTGGGAGAGCTTGAGCCTACCGAGGGTAGTATCCGCTTGGGGACCAACCTGCAGGTGGCGTACTTTGATCAGCTCCGGGGCGAGCTGGACCTTTCCCGTAACGCCCTTGATAACCTGGCTGAAGGTCGCGAGTTTATTGATATCAACGGCCAGAGCAAACATGTTCTGGGCTATCTTCAGGAATTCCTGTTTACGCCTGAACGTGCCCGTTCTCCGGTCAGGGTGTTCTCCGGTGGTGAGCGGGCGCGCCTGTTGTTGGCCAAGCTTTTCAGTAAGCCGGCCAATATACTGGTGTTGGATGAACCTACCAATGACCTGGATGTCGAAACCCTTGAACTGTTGGAAGAACAATTAGGGAACTTTAACGGCACAGTCATCGTCATCAGTCACGATCGGGAATTTCTCGATAACGTGGTGACTGATACCATTTTCCTGGATGGATCCGGTTCGGTACGGGAGTACGTTGGCGGTTACACAGACTGGCGTCGACAGGGCGGCAGGTTTCCCTCGGAGACCTCCGGAAGTCGCCTCGACAAGCAGGACAAGCGTGATAAATCCGACAGTTCGGACAAAAATACGCAGCCGGTGCCAGAGACTGTGTCACAGTCGGCAAAACCAAAGGCCGCAAAGCTGAGTTACAAGCTTAAACTGGAGTTGGAACAGTTGCCTGGCAAGATTGAGGCACTGGAGCGTGAGGTGGCAGAACTTCAGGAGTCAATTTCTGCCCCGGACTTTTATTCAGGCCCACCGGACGAAGTCTCAGCCACTCTTGAAAAGTTGTCGGAAACGGAAACCCGACTTGAGTCGGTCATCGAGCGGTGGATGGAGCTGGAAGAACAGGCGAGTCAATGAATATCAATTATAATTTCAAATTTCATGATGGACGAAACATCGAATTCAAGGTCACCGGTGAACCCGCGAAGCCGCCGGCCTCGGGGTTCCCTTCGTGGGTCAGGCTTGAGCGCTGCAAGTGCACGAACTGCCCCCTGAAAGCGGGCGAGGTGGAATACTGCCCGGCGGCGGTTGAGATCCTGCCGGTGGTTGAGGCCTTTCAGGCTGAAGATGCCTACCAGAAGGTGAATGTGGAGGTCACCGACGAACGGCGCACCTACGCCAAACAGACAACCCTTGAGGAAGCGCTGCGTTCATTGCTTGGGCTGAAGATGGCAACCAGTGGCTGCCCGGTGCTGTCAGAACTCAAACCGATGGCGCTGCACCATCTTCCATTCGCCAACAGCGACGAATTCGTGATGCGGAGCGTCGGCTACTATCTGCTGCAGCAATTGTTTGCCCAGCGGAACCAGGAGCAGGCTGATTGGGAGCTGAAAGGGCTGGTAGAGCGAAATCAGAGGCTTCAATTGGTGAATCAGGCGCTTTGGCAACGGATACACGCGGTGTGCAAAGGCGACAGTAACCTTAAGGCACTGCTGAATTTCTTCTCTATGGCGTCGAGTGTTAGCGTGTCACTGGAGAGTCAACTCAGAAAACTGCAGGCGAGAATGAAAGGGGAGGCGTAAACCTCCCTTTTTCATCGTGCCTCTATCGGCGTTTGGCCGGGGCGGCTCAGTGAATCCGGATGGCCAGAACATCGCACTGGGTGCCGTGCAGTACGCCGTTGGCAGTCGAGCCCAGGAGCAACTGAAACCCCTTGCGGCCATGGCTGCCGACGATCACCAAATCAACTCCCTGATCTTTTACCAGACGATGGATTTCGGATTCTGGGCGGCCAACCGTGACGATCTGGTGACTTTTCTGTACGCCGTACTGGTCACCATACTTCGCCAGCTGCTCGCGGGCGGCTTTGTCCAGCTGATCCTGAAGTTCGGTCAGGTCCATCGGGATATCACCACCGTAGGCGTAACCCACCGGCTCAACAACATGGACGAGAAAAAGCTCGGCGCCATAGGCGTCGCAGATCGCTTTCGCTTTGTTCAGAACCTGCGGGGCTTCTTCTGTCAGGTCAATGGCAACCAGCATCTTGTTGTAGGTCGACATTCAGTCACTCCTTTGCAAATCGGGATAGTCGGGATCACCATTCTATACGAGAAAGTGTAGCGGGATTCTGACGGGCATCAACAGGAAGGTAAACATCGGGCGGACCATTAGCCCGCCCGAGCCGATAATCAAGCGTTACTTTCGAGAATTTCGATAGTAGTGGTCAGGCTGCGAATGATTCCTTTGGAATAGCGGTCAATCACGAAGCTGACGTTGTTTTCGTTATAGTTGATATAGGAGCCGCGGATGAACTGCCATTTGGAGCTGACATCATCAATGGCGGCCTTGAGCTCAGCACTGGCGGAGCCTGATTGTACCTGGGCCAGCAAGCTGTCAAACATCAGGGCCTGTTGATCCAGCGATGCTTCGTCGGCGGCCCCCTGGAACGTCTGTGCCACGGACGAATGGGTGCGCGCGGAGTACCTTGCCATCATTTGCGCCATCACTACGGCCGCGGAGCGGGCTGACTCAATACGCGCGTCAGCCTGGGTGCCGCTGTTCTCCTGGGCAACACCATAAAGCTCGGTAGCGCGCTCGTTCATGCTTGACGCCTTGTTAGCGAGATCGGCCATCAGACGGAGGTCAGGGTAGCCCCGATCCCGAACTTCGTTGATGTTTCCGCGCATGAGATCCTTGAATTGATCGAAATCCTGATTGAGTCCTTCCACTTGTTGTGGCGACAGAACACCACTGGTGCTGGCGATCACGGCATTCATCGCATTATTGGAGGCATTGATACTGCCCACGATACGATTGAGGGCTTCCGTGTCGCCGGTGGCGCTGAATGCGTAGAACGAGTCCAGAGCCAGATAGTTGTTGATGCGGAAATCGTGCAGATCTGACAGGAAGTCTGCGCCGGTGTCCTGTGCCTGGGCGCCAAACGCGGTCAGGGATAGTAGTAGCAGTGCGGCAAGCAGTGACTGAATGCGCAGGCGAGCGTCTTTCATCGGATGAGTCTCCGTAATACTGTTTTATTATTGTGGACTAAAGTCGCATCTCGAAGTTAAAGTAACTCTGCCGGCTAATCAAGTAGTTTCCGGCTCTTACAGGCTGTACTCCCTTTTTTCTTCAGGTTTCATCAAGAAACAAATTGACAAACGCGTCTTTTTTTTTCATCGTGTGTCCTCACGATTCAAACGACTGTATGAATTTTTTGGATCGAATGATCGGGCAGTGACCGAAATCTCGCTGCACAGGCAGTCGGCTCGGCGTTTCGCCAACCGGTTGTCAGCAGTTCCAAACACAGACTGGAGATCAGTTGATGATTTACGAAGGTAAAGCCATCACGGTTAAAGAGATCGAAGGCGGGATCGCTCAGTTGAACTTTGACTTGCAGGGCGAGTCAG
>Ga0209075_1003734_pt1 | contig 12489 bp, 13 predicted proteins | sample Stecom2011_FD_187523 | JGI IMG/M metagenome (GOLD analysis project Ga0209075, IMG submission 187523) | Agricultural soil microbial communities from Utah to study Nitrogen management - Steer compost 2011 (SPAdes) (version 2) | ecosystem: Environmental > Terrestrial > Soil > Agricultural land...
TTTGCGGTTATTACCGTCTGAAACTGATTGGCAATGCCCATTACAAGTCACACAAGTTCTGGCGCTTTTTCAATGAAATGCCGACAGTGCTGTTATTTGCAATTGTGATTCTGGTGGTGGTGAAACCTGTGTTCTAGCTCCATCGAAGAACAGATAAAAAAAGCCTCGTTTGATACGAGGCTTTTTTGTGGGCTAGCGAAGGGTTTCTGACTTGGCATATTGCTCGGTCTGGGCATATTGCTGGTATTTACGCAGCCGCGGTTTATATAGACCATAGTAAGTCACGGTTAAAATCACTAGCCACAACGGACTGACCAGCAGTGCTTTCAGCGTATCCGGCTCCAGACTGAGAATCACCAGTGCAAACAGCAGGAAGGCCAACACCACATAGCTCATCAGCACCCCGCCCGGCATTTTAAAGCGTGAAGCAGCGTGTAACTGCGGCTGCAGTTTACGATAGCGCAGGTAACACACCATAATAATGCCCCAGATGCTAATAAACAGAATCACGCACAGCGAGCTGGCCAAGGTAAAGGCTTCAACGGTATTCGGCACAAAATACTGCAAGGCTGCACCGGCCATAATAAACAGACAGGAGAACAGCAGACCTTTGGCCGGTACTGCCCGTTTTGACAAGGTCGCCAACGCCTGTGGCGCCTGCCGGCCACGCGCCAGGCCAAACAGCATGCGGCTGGTCGAAAACACACCGCTGTTCATGGAAGACATCACCGAAGATAACACCACCAGATTCATAATAATCGCAGAGGTGGGAATACCGGCATGTAAAAACAACGACACAAACGGACTACGGTCTGCCGGAATCTGGTTCCATGGCGTCACTGACATCACCACAAATAAAGACAGCACATAAAACAGGATAATCCGGGTCGGAATTGCATTGACTGCTTTGGGTAAATTCTTTTCCGGATCTTTGGTTTCAGCCGCCATGGTGCCCAGCAGCTCCACCCCGACAAAGGCAAACAGCGCAATCTGGAAACCGGCCAGAAAACCGTTACCGCCTTGTGGAAACATACCACCATGTGACCAGACATGCTGAAAACTGGCAGTGGTGCCATCTGGCGCGGCAAACTGGTTAAAGACCATGTAGCCACCAATACCAATCAGGCCTAAGATGGCCAGAATCTTGATCAGGGCAAACCAGAACTCGATTTCACCAAACAGCTTGACCGTCAGTAAATTCAGTCCCAGTACAAACAGCACACAACCAACACTGATCAGCGCCTGCCCCATGGGAGTAAACGTGGTATCTGGTGGCAGCCAGAAACCGAGATAATTGATGATGGCCGCCAGATCGGCAATTCCGACCAGAATCCAGCCCAGCCAGTAGGACCAGCCAATATAGTAGCCCGCACCCGGCCCGATCAGCTCATGCGCCATATCAATAAAGGATTTATAGTGCAGATTGGACAGCAGGATTTCACCCAATGCGCGCATCAGGAAGAAAAACATCAGGCCAATAATCATATAAATAAACAGGATGGACGGGCCAGCCAAGGCAATGGTTTTGCCGGAGCCCATAAACAGTCCGGTGCCAATAGCGCCGCCAATGGCAATTAACTGCAGATGCCGGTTGGAGAGTTTGCGTTGTAATTCATGTGGCGACGAATGAACGTCATCGTGACGAGAGGAAGTCATGTTCAATATCCTTATTGTGCCCTGACCCTGCCATCAGCGCAGGCTGTGCATACGTCATCCTGCAATGATGGTCCTGTACATCCCAACAAATCCTATCTTGGGCTGTACGCAGCGTCAGTGGCTGGGAGAGAAAACCAAACCAGACGGCTTATTTCTGTGCAGCAGTCACTGCAATTTCAATCAGCCAGTCCGGGTTGACCAGTTCCGCCTGAATGGTGGCACGTGCCGGTGTGGCATGGCCCTGCAACCATTCAATCCAGAGCGCATTCACGGTCTGGAAATCGGACAGATTCTTTAAAAAGAGTTGCGCAGATAAAATCCGGCTTTTATCGCTATTGGTTTCGGCCAGCAGCGTATCAATGGTCTGCAGCACTTCTTGCGTTTGCGCAGTGATGTCCTGCCCGGCAGTGGTTTTCGGAATCTGACCCGACAGATAGACCACCTGATTAAATACCGTTGCCGCACTCATCACTTCAGTGCTGTGAATACGTTGAATATCTTGAGAACTCATGTTGTGATCCTGTTGAATAAAATTTTATGCCTGCACCACAAACGGCACCCGGGCGGTGATGGCGCACATCAGCTCATAGCCAACGGTACCGGCTGCCTGACTGACCTCATCGACCGGCAAGATGGCACCACTGCTGGAATAGCCCCACAGCACCACTTCAGCGCCAATATCGGCGTCAGGAAGATGACTGAGATCGACCGCCAGCATATCCATACTGACCCGACCCAGTGTCTGGCTGCGCTGCGAATTGACCAGTACCGGTGTACCGCTTGGAGAAATTCGCTGATAACCATCGGCATAGCCACAAGCCACTACGCCAATCCGCATGGATTTTTCGGCGACAAAGCTGGAGCCATAGCCAATACTTTCTCCAGCCTTCAGCTGCTGGATGGCAATAATTTCACTGCGCAGGCTCATGCTCGGTTTCAGGTTCCAGTCCTGAATCGTATGCTGTGGAAAATCGGGCGAACTGCCGTACAGCATGATGCCGCTACGCATCACATCGCTGTGCAGGGCCGGCGCATGACGTAGCAGCGCCGCGCTATTACAGAGCGAACGCTTGCCAGGCAGGCCGGCAATGGTCTGTTCAAAACACTGCTGCTGATAGTCAATGCCCGGCGCGCCAAAACGTTCGCCGTCGGCATCGGAGAAATGCATCATGTGGGTAATGGAGGCGACAATTTCCAGTGCCTGTAACTGGGCAAAGGCGTCCCGGTAAGCGGCGGGTGCAAAACCCAGCCGGTTCATGCCACTGTTCATTTTCAGATAGACATGAAAACGTGCTTCCGGATGCTGGCGCTGGAACTGCTGTAACCAGTCAATTTGATGGGCACTGTGAGTGCTAAAGCTCAAGCAATGTTGCTGACAGACCGATAAATCTTCCAGACAGAAAATGCCTTCCAGCAACAGAATATCGCCCTGCCAGCCCAGCTGGCGTAATCTCAGCGCCTCGGCCAGATCCAGCAAGGCAAAGCCATCGGCGGACTGAAAAGCCGGATAGACCCGCTCGATGCCATGACCATAGGCATTGGCCTTGACCACGGCATAAACTTGGCTGTCCCCGGCATACTGCCGGGCAATCTGCAGGTTATGGCGCAGTGCATCGAGATGCACCACCGCCTGAATTGGTCTGGACATCGTTCTTCCTTGAATCAATACCTTAAGCAGCGTAACGCTGTAACGATAAGCCTTCAGTGCTAATTTCCGGTTGCTGCTGCATCACCAGATCACTGATTAACTTGCCCGAACCACAGGCCATGGTCCAGCCTAAAGTCCCGTGACCGGTATTCAGGAACAGGTTTTTATAGCGGGTGCCACCAATAATCGGGGTGCTGTCTGGCGTCATTGGACGTAAACCGGTCCAGAAGCTGGCCTGCGGTAAATCACCACCCGGGAATAAATCTTTGGTGACCATTTCTAAAGTGGCACGACGATCCTGATTCAGACCGAGGTTAAAGCCGCTTAATTCAGCCATACCACCGACACGAATCCGCTGGTCAAAACGGGTAATGGCAATCTTGTAAGTTTCATCCAGAACTGTTGATTGTGGCGCCATGGCCGGATCGACAATTGGCACAGTCAGCGAATAACCTTTCACCGGATAGACCGGCAGGTCCAGATGCAGCGGTTTCAGGAATTCACGTGAATAACTGCCAAAGGCCAGCACATAACGGTCTGCGGTCAGCACTTTGCCATTGACCAGCACGCCTTTAATCTCGTCACCTTCAACCAGCAGTTTTTCCACATTCTGGTTAAACTGGAAATCGACACCCATCTCTTGTGCCAGTTTGGCCAGCGCATTGGTAAACAGATAGCAGTCGCCAGTTTCATCATTAGGCAAGTGCAAACCACCGACCAGTTTGTCCTTGGCTGCAGCCAAAGCCGGTTCGACCCGTGCCAGACCATCACGGTCTAACAGCTCATATTCCACACCGCTTTCTTTTAATACTTCAATGTCACGCTGTACAGCATCCAGCTGGGCATCTTTACGGAACAGCTGCAGCGTGCCTTTAGAGCGGTTTTCATAGCTGATTCCGGTGTCCTGACGTAACTGTCTCAGGCAATCGCGGCTATATTCGGCCACCCGCACCATCCGCTCTTTATTAATGGCGTAGTGCTGCGCATTACAATTTTTCAGCATTTGCGCCATCCACTGTAACTGCCACATGCTGCCATCCAAATTCACGGCCAAAGGTGCATGATGCTGGAACATCCACTTCACGGCTTTAAATGGAATCCCCGGTGCTGCCCACGGCGTTGAATAGCCCGGTGAAACCTGTCCGGCATTCCCGAAGCTGGTTTCTTCCGCCGGCCCGGTTTGACGATCCAGCACCATCACACTTGCACCCTGCTGCGCCAGATAATATGCGCTGGTCACCCCAATGACACCGCTTCCCAACACAATTACACGCATAGACTTGACCTCAAATACATTCCAGTTTATTTAACTAGTATATTTTCGAATCAATAGTGAATTTTTCTATTTTTAGTGGGCATTTTCAGACAATCCACCCATTCTTTCAGGATATTTTTTGGAATAAAGGAATTTTTAGATGCGTAAATTAGACCGGATTGATCGCATGATTTTGGACATCCTGCAAAACAATGGCCGGATTGCGATTAGTGAGCTGGCGGCCAAGGTCAATTTATCCACCACGCCCTGCTCGGAACGGGTTAAACGGCTGGAACGCGATGGCATTATTATGGGCTATTATGCCCGGCTGAATCCGGAACTGGTGGACAAGAAACTGCTGGTGTTTCTGGAGATTAAACTGTCGGCCAAATCGGGCGATGTATTTGATCAGGTGGCGCGGGATCTGGTCGATATTCCGGAAGTACTCGAGTGCCATCTGATTTCCGGCGAGTTTGACTATCTGGTTAAAGCACGGCTCAAAGAAATGAGCGCCTACCGGCGTTTACTCGGCGATTTACTGAAAAAATTGCCGGCCTCGGCCTCTTCGCACAGTTATGTGGTGATGGAAGAAGTTAAAGAAAGCCTGTATTTAAATATTGAAGGCTGATGTTTTCGTGAATTACCCGAACCCATCGATGTGATCAGGCACACGGGAGATTCATCCACCGGCTGATGAATACAGATCAGCCGAATGGATTTTTTGTGTTAAGCCTGACAGGATGCCAATATGCTATTTAAGTCCGCCACCACATTCGGCAACTGAGAAAACTGCTGAATACGGGCCTTTGGTGCAGCATGATCCAACTCTTGCAGCGTGCCATAACCATATTCGACGGCGACCGCCTCAATACCGTTATGTCGCGCGCCCAGCACATCATATTCCCGGTCGCCGACCATAAGACATTGGCTGGCCTGCAGCTGTTCCTGCTCCAGAATATAGGCAATTAATTCATCTTTATGGGTCCGATCACCATTCAGCTCACTGCCATAAATACCAGTAAAATACTGTTCCAGCTCAAAGTGTTCCAGAATCTGCCGTGCATAAATGGTCGGCTTGGCCGTGGCTAAAAACAGCTGATAGCCCTGAAGTTTCAAGGTTTGCAAGGTTTCCGCCACAGTCGGATAAACCTTGTTTTCATATAAACCGGTCACGGCAAAACGCTCGCGATAACCCATCAGTGCCTGTTCTGCCAGCACATCATTTGGTTCAACCTGTAAAATTTTTGCCAGTGAGGCTTTCAGTGGCGGACCAATAATCCAGTCAATATTTTCAGATTCCGGCAGCGGATGACCAATTTTTGCCAGTCCATACCGCGCCGAGGTGGTAATACCCACTTTTGGATCGGTCAGGGTGCCATCCAAATCAATCAGCAGATGTTTAATCATGAATTTTTCTCCCCCTTCGACCGTGAAATACACTCGAGACTTGATTCAAAGTTGCCTATACTAACGTAAATTCATGATTGAAGGATATGGATGTGCGTCCAACGGTACTTTGCTTTTCTGGTTTAGATCCCTCTGGGGGCGCGGGCTTACAGGCTGATATTGAAGCGATTGGCCAAAGTGGCGCACATGCGGCCATTGCCTGTACCGCCCTCACGGTGCAAAACTCGCAGCAGGTGTTTGGTTTTGAAGCCACCTCAAAAACATTGCTGCTGGCGCAGGCCAATGCCGTGGTGAACGATCTGCCAATTCGCTGTGTCAAATCGGGGATGCTCGGCACCACCGACAATATTGCAGCGCTGGCAGATTTCTTGAGAGAACATCCAGACTATTACTATGTGCTGGACCCGGTTCTGGTCGCCAACAGCGGTGGCTCTCTGGGTGATCAGGCGACTTTGGTCAAGGCCTTTGTCGAGCTGATTCCACTGGCAACCTTGCTGACCCCGAATACGGTAGAACTGCGTGCCCTGACCGGTGAAGACGATCTGGAACTAGCGACTCAAAGACTGTTTGCGATGGGCGCCAAAGCTGTACTGGTTAAAGGCGGCCATGAAGATACACCGGATCATATCCGCAATGCCTTATATATAGATGGTGAACTGATTTCTGAAACCCGTTGCCCACGTTTAGAAGGCGAATATCACGGCTCCGGCTGCTCGCTGGCCAGCTTTATTGCCGGGCGTCTGGCACGAGGTGATGAACTGCAAGCCGCTGTGAATCATGCTGAAACCTGGCTGTTTGGGGTACTAAAACAGGCAGAAAGTCCGGTACCGAATGGTCAGAAAATTCCAAAACGCTTTTAATCCTTAATATAAAAATACCTGCTATAAAAAATACCTGCCCCATGGCAGGTATTTTTTCGACCTGAATCTGAAGCCCTTTAATCCGGCATATCATCCAGCTGCTGCGGTTCGGCTCGCGGCTGGGTATTCATCCGGTGCCGGAACGAGGCGGAACGTTCATAAGCCTGTTTACGTACCCGCATAATTGAACCCAAAGGTTGATGCGCCTGCACGCCATGCCACGGGTTAAACGACAACACATCATCGGCATAAACCCGCCGCTCCGGACTATAGCTGTCCTGTTTGGGAAAATGCAAAGTGCCAATGGTCTGATGCGCAGATTCTTCTTCCGGCCATAATACCGAGGCATCTTCAATGGGCATCCGTTCCAGACTGGTACATAATTGCGCACGCAATACATAATCGGCGCTATGGTGCTTAAAGAAATCCCGAACCAGATCGCGGATGCTGGAGTCATGGCTAATCTGCATTGGAATATTGGTCAGCTGACGTACCGAGGTCGATTCCGGCGCCACACTGATTTTTGCCATATAGTCGCCATAACGCAGTGCAGCCATGGTGTGATAGGTTTCACCGAGAATATGGTTCTGACTGCGCGCCCAGCCTTTTAAAGTTACCGGTACTTCTAAACCGGCTTTATCCACCAGTGTATTTAAACTGCGCGCCATACTGCGCATGCCTTTTAACATCGGATCGGGCGCCTGTTCCGCGCGTGTCACCAGAGGCAGCATCTGCTGGTATTTACGCAGCGTGCCAAAGGCCAGCACCGGAATATTCACCATCAGAATATCCTGGTTTTTACCATCACTCGGATCATCGGCCAGTAAGCGTGCGCCCGGCACATTCAGGATTTTTAAGGCAAAGCCATGCGGTACTGGCACCTGGTCACTGCGTAAATCTCCCGGCGCAGCCGATAAACGCACCATCACATCATAATGTCCCGGCTCGGCAAAAATTCCCTGCGCCAAATGCGGCGGCAACACCGGCACGGTCAAAATACCTTTCAGAAATGCATGTGATTTGGCATGTGCATCGCGGACTGCATGGCGATGCTTGTCAAACACCTGCTGTCGGGCTTGGGCCATATGCTCGATAATATCTTCAATCAAGCAGCTTTCATTCGGCTGTTCCTGTTCAACCTGCGGGGTATACAGTAGATACGGCTCTGACATCGTGAACGCTCCTGTTCCGGCCTGAACATCTGGCAAAAATTGGCTAGTATCCACCAATCTAGCAAGCTCAGAGCCAGAAAATATAGTGCTTATTCAACAGTTCAGGAGAGTTTGGTAAGCGTAGACAACTCAGCTCAACACGACACTTAGGTTCAGTCTTGATGATGTCTGGATTTAAGCTGCGCCACATGCGCGCGCCGGGTTTGCCAGGACGGGTCCAGCACTTCTTTTTCCAGTCGTAATTGCAAACGTTTTAAGCGCATGGCGGAGATGACTTCGGTCTGGAATTCCTGTACGTAATTTACCCAGCCTGCCCCTTGAAATACCTGCTTTGGCATCTCTGTTTTAAATTCGCAGCCCGGCATAAATACCACTAGCGAATGTAAATGCTCCGGCTCCAACAGATCAGCCAGCAGATGACTCAACACCTGAGTATGTTTGTAATTTTGATGCAAGGGATTCTGAAATTAATCACTCTTTTTATAAATTTTCTGGGTCCATATTTTTTGCCGCACACTACCAAAATCCAGCCCTTATAGTTTTTGCTTTCTATCACAAAGACGCCAAAAGGACTTAAGAGCACATGATCAATTTGTGTGGTGCCGCCATCCTGATCGGGCAAGGTCAAATCATTAAGTAAAATATAACGCTCATCTAGATGTTGCTTGGCCTGTCGCAGAACAGCCCACTCCCCAATTTTGCCTTTTAAATCCGGCAGAAACACCCGCAGCAGGCTCAAGCCCAGCAGAATCAGCAACAGCCACCACAGCTGTGAAATCAACATACGCAAAATATTTACATCATGCATTTCGGTTTTATTTTAATAGTGATGATCTTGGCCCAAATCTAACATAAAACGGCGTTCCATTCAGGAATGATAATGCTGGTTTAATCTTCATTATCAGGCAGATACTGAAAGATTCCATCTGCTTGAGGGCACTCAATCTGGATAGTGATCTATTTTTTTAATCAACGGATGCTTACTGATTTAAGCTGTTTATTGGCCTGCACTAAGCAATGCAACACCACAAAATATCTGTGGCTATTTTTGTTGTTGTTCCAGTTTTAACAGAATCTCTTTATTGTCTAGTCCGCCAGCAAAACCAACCAGTTTACCGCTGCTGCCAATCACCCGATGACAGGGTGCAATAATTGAAATTGGATTTTGGCCATTGGCCGCACCGACAGCCCGTACCGCTTTGGGACTGCCGACCTGCTCAGCAATTTGCCGATAACTGCGGGTTTCGCCAAAAGGAATATTCAGCAGTGCCTGCCAAACTTTTTTCTGAAACTCTGTGCCTTCAAAATCTAAAGGCAGTTCAAAAGTCTGGCGCTGGCCCTGAAAATATTCATTCAGCTGTTGTTGTGCGTCGAGTAAAATCGGATGATCCAACTGCTCTACCAGCTCGGCCTGCCGGACCCGTTTGGGATTTTCATTGTCCCAGATCACAGCGACCAGCGCGCTGTCTGTAGCCACCAGTTTTAAACGCCCGACCGGAGAAGGCATATACATAAATGCAAGTTTCATCTCCTTCTCCTGTTCAGTTTTAGTCTAGCTTGATTATGCCGATGAAAGTTTCATCAGCACAAGACCGGAAATAATTAACACTGCCGCCAGCATACGCATGGCCGATGCCGGCTCGCCCAGTACAAAAATACCCACCAGAAAAGAACCGACCGCACCAATTCCGGTCCAGATGGTATAGGCCGTGCCCAGCGGCAAACTACGCATGGCATAGGCCAGCAGGCCAAAACTGAGCACCATAAAGAAAATGGTCAGAATGCTTGGGGTAAGCTTGGTAAAACCGTCTGAAAGCTTCATAAAATAAGCCCAGACAATTTCAAAAATACCGGCAAAAATTAATACGATCCAGGCCATCACGCCCTCCTCCATTATTCAGATAGAGTCAGGCCGTCCTGACGATTTTTCTTAAAGACAGCACCTTTAAGGGAGGTCGTTCCTCCAGAATTACGGTATCAGTATAGCAAAAATCCGCCGCCTGCCAGTAAAACACCGTTGGAGGGGAATAAGCTTCAGCTCAAGAGGGACTGAAAATCACAACCCAGATAAGGCGATTCAAACTTATTCACTTGAGTGAATAAATTGCTTACTGGAGCATACGTCGTTTCTCCAGCAAACAAAAGGATGAACCAAAGCCCATCCGGTGTATGGATAAACGCTGGATCGGATTAAAACTTCAACCGTAACCCGGCGCCATATTGCCAGCCCTGTTCCGATTCTGTCGCATCCTGCTCAGCTGTCTGGGCCAGCCCTTTATGATAGCCATAGGCCACATCTACAAACGGCATGACTTTTTTGCTGATTTCATAACGCATCTGTAGCCCGGTCTGCAGCTGTTTTAAACCAGTTTTCTGCGCCTGCGCCGATTCATCTGAAAGTACCAGCTTGGCCTGCAAATAAGGCGCCAGAATCAGTTTCTGGGTCAGCAAAAAATCCCGCTCAGTGTCCAGACTCAGCTGCACCTGCTGATCTTCGGCAAGGGACAGATAGGCCTCGGTTTCAAAGAAATACGGCGCCAGCCCATGCAGGCCAACCACACCACGCCATTGCTGTGCCGAAGTCTGATCCTCCTGCTGATAGGCTACACCAGCCTGGATATCCCAAAAATCAGAAATCATCCGGCTATATAAAACCTGTGCCTCATATTCGGTTTGCTGCGACTCGGCCTGCTGAGTATGCAGTTTGAAAAACAGCTTGTGTTCATCCGTTCCGACCCGGCTTTCCAGCTCGGACTGCCATACTCCGCGTCCACCCGCATGCTGCATCCATTTTGATTCCAGCATACTGGACTGATACCACTGCCCGCCATGCTCCTGCCGGTGATCATGCGTTGTTGTCGTTGCAGCCTTCTCCACCGGATGAGGCATGCTCATGTGCTGATGTTGCTGATGTTGCTGATGTTGCTGATGTTGCTGATGTTGCTGATGTTGCTGATGTTGCTGATGTTGCTGATGTTGCTGATGTTGCTGATGTTGCTGATGTTGCTGATGTTGCTGATGTTCAGCCTGCATCATCTGCTCGTGTTGTGCATGTTTATCGACAGATTTTACTGACGTCTGCGGTACAGCTTCATGTTCTGTAAGGTGAGAATCTGCATGTTCCGTCTGCGCCGATAACATCGGTGTCGCAAACAGCATGGCTCCCAGCAGATTGAAACGGGCAAAATTAGTGATGTGCATGTGCATCTCCCGAAGACTGAACAGCAGCTGGCAGCGTAGATGGAACTGCGGGTAATGAAGCCGTCTGCTCTGGCATCACCTGTGCCACCACTAACTTATTCATCATGCCCGAACTCATGTGATACAGCAGATGACAATGGATTGCCCATTCCCCCAGCTCATCGGCGGTCAATAACGCGCTCACGGTTTTTTCAGGCGCTACAATCAGGGTATGTTTATTCGGCAGGTCGGCAGCGGCCTGACCATTTTCCAGCTGCATAAACATGCCATGCAAATGCATCGGATGCGCCATCATGCTGTCATTGATAAATTTCAGCCGAATCCGTTCGCCATAGGCCACCTGCAACGGTTCAGCCTCGCTAAATTTCTTGCCATTGATGGTCCAGATATAACGTTCCATCGTGCCGCCCAAACGAATCACCAGCTCTTGCACCGGCGCACGCGTATCATGCTGCGGCTTTAAGGCTTTTAAGTCCGCATAGCGAAGTGCTTTATGTCCGGCAGGTGTCGAGGCATTGGCCCAACCTTGTACAGCAGCTGCTGGCTTCATTTCTGTTTCATGGGATGAATGTGTACGATGCGCTGCAGGATGATCTTCGGTGGCTGTAAAAAATTCAGTTTCTTTAACAACAGCATGCGTCATCGATGGATGCTGCAGGGTCGAAGATGTGGATGACGCACTATGTACCGCATGTGGCGCAGTACTTTCTGCACCATGAGCAGCATGTCCCATATCTTCCATGGTCAATACCGCACGTGGTCGTGCAGTTGGCATGTGCAGTGGCGGTGGTTGCATGCCCTGTTGCAGCAAACTGCCAATGGCAAAACCTGAACGGTCAATTGATTCTGCCTCAATCTGGTAATGGCCGGCTTTTGGTTCCACCAGTACATCATAGGTTTCTGCTGTCCCAATCCGGAACTCATCCACAGACACCGGCTGTACCGGCTGACCATCAGCACTGATGACGGTCATTTTGAGCTGCGGAATGCGCACATCAAAAAACGACATGGCCGAAGCATTAATAAAACGTAAACGTACTTTTTCATTTGGTCGAAACAGTCCGGTCCAGGTCTGTTCCGGCGTTTTACCATTGATTAAAAACTGATAACCGGTGACATCTGACAAATCGGTTCTGAGCATACGCATCTGGTTCCACATGGAACGTTGCTGCCAGGTCTGTTTCAGGCCCTGCTGTTTCACCTGCTGCACCACATCGGCCAGGGTTTCACGCTGGTTCTGATAATACTCGGCCGATTTTTTCAGATTATTTAAAATCGTGTCACTGGAAG
>Ga0209075_1003735_pt1 | contig 12487 bp, 11 predicted proteins | sample Stecom2011_FD_187523 | JGI IMG/M metagenome (GOLD analysis project Ga0209075, IMG submission 187523) | Agricultural soil microbial communities from Utah to study Nitrogen management - Steer compost 2011 (SPAdes) (version 2) | ecosystem: Environmental > Terrestrial > Soil > Agricultural land...
AGAAGTGAAACGACGCATCGCCGATGGTAGTGTGAGGACTCCTCATGCGAGAGTAGGGCATCGCCAAGCTTTTATTATAAAAACCCGTTACCTAACCGTAACGGGTTTTTTTATGCGCGTAATTTGCTACTAGCAACAATATAGCTAGCTATTTGTTATTAAGCTCGGCTATACGGGCGTGTAAGGCGCTAACACCATAGGTCTTGCAAGTGCGCTTCAAGGGAGCGCAGGCACGTATATTTGATGAGGGGTAATCAGTCTGAGCAGAGTCAGACTGATAAATAATTGTTGTTCTTTGCGATAAGGGTTTGCTTGATCAGTAATTTAGCTTGCGTGATTCGTATTCTTTCTTGTCGATACTGGCTAGATTATTGCCTTCAAAATACAAAGTAATACGGCTACGGTCGAAGTTACCCTTACCTGAGCGGTAACTGTAATAATAATCCCAGCGAGACGCATCAAAGGTATCTTCAATAATGGGTGAACCCAGTAAATAGCGCACTTGGTTTTGGGTCATTCCAATGGCTACTTGTGCTAATTTATCTTCATCTACGACACTTCCCTGTTCCACATCTATGCGATAAACCCACGGAAATTTGTAATGACTGCAACCAGAAAGCACAATTGCGGTTGTTAGAGTAAGTAAGGGTATAAATCGGCGCATAATGTTGATGCTTTATCTAAGTTTGATTAAGATGGTTGGGATTTCACGCGCCTATCATAGCGTATTAATCCATTGAAATTAAGGGCTTATTATGTCTACTGAGAACCAAGAGTTACGCAAAGCAGGGCTGAAGGTTACTCTGCCACGCGTTAAAATACTACAGATACTCGATAATGCCGTTGAAAGTGGTTTGCACTTAAGTGCAGAGGATGTGTACAAGGCTTTATTAGAGGCCGGTGATGATGTTGGGCTTGCAACGGTTTATCGTGTATTAACGCAGTTTGAGGCTGCGGGCTTAGTAGAGCGCCATAACTTTGAAGGTGGTTACTCTGTCTTTGAAATGGCAAGAGATGACCATCACGATCATATGGTTTGTGCCGAAACGGGCGAGGTCATCGAGTTTTACGATGCCGAAATTGAGCGTCTACAAAAAGTTGTGGCTAAGAAGCACGGCTTTGAATTGGTGAATCACAGCTTAGTGCTTTATGTAAAACCACTGGCAAAAAACTAATCCTATCTTCTTTGACTCTTATTGATCATCTCATCAGCATGATTCAACGTGGCTTGGGTAATTTCAAGCCCGCCAATCATTCGTGCTATTTCTTGCGTTTTCTGCTCAGCATCTAAAACCTTAACGTGGGTATTCATACCATTTTTCTGTAAGCTCTTGCTGACAAGAAAATGTTGATCAGCAAATGATGCAACTTGTGCCTGGTGCGTGACACAAATAATCTGTGCAGTTTGGCTCAGTTGCTGCAACAAACGCCCGACAACCTCAGCGGTTGCGCCGCCGATGCCTACATCAACTTCATCGAAAATCAGAACAGGAATAGTGGAGGCTTTAGCGGTAACGACCTGTATAGCTAGGCTAATACGCGACAACTCACCACCAGAGGCAATCTTATTTAAACTTTGTGCTGGGCTTGCAGGATTAGTGCTTATCAAGAACTCAACACTTTCAAAGCCGTACTGTGTTGGTTTTTCTGTATTGCTGTTGAGCACCACTTGGAAACGGCAATGTGCCATGCCTAGTAAAGCTAATTGTTGATGTACTTGCTCTTCTAGGGTCTTGCGTGCTTTTTCACGTGCTTTGCTTAATTGTTTTGCGCTTTGCTCGAATGCCAGGTATTGCTTATCCGCATTTTTTTGCAGTGAATCTAGGTGTTCGTCACTATGGCTGATCGTATCTAGCTCATCTTGAAGTCTTTGCTGTAAATCCAACAATTGATTGGGTAACACACGGTTCTTTCTAGCCAGCGTCATAATGTCTGAGAGACGACGCTCTAACGCCGGTAAATTATAATTGCTGCTTTCAAGGTCACGTAATTGGGCGCGCAGGCTTTGATAGGCTTCTTCCACTTGTATAGCTGCACTATCAAATAAACCTGTAACTTCGCTGATTGCTGCTGCGTGCTCAGCAAATGGTTCTAGTAACTGTTGGCATTGCTGTAACTGATCCAAGATGGCGTATTTTTCATCTTCTTTGCACAGCATAAGTGTCTGTTGATAGGCGGCAAGCAAGGCATCAGCACTGCTTGCCAAACTATGCTCACGCTCTATCTGTTCATATTCATCTTTTTCTAGGCTAAGCGTGTTAAAATCATCCAACTGAAACTGTAAAAACTGTTTACGTTGTTCAGCTGTGGCTTGTTGCTCTAGTAAATGTTTAATTTGTTTTTTGCTGGTATACCATTGCTGGTATAAATTGGCTGTTTTGTTAAGTAAATTATCGTCATTAATATAAGCGTCTAATAGCGCTTGATGTTGATCGCGTTGCAGAAGCTGGTGATGCGCATGTTGGCTATGAATATCGACTAACTTGTCACCTAGGCTTTTTAAGGTATTTAAGTTAACCGGTTGATCATTGATATAGGCTTTGCTACGGCCTTCACTGGTTATAACTCTGCGTAGAATGCACTCAGGTTGGCTGTCGGCAAAATCGTTCTCAGCTAACCATTGCTGTACTAAAGGTAAATTAATGATGTCGAAGACGGCGCGAATATCGGCTTTGTCGCAGCCACTGCGAACAATTTGGCTGTCAGCGCGCGCACCCAAGGTTAAGCTAAGCGCATCCAAAGAAATGGATTTACCCGCGCCAGTTTCACCGGTAATGGCTGTCATACCTTGCTGAAACTCTAGGTTTAACTTTTCGGCAATAGCAAACTGTGAAATAGAGAGCGCGGTTAACACATTGGAGTCCTACAGGTGAATGACATAAGCTGTGATTCTATCGCTGATTACAAAAGCTAGCAAAGTAACAAATAAATAAATTGTAGACTTGAATTATCAAACAAAAACCCAATATATCAGAAATACAAAATTTAGGAGAAACGACGTGACGATTGATGCAGAAAACCCTAATAAGGAATTCGATGAAACCGCACAAACTACTGATGCTAACGCACAAGCTACTGAGGCTGAAACTGCGCAAAACACTGAGCAAGCTGATGTCGAGGCTTTACAAGCCGAAATCACTAAGTTAAAAGACACAATGTTGCGTGAGCAGGCAGACCTACAAAATCAGCGTAAGCGTTTGCAGCGTGATGTTGAAAATGCGCGTAAATATGCTTTAGAAAAGTTTGTTAGTGCGCTGTTGCCGGTGGTGGATAACCTAGAGCGCGCCATCGATGCAGCGGGTGACGCTGAAGAAGTTAAACCCTTTAAAGACGGTATAGAGTTAACACGTAAAAGTTTTTTAGATGTGTTAGCTAAATCCAATGTGGAACAATTAAACCCTGTGGGTGAGCCGTTTGATCCACAATACCACGAAGCCGTTACTATGGTGCCTAACCCAGCAATGGAGCCCAACTCGGTAATGGATGTTATGCAAAAAGGCTATACCTTAAACGGTCGTTTATTACGTGCGGCCATGGTTGTGGTAAGCAAAGAAGCATAAGACTTGAAATATAGCGCTAGCGTACCCATATAGTAACTAACTCAATAAAATTCACATTATGTGAAACACTCAAAAACGGAGAATACAGATGGCCAAAATTATCGGTATAGACTTAGGAACAACCAACTCTTGCGTAGCAGTAATGGATGGTGACCAAGTAAGAATCATTGAAAACGCAGAAGGTGATCGTACTACCCCTTCTATCGTAGCTTACAGTAAAGACGGCGAGACCTTAGTTGGTCAGTCTGCAAAGCGTCAGGCAGTTACTAACCCAACAGATACATTATTTGCGGTGAAGCGTTTAATCGGTCGCCGTTTTAAAGACGATGTTGTACAGAAAGACATCGCCATGGTGCCTTATAAGATTATAGAGGCAGAAAATGGTGACGCATGGGTTGAAGCCAAAGGCGAAAAAATGGCGCCGCCACAAATTTCCGCTGAAATTCTGAAGAAAATGAAGGCTACAGCAGAAGACTATTTAGGTGAGAAAGTCACCGAAGCGGTTATTACCGTGCCGGCTTACTTTAATGACTCACAGCGTCAAGCGACAAAAGATGCAGGCCGTATTGCAGGCCTAGATGTTAAACGTATTATTAATGAGCCAACAGCCGCTGCATTAGCTTACGGTATGGATAAGGCCGAAGGCGATCGTACTATTGCTGTTTACGACTTAGGTGGTGGTACCTTTGATATTTCGATTATCGAAATTGCTGAAGTAGATGGTGAGCACCAGTTTGAAGTGCTGGCCACTAACGGTGACACCTTCTTAGGTGGTGAAGATTTCGATATGGTGTTGATCAACTACCTAGCGGATGAGTTCAAGAAAGAAAACAATATGGATTTAAAAGGCGATCCATTGGCCATGCAGCGCTTAAAAGAAGCCGCAGAAAAAGCCAAAATTGAGCTGTCATCAAGCCAGCAAACCGAAGTGAACCTGCCTTACATCACAGCCGATGCAACAGGACCTAAGCACTTGGTTGTTAAGCTAAGCCGCAGCAAGCTTGAGGCATTAGTAGAAAACTTGGTTAATCGTTCATTAGAGCCGTTAAAACTGGCTTTGAAAGATGCGGGTTTAAGCGTTTCAGAGATTAGCGACGTTATTTTAGTTGGTGGCCAAACGCGTATGCCTTTGGTACAGAAAAAAGTAACCGAGTTTTTTGGTAAAGAACCGCGTAAAGACGTTAACCCAGACGAAGCTGTTGCCATGGGTGCAGGTATTCAAGGTGCGGTACTTTCAGGTGATGTTAAAGACGTATTGCTGTTAGACGTTATCCCATTAACACTTGGTATCGAAACCATGGGTGGCGTAGCCACGGCATTGATCGAGAAAAACACCACGATTCCTACCAAGAAATCGCAGATATTCTCAACTGCCGACGACAACCAATCCGCAGTAACGATCCACGTTGTACAGGGTGAGCGTAAGCAAGCAGCACAAAACAAATCCTTGGGCCGCTTTGACTTAGCCGATATTCCACCTGCACCGCGTGGTATGCCGCAAATCGAAGTAACTTTCGATATCGATGCGAACGGTATTTTAAACGTATCGGCGCAAGATAAAGCGACAGGTAAACAGCAATCTATCGTGATTAAAGCATCCTCGGGACTGAGCGATGAAGAAATCGAGAAAATGGTACGTGATGCTGAAGCTAACGCTGAAGAAGATGCGAAGTTCGCAGAAATGGTTACCGTACGCAACACAGCTGACGGCCTAGTACATGCAACACGCAAAACTTTAGAAGAAGCAGGCGATCAAGCCTCCGAAGAAGAGAAAACAGCGATAGAAGCTGCAATCGTAGAAGTCGAAGAAGCGCTGAAAGCTGGCGATAAAGACGCGATTGAAGCCGCTAGCACCAAACTCTCTGAAGCTTCAGCAGAGTTAGCCCAAAAGATGTATCAGCAACAAGCTGAACAGCAGCAGGGCGGCGCGAGTGATGCTGCTTCAGATAGCAATGACGACGATGTTGTTGATGCTGAGTTTGAAGAAGTAAAAGATAAGTAATTGCTTTTTCTCGTCAACGCCCAGTATGGAAAACCATACTGGGCTTTGTTGTTACTGAAAACTAGTAAAGTATAAAGACAGATTATGAGTAAAAGAGATTATTACGAGATTTTAGGCGTTGAAAAAAGTTGCGATGCGAAAACGCTAAAAACCGCCTATCGTCGTATTGCGATGAAGTTTCATCCTGATCGCAACCCAGACAATAAAGACGCTGAAGATAAATTCAAAGAGGCCAATGAAGCCTACGAAGTGCTTTCTGATGAGCAAAAGCGAGCGGCCTACGATAGGTTTGGTCATGCAGGAGCGAATCAGCAAGGCGGCGGCTTCTCTGACGATTTTGGTGATATCTTCGGTGATGTGTTCAGCGATTTGTTCGGCGGTGGCCGTGGACGTCGCCGTGGGCCGCAACCCGGTGCCGATCTACAATACAATATGGTATTGGATTTAGAGCAGGCGGTAAAAGGCACAGAAATCAATATAGATATTCCGACAGTTGTCGCCTGTGAGCCTTGCGATGGTAGCGGCGCTAAGCCCGGCAGCAAAGTCGACACCTGCGGTACCTGTGGTGGCGCAGGCCAAGTACGTATGCAGCAAGGCTTTTTTGCTGTGCAACAAACTTGTCCGCAGTGCCGAGGCCGAGGTAAAACGATAAGCGATCCTTGTACGAGCTGCCATGGTCAAGGCGTTAAAAAAGAAAATAAAACCCTGAATGTTAAAGTTCCTGCTGGTGTTGATAATGGCGACCGTATTCGCTTAACCGGTGAAGGTGAGGCCAGCCGAGAAGGTGGCGCAACGGGCGATTTATATGTGCAGATCAGTGTGCGTCAGCATGCGATATTCCAACGTGATGGCAGAGATTTGCACTGCGAAGTACCCATTGGCTTTGCCGATGCAGCTCTTGGTGGTGAATTAGAAGTGCCGACTATTGATGGTCGCGTTAAACTGAAAATTCCGGCCGAAACACAAAGTGGTAAAGTCTTCCGTTTACGCGGTAAAGGTGCCCCTTCTGTACGCGGTGGTGGCGTCGGTGATATGTTATGCCATGTGGTAGTTGAGACACCGGTGAGCTTAACAAAACGCCAAAAAGAGCTATTGAAAGAGCTGCAAGAAACGCTGGAAGGTAATGCTTCTGATAAGCATAATCCGAAAAAGAAAACATGGTTTGATGGCGTAAAACGTTTTTTCGAAGACAAGGTATCTTAACCCCTTAATAAAGGACACTGTCAATGATACGCATAGCAGTAACAGGCGCCGGTGGGCGCATGGGTAAGACATTAATTGAGGCTATTGCCGTAGCGCAAGGTGCACAGCTAAGTGCAGCCATTGAGCGCCCGGACAGTAGCTTAATTGGTGTGGATGCGGGCGAGTTAGCCGGTATTGGTAAAAATGGCATTCAAATTGTTGCCACTATCGAAGAAGTGATTGATCAATTTGATGTGTTAATCGACTTCACCGCACCGGCTGCAACACTGGCTAATGCGATTGCTTGTCGTGATGCTGGCAAAGCCATAGTGATCGGCACGACAGGTTTTAGTGATGTGCAGAAAAAGGATTTACTCAAAACACAGCAGCAAATCCCTTTATGCATAGCCTCTAACTATAGTGTTGGCGTTAATCTATGCTTTAAGCTGCTAGAGACCGCAGCTAAAGTGCTCGGTGATGAGGTGGATGTGGAAATCTACGAAGCGCATCATCGTCACAAGGTTGATGCGCCATCAGGCACAGCGCTGAGCATGGGTGAGATAGTCGCTGATGCTTTAGGCCGTGATCTGAGTAAATGTGCCGTTTATGGCCGTGAAGGGCAAACCGGTGCACGTGATAGAGAAACCATCGGCTTCGCTACCGTGCGTGCTGGTGATATTGTTGGTGATCATACGGTAATGTTTGCTGCAGATGGCGAGCGTGTAGAGATTACGCATAAAGCGAGTTCTCGTATGTCTTTTGCCCGTGGTGCAGTACGTGCAGCATTATGGCTAAAAGAACAAAAGCCAGGGCTTTACGATATGCGTGATGTACTGTCGCTATAAGCTACTTTACCAGGGTGGGGATTAGCCACCCTTGTATTCTGAAAAACTAAAACGCGGATAAATGCAGTAAAACCTTCGCGTTCTCTACGCTAACATTCTTCAAAACTGCCTTAGCGAGTTGCTCAGTATGTTCGGCTTCGTTTAATTCGTAGATTGGCTGTTCTTCGAGTAATTGGTTTAATAGATTTTCTACAATCGATTGCACGTTAGCCAGTTGCTTAGGTGGAATTTGATCGCTTTCTAAAGACAGCAGTTCGATATTCTGTAGATAAAATGCCCCCTCTTTTGCCTTATAAATCACGCTACCACGCAAATGCAATAAAGCGCTGGCTTGTAAGGTGCCTAGCAATACCGTTTCGACTTTGCCACGCAGGCCAATTTTATCACTGCCTGGGCTTAGTTCGACTTTAGGGTCTTTCACTAAAACACTTAATAAAGCATCTTGGTATTGGGCGCTGCCCATTTGGTCTAGTTGCTGCTGAAGCTCTTGCTGGCTTAGGCTAATGGTTTTTGAGAAAAGCGCGTGAGCAGAGCTGCTAAAACCCATACTGAATAAAGCAATCAATAGCAAAGAGCGAAAGGGGCGATTTAATAACATGACAGACCAGTGGTGAAAATAAAAAAGCATAGTAGCAGTGCGCTGCAAAGAATCAAATGCTTAAAACTGTGATAAAGCAAGACGAATGCTACAAACAGTATACCGACAAAGACACAAATCCTTTATAGTGAGCAGACACGATAAGCATAATCAATTTGAAAAGGATGGTATTTAATGATCAACAAGCAACTAACTGCCATTGTATTAGCCGCCGCGTTTTTTTTGGCGGCTTGTAGTACGGCTCCCAAAGCCCCAGAGAAACAAGTATTGCTCATCCCTAAAAGCTTTTATTTGGAAGTAAAAGATAATACGCCTAGTACGCAAATCCCTATCGGCAAAATCGATTTAAAATATATCGAAATACGCGGCATGGAAAGCCGTGTGGTAGAAGAGAAAATTAATAAAAAAATTCGTAATGTGGTTGGCATGGAAGAAGCCTATAGCGGCAATGAAGATGTCACAAGCCTAGTGAAAACAAGCGAGCTGACTAAGCAATACTTACACTTTATGGCTGAAACCTATCGCTATATGCATGGCGGCGCGAATGGGCAATCCAGCATTTACAGCTATTATTTTGATTTATACACCGGTGATGTGATTCGCTTTAAACAGCTATTCATCGATGATTATAAAGAAGTGGTTAATCGCCTTGCCCTGCAATGGTTAGCTGAGCAGGACTACAGCCACGAGTTCACAAGCGTTAGCGATGAGCAGTGTTATTACATTAAAGGCGAGTATCTGTATTTGTGCTTCTCTGAGTATGAAATCGCAGCTGGCGCAGAGGGTATTATTAATATCCCCATCGCGAAAAGCGATTTACAATCCATCGCTAAGCCAAACGGCTTGTTACAGTAATAAAAAAGGGCACCACGGTGCCCTTTTTACTATCTCCAGTGTAGCTTAATCAATACGCGCTACCTTCAGGCGTAAGGCGTTGCCTATCACCGATACCGAGCTTAAGGACATCGCTGCTGCGGCAAATATCGGGCTTAATAAAATACCGAAGAAGGGGAACAACACCCCCGCAGCAATAGGTACACCCACTGCGTTATAAAAGAAAGCAAAGAACAAGTTCTGGCGGATATTGCGCATCACCGCTTGGGATAGTTTACGTGCTTTTACAATACCCATTAAGTCGCCTTTGATTAAGGTAATGCCGGCACTTTGCATGGCAACATCCGTGCCTGTACCCATGGCAATACCAATATCGGCTTGGGCTAAAGCGGGCGCATCGTTAGTGCCATCGCCTGCCATGGCGACAATACGGCCTTGTTCTTGTAGCTGCTGCACCACACGGCCTTTATATTCTGGCAGTACATCAGCCTGTACTTCATCAATGCCGAGCTCTCTAGCCACTGCCATGGCACTGGTTTTATTGTCACCGGTGAGCATAATCACATGAATACCAGCCGCTTGTAGGGCTTTAACTGCCTGCGCCGAGGTCGCTTTGATCGGGTCTTTAATCACCAATAAGCCAGCAACACGCTTGTCGATAGCCATGTAGATAACCGTTGCACCATCGGCACGTAAATTATCCGCCTTAGCGACAAAAGCGCTAGTATCCACGGCTAAATCATCCATCAGCACTTGGTTACCTAAAGCCACTTGCTGCTGGTTAATGCCACCAATTACGCCTTTACCGGTGGGCGAATCAAATTGTTCGACGGCTTTTAAGGCAAGGTTTTTCTTTTTCGTTTTTTGCATAATCGCATGCGCTAGTGGGTGCTCACTGCCTTGCTCAAGCGATGCGGCTAGCTGCAGTAAGTTATCCGCATCAAAGCCATCGGCTGGAATAATCTGGCTTAGCGTGGGGCGGCCTTCGGTTAAGGTACCGGTTTTATCCACCACCAAGGTATCGACTTTTTCAAACTGTTCTAGGCTCTCGGCATCACGAATCAAGATGCCTTGTTGTGCTCCTCGGCCAATGCCGACCATAATCGACATCGGTGTAGCTAAACCTAAAGCGCAAGGGCAGGCGATAATTAATACGCTCACCGCTGCAATCAATGCGTAGCTCGCTGGCTGCACACTAAAGAAAAACCAAACAATAAAGGCGATAACAGCAACGGCCATAACAATCGGTACAAACCACGCCGATACTGCATCGGCCAAGCGCTGAACGCTAGCACGGCTGCGCTGTGCTTCGGCGACCATTTTCACAATACGCGACAGCATGGTATCGCTACCGACCAATTCCGCCTGCATAATAAAGCTGCCGGTTTGGTTCATTGTGCCGCCTATCACTTTACTGTCTTTTTCTTTGGCGGCGGGCATGGGTTCGCCGCTAATCATCGACTCATCAATGTGGCTTTGGCCTTCAACAACGATGCCGTCAACGGGCACGGTTTCACCGGGGCGCACGCGCAATAAATCGCCAATAGTAATTAGCTCAATCGCCACGTCTTCTTCATTGCCATCGGCATCAATGCGTCGGGCAGTTTTTGCAGACAACTGCAATAGGCTGCGAATAGCAGAGCCGGTTTTTTCGCGGGCGCGCAATTCCAATACTTGGCCTAATAACACCAATACCACAATTACCGCGGCCGATTCAAAGTACACCGGCACATGGCCATCGCGCAAAAGCTCCTCGGGGAATAATCCGGGGAATAACACCGCCACCATGCTATAGAGCAATGCCACACCGGTACCGGCGGCAATTAAGGTGAACATGTTTAAGTTAAAGCCTTTTAGCGATTGCGCACCGCGCACAAAAAATGGCCAGCCAGCCCATAAGACCACCGGCAAGGCAAAGGCCATTTGAATCCAAGATGAAGTACCTGTGGATATATAGCGCTCAATAGGGAAAATATGGCTGCCCATCTCCAGGAAAAACACCGGTAGTGTGAGAACCAAGCCTATCCAAAAGCGTTTCGTCATATCGATAAGCTCATGGTTGGGGCCATCATCCAGTGTGGCAACTTCAGGTTCTAGCGCCATGCCGCACTTAGGGCAGTTACCTGGGCCTATTTGCCTTACCTCGGGGCACATAGGGCAGATATATACGGCGTTAGGGTCGGCAGGGCCTTGATTAGTTGCACTACTGCCGCTGTGGCAACAGCTAGCTACAGGCTCTGGTGTTGGTGTATGGCAGGCTGCGTGATCGCTATGTTTTTTATCATCTTTCATTGTTATGTTCCTTTCTTATTCAGATTCGTAACGGCGAAATAAATCGAGAATCTCTTGAATTTTTTCATCTTGCGCACCGGCATCAGGCTGCTTAAAAGCGTCGATGACGCAAGTGCGTAAATGCGTTTCTAAAATTCGTGTTTCTAAGGTTTTTAAGGCAGCTCTAGCAGCACGAATTTGGGCGATAACATCTAAGCAGTAGCGGTCTTGCTCAAGCATATTGCCGATGCCGCCCACTTGGCCCTTAATGCGATTAACCGATTTTAGTTCGCGCTGATGCTTACACTCGCTGGTGCTGCAGTGCTTGCTAGGCAGCGTCTCTAAATGTTTCAAAGTGACTTCTCTATCGTGGTTTATATACCCCTATAGGGTATATGAAAATTAGAAAAATAACCAATAAGTCGCTATCCGTGGCACAATTCATCTTGTTCGTTTCTTAGTGGATAGCGCTTATATGATGGAGTTACGTTTACTGCTTAAGCAAAGTATTTTGCCGCCCAGTATCTTTTACGGCTTATTGATTTTAGCTTTTATACTGCGCAAACGTTGGCCGCGGACTGCCGTGGCGATTTTTTCTTTCAGTATCGTAGCGCTGATCAGCTTAAGTATGCCTATCAGTACACATTATCTGGCGCAAAAGATAGAAACTGAGGCTGCGATCAGTCCACAGCAGTGGCAGAGTCTCGCGCAACACGCTGAGGCTATCGTAATTTTAGGTGGTGGACGAGAAGGTTTAGATCCCGCTTGGGCTGAGGAACCTGTCTCCTATATGGCCATGGAGCGTATTCGCTATGGTGCGCGTTTAGCCAAAGCCAGTGGCTTGCCTGTTTTATTAAGTGGCGGCGTACCTTATGAAGGTGCACTGAGCGAAGCGGCATTAATGGCCAGTAGCTTAGAAAAGGATTTTGCTGTCAGGCCTAAGTGGTTAGAAGAAGAAAGCCGCACAACCTGGGAAAATGCAACACTTAGCCATAAAATGCTAGCAGCAGAAGGTATAAGCCGTATTGTGTTGGTCACCAATGCTTGGCATATACCGCGCTCCAAATGGAGCTTCGAGCGTCAAGGCTTTCACGTTATCGCAGCACCCGTGGGGTTTTTTAGTGCGCCAAAACACTGGCCGTTAGGTGGGCTGTTGCCAAACAGCCGATCTTTATGGCAAAGCACCTTGCTGCTG
>Ga0209075_1003736_pt1 | contig 12484 bp, 10 predicted proteins | sample Stecom2011_FD_187523 | JGI IMG/M metagenome (GOLD analysis project Ga0209075, IMG submission 187523) | Agricultural soil microbial communities from Utah to study Nitrogen management - Steer compost 2011 (SPAdes) (version 2) | ecosystem: Environmental > Terrestrial > Soil > Agricultural land...
TTTCCTCCTTGCGTATTCAATTCAGGGCCGCCTGCAGGTCCAGGCGGCATATCCGGCGGTACAGTTCGTCCCGGCGTTCACGCATGCCCTGCTGCTCGTAGCAGGCATGCAGCTGACGGCTGATGGCCAGGGCCAGGCGAGGCTCCCAGGCTTCCAGATCGCGCTCCTGGGCTTCGCGGTCCAGGGCCTCCAGCAGCGCTCGGGCCAGCTCGGGGCGTCCGGCCTCGCGGCACAGGCGGGCCTGGGCCAGCTCCCACCAGGTGCGTTCGCGCAGGCCCTGGGCTCCCTGCTGGCCATTGATCAGCCACTGCAGGCCGGCCTTCAGGTCCTGCTCGCGCAGCAGCGCGCGGGCCTGCTCGAGGCCGGCGTCCCAGGGCGCGTCATCGGCTACGGCGCCGGGCTCGCTCCCGGTGCCTGCCAGCACCTGACCGGCAATCCAGGCCAGGGTGGCCGAATCGGCGAAGGGCGTGCCGTCGTGGAAGCGCAGGGTGTCCAGGCCCGGCAGGCGCCGCAGCAGTCCGGCCAGCTCATGCTCCAGCGCCTGCTGTGCGGTTTCCGCACCCAGCGCCCGCAGGCACTGCCAGGCCAGATGCTGGCCGTCCAGCCAGAAGGGTGCGCGCGCCAGGCTGGTCTCCAGCTCGACCAGCAGTTCGGCGTGGCGGCCCTGCTGCAGGAGCGCCTGGAAATGCTTCAGCCGCTCTTGCGGCAGGCCGCGCAGGCTGGTGACCCGATCAGCGTCGGCAGGCGGCAGGGCCTCGATGGGCAGCCACAGCAGGCAACGGGACAGGCGCAGGGCCCGGGCATCGGTGACCTTGCGGCTCAGCCACCAGTCGCTCAGGGTGCGCGCCTGTTCCTGCAGGCCGCGCAGCAGCCGGTGGGCGTCCCTGTCGCTCTGTGGCTTGCCACTGCCCGTCGCTTCGGCCGCGGGGGCCGGCGCAGGTGCGATCGCTGGCGCAGCGGGCGCTACCGCTTGCGGCTTGTGGCGGCGGGCCAGGGTCTCCAGTTGCCGGCACAGCGGCAGCAGGACGGGCGCCAGCTCGCCGAGTTGCTGGCTCAGAAACGCGTCCAGCCGCGTCAGTTGATCGTGCAGCCGCATCAGCAGGGCGCTATCGGCGTTCGTCGTCTGCAGCGCCTGTTCGAGGCGTGGCAGCAGCCAGCCGATGGCCGCCGCGCGGGTACGCGGCTTGGCTGGAAACAGGCCGTCCCAGCTTTGCCGGCAGAGTTCCAGCAGCAGGCCCAGCCCGGCCGTCAGGCCGGTGAGGCCATGCTGCTGGTACAGCCCCCAGGTCAGCCAGGCGGCCACCCGCAGATCCCTGGACTGCTCGCGCAACAGCGTCTCGCAGCCGCCGCGCACCCGTTCCCAGTCGATCTCCCCGGTTCCATGCAGGGCGCCGCTCTTGCCCACTTCCTGTTCCAGTTGTTCATATTCCGGTGAATAGCGAACATCTGTTCCGCATGGGGTTTCGGCAGTTATCGGCGTGCGGGCAAGATGCAGGTAAGCATCCGGTTCAATGGAAAAATGGGTCATTCCTTGACCTGTTCTTTGTGATTCAGAAGAGCAACTTCGCGACGTCCCTGTCGCCGGTAGCGGATTTGTCGAAGCGGCGGGAATCCTAGGAAGGTAAAGCCTTATGGGCAAGTTTGTCGGGGAGAACCAGGTATCGTTTTGAATGATTGATTCCCGGCGAAGTTGTTTTCGAAAAGATGCGGGTGTGAATTGCGTTGGATATATAAACAATAAAGCCCGATAGCTGTCGGGCTTTATTAGAGTAATTATTCAAGTTGTCGGCTCGCTTCAATCGAGCGGGCTCTCCCACAGGCTCAGGCCCAGCGTGTGGCTGCCTCCGGCCCCCAATTCGACGCGATCCTCCAGCACGTTGGCCGTCTCGATGCACAGCATGCCGGTCCAGGCGTCCTCGGCGAACTGCGATAAAAATCGACTTTTCTCGATCCAGGGGTTCCACACCACCGCCGAATGTGAGCCAGTGCTCAGCAGGTGGATGCGGCGCTGCCACTGGGGGTCGCGGATGCTGATCTGCGAGGGCACGCCCAGATAGATGCGGTCGGTTTCCGCGCTGAAGGTTACCGCTCCCTGCTGCAGCTGGGGTTGCCAGTCCTCGAGGGTGTCGATGTAGCGGCAGCCGTGCAGGCCTTCCACCTGGACCTGACGAATGTCGCTGACCGCGAAATAGCTGTGCAGGGCCTGGCTGATGAACAGCGGGTGGTCGCCGTGGTTGCGGGTGGTCAGCTGCAGATGCAGGCGCTGGTCGAGGCGCACCAGCAGGCGCAGCTCGGCGGCTTCGGGCCAGTCGGACAGCGGCTGTTCGCGGCTGTCGAAGACGAATTCGATGCTCACCGCGTCGCCTTCCTCGCGCACGTCCTCGAGCCGCCAGTCCCGGGTGCGCACCAGGCCGTGGGCCGGCGCGTCGCCGCCGCGATAGTGCGCGCGGACCTCCTGCGGATTGCGCGCCAGCGCGCCGAACCAGGGCCAGCACACCGGCACGCCACCGCGCAGGCCCTGGCCGCGCCGGTAGTCCACCTGCTCGCTGAGCCAGATCAGCGGTGGCGCATCGTCGCGCTGGTAGCCGAGCAGCTGTGCGCCCTGTTCGGCGATCAGCAGCTGCGCGCCCCGGTGGCGGATTCGCCAGCAGGCCAGCTCGCCGATCTGCTGGTGTTCGATCTGTGCGGCCATGAAGAGGTCCTCCTGGAGCTGCGGTCGAGAAGGATGGTTCCACAAAGCAAAACGCCCGTCGAGGACGGGCGTTCGCGTGATCAGTATGGCTTACGGGCCATACACGGTTTCCGGCAGCCAGGTGATCAGCTGTGGCCAGAAGTAGCCGATCACCAGCATCGCCAGCTGGATGGCAATGAAGGGCAGCACTCCCCGGTACATGGTCATGGTGGGCACCGAGGCGGGTGTCACGCTGCGCAGATAGAACAGTGAGAAGCCGAACGGCGGGGTGAGGAACGAGGTCTGCAGGTTGATGGCAATCATCACCCCCAGCCAGACCGGGTCCAGGCCCATGGCCAGCAGGATCGGGCCGATGATGGGCACCACCACGAAGCAGATCTCGATGTAGTCGAGGATGAAACCGAGGATGAAGATCACCAGCATCACCACGAAGAAGGCGCCCATCACCCCGCCTGGCAGGTTGTGCAGGACTTCCTCGATCACCGCTTCGCCGCCGAAGCCGCGGAACACCAGCGAGAACAGCGAGGCGCCGATGAGAATCAGGAACACCATCGCCGAAATCGAGGTGGTGCCGAAGGTCACGTCCTTCAGCTGCTGCAGGTTCAGCTTGCGCTTGCTCAGGGCCAGCAGGGTGGCGCCCACGGCGCCCACGGCGGCGGCCTCGGTGGGGGTGGCGAAGCCCATCAGGATCGAGCCCAGCACCAGACCGATCAGCGCCAGCGGTGGCAGCAGCGCACCCAGCAGCTGGCCCCAGTTCACGTTGCCAAGCTCCTCCTGAGGCATGGGGGGCAGCTTGGCGGGCCTGATGACCGCCATGATGACCAGATACAGCACATACATGCCGATCAGCACCATGCCGGGAATCAGTGCGCCCATGAACAGGTCGCCCACGGACACGGTCTTGGGCGAGAAGATGCCCATCTTCAACTGCGCCTGCTGGTAGGCGCTGGACATCACGTCGCCCAGCAGCACCAGCACGATCGACGGCGGAACGATCTGGCCCAGGGTGCCGGTAGCCGCCAGGGTGCCGGTGGAGATGGCCGGGTCGTAGCCGCGGCGCAGCATGGTCGGCAGGGCCAGCAGGCCGAGGGTGACCACGGTGGCGCCGACGATACCGGTGGAAGCGGCCAGCAGCGCGCCGACCAGGCACACGGAAATGGCCAGGCCGCCCGGCTTGGCGCCGAACAGGCGGGTCATGGAATCCAGCAGGTCATCGGCAATGCGCGACTTTTCCAGCATCACGCCCATGAACACGAACAGCGGCACGGCCAGCATGGTCTGGTTGTTCATGATGCCGTAGATGCGGTTCGGCAATGCGGACAGGTAGGTGCCGTCGAAGATGCCGATCAGTACGCCGACGCCCGCGAACAGCAGGGAAACCCCGCCCAGGACAAAGGCTACCGGGTAGCCCGACATCAGGAATACGCAGATCCCTATGAACAGCAGAAGCGCCATCACTTCAGCCATGTTGCACCTCGGTGTGTTCTTCGAAGGGAATGCGTCCGGCAAGTCGATACACGCCCAGGATCAGGGCGGAGATGGCCTGCAGCAGCAGGCTGACGACCAGCACCAGGATGATGCTTTTCTGCAGATAGACGAAGGGCAGACCACCGGCTTCGGGCGAGCCCTCGAGGGTTGCCCAGGAGGCGCCGACGTAGCTCCAGCTCAACCAGAGCAGGAAGCCGCAGGTAGGCAACAGCAGCACCAGGGTGCCGAACAGGTTCACCGCTTCCTTGGTGCGCGCCGAAAAGCGCTGGTAGAGGATGTCTACCCGGACGTGCGCGCCCTGTTGCAGGGCCCAGGCGGCGGCGCCCATGAAGACCAGGGCGTGGGCGTACATCACGGCTTCCTGCAGCCCGGTGGCGCCGATACCGAAGCCGTAGCGCAACAGGACGACAAGGGCCGTGCCGATGACCAGGAAGATCGGCAGCCAGGCGCAGATGCGTCCCAGCCAGGCGTTCACCGAGTCGATGAGGCGCGCAAGGGCCACGAGAGGGGGGATTTTTGCGGACATGACAAGTCCTTTATAGGAAAGGCAGGCGGGACGCGATTTTAGGCCTCGCGGTCTACCATGGGCAACGGAGGCTCGACTTTGGTCGCACTGACAAATCTGGATGACAGGCCTCAGCCTATGGCAATGGGCTCAAGCTGCGCCTCGGCGCCGACGCAGGAATAACAACAAGCAGGGAGTATCCCCATGAAACGTCGTGACATTCTCACCGCGGCCGGTGTCGGCCTCGCGGCCACCGCGCTGGCAGGCTGCAAACAGGAGACATCCAACGCCGGCTCCGGAGAAACCACCCAGCAGCAGCGCTTTTCCTGGAAGATGGTCACGTCCTGGCCCAAGAACTTCCCTGGCGTGGGGGTGGGTGCCGAGCGCTTCGCCCGGCTGGTCAACGAGATGAGCAATGGCCGGCTGACCATCAAGGTGTACGCCGCCGGTGAGCTGGTGCCCGCCCTGGAAGTGTTCGACGCGGTATCGCGCGGCACTGCGGAAATGGGGCATGGTGCGCCCTACTACTGGAAGGGCAAGGTGCCGGCCGCGCAGTTCTTCTGCGCGCTGCCGTTCGGCCCCAACGCCCAGGAAATGAACGCCTGGCTGCACCGCGGCGGTGGCATGGAGCTGTGGGAAGAGGTCTACAAGCCGTTCGGCATCCTGCCGCTGGCCTGTGGCGCCACCGGTGTGCAGACCGCCGGCTGGTTCAACAAGGAAATCAACAGCGTCGAGGACTTCAAGGGCCTGAAGATGCGCACCCCCGGTCTGGGCGGCGAGGTGCTCACCCGCATGGGCGGCACCGTGGTCAACCTGCCGGCCGGCGAGATCTTCACCGCCCTGCAGACCGGCACCATCGATGCCACCGAGTGGATCGGCCCGTACAACGACCTGGCCCTGGGCCTGCACAAGGCCGCCAAGTACTACTACACCCCGGGCTGGCAGGAACCCAACGTGACCTTCGAGCTGGACATCAACCTCAAGGCCTGGGAAACCCTGCCGCCCGACCTGCAGGCCATCGTGCGCGCCGCCGCCCGCGACGTGAACGGCGACATGCTCGACGACTACAACGCCAAGAACATGGAAGCGCTGGAGCAGATGCGCGAACAGGGCGTGGAGATCCGCGAGCTGCCGGAACCGGTGCTGCAGCGCCTCAAGGAAGTAGCTGCCCAGGCGGTGGAGGACGCCGCCGCCGCGGATCCGGTGGCGGCCAGGGTATGGGCGCAGCAGAAGGCCTACCTGCAGCGGCTGTACGCCTATGCGGAGCTGAACGAGAAGAAGGTCTACAACATGCGCGGCTGAGTCCGCGCGCAGCCCGAAACGCCAGCCTGACGGCTGGCGTTTCTGTTTTCGGCGATCTCACGACAGACCCAGTACATCCTCGGCCGGTCGCCAGGGCAGGCCATGGGCCCGGGCCACGCCCGGATGGGTGAGCTGCCCGCCCGCGATGTTCAATCCGGCGCGCAGGTGCGCGTCGGCCCGCAAGGCCTGCCTGCAGCCGTGCTCGGCCAGGGCGATGACGAAGGGCAGGGTGGCGTTGTTCAGCGCCAGGGTGGCGGTGCGCGCCACGGCCCCGGGCATGTTGCTGACGCAGTAGTGCACCACCTCGTCGACCATGTAAGTGGGCGCGTCATGGGTGGTCGGATGCGAGGTTTCCGCACAGCCGCCCTGGTCGATGGCCACGTCCACCAGCACCGATCCCGGCAGCATGCCCCTGACCAGATCGGCATCGATCAGCTTCGGCGCCGCCGCGCCGGGGACCAGCACCGCACCGATCACCAGGTCGGCGTTGCGCACCCGCTCTTCCACCGCGTCGCGGCTGGCATACAGGGTCTGGATGCGATTGCCGTACTGGGCATCCAGCCGGCGCAGTGCCTCGATGCGGGTGTCCAGCACGCTGACCTGGGCGCCGAGGCCGACCGCCATGGCCAGCGCCTGGCTGCCCACCACGCCGGCGCCGAGGATGGTCACCCGACCCGCCGGTACCCCCGGCACGCCGCCGAGCAGCACGCCCCGCCCGCCCTGCGGCGTCTCCAGGCAATGGGCGCCGGCCTGGATGGCCATGCGCCCGGCCACCTCGGACATGGGCGCCAGCAGCGGCAGTCCGCCCTGGGCGTCGCTGACCGTTTCGTAGGCAATGCACAGGGCTCCGCTGTTGAGCAGATCCTCGGTCTGCTGACGGTCGGCGGCCAGGTGCAGGTAGGTGAACAGGCAGTGATCCGGGGTCAGCCAGGCACGCTCCTGGGCCAGTGGTTCCTTGACCTTGACGATCAGCTCGCAGGCGCCGTACAGGGTGTCGGCGTCGGCCACCAGCAGTGCGCCGGCGGCCTGGTAGTCCGCGTCGCGGAAACCGATGGCGCTGCCGGCCCGGCTCTGCACCAGCACCCGGTGACCGCGTCGGGTCAGTTCCGCCACCGCCGCCGGCGTCAGACCGACGCGGTTCTCCTGCGGCTTGATCTCCCTGGGCACGCCGATCTCCATGGCCGTCACTCCTGCCGCGTGCCGCCGAGCAGCTCGATCGGCAGGGGGAAAATGATGGTGGAGTTCTTGTCCACGGCGATTGCGCTGAGGGTCTGCATGTAGCGCAGTTGCAGGGCGCCCGGCTGGCGGGCCAGCACCTGGGCGGCCTGCATGAGTTTCTCCGAGGCCTGCAGCTCGCCCTCCGCATGGATCACCTTGGCGCGTCGTTCACGCTCCGCCTCGGCCTGGCGGGCGATGGCGCGCACCATGGATTCGTCCAGATCCACATGCTTGATTTCCACGTTGGAAACCTTGATCCCCCAGGCGTCGGTCTGCGCATCCAGCACCTGCTGGATGTCGTCGTTGAGGCGCTCGCGTTCGGCCAGCATGTCGTCCAGGTCGTGCTTGCCCAGCACGGCGCGCAGGGTGGTCTGCGCCAGCTGGCTGGTGGCCGAATGGTAATCCTCCACCTGGATGATGGCCTTCTGCGCGTCCAGCACCCGGTAGTAGATGACCGCGTTGACCTTCACCGAGACGTTGTCGCGGGAGATCACGTCCTGGGTCGGCACGTCGAGCACCAGGGTGCGCAGGTCCACCCGCACCATCTGCTGGAGACCGGGAATCACCAGGATCAGTCCCGGCCCCTTGACCTTCCAGAAGCGGCCCAGCTGGAACACCACGCCGCGCTCGTATTCGCGCAGGATGCGGAACGCCGACAGAATCAGCGCCACCAGCAGCATCAGCAGCACGCCGAAGCTGAAGGAATAACCCATCATGGTTTGACCTCCCGGTGTGGACTGACCCGCAGCCTCAGACCCTCGCGGGCCTCGACCTGCACCCGTTGTCCGACCTGCAGCGGTTCGCGGCTGTCCACCTGCCAGCGCTCGCCCTGCAGGCTTATCCAGCCGTGGTGGGGGTTGTGGCCCAGGGCCTCGACCTGCGTCACGCTGCCCACCAGTCCGGCGTCGCCGGCCACCTGGCGCTGCCGGCGAGCGCGCAGGGCCATGCCGAGGATCGCCAGCATCAGCGCCGCGCTGGCCGTGGCGGTGACCAGGATGACCGACAGCGGAATGCCGAACCCCGGCACCTCGGTATCGATGAGGATCAGCGCGCCGAACACGAACGCCGCGACGCCGCCGAAGCCGAGCACGCCGAAGCTGGGCAGGAAGGCCTCGGCGGCCATGCAGGCCAGGCCGAGCAGGATCAGCGCCACCCCGGCGTAGTTGACCGGCAACAGCTGCAGGGCATAGAGCGCGAGAATCAGGCAGATGCCGCCGACCACGCCGCCGATGCCGCTGCCGGGGTTGGAGAACTCGAAGATCAGCCCGTAGATGCCGATCATCATCAGGATCAGCGCCACGCTGGGGTTGGTGATCACCGCCAGGATGCGAGTGCGCCAGTCCGGCCGGTGCTCCTCGACCAGCGCCCCGGCGGTGTCCAGCGTGCGCGGGCCGGCGGCGGTGGTCAGCGTCTTGCCGTTCAGCTGGGCGAGCAGCGCCGGCAGATCGGCGGCCAGGTAATCGATGACGCCCTTCTCCAGGGCTTCCTCGGCGGCCAGGCTGACCGCCTCGCGTACCGCCTGCTCGGCCCACTCGGCGTTGCGGCCGCGCAACTGCGCGAGACCTCGGATATAGGCGGCGGCGTCGTTGACCTGCTTGCGGGTCATGGCATCTTCCGGTGTCTGGGTCGGCTCTTCGCCCTCCTGGGGCTGGGTCGGCTGCCGGGGCGGGCTGCCCGGCGCGCCGCCCACCGCCACCGGGGTGGCGGCGCCCAGGTTGGTGCCCGGCGCCATGGCCGCCACATGGCTGGCGTAGAGGATGTAGGTGCCGGCGCTGGCGGCCCGCGCCCCGCTGGGCGCCACATGACTGGCCACGGGGATCGGGCTGGCGAGAATGGCCTTGATGATGTCGCGCATGGAGGTGTCCAGACCGCCGGGCGTGTCGATGCGCAGCACCACCAGCTGCGCGCCCTCCTCGGCGGCCCTGGCCATGCCGCGCAGCAGGTAGTCGGCACTGGCCGGGCCTATCACCCCCTCGACACTCAGCACCCGCACACTGGCCGGTGCGGCGCCCGCCGGTACCACGCCTGCCAGCAGGAGCAGAAGGGCCATCCACACACCTTGCACCGCAGCCTTCACCGGCAATGCCTCCAGGTGGGTCGCTTCTGCTCAGGATAGACGAGTGACCGGCGCGACCCGCCCGGAAAGGCTGGCTGACCCGGCGCAGAGCCTCCGGCGCCGCCTGCGGACGCCGCCCTCGATGTGATGCCTTTCGCATCCGGGGAACCCCGGTCGTGCAGGCCAGTCAGAAAAAACGGCACAAAACCTTCCGCCCTGGTATACACTCCCCCGGTCCGCCCCGGCTCGCGCCCGGACCCCGACTCTCTTCACGTCGGCAGTACCGGTCGGGATCGTCACCCTCCCAAATGACGATTCATGCCAGGCGTCCCTTTCATCGGGCCTTGCCCCACATACAGACAGGATCACCCATGTCCTTTGCTTCCCTCGGTCTCTCCGAGGCACTGGCCGGCGCCGTCGAGGCCGCTGGCTACGCCCAGCCCACTCCGGTGCAACAGCGGGCCATCCCCGCCGTGTTGCAAGGCCGCGACCTGATGGTCGCCGCCCAGACGGGCACCGGCAAAACCGGCGGCTTCGCGCTGCCCGTACTCGAATTGCTGTTTCCGGGCGGCCACCCGGACAAGACCCGCCGCCCCGTAGCCCGCCAGGTGCGGGTGCTGGTGCTGGCGCCCACCCGCGAACTGGCCGCCCAGGTGCACGACAGCTTCAAGCTCTACGCCCGTGACCTGCCCCTCAAGAGCGCCTGCGTGTTCGGCGGCGTGGGCATGAATCCCCAGGTCCAGGCGCTGGCCAAGGGGCTGGACGTGCTGGTGGCCTGCCCCGGCCGCCTGCTCGACCTGGTCGGCCAGGGCGCCGTCGACCTGTCCCAGGTGGAAATCCTCGTCCTCGACGAAGCCGATCGCATGCTCGACATGGGCTTCATCCACGACGTGAAGAAGGTGCTGGCCAGGCTGCCGGCCAAGCGCCAGAACCTGCTGTTCTCGGCCACCTTCTCCCAGGACATCATCGACCTGGCCGGCAAGCTGCTGCACGAGCCCGAGCGCATCGAGGTCACCCCGCCGAACACCACCGTGGAGCGCATCGACCAGTGCGTGTACCGGGTGCCGGCGACCCACAAGCGGGCCCTGCTGGCCCACCTGATCACCCTCGGCGCCTGGGAGCAGGTGCTGGTGTTCACCCGCACCAAGCATGGCGCCAACCGCCTGGCCGAATACCTGTGCAAGCACGGCCTGCCGGCTGCCGCCATCCATGGCAACAAGAGCCAGAACGCCCGCACCAAGGCCCTGGCGGACTTCAAGGCCAACGCCGTCCGCGTGCTGGTGGCGACCGACATCGCCGCTCGCGGCCTGGACATCGACCAGTTGCCTCATGTGGTCAACTACGAGCTGCCCAACGTCGAGGAAGATTATGTGCACCGCATCGGCCGTACCGGCCGGGCCGGTCGCACCGGCGAGGCGGTGTCGCTGGTTGCCCCCGACGAGGAGAAGCTGCTCAAGGCCATCGAGCGCCTGACCCGGCAGCGCATCCCCGACGGCGACCTGATGGGCTTCGACCTGGCCAGCCTGGAGGCGGAGGCGCCGGAGGTGCGCGAGCCGCGCCAGCCGCGTGGTCGCGGCCAGCGCCGTGGCGAGGAGCCGAAGGCCGCGTCCGGCCGGAGCGAGAAGAAGGCCAGGCCGGCCCGCGCCGCCGGCGAAAAGAAGGCCGAAGCGAAACCTGCCGGCGAGGGCGCCGGCAAGCGTCGCGGTCGCGGCGGCCAGGGTCGGGCCAAGCCCCAGCAGGCGGCCGTGCCGCCGCTGCCCCCGGATCGCGATCCGGAGGAATTCCTCGACGACGAGATCGACAACTTCGGCAACCGGGTCGACTACGTGCCGACCACCGAACGCCAGGGTCCGGCCGGCCGCGGCCGTCGTGGCGGCCAGACAGCCGGCGCCCGGCCCGGCGGTCGTGGTGGCGCGGCGGCCAAGGGTGCCGGCGGCCAGAACCGCAAGAAGGGTGGCGGTCGCGGCAAGGGCCAGGGTGGCGGACGGGTACTGACCCCCAATGGCAGCAGCGGCAACGACCTCGACCTGCCGGTGTCGGCCGTCACGCGGCGCAGTGAGCGACAGCCGCTGATCATCCACAAGCACCGCGAACGCCTGCCCAGTCTGGAGCAGCTGGACCAGTTGCCCGACAGCCGCCCCCGTGGCGAGAAGCCGGCGCTGCTGACCCGCAACCGCTGAGTGAATGTACAAGGCCCCGCATCGCGGGGCCTTGTCGTTTGCGGACCTGGCTTGGTGGCCGGTGCCTTTCCGGCCGCCGCTGGGTGGCAGCCTTACGGCTGCAGTCCCTCCAGCAGTGCCCGGTAATCTTCCTGCGCGGCGAATTCACCGGTGTCCCGGGCGCCCTGGCGGCTGTCCGGCTGGCGCACCGCCAGCAGGTGGGCGATGCCATGACTGCGCGCGCTGCGCAGGATCGGCAGGCTGTCATCGATGAACAGGGTACGTTGCGGCTCGAAGCCGAAATCGGCCTGCAGGGCCGCCCAGAACCGCGCATCCTCCTTCGGGAAGCCGTAATCGTGGGAGCTGATCAGTCGGTCGAAGTGCTGCGCCAGCGCCACGCGCTCCAGTTTCAGGGACAGCGAGTCGCGGTGGGCATTGGTGATCAGCGCGACGCGCTTGCCGGCGCGGCGCAGGGCGTCGAGAAAGACATCGGCGTCCGGGCGCAGGCTGATCAGGTGCGCCACTTCGCGTTTCAGCTCGACGATCGGCAGATCCAGCTCGCGGCTCCAGAAGTCCAGGCAATACCAGGCCAGCTGGCCGGCATGGCGGGCGAACAGCGGCTGCAGCTCCCGGTCGGCCATGGCCCGGCTGATGCCATGCCGCTCGGCATAGCGTTGTGGCAGATGCTCCAGCCAGAAATGGTTGTCGAAATGCAGGTCCAGCAGGGTGCCGTCCATGTCCAGCAGCACGGTGTCGATGGTGTTCCAGGGCAGGAGGGGCATTGCGGGCTCCGGGGCGGTCACGATCCGTGGCGCGGTGTGGCGGGAAAAGACGGTTATGATACCTGCATGCCCGTTCCGGAGAATGCCATGCGAGAGAAACCCGTCGTGCTGGCCCGCGAGATCGTCGCTCGCAGCCGGCTGTTCGCCGTCGAGGAATTGCAGCTGCGTTTCAGCAACGGGGTCGAGCGCACCTATGAGCGCCTGGTGGGCAAGGCCGGCTATGGCGCGGTGATGGTGGTGGCGATGGTGGACGCCGAACACGCCCTGCTGGTGGAGGAATAC
>Ga0209075_1003738_pt1 | contig 12481 bp, 12 predicted proteins | sample Stecom2011_FD_187523 | JGI IMG/M metagenome (GOLD analysis project Ga0209075, IMG submission 187523) | Agricultural soil microbial communities from Utah to study Nitrogen management - Steer compost 2011 (SPAdes) (version 2) | ecosystem: Environmental > Terrestrial > Soil > Agricultural land...
TAATGTTGAAAAAAGAAGACAACTTCAAAACGGCATTTGATGACTTTTCAATTGACAAAGTAGCGTCTTATAAAGAAGAGAAAGTTGAAGAGTTAATGGGGAATGTTGGAATAATTCGCAACAGAAGAAAAATAGAAGCTGTTATATATAATGCCAATAAAATTATTGAGTTTCAGAAAAAATATGGTAGTTTTAGTTTGTGGTTAGATCAATACATTGATTATTCTCTTTCAGAATGGACAAAGTTGTTTAAAAAGAATTTTAAATTTACAGGAGAAAAGATTGTGGAGGAATTTTTAATGAGTACTGGATATATGAAAGGTGCACATTCAGAAGATTGTCCGATTTATAATAAAATAATTAAAAGTGAACCAAAATGGATAAAAGATATTGGATAGGAATATTAATATTTGCGCTTTCTACATTGTCAAATGTTAGTTTTAGTCAACATTCTTTAGGGGGTGGAATAAGCTCTTTTCACGGCTTAAATATACCGATAGATAGATTTGGTTTTAATTTTTTCGCAGAAGTACCTAGAACACCAGAAAACACTTTTTTTATAAGAGCAGCGTATATGCTTCCTTCTAAAGACAAGCGCGTTGAATCAGTTTCGGGTAAACAGGGTGTTACACCTAGTATCGTGGATGCCGATCTCATTGCAAAAACATCATATTTTGCTATTGATGGTGGTACAAGATACTACTTTGTAAATTCATATGATATTGGATTTGGAGTTTATGCAGGTGGACATATTAAGGGGATTCTAAGTTCGTACAGTGCAAAGTACCGTATGCCAGGGTCTTTAGATATAGAAGATTATGAAACATCTTCGTACCCACCTCAACCTTTGACCAATCTTGATGCTCAATATTCATTATTATTTGCTTTTGGTGGAACAATTGGTGTGAAATATCAACTTCCATATAGAGGAGCATTAACTTTTGATGTCGGTTTAGAGATTATTTCAAGATTGTATGATCCTTATGCTGTACTTGGAAATGACATTTCACCTCTTTCTTTTTCTTTTAATTTGGGGTATCGATTTGATTGGTACTAAACCTACAATTGTATGATAGTTGTTGAAAGTGGAGGTACAAAATCTACATGGGTTTTTACAAATTCTCTTGATAAGACAGTTGTAGTGAGTTCTGTAGGACTTCATCCTCAGGAATTATCAGAAGAAAAACGCATTGCTGTATCAAAGATAATTCAAGAGTATAAGTTGTTAGGTAACGCTGTTTACTTCTTTGGTGCTGGATGTGAAAGCAAAGAAGCAAAAGAGAAAATCACTTTATTTTTAGAAGAATTTTCATTAGTTGTAAAACAAGTGGAAACAGATATTTATGCGGCATGCATAGCTCATTTAGGAAATACAAAAGGAATTGTTGGAATCATTGGAACAGGAGCTGTTGCAGCGTATTTTGATGGTGACAAAGTTGTACAACAAACTTCAGGATTAGGGTACATTTTAGGAGATGAGGGGAGTGGGTTTGATATGGGTAAGCGCTTGCTTCAATCTTATTATAGAAATGAATTAACAGAAGCTATTGAACAGAGAATAAATGAGTATTTCAATCACAAATCTATATTGCATCGTATTTATGAGAGCGATGGACGTATGGTTGTTGCGGGTTTAACAAAGATAATTTCTGAATTTAGGACAGAACTTAAAATTCAAAAGATTGTTAGAGATTCATTTTTAGAGTTTTGTGAGACAGCGTTAAAACCTTTGAATAGAATTTACCCAATTAATTTTATAGGAAGTGTTGCTTACTATTTTCAAAAAGAATTAGAAATAGCTCTTTCTGAATCAGGTTTTGAGCTTGGAAATATTGAGCAGGAAGCGGTTCATAGTGTTTTTGGCTTTTTGTCCAATGAATGAGGCAGTTAGTCTCTTTAATCAAGTTGTTTATCTATTAAGTAGTACTCTTTGTAGGGGTATACCCTTGAAAGTTAAAAAAAAATGATGATATTGTGGTTTCTTATTTGATTAAGTAAATGGAGATATTAGAAAAATCAGCATCAGCTGATACACCTTATATTAATTTCAATGCTGAATCTGGATCGATGTTGATTCAAGGAAGAGCCATTCCTCAAAATGCGGAGGAGTTTTGGGCACCAATATTGAAGTGGTTTTATGCTTATTCATCTTCTCCACATTCAAAAACAATATTGGTATTTAATATGGAGTATTTTAATAACTCAACCTCTAAGCAGTTTCTTTTCTTATTAGATAAAATGAATGACCTTTATGAAAATGGTCACGATGTTGTTGTTATATGGAAATATGCAAAGGAAGATATAGAGATGAAAGAAGCTGGGTTTGACTTTTCATGCGTAGTTAATGTCCCTTTTGAATTTTCTATTTCAGATGTTACACCAGCAGGAATTATTTAACTTGTTCTTGTAAATTAAATCACTTGTTCTATTTTTTATTTGTATTAATATCTCTTTAAAAAGGTTTTTCTGCTTTTTTATGGTTTGTCATTAGAAGTAGCGAACGTTTTAATTAAATTTATTTATAATAGTATTTAGTACCACTCAAATTGTAATATGATAGTATTTTTGAGCTAAATTTGCAACCATGATAACTAACTTTTCAAAAACAAATTCGATTTTCAATCAGTTTCTGTCTGAAATTCGTGACGCTAAAGTCCAAAAAGACCGTTTACGTTTTCGTAGAAACATAGAGCGTGTCGCAGAAATAATGGCTTATGAACTATCTAAAACACTGAAGTATTCAGATAAAGAGATAACAACTCCGCTTGGAGAAGCTATAATGAGTACTTGCGATGATGAAATTGTTTTAGCAACCATATTACGTGCTGGAATACCAATGCATCAAGGACTTCTTAATTATTTTGATAAAGCAGATTCAGCTTTTGTAAGTGCTTATAGAAAACATACAACAAAAGAAGATTTTGAAATAGAGGTTGAATACTGTGCATCACCTGGTCTTGATGGTAAAGTTTTAATCATCAGTGACCCTATGTTAGCAACAGGAAGTTCTTTAGTGAGCGTATACCAAGAATTAAAGAAGTACGGAACCCCCAAGCAAATTCATTTGGTTTTTGGAATTGCCACAGAGGAAGGCCTGAATTTCATTGAGAAAAAACTACCTAAATCTACCAAGATATGGGTAGGTGCTGTAGACCTAGAGTTGACTGCTCAAGCTTATATTGTTCCTGGTTTAGGTGATGCTGGAGACTTGGCTTTCGGAGAAAAAGTATAGCGTTTAATGTGGACTTATCTCAGTTTTATACTTTTTAGTACTTGGAAATTTATGTTTACGCCTTTGGCTGGACCAGCGGCTGGACTTACATTTTGGGAGACTTTCACTGCTTGTATGATCGGAGGTTCGCTTTCTGCAACTGTTTTTTATTTCGGAAGTAGTTATTTCATGCGTCTTTCGTTAAGAAGACACAATAAGCGTGTCCAAAAAGCAAAGCTTCAAGGAAAAAAACTTCTTAAAAACCGTAAATTCACAAAGACGAATAGGAGAGTTATTTTTTATAAACAGAAGCTAGGGAGGTTTTTCTCATATTGGGCTTTTCCTCTCTTTTTATCAATTCCATTGGGAACTGTTATTACAGCCAAATTTTATAAACACTATAAACAAACATTTCCTTTAATTCTATTGTTCTTAACTATAGATTGCTTCATCATTACTGGTGGAACATATTTTATTAATGACTTAGTGTTATGAATATTATAAAGGATGTATTTTTTGATTTAGATAGAACGCTTTGGGATTTTGATAAGAATTCTGAAAGCGCATTACGCATTATCTATGATGAATTAAAGCTAAGCAATTATTCTGCATCTTTCGAACAGTTTATTAAAGTTTACCGTGATGTAAATGCTAAGTTCTGGAAAGATTACGGAGAAAGGAAAATTGACAGAATTCAACTCAGAAATGGACGTTTTATAAGTACATTAAAAGAATTTAACATAGATAATCTGAAAATGGGGGAGCAAATGAGTGACCGTTACCTTCAATTGTCACCCTATCAAACTCATCTTTTTCCTTCCACAAAAGAAGTACTTACAGAGCTTAAAGATAGCAACTACCGACTTCATATTATCACTAATGGTTTTAAAGAGGTGCAATTCATAAAGCTTGAAAATAGTGGAATTAGACATTTTTTCGATGATGTTTTGTGCAGTGAAGAAATTGGTGAAACCAAGCCTCACCCTTTAGTTTTTCAAGGTGCTTTAAAACGTACTAATGCTAAAGCAAATCAATCAATTATGATAGGTGATGACTTTAAAGCAGATGTAATTGGAGCTGAAAATGCTGGAATTCGAGGCGTTTTATTTGATCCCGAAAAAAAGTATAAAGAAAATACAAGCATTGAAAGAATTGGTCATTTAGAAGAAATCCCTCCTTTGATACTAGGAATATAAAATTATGCTTTTTCAAAATCCTATAGTTTTGAGGGAGCGTTTTATATTCCTCTACATAAAATAACAAAGCCGAGAAAAATTAATCCTCGGCATTCACTATCAATTATCAATATATCTCTGAAGTTCTTAACTCAAAATCATCTGTCTCATTTTCTCGTAAAGTATAATTCCTGTGGAAACCCCAACATTATAAGAAGAAACTGTTCCTAAAAGTGGAATTTTAGCACGTTGGTGAGCAATACTTAATAATTCTTGAGAAATCCCATCCTCCTCAGACCCCATGATAATTGCGGTTGGTCCCGTCATGGTTACATCAAAAACTAAATCATGCGTTTTTTCAGTACAAGCCACTATACGTAATCCCGATTCTTTTAGAAAAGAAACAGACTCTGCAAGATTTTTTGTCTTACAAACTGGAATTTTGTGTAATGCTCCCGATGATGTTTTGATTGAATCACTCGTTATCAAGGCAGAGTTTTTATCTGGAATAAGTATTGCATGAACTCCAGAACATTCTGCAGTTCGAGCAATGGCACCAAAGTTTCTAACATCTGTGATGCGATCAAGCACCAAGAAATTTGGAATATCACCTCTTTCAAAAACATCTGCTAATACGTCAGATAGTTCATGATAAATAACTGGAGAAATAAACGCAATAACACCTTGGTGATTTTTTTGCGTCAATCGGTTTAACTTTTCAGCTGGAACAAATTGCAAAGTATATTTCTTATTGGCTAAAGCTTCTTTCAATTCTTTAAATAGCGCTTTATCCATTCCACGCTGAATCATTATTTTGTTGATTTCTTTTCTGGCGTCAACTGCCTCAATAACAGCATGAACTCCAAAAATTATATCTTCTATTTCACCTTTTTTATATGACATATTTTATTTTCTAAAATACAAAGTTAACGCTTGTTTTTGAATTGACATCGAACAGAACTATAGAATGTATTGTTTCTATAATAAATTATAGCTAAAAAGCATGGAAATCTCATCCGTCAGGCTATTTTTGCAGTATGGGTGACAATAAAAAACCAATATTCGATTTTTATATCCTTAAGCGATTGTTCGTTTATGTGAAGCCCTATAAGAAATATTTATTTCTTGCATTTATCTTCACAATAGGATTAGCGATTGTTTCTCCACTTCGTCCAAGTATTATGGGGGATATGGTGGATAGTTATATCGTCAAAGATCAAGATGCAAGTGCTTTGTGGTGGTGGACGAAAATCATCATAGGGATGCTATTTATTGAAGCTCTCTTTCAATTTTTAACAACCTATTTTGCGAATCTTCTAGCTCAATCGGTAATCAAGGATATACGCATAAAGTTGTACAGGCATATGATGTCGTTTAAAATGAAGTATTTCGATCAAACGCCAATTGGTTCTGTAGTAACGCGAATTGTTTCAGATTTAGAAGCTATTTCAGAAATATTCTCGCAAGGATTAATTAGTATGTTTAAAGACATTCTTGTTTTGGTAACTATCGTTATTTGGATGATTGTAACCAACCCACTGTTGACTTTCTTTGTGTTATTACCTATCCCTTTACTTTTATTTGCGACTAGAATCTTTGCTAAAGCAATGAAGAAAGCCTACCAAAAAGAAAGTGTTGAAGTAAATAGATTAAATACTTTTGTACAAGAAAGATTAACAGGAATGTCTATTCTTCAGTTGTTTAATAGAGAGGAAGTTGAAGGAAAACGTTTTGCAGAAATCAATAAGCGTCACCGCCAAGCTCATATAGATACGGTTTGGGCCAATTCAATTTTCTTTCCAGTGGTGGAGTTTTTGAGTTCATTATCTATTGCTTTTTTAATCGTTTTTAGTGCTTGGTCTTTAGCAAGTGAATTGTCAATCGCAGCAGATTCAACAGGTACAATTGTTAAATTTACTTTGTGGGTACACATGCTTTACCGCCCAATTCGTCAGTTGGCAGATAAGTTTAATGTACTCCAAAGAGGTGTAGTTCGAGCAGAACGGGTTTTCAAAACATTGGATAGAGATGAAATAATTCAGGATGCCGGAGAAATTACAAAAGTTGATTTTCAACAAAACATTCGCTTTGATAAAGTTTGGTTTGCTTATCAAGATGAAGACTGGGTGTTGAAAGATATAAATTTGGATATTGAACCTAATAAAACAGTTGCTTTTGTGGGGGCCACTGGTGCAGGGAAATCATCAATCGTGAATTTGCTTTCTCGTTTTTATGAATACCAAAAGGGAACAATTTCTATTGGAGATATCGATCTTCGTGATATTGATTTAACCTATTTAAGGAAAAACATTTCAATTGTACTTCAGGATGTCTTTTTATTTTCCGATACTGTACTTAATAATATTACTTTGGGAGATAAAAATATTACGAGAGAACAAGTGGTAGATGCTGCAAAAGCTGTTGGTGCACATAATTTTATTATGAAGTTACCTAATAACTATGACTATGAAATTGGGGAAAGAGGAGGGGTGCTTTCAACAGGTCAGCAACAATTATTAGCTTTTATCCGTGCTTATGTTTATAATCCACATATTTTGATTCTTGATGAAGCAACTTCAAGTGTAGATAATGAAAGTGAGGAAATGATTCAGAGGGCTACTGAAAAATTAACGGTAGGAAGAACTTCTATTGTAATTGCGCATAGGTTGTCAACAATTCAGCGAGCAGATAAGATTATTGTTCTTGATAAAGGGCGTGTTATGGAAGAAGGAAGCCATCAAGAGCTATTAGCAAAAGAAGGATTCTATAAAAATCTATATGAAAAACAATTTTTAGGAAATGAAAAATAAGATGAAATTAAAAATAGGAGGAGTTCCAGAGCATTTTAATTTACCCTGGAGATTAGCAATGGAAGAAGGTGATTTTAGTAAAGAAAATATCACTTTACATTGGGAAGATATGGGAGGTGGAACTGGTCAAATGATCAAAGGATTAAAGAATAAGACCATTGACGTTGCTGTTTTATTAACTGAAGGTGTTTCCCGAGCAATTTTGCAAGGATTAGATGCCAAAATACTCCAGGTTTATGTTAAATCTCCTTTACATTGGGGAATTCATGTACCATTTGATGATAAGTCAATCCAAGAAACAGATGAGTTAGAAGGGAAGACCTTTGCTATCTCAAGAGAAGGTTCAGGATCTCACTTGATGGCTTATGTTTTGGCGGATCAAAAAGGATGGGACATCGATAAGTTGAGGTTCAACAGTGTTGGAGATGTTTACGGAGGACTTTGGGCTTTGCAAAATAACGAAGCACAGGCATTTTTGTGGGAGAAATACACTACACATCCTTATACAGAACAAGAGAAATGTCGATATATTGATGAGGTTGTAACACCTTGGCCATGTTTTGTTATTGCAGTTCGTACAGAAATTGCTGAACAATATGAAGAGCAGTTACAAACAATGTTAAACATCGTAAATAAGAAAGCCCGAATTGTAAAAAATAACGATGATACTCCAAAGATTTTATCATGGAGATATGGTTTGAAACTCGATGATGTTACCAAATGGTTGAATGAAACGGAATGGAACTATGAAGGCGCTCAATTTGATAAAGATTTTGATAACGTAATTGATTATTTATTAAAGTTAAAACTGATTACTGCCGAAGAAGCTAAAGACTATATGAGTAAGTTGTTTTAATAATTTCTGATAACTTTAGAAGGAATAACTGCTAGAAAAGGAATAATAAAGGAATATTTGAAAAGGTGAAATGGGAAAAGTAAGTGATAAACCAGGTGTACAACAATTAGTAGAAGCATTTTATAAACATGGAGTAAAACATATTGTGTTTTCACCAGGTTCTAGAAATGCACCACTTGTAGTTTCATTTGCGAATGATCCTCGTTTTAAATGTATTGTTATTCCAGATGAAAGAAGTGCTGCTTTTTATGCTTTAGGAATGGCTGAGCAATCTGGTTCTCCTGCTGGAGTAATATGTACTTCAGGTTCTGCACTTTTAAATTATTACCCAGCTGTAAGCGAGGCTTTTTATCGAAATATTCCTTTAGTGGTTGTATCTGCTGATCGACCAAGTGAATGGATTGACCAAGGTGACGGGCAAACCATTCGCCAAGAGAATGTTTTCCAAAATCATATTTGTGCTTCAACTACTTTGTTTGAAAATCCAAAGTCACAAGACCAAACTTGGTTTAATAAAAGGTCAATAGACGAGGTGATGAATACTGCTAAATCTCTAAACGGAGGTCCAATTCACATTAATTTTCCTTTTACGGAACCTTTATATAATAGTAAAGATATTAAAACGGCTGTTGATGATTCTGACTTAAAATCAACTGCATTATTTGAGTTAATGCCTCAACTTTCTTCTCTACAGAAGGAGGAACTTCGTAAAATATGGAACAACTCTTCAAAAAAGATGATTCTCTGTGGTCAAATGCCCAAGAATAGCTATCTGAATGAACAGTTGAAAACCTTAACGAATGATAAGAGTGTGGCTGTGGTAGTTGAAAATACAAGTAATTTACAAGATAAGAGTTTTATTCACTGTATTGACAGAACAATCACAAGCTTTATAGATGAAGATCCAGAATTGTATCAACCAGATTTGTTGATTACAATTGGTGGAGCAGTTATTTCTAAAAAGATAAAGTCATATTTACGTAAATATAAAGCCGTAAATCATTGGAAAGTTGGACAAGAATTCCAGTTTATGGATACTTTCCAGTCTTTAACAGTTTCAATTCCAATGCAGCCCAACTCATTTTTAGACATCTTATTAGAAGAAGGTTTTAACCGGAACACTTCAAGGTATGGAGAACAGTGGAAGCAGTTGGATTATCTAGTACAAGGAAACCATGCTGAGTTCTTAGAAACTGTACCTTATTCTGATTTATCGGTTTTTAATCTGATTTTAGATTCAGTTCCTGATCAAAGTGCCTTGCATTTATCCAATAGTTCTGTGATTCGTTACGCTCAACTTTTCGACCCTATTAAGAGCATTAATTACTTTTGTAATCGCGGAACGAGTGGAATAGATGGTTCTACGAGTACAGCGATAGGGAACGCAATTGTTGGAGAGAATAAGCTGCATACTTTTATTACAGGAGATATCAGTTTCTTTTATGATAGTAATGCATTTTGGAATCACCATGTTCCTTCAAACTTTAGAGTATTTCTGATTAATAATGGAGGAGGAGGTATTTTCAATATTATTCCAGGACCTCAGAGTACTCCAAACGGAGATGAGTTCTTTGTTGCAAAACACTCTTTTTCTGCCAAATCAATTTGTGAAGCTTATAACGTAAACTATTATGCTGCTCATTCAATAGAAGAAATCGACCAACAATTAGACGATTTTTATGCAATTCAGTCTAATGATCGTCCTGCAGTAATTGAGATTTTTACAGATGGAGAATTGAGTGGTAAAATACTATCAAACTATTTTCAGGAAACCAAGGTTAAGAATGTCCCAGTGTTAAAGTCATAAAAAAACTCTTAACTGCTTTAAGACTATTAAGAGTTTAAAAAAACATTGGTTTATTATGCTAGTTCATAGCTGACGCAAATATATGTAATCAAAGCACTTGGTTAAATGATTAATACCTAAGCGGTTGTATTTTTATTTGATGGGTGAGTATTAAGTTTGAAGTGTAAGTCTAGGTGTTAATCTTTCTTCTTTGGAATATAATGGTAAGTGAATCCTATGTTTTTTGAGTTTGTACTATTGTCCGTTTCACTTTTAGGTAGTTCCTTATCTTTTGCAGTTAAAGCTTCATTTTTTTGTCTAATTATTTCTTGTCTAAGCAGTTGTTGTTCCTCCCAAATTCTTTTCCTTTCTTCCCACTCTCCTTCTAAATCTGGAGGCTCAATACCCATTTCTTTTTCAATTTCATATCGGTATTTTGGCGGAACAGGACCTTTTTTACGGAAAACAACTGCTAGTAAAGTTCCAACTAGGAATCCAGAGAGGTGACCTTCCCAAGAAACACCTTGCTCCATAGGGAATAACCCCCAAATCATCGATCCATATACAAAAGCAACAAATAAAGAGATAACCTGTAGAGGAAGGTATTTTTTAAAGAAGCCACTTATAAAAAGGAAACCAAAAAGCCCATATATCACACCAGACATTCCAATGTGGTAAGACTGAGTGTTGACAGCAAGGTACCAAAGTAAAAAGCCAGTCCCTAACCAAATAAATAAGAGAACATAGGCAGCAATCTCTCTATAGAAGTATATAAGTGTACTCATCAAAATAAGTGTCGGAACTGAATTATTGATAATATGCGAGAAATCACGTTGACCGTGTATAAATGGCATTAAAAAAATCCCTTTGATTCCTTCAATAGTTTGAGGTCTAACACCATATTTATACAATCCTAAGTTAAAGTAGCGATCGATTAAAAAAACAGACCACATAATCATGAGTACCAATAATGGATAAATGATTGCTTCAAGTGTTCTACCTTTCCCTGTTTGTATAAATCTCATGCTCTTTTTCTTTCAAAATCTGTACCTACAAATAGTTTAGGACATTCTGTCATATTTAATTTGAAATACATATTAAATAGTTTTACTTTTGTAATACTAATTTACTATTACTTTATGAAGTTACTCCCATCGAGAAGAAAGCATAAGTTTATGAAGGGTCAAAAAAAGGAGGGCTTCATTTTTTAAATTATTATCATGAGAAAAATATCTTTTTTATTAATTGGAATTGCATTCCTACTTTCTAGTTGTGGAATCCATAGTGGATTAACAAAAAACGTTAACAATCAAACAACAGAGGTTGTATTGTCAAAAAATAATTTTAAAGTTGTTGAAGTGGTACAAGGAGAATCTAAAGCAACTTATGTTTTTGGAATTGGGGGACTTAAAAAGCAAGCCTTAATTTCTGAAGCCAGAGCCGATATGTTGTCAAACTCTAACCTTTTAGGAAGTTCTAAAGCGATAATAAACGAAACAGTGGAAATAAAAAACTCCTTCTTTCTTGTTGCTAGAAAATATAAGGTGATTGTTTCAGCGTATGTTATTGAGTTTACAGAATAAATATACGGGACAATATCTTGATAATTATATCCTATATAAAGGCAAAATGATGTTGAATTAAACTCAATACTTCATTTGTTTTGTATATCTATTAAGTTCAATTTGATTCACCGATTGATTTCATGCTTCCTCCCGCTGTGTCTCCCTCCAAAGGGAGGTGTTGTCTCTAAACCTTCTTTTTTTGAAATAACATTTCCGCTTTACTTATTTTAATATCGGTATGTGTTTTCTCAAGCTAAAATGTTTGAATCTGCGTTTCCCCCTTTGGAGGGGGATAAAGGGGGAGGATGCTTTGAGTTCATTTCCTGCTTTTCAAAACTTGTCTTACAATAAATCAACGGCGAAAAGCGAGAAGGATTTTTAATCAGGGATTGGAGCAGTGGATAATAATCGACCCATTAAATCTCCTCCCTCTGTGTCTCCCTCCAGAGGGAGATGTTGTCTCTAAAGTCTCCTTTTTATGAAATAACATTTCCGCTTTACTAAGTTTAGAATCAAAAAGTCTTCCGTACTTAACTGTCAGTTGCGAAGCAGAAATGCTTTTTTCGGCTTAGGGGTAGAAACGGCATCCTTTTTTGGAAAAAAAGATAAAGTGGATGACCCGACCTGAACGGTTATCGTAGTTTACGAAGATAACTGTTCAGGGAAGCCCCAAAACAGTATTGAGCAAGAGTTGTGAGTCTATCCAATTACCAGCGGAAATTTTCAAAATTCGTAATTGATTATTCTTATCTTTAGGCCTAACAATTATTTTTTTTAAATAAACACCGCATGAATCTACATTTACTGAAACCTAAAAAAGCCTTAAACAAAGCTTTCCTTAAAGTTAAACCTGTGCGTGCTGAAATAGAGGTTTTTAAAGACAACTTAATCCATTTGCTAGATAATTCTAACGACTATGAATCGGAAGAGTTTCATAAAAACTTGGTGGCCGATTTTTTAAAAGACACTTATTACGACAAAGATTATTTCATCAATACCAAGGGACGAAACGATTTGGTTATTCACAACGGAAGTAAAGCGAAGTCGCCCGTTGGTGTAATTTTAGAAACCAAAAAAC
>Ga0209075_1003739_pt1 | contig 12476 bp, 8 predicted proteins | sample Stecom2011_FD_187523 | JGI IMG/M metagenome (GOLD analysis project Ga0209075, IMG submission 187523) | Agricultural soil microbial communities from Utah to study Nitrogen management - Steer compost 2011 (SPAdes) (version 2) | ecosystem: Environmental > Terrestrial > Soil > Agricultural land...
TTCACATTTTTTACAATTCTAATTCAAGCTAAAGTCTCAACATAAATTATTACTCGAAAAAGTAAATAATCTCATAATTCTTTATAAATTTGCAATACATTTTAGATGATATGTGAAAATCATATCGAAAGGAATCTTGTGAAAGTCAAGAACTGTATCTGCAGCTGTAAGCTTTATAAGTTCTTTTCAATATTAAACCACTGCGTAACCCCAATATGCAGGAAGGTAGAAAAGAATAAAAAGCAAGTCAGAAGACTGATCTAAAATGAGTTAAGGAGACTTCAGATTAAAGTCGAACTTATCACATACTGCCTTTAGCAGGTCTGATATTTCAACTCCTCGGAGATTAGTACTCTAAATGATGTCTTCATTTATTTTTTGTTTAATTCATTAAAAATTAAAAAAATGAAGAAATTTTACATTTTAGCAAGCGTGCTACTTGCTGCACACACTTTAACAGCACAAATTACTGTCGATTTTGAAGATTTAAACCTTCCGTTAGATTCTTACTATAACGGGGATGATTTAGAAGGTAGTTTTACATCTCATGGAGCCACTTTTAGTAATAATTACAATCCTGATTGGGGAACATGGTCAGATTTTTCATACTCAAGCATGAGGGATGATACCACACCTGATTATACAAATCAATTTAGCGCATATCCTGCTAAAGGTGCTGGTGAGTCAAACACCTATGCGGTAAACACATCTACAGGGACAATCACCTTCCCTTCAGAGGTTAATTTAATTAGCGTCCACATTACCAATACTACTTATGCATATTTCTCTATGCTTCAGGGTGATGATTTCGCTAAAAAGTTTGGTGAAAATGGAGATAAAGATTTCTTTTATTTTTACATCTTCGGGCATAATGCTGAAAATGAAAAAGTGGATTCTGTTCGTATAGATTTAGCAGACTTTACTTCTGACGAGGCTGCAGACCATTATATTCTAGACAGCTGGACAGAATTTGACCTCACTCCGCTTCAAGGTGTAAAATACTTAACATTTGAATATTTTTCTTCTGATGTAGGTGAATGGGGAATAAATACGCCTACATATTTTGCGTTAGATAATTTGGTTTATGACGATGCTTCTTCACACATTTCTAAGGAAAATAAAATGGAGTTTGCTATGTTTCCAAATCCAACTAAAGAAGTATTACACATCAATGGAGAAGCAGGTGAGTATCAAATTTTAAATGCACAAGGTAAAGTGGTAAAGTCTTTTTCCACTATGGGATTAACTTCTATCAATATCACAGAATTAAATCCAGGGATTTACTTTGTGAGCAACATGAATTACCCTACTCAGGTGAAAAAATTGATTATTCAATAAACTCCTTTGAAAACACATGGCATAAATAGCGTTTATTATACAGCAAAAACTGTTGTATTTATGCTATTTATGCCCTTTTTTATTTACAGTCAAAACAATGACACGATTCAAAAATATGAGGAGGTCATAATCAAAGGCAATCATGCTAAAATAGAGCAACATTCTACTTTAACTGAAAGCCTAATTGATCGTCTTGCGCCCCATGATTTAGGTACTTTATTACAATACATCAATGGAATCACAATAAAAAACTACGGTGGAATTGGGGGTATGAAAACACTTTCTTATCGTGGTTTGGGTGGCGAGCATACTCAATTAATTGTTGATGGTTTTCCTATCAACGATCCTCAAACTGGTCAAATCAACTTTGCCACGATTCCAGCGAATAACATTGAAAAAGTTTCTTCTAATACGCATAATAACAGTGAATTAATTCCTGTCTCAGGATTGATAAAAGGCAATGACGTACAAGTTACGACCTTCGACCAGCAATTTTCTCCTACCCTGTTAAGCGCACGATCTTCAATCACGTTGGGTAGTTTTGGTCAAAAAGAAGCTTATTTAGCCCTTAAAAAAGGAGGAAAAAACAATTTTATTAGCTTTTCTGGAGGAATACTTGACTATAAAGGGGATTATCCCTACGAGTTAACTACCATTGAGGGAAAAGAAGTAAAGACAAGAAAAAATAATGCGCTGCACAATTATCATCTTTCATTAAGTTCAGGTTTTAAATGGGGAAAAAAGAAGGCCAGACATCGTATAAAGCTTTCGGCTAAAATGAACTACATAGACCAGCAACTTCCTGGTGCTGTTGTGCTTTATAACGAACTTGCTGAAGAAACAATGAAAACGAAAAATGCACTAATTGGAGCAAATTATGCCCTTTTTTCTAAAAACTGGAAGTTAATCGCCTTTGGAAGTTATACAAATCGTTTTTTGCATTACCACGATCCAAACTATCTCAATATTGATGGATTTATCGACAACCAATACGAAGTAAATGCTTTGCTTGGTGGTTTTCATCTACAATATAAATGGAAAGATTTTTTCTTACAGCTGGGAAGTGATCTTGGATACGATTTATTAGAAAGCAATAGAAACTTAGGCAATCCTAAGCGATTAAATCATACTTCGATGGGTAAAATCAAGTATAATTCTACTTATTTCTTCGTGGAAACAAGTCTTTTCTCCCAAATAATTATGGATGACAACAGAAATCTTGAGCACCAAAACACATATACTAAAATTCATCCACAACTTTCACTATACACCACTGACCAACTCTTTAAAGATTGGCAGTTTTTTGTTTGGTATAAGCCATCATCCAGAGCTCCTTCTTTTAATGATTTATACTTTTCACAGATTGGAAACAAATCTCTTGTGCCTGAAGAGTCTTCACAAATAAATTTGGGTTTTAACTATGTGAAAAACATTCGTTCATTCACAATCAGAGTACAAGGAAATGCATTTAAAAATTTAGTTAAAAACAAGATTGTTGCACTCCCGACAAAGAATTTATTTATCTGGTCTATTCAAAATGTAGGAAAAGTAGATATTTATGGTGGAGACTTGAACTTTATAGGAGGTTTGAAAATCAATCAAAATTGGTCGCTCAACTTACAAACAGGGGCAAGTTATCAAAAAGCAGTCGATATCAGCGAGGTTAGCTCACCTACCTATGGCCATCAAATTGCATACACTCCAGAGTTAACCAGCAACGCAATGTTGAACGTGAATTATAAAAATTGGGGAATACATTTAGCATCACTCTATATTGGTCAACGCTATAGTCTAAATGAAAACATACAGAGTAATCTCTTAGCGTCTTATTTCACTTTAGACATATCTGGAAGCTACACCCATGTACTTAAAAATCAACATGCTTTTAAGCTTCACGTGGGTATAAAAAATGTTACCAACACATCCTATAGCTTTGTTCGCTATTTTATTATGCCTGGAATTAATTACTTTATAAAATTAAGCTATGACTTTAATTAAATATTTTTTTGCATTTATCATACTCATGTTTTTTTCTTCTTGCAAGAAGGACAATCATGAATACACGCCAAGAAAAGAGCCTTTTAGTAATGGCTTACTCACTTTAAGCGAAGGATTGTTTCATCAAAACAACAGTACTTTATCATGGATAAACTTGTCAGATAATACCATTGAATATGATGTTTTTGAACAAATCAATGGACGAAAAATTGGTGATACTGGAAACGATATGATTCTTTATGGTGGAAAAATTTATATGGCAGTATCCACTTCAAGCACGATTGAAATTTTAGATAAATCTACATTAAAAAGTTTAAAACACATCCCTTTTGATTACAACAACAAAGTTCAACAACCGAGATATTTAGCAGCTCATAAAGGAAATGTGTATGTAACTAGTTTTGATGGATATGTCACCGCTATTGATACTACTTCCCTAAAAGTAACCAAAAGAGTGAAGGTAGGCAGAAATCCTGAAGGAATTTGTGTTTATGACAATGCACTTTATATAGCTAATTCAGGTGGATTAGACCCAGATAATGTAGATAGTACAGTCATGAAAATCGATATTTCAACTTTTACTGTAGTGGATACTTTTATGGTTGGAAAAAATCCAGGAAGAGTGATTGCTGATGAATATGGTCATGTGTATGTAGTTAAACGTGGAGATTATATGCAAAACTCTTCAGAATTAGTCAGAATTAACACAAATGATGGTACGGTGAGTAACTTAGGAATTCCTTCTACTTCTTTTGCTATAAGAGGCGACTTGCTCTACATTAGCTTTTACAATTTCACCAATGGAACTTCATCCGTTTCAGTTTACAACTGCGCATCACAAACTATAGAAATTGAGAATTTTATTAGTAATTCAGACATCGAGACTTTGTATGGTGTCTTTCCTTACAAAGAAGATCAATTAATTTGTATTGATGCGATGAATTTTACAAACAGTGGATATTTGCGCTTTTTTAATGCACAAGGACAACTCACAAAAAGTATAAACATTGGATTGAATCCAAATACAATAATACATTATAAATAACATGAAAAAAATAGCTTTTATTCTTTTATTCATCCCCCTAAATTTTATCTATGGACAACCACCTTATGCACCAGCAGCTGGACAGCCTGGTTCAACAGCCATAAAGTTTGATGACGAACGTTTTGTAGCTTGGCCAACAGGAGTTGAAGTAATACGAGGGTATATTAACATTTCAGATACAACCGCCGTATATAATGGTACCAACAGAGCATCCTTTGGAGAACCTGAAGACGTGTTGGGAGAAGTAACTGAAAGCCCTGTTAATCACACAGTTTCGTTAGGCGACAGTGGGATAGCCATACTTACTTTTGACAAGCCCATTACCAACGGTTCTGGATATGACTTCGCAGTTTTTGAAAATGGACATAGCGACAATTTTTTGGAATTAGCACATGTTGAAGTAAGCTCTGATGGGATTCATTTTGTTCGATTTCCTTCTCATTCAACCACACAAACAGAAACACAAGTCGCAAGTTTCGGACTATTAGACCCTACCCACCTTTACAATTTAGCGGGTAAATACAAAGTAGGCTATGGAACACCTTTCGATTTAGACGAACTGAAAGATGAGCCCTTGTTAGATGTAATGAAAATTACCCATATAAAAATCATTGATGTGGTAGGTAGTATCGGGGCAAAAGGGACTAAAGATAGTTACGACAACTACATTAATGATCCTTTCCCCACTCCTTTTCATTCGGGTGGCTTTGATTTAAGCGGTGTAGGTGTAATACATCAATATGATGAACCCTCTAGTCTTTCAAATAATGAACTTAATCTTGTGTCAATATATGCAGCAAACGGAAACTTATATATTGATTTATCAAACGTAGAATCAAACGAATTAAAAGCTATCCTATATAATGCAGAAGGAAGAAAAACACACGTAGCTCAACTGCATAGTCTTCAAAATAACGAAATTAAACTCCAATTACCTGAAGGAATTTATTTTGTGAATATTGTTGGGGACTCCTCTTCTTTAAGGAAGAAAGTATTTTTAAAATCTCATTAATTTAGAAGATTTTTATGTGATTTATTGGCAAACAATTACGTTTCTTTTCGACGAAATAAACACGAAATTAAAACTAGTCTTTTGATTTATTTTTCTAAAGACAGAATTAAGTTTAAATTTGTCTTTTCATTAAAATAAACTTGAATAACAATGTTGACAATAGATCCAAAAGATACACCAATTCCAAAGCTACATGGGTATTTGACAGCAGGGATTGGACCCCGTCCGATTGCACTTGCTTCAACGATAAATAAAGACGGGATACCAAATTTAGCTCCATTTAGTTTTTTTAATGTATTTGGTGCAAACCCGCCAATTTTAGTTTTTTCGCCAGCAAGAAGTGGAAGAACTACAAAAACAAAGGACAGTCATGAAAATGTGAAACAAATCGCTGAATGTGTAATTAATGTAGTTACACATAATATTCTTGAGCAAATGAATCTCTGTTCCTCACCTTTTGACATAAGTGTGAATGAATTTGAAAAAAGCGGTTTTACTCCTCTGGCTTCTGAAAATGTAAAGCCATTTCGAGTAAAAGAATCTCCTATTCAAATGGAATGTAAAGTACTTCAGGTCATTGAAACAGGAGAAGGTGGTGCTGCAGGAAATCTTGTGATTTGCGAAGTGGTAAAAATGCATATTTGTGAAAGTATTCTTGACGAAAATCAAACGATAGATAGTACCAAACTTGATTTAATTGGTCGTTTAGGTGGGGATTGGTTTTGCAGACCTAATTCCTCATCAATGTTTAAAATTGACAGGCATGCCACAAAGCTAGTTGTGGGATATGATGCTTTACCTGATGACATAAAAGAAAGTACAATACTGAGTGCGAATGACATAGCTCGACTAGCAGGATTAGAGGTGCTACCAGATGAAACTGAAGTTAATGAATATAAATTAATTGAATTATCAGAACTTTTTGTATCTTTAGAAGATGAACCTGCCAAATTAGAGCAAAAACTTCATGAAATAGCAAAAGCACATATCGAGAAAAATGAATTAGAATTGGCTATAAAAACATTGTTAACATTTAATAATCAGTAAATAAAAATAAAAACCAATATGTATAGTATTACAGGAGTCGTTAAAGTTATAAAGGACACGGAGCAAGTAACCGATACCTTTAAAAAGAGAGAATTTGTGATTACCGATAACTCAAGCAGTTATCCACAAGATATTTTATTTCAATTAACACAAGACCGTACAAGTTTAATTGATGATGTGAAAGTTAATGACATTATCAATGTATCGTTTAACATCAGAGGACGTGAATGGACAAGTCCTCAAGGGGAAGTAAGATACTTCAATTCACTAGATGCATGGAGAGTAGAAAAGAATCAAGGGGCTGCTCCTACACCTTCAAATATTCCTCCAGCTTCAACGGAAAGCGCTGAAACATTAATCGATGAATCAGATGATGATTTACCGTTTTAATATAGCTTTATTAGAGGGATAAGAATAGTGTTAGTTTAACAGTGGACGTGTTTTTTTAACCGCAAAGGGCACGGAGGTGACGTGGAGGAAATGTTATTTAACCGCAAAGGGCGAAAAGTTGGCGCAAAGGACGTGGAGGACGTGTTATTTTAACTGTGGACGTGGTTTTTTAACCGCAGAGCCACGGAGTATTCGCAAAGGTCGCGGAGGGTAAACTCGTGTTATTGTAGGCGGTTAGGGTTGACGTAAGGTAGATTTTTTTAAAACCTCTACGAACTCTTCGCTCTTTGCGGTTCCCCTAACAAGCTCTACAACCTCCTCAACTCCCCCTAACACCTCCTATTTCACTTTCGCTAATGCCTGTGCAATATCTTCAATTAAATCATCAGCATCTTCCACTCCAATAGATAAACGAACTAAATTATCTGTGATTCCAATACGCGCTTGTTCATTTGCTTCAACTGCACAATGCGTCATACTTTTTGGGTGTTGAATCAAACTCTCTGTACTCCCTAAACTTACCGCCAATTGAATCAACTTTAAATGGTTTAAGAATTGAAATGTTTCCGCCTCTCCTCCTTTTATATAAATTGAAATCATTGCCCCTGGAGAAGTATATTGACGTTTATATATATCGTATTCCTTGGTTCCTTTCTTAATCAAGCCTAGGTAATTGATTTTCTCAATTTTATCGTGATTTTGTAAATAAGTTGCCACTTTACTTGCTGTACTTGCCTGACGCTCCATACGAATACTTAAAGTCTCTAAACTTCTTGACAAAAGCCAAGCGGTGTGTGGTCCTACCATATTCCCTAAAAATGTTCTCAACACTTTCACACGTCCCATTACCTCTTCTGTACCCAGCACTGCCCCTGCAATTAAGTCACTATGTCCTCCAATGTACTTAGTGGCAGAGTAAACAGCAATGTCAGCTCCAAGAGATAAAGGCTTCGACCAAACAGGTCCCATAAAAGTATTATCTACACAAACATACGTTTTGTCCTCTTTATTCTTAAACTTCTTGGCTATACGAACACACATCTCAATGTCTATGAGTGAATTGGTTGGATTGGAAGGCGTTTCAAGATAAATTAACCCCAAACGATCTGCTTTTCCTGAATTTCTAATCAAAGCTTCAATTTCTTCTTCTGTATCTTCGGGGTAAAATGAAATCGACTCTATTCCTGTTTTAGCCAAATAGTCATGAATAAAATGATCGGTTCCCCCATATAAAGGTGAACTATACAACAAAAGATCTCCAGGTTTTAAAAATTCTAATAAAACCGTACTTATCGCAGACATTCCACTTTCAAAAACTGCACTATCAGCTGCGTCATCCCATAGCGACAAACGGTTTTCTAAAATCTCTAAGTTTGGATTATTAATTCTACTATAAATCAACCCTAACTCTTCATCTTGCTCTTTTTCCTTTAACCCATAAGCTAATGAAAAAAAACGCTTTCCTTCTTCTGCTGTTTTAAAAACAAATGTTGAAGTTTGAAACAAAGGAGGCTTAATTGCACCTTCAGAAAGCTCTGGTTTATAGCCGTGGGTCATCATTAAACTTTCAGGCTTAAATTTTTTACTCATACTTTATTATATTTTTAATCTTTATACTAAATCTCGTCCAAAGTTAAATATAATAACACACAATACTATAAACATGTTTAAATTCAGTGTAATAGTCTAAATTTATCTATTTTTTAGAATATTGTTCTTTTAATTTATATTTTCGCTTTTCTAAATAGAATAAAACACTATCATGAAAACAATTGATGAGATTGACCATAAGATTTTAAATCTTTTAAAAAATGATGCCAAATTAAGCATTAAAGAAATCGCTGACAAAGTAGGTATAAGCAAGACTCCTGTATATGAGCGTATTAAAAAGCTAGAAAAAGAAGGAATAATAGAAAAATATATTGCCGTTATCGATCAGAAAAAATTGCTTGATGGGATGTATGTTTTTTGTTCTGTTTCTTTAGATGTTCAAAAACTCAAAGAAATTGAATTGTTCAAAGAAGAGATAAGAAAATTACCTGAAGTTTTGGAATGTTATTTAATGGGTGGCTCGAATGATTTTCTGTTAAAAGTTTTGGTTAAAAACCTAGATCACTATCACAAATTCGCGTCTGGGAAGCTTGCGACATTAAGCAATGTAAATCAAATTAAAAGCACATTTGTCTTAAACGAGGTCAAAAAAGAACATTTTTAAAAGTACTTTCAATCAAATAAAAAAAGGAGGAACTTTTCAGCTCCTCCTTATAAAATTCAATCTATGATTTTCAATTACCTTAAGATATTGACATGTCCTGTATACGTATGTCTTCTATCACTCATCGATTCTTTAAACTCTATTTTCCATATATAAGTTCCATCCCTTACAGTTTTATCACGATCTACCCCATAAGTTCCATCCCATCCAACTTCTGTATCATGAGACTGGAAGAGTAATTCTCCCCATCGATTAAAAATATACAAAGTATAAGTCTGAGGGTCATATCCATTTCTGAAAATAGGTTTAAAAACCTCATTAAAGTTATCATTATCAGGTGTAAAAGTATTCGGCACATAGAAAATCAAACGATCTTTAATATCTATCACTCGTGTGATTGAATCCTTACAACCTTTATCAGTTGTTACGATAAGCGTAGCGTTATAAACATTTGGTTTATCAGGATATTCTACTGTTGGATGAGTAACCGTAGTAACACCTGCTCCATCGATATGCCATTCATAGTAATCACCATACAAAGAAGTGTTTTCAAATTTAATAATTGTATTTGTTACATCTGGCTCTCTTGGTGTAAAAGCGAAGTCAGCTACAGGATTATGATACACGTTAATGTAATTAATCTCTTCATGACTCCTAATACATCCTTTATCAGATTCTGCTGTCAATCTCACATCAAAGGAGATGTCAAATCCATAATCATTTTCAAGACAGGTCGTAAAAGAAGGTGAACTTCCTTCATACACTTCTCCATTACTTAACTCCCATGTATACTTTGATATATTTCCTGGGTTATTAATTGTTGTCGTTGAAGTAACAGTTGGACAAATTGGCGAACATCCCTCTATATCTTCTCCCACAAAATGAACGATAGGTAGCGGATTTACTGTAACAGGGATTATTGCTGAAGCCGTACAATCATTATTTGTTACTAAAGATAATTCAACTCCAAAAACACCGTCATTCAAATATGTATGTGTTGGATGTTGTAAATTTGAAGTAGTACCATCTGCAAAATCCCAATTCCAACTCACAATAGAGTTTACTGTATGTTGATTGCTTATTGTAGACAAATCAGTAAAATCTGTGGCCTCCTCTAAACACACTTCTGTTGGAGAGAAGTTTACAACTGGTCTTGGATAAATCGCCGTGTTTTTGCTCACTTCATGCTCACAACCTTTATCAGAAGTAACTGTAAGGGTAACCGTATACACATTTTCTAAGGCATAAGTATGCGTAGGGTTTGAATTTGTTGATGTATTACCATCTCCAAAGCTCCAATTCCATGCATTAATATAATCACCGAAGCTTGTATTAATCGTAGACAAGTCAGTAAAAACTGAAGGTAAATCCACGCACACAGAATCAATGTCAAAGTCAGCGTATGGATTTGGAAAGACACTTACGTCTATCACTTCTGTCGCTTCACAATCGTGGTTTGTGGTGACAGTCAAACTCACTCCATATATTCCCTCAACTCCGTATGTATGCACTGGGTTTTGTGCTGTCGAAGTGTTTCCATCAGCAAAATCCCATGCCCATTCTGTAATTTGATTAGAAGTATATACGTTACTCACAGTAGATTCATCTGTAAACTCTGTTAATGAATTTAGGCAAACTTCTGTGGGCGAAAAATCTACTAATGGGAGTGGATAAATAGTAATCTCATCCGTAGTTGATGCCACACAACCATTATTTGTGGTTAATGTCAATGTTGTGGTGTAAAAACCTTCACCTTGATATGTATGAGAAGGGTTCTGTGCTGTCGAAGTATTTCCGTCACCAAAATCCCATGCCCAATCTGTAATTTGATTAGAGGTATGGTTATTGCTAACCCCAGACTGATCTACAAAAGAAGTAGCCTCTTCTAAACAAACAGGAACGGTTGAGAAGTCAGGTAAAGGCAAAGGGTAAACAGTAGCTTGTGTTGTAAAAGAATTTGTACATCCTTTATTTGTTTCCACTGTCAAGGTCACATTATATACATTTTCATCTGCATATATATGTGAAGGATTTTGTGCTGTAGAAGAATTCCCATCACCAAAATCCCATGACCAACTATCAATGACATTTCCATCAATTGGATTCACTGTTGATGCGTCATTAAATACTGAGTTATCCTCATTACAAACAGGTGCAACAGTAAAGTCTGCCACAGGAATTGGAGAGACTTCAACTTGTTTAGTAATTATATCTTCACAGCCTGTAGTTGAAATCGCATAGAAGCTCACATTATAAGTCCCTGGAGCAGTATATGTATGGCTTGTATGTTCGGTACTTGCTGAATTTCCATCTCCAAATTGCCAATCATAAGTTTGTATTGGACCAGTATCTCCTGTCATCACAATGGAACTTTCAAAATTTATTGATTCTCCCAAACAAACCTGCGGAGGAATAGCGTTAAAATCAACATCAATTTCTCCTAATTGCTCTCCTACTTGAATTTCTAAAGTATAAGCACAGTGAGGACCTTGAACAGGAATAATTTGCACTTCATATGTCCCTGGCTGATTCACTTGTATATCTTGTGTGTTGTTCGCTCCAATAATTCCAGGTCCAGTCCATAGATAAGAGTCAGCTCCTGGAGGTGCTGAAAGAGTTGGTGTAGGGTTAGCACATGTAATCATTTCTGTTTCCAAGCTAGGCATTGGCATACACTCTGCGTCTATATATGCATAACCATAATGTCCACCCAGTGAACAATCTGCAGTAACAAATTCAATTGTCGCTGTTTGCCCCATATATTGGGTCAAAGGAATACTCATGGTCTCCCAATTTTTATACCTTATACTTCCGTGGCTTTGGAAACCTGGAGCATTTGCAGTTGCTGCTTGATAAAAGTATCCACAAGGCTCTGCGATATTTCCTATCCAAAGGTTAATTGACATGAAAGGTTGTTCGTTAGTTGAATGACCAGGGTCTTGCATAACAACAGCATAATGGTATAAAAAAAGTTCTGTTTGAGGTGTAACCTCAAATGTATAAGTTGCTCGCGCCGCTTTTCTTTGCGTGTCTGCATCCCCTAATCGTAAGGAATAGCCTCCACCACCTGGGTAAACCCGAGGAACCACATTTCCTGTGTTTGGATCATTTCCTGCTCCAGGCCCCATAATTGTGTGTTGGTTACCTGTGGCTGAATTTATAGTTCCTTCATCTGCAGAAGGTATATTAATATTTAAGTTTCCTGTATTATAAGTTCCATGCGACATAGCCCAATTCCCCATTGCACCTGTTTCAAAATCAGCATTTATACACCCTCCTGATCGGTCGCTTAGCACATCTGTTTGCGGAACCCAAGTAAGGTTTATCTCACTAAATTCTTCAAAGGTCCGAGGAGCGTGCGATGGTTCGTGTAAACGGTAAGACGTGTTGAGTTCTTGACTTGCTCTATAAGTCGCTAAAACACCTAAAAA
>Ga0209075_1003740_pt1 | contig 12473 bp, 18 predicted proteins | sample Stecom2011_FD_187523 | JGI IMG/M metagenome (GOLD analysis project Ga0209075, IMG submission 187523) | Agricultural soil microbial communities from Utah to study Nitrogen management - Steer compost 2011 (SPAdes) (version 2) | ecosystem: Environmental > Terrestrial > Soil > Agricultural land...
TTCCCTTATTTTTCACTTTAAATCAGCCACGCAAGATTTTAAATTCCTGAAACCATCGCGCCAGACTTTCATCGTAATGGTGGGTTGCATAGCCGGAGCCGTTGTAGTAACTGGCCACCACTTTAAAGTCTTCTGCCGTTGGGTTCGTTTTGCTCACTACGTTTCGCACATTGGATCTTATAGTTAAGAACCGGGCGATGGATGTAATCTGTTTTTCCAAGGGGGCGGTGTAAAGTTCCTTGGCGGACTCGGCGCCAATACTGCTATAGTTAAAGCCCATAATTTGGCCAAGGCCAAAGCTCATGGAACGGTAGCGCAATTCAGCGAGGTCCGTTTGGGGTTCTTCTTTTGCGAATTTTGATAAAAAGTGCTGCTCAAATCTGGGACGAACTACCCCCGCAGATTCCTGCCGAATAATAGCCAAAATCCATTCTGGTTGTACAATATAGCCTTTTAAATCTTTCACATTTTGCGAAGCTTTTTCTGCAGAGGCCCCGTAGCGCTCGTTTATTTTTCTACAATCCAGTGAATTTCTGTTATAGAGCGCATTTAGTTGAAAGATAGCTTCGTTAAAATCGCCGCAGTTTATTTCGTTTTTGGCAATGGCATCTTTGGCGGCTTCCAGCATTTTTACCAGGGTTGGCAAGGTTAAAAGCACATCGGGAATAGCCGTTATATTTGCGCGGGCGCTCCGCCAGTTACATTCATAGGTCAATGATTTTACGGGAAAATTTGGTTTGGAAAGTTTGTGCTCATATTCAAACTGAGCCAAAGCTCTGTTGGTGCCGCGACCAAAATCCCCATCGATGGCAAACGCGCCCGAGGAGGAGGTGGAATACCCTAGAAAGATAAGCAAACGCTGGAAGGCCCGAATTGTGTTTTCACCTGCCGTGTGTCTATCCAGCGACACGTCTCCATTCTCAAATCTTTTAAGATCACTTTCCCAATATGGAGAAGCATCGGGCGGGTTAATAATCTGTTGGATTTGAGGGTCATGGATCAATGCTATCATGGCGTTATGATTTAGAAGGTTAAAGAGAAATTGTCAGGAGGAGGAATTGGGAGAATAATTTACGAAAATATTTTAATAAATTGGTGTGATGTGGAAGATTATATAAATATAATCTGCTCGAAATTAATGGTATAGACTAGGTTTGAGATATGTTAATGGTTTAATCATAACAGTTTGGGGAATGAGCAAAATGACCTTTCGGAATGGGGAATATATGAAAATTGGCTTATATATGGGGTATAGTAGCCTTATAGTAGCCTTATCCTAGGCTTATATACGGGTGAACCTAGGCTTTGGGATGGACATGATTTAGGATAAATAAGGATTTTGTTGGAGTGGATTCTTGGAGGTAGGGAGATCAATTTGGATTAGACGAGATTTTAGATAACAGCGATACATTCCATGGCCTTGGGTTTTCTTTGGAGTTTATAGGTGTCTCCTTCCATGTTTCCAAAGGTTATTCCCAGCCAGATCGTAATGGCCATGGGATTGGAAGGGGCTCTGAAGAATGGAATTATTTTAGAGAACTGGAAGGGTCTTTGTTTTATTGGATTCTCTACTACCAAATTTATATTTTGATGCTCGCAATTGCACATTAATGGCTCTGTAATGCACATTGCTCCAAGCGCATTGGCCTTGCGCCATTTAGGTTGGTATTTTTTGCTTCTTCTATGCCATTTGTGGGAGGATACCGTGCTGATTGCTGCAATGAGCCGGAAATGGGTAGCCTTGGCTGGAATTCTTTTTGATCGGATTAGGTTTACTTTAGGAATTGAAATGGTTATGAGTTGATTATTAGCAGTTGTTGTGATTACTGGGGTTACGGGGAAAATTCGATTGAAGATTTGAAATTTTTGAAGCTGGAAACCTTTTAGGGCGTCCGGCATATTGACGAGGTGGGCCTCCCTCTCGCCAGGTTTTCCGCTTCCTTTTTGAATAATGACACGGCAGGCTCCGGTGAGCCGGCTGGAGAAACGGGTGTCCTTAAACAGTTTTTCATTTTCCCCTAGACCTTTGCGGATTGCTTTCGACAATAGGGAAGCCCCGCCAAATTCCTTTGTATTTGCCCTGACGGAGGCAAAGCGTGGATCGTTATAAATCTGGTCTTTGGTTGGTGGGTTGGCCCTGCGTGCCACATATTGACCATTGAGGTAATAATAGGTTATTCCCTTAATGGTGCCCACTATTTGGATGATGGATTTAATCTTGGCCATATCGCTGTGTTCTAATGGGTTAGAAAGCTTACAAGATATGATATTTTGTGGATATGGCAATTTTATTTTGGAATCTCTTTATGGGGGACACGGGCGGGGTGGGTGCGCGAGCGGGGAATCAATCGAATTTAAACAGTAAAAAACCGATTTTTGAAAACTTGTCTTTTGCCTGATTCATTGATTACAGCTACTCTTATGTTCCATGGAGCACAGGTTAGTCTGTACTTATTTCCCTTTATCAGTTTTTTGCTTTTACTACCCCCAATATAGGTTATGTAATCACCTTTTTTTGCTTTTAAGAGTTCAATTCGGCTATTAGTATGATGAAGTTCTAATTGCTGATGATATGCCTCGATTATTTTTTTGGCTTCTAGATATTGCTCTTTCGTTATCATTTGGAGTAAGTTTATTAGAAAAATTAAATATAAAGCCGATTTTAAAGTATTTCAAAATTATGATTAGAAAATAAACCCCGCTGCCACGGGGTCTTACCCGTGTCCTCCACGACCTCATTCCTTAGAAAGAAAATTTTTAAATCTTATCCGCACATGTCCGGATGCGCTCGGATAAATCATAAAGGGAATTTCTCAATATTTCCTTTTCTTCTTCAGTAAAGTCACTTTCAGTATTATTCCCATCGTAGCCGTTTAATTTTTGGCTGAACCAGCTTCTAGACTTTCCAAAATAATGAGTGGAAATGTGTGCCCATTTCACACTTAATAATATATCTGAGACTGCTTTCTTGGTGTTTTGTTTTATATCTTCCATAACCTAATATTTTATGCCTCTTTTGGGGCGTTTCTATTCCATTAACTTGTCAACTAAATACTCTATATAGAGTTCCAACTCTGCTGAACGGGGATACGTTTTTTTGTAGTTGCGAATGGTACTTATCAGCTCCCATTCGGTTTCGGTTAATTTTGTTTGCATAATTTTTTCTTTTATTATCCCAAATCAAATATAATAAACAATTGTTTACTAAAAAGATATTTTATTGATATTTTATGATGTTCAGGTTTCGACCCCGCTGGCGCGGGCGTCTCGCCCGTGTTCTCCCCAACCTCGAGCTGCAGACTATTTCCTATTTATCCCCAGGATAAATCTTAGCCCAATCGTTTTTCATATCTACGATTGTCCAATTGTTTTTGGCGGCATCGTCCAGGCCTTTTTCCAATTTACCTATGTGTGAGTTTCTGTCGTAAGCATATTCTCTTTCAGCATCTGTATGATGCACAAACATTCCAAAACGGGGGTAGCCAGTTGCGGTAGTTGTCCATTCTATCATTTGGTAATCGCCGTCGGAATTTCCGGCTGCGAATACAGGGCGCTTGCCGATGTATTGATGGATACCTATTGGTTTCCCGTCCTCATCATTATTGAAAATCAATTCAGGAAGTTTCATAATAACCGGTTTTCCATCCACCATTTCATATTTCATTTTCCCCGAACTGCCCACAACCTGATAAGGTGGAATGCCATAGGCTTGTTCTACCCACGGACGCATAAAATCGATACCGCGGCCTGAAACAATAAATGTTTTGTATCCATTGGCACGCAAGTACTGCAGCAATTCCAGCATAGGTTGGTAAATCATTTCGTTGTAATGGTTTTTGGTAATGGGATGTGTTGCCGTTGCCATCCAATCTTTGACAATTTGTTCAAATGCTTCAGTGGTCATCCCGGTATGCGTGGCTGCCAAAACTGGCAGCAATCCTTCTGCTCCTCCGGCCAAAGCCGTTTTCATATCGCCTTCGAGCAAAGCCTTAAAGGGTTGGGTGGTTTTCCATTCGGGATGTTCAGGTGCCATTGCTTTTACCTGATCGATGGCAAATGCCAATTGAAAATACATGGGCTGTTCACTCCACAAGGTGCCATCGTTGTCAAAGGTGGCAATACGATCGGCTATAGGAATAAAATCGGGGGTGCCTTCTTTTGTGGTTTTTGGGACGAAATCGATAATTGCTTTTTTGGAAGCGCCGTCGTTCCATGAGGGCAATGGGTCGGAAGATGTTATTAGCTTCACGTTTTGGGCTTCCATCAAAACGGAAAGACCTAGGAACAGGAATATGATGAGTTTGGCTTTATAGTTCATGATTTTGATATTTAATAAGTTGACTTTATTTCTCTAAATTAGGTTCTTTCGGGTTCTAAAATGTTTCCGATGCTGCTAGGTAAAAACCAAAGGTTTTCTCTCCAAAGGCAAAATCGATTGCCAAATTGGTTCGCGATTTCTTGTCCACCATAAGGCGGGCTCCAAAACCGAAGCCTGGTTTTATGGATTCAAATAAGTCTAGGGATTGGATCGGATTATTTGCGGTGGTGGCATTTGCAAACAAGACGCCGCCCCACAAGCCTCCACACTGAGAAATTGGGAAACGGTATTCCGCTTCGCCATATGCCATTTGATTGCCTCGAAAACGACCTTGGGCATAGCCTCGTCCGCTTCGGCTTCTTTGATCGTAAGCTGTAGCGGGCAAGATAAGGTAGGGCACTTTACCTTCAGTTGTAAATTCTGCCATTGCCCAAAATGACATAAGATGTCTGGGGTTTTTACGGGACAAAGGATGAAAGCTCCGCCACTCCATTGAAAGGTAATTCGCGGATTTATCACTACCCAGGAATTCCAAGGCGCTATTCCAACCAAGCATGGCAAAATATCCCTTGTAGGCATTAATCATATTATCGCGGGTGTCATAAACCAGATTAATGCCCAAAGCAGAGGAAACATATTTATTTTCATTGAAACCATAATGTTTGCTATAGGCATAATGGCTTGTTATCAGGGAGTCGCCTGGATTTATACGCAGTTTTTGATCAACAATTTTAGAATAGCTATCCAGATAATATCCCAGGCCTATGTAAAATGAGCCTGATATATTATATGAAACGGATTGGTGGAAACGTACAAAGTCGAACTTTAAAGGTTGGGCCAAGGAGTCGATAGCTGTTTCATGCCCGCCTATACCATACTGAAAATCTAGAATGCCATTTTCTGGGGCATTGGTGCCCAGGCCGTAGGTCGATTGCGAAAAAATTTGATATCGCCAATCACCAGATAAAAATAATTTGTTGTTTTTGGTATAGATATTATTCTTTAGCAGGAAGAGTTGTTGATTCTTGGAGGTAAACTGCACACTACCCGAGAAGATGGAATAGCTTGTTGTTTTTCCCGGCATTTTAAACGCATACTGACCGCCAACTCCCACCATAAATCCAATAGATGGATTGGACCCAATGGTTGGAATAAGCAGAAGGTCTCCCGGAGAATCATCAAATTCGTCGGAATCCTTAGGAGGTTTTTTCAGGGCTGCTCGAATAACATCACCCAAATCTCTTTGGACGCAAATGGTATCGGCTTTAATAGGTATTGTATTCTGTGCAATAGCAAGATTAGGTATAATAAAAACTAAAAGCAGATAAATCGCTCTCATTGCACAGTCATTCGTTTTTATAGAAATCAATATATTGTCCAATAACTTTAGTCATTAAAATGGAATTTGTGTGAGAAATGAAACAGGCCCGCTGCGCTGCTGGAACCAGGAGCCAGGACTAAACTGTAAAGCCTTGAAAATGCAGTTTTTAAAAGTTATTTTGGTTTTGTTCCTAAGCACATTTTAAAAGTCAGTCATAATTAAGGAATTACCTCAAAGACCTTATTGTTCGGTGTTTAGGGTATTATCTAGAAATAAACCGACAACAATGACTTGGTATTTGTTATTTAACCGTATAGCCCTTACCTTCCAAACAAGCGGTAAATGCTTTATTGAAATTATCCATTAAACCTTTTGTTTGGGCGGCGGCGGCTTGGTTGTTTTGTTGTTGTTCCCTTTGGTCGCCCACTACTTGGCCCTTCGTCCTCTTAGTCCCCCCGCAACGGCACCAATTGCAGCCCCTTTCCCGGTATCGCCTGCAATGGCGCCAATAGCAGCACCTGCGGCGGCACCACCTGCGGCACCGACAATGGCTGTTCCATCAACAGATTTGTCAACTTGTTTAGCCTCTACTTTTGGAGGGTTCATAGGGTCAACTCCCGTTTGTTCTTTGGCCCATTTATAACAGGCGGATTCATCGGCATCCTGCGTAGCTTGACTTTGGTTTTTGGAGGGGAAGACATATAATCCCAAACTGCTGGCAAATGTTGAACTGTTTTCCGTTTGTGCCGAAACCAATGGTGCGACAGAAATAATGATCAATGCGGTGTATAATATTTTTTTCATGATTGAGGGTTTTAGTAATTCTGTTTATCCGTTAGCAAACCTAAAATGGACGTAAGACTGTAAGACCTGCCTGCCAGTCTTATGTCTTATTTTCCTATGTCCTACTAGAAGTGATTTCACGGACAATTAATTTTATAAATTATAATTCGTTTGGATCGACAAAAATGTAGCCCAATTGTTTTAAGGCATCGGCTTCGTTGTAAAAAGTATAGCTCTTTACGATTTTGTTGTTTTCAATTTGATAAATGGAATTAGCCCATATAACTACGGATCCGACATCATCTTTGTAAGTGATGTGAAGCTCGGCCCAATTGGATATCCATTCTCCTTGGTTTTCGCCCGAGATAACGTCTATAGCGGCATTTCTTGAACGGGTGTATTCTATTTTTTGATATAGATTCTCCACGTTGTACTTCCAGTTTTTTATGGCATCGATTTTTCCTATAGAATCTCCGAAGGATGGTCCTAAGCCTAGGTGTTTTTCGTCCAGGGCAGTATCCATCGCCTCATAATCCAAATTTTGAACGGCTTGGATATAGTTGTCTATCAAGGCAAGATTTTCTTTTGAATGATCGTTTCCAGAATCGCAACTGATTAATGTAATCAGAGACGTTGTAAGTATTAGTAATGCTTTTTTCATAGTTTATTGAATTAATATTTAGAGTTATTTATTGGTGTCAAATAGAATTAAACCTACGTACTTTAGTGCATCTCGCTTTCTCCGAATCACTCGGAGATAAAAAGATTTGCCACGAATCGCCCGGATATTGACGAACCTTTCTGCCGGCAAGGCAGGCTTTCAGTCTGATTTAAAAATCTTTGTCACTCTAGTCCATAGTGATTTAGTTTTCTAATAAGTTTTATCTTATTTTTTATCCGAACTTAGAATTAATTCAACCCAGCATATTGGCGTTCTAAATGCTAAAAATTAAACCCAACCCTAAGAACAATTCCCGAGGTGTCTACATCGTACATAAATCGATCCTCACCGTTTCCATTATTATAATCTATACCGATGATTCGATAGCCTCCGCTCACTTGAAACAGCTGTGAGATTCGATATCCTACATAAGCCTGCATTTGCCAAGTAAAATCAGATCCCAGACCGAAGCCACCAATATCACCTCGAAGTTGATACAGATATTTTGAACCTTCAGGATTATGGAATCGTGCTATGATAATGGGGTCTAACCAGGTTTTATTCGATCTCTTACTTCGAAAAGAGGTGCCATTGGGAAGATCCAAAGTAAGGTCGGCCCTGGCCGTAAGGCTATTCAAACGTCCGCCCGCACCCAAGTCAAGCCAAGGTAACATCCGTCTGAATCCACTAGTTTCCCAGGCAAATTGCTTGGCATGTAGCGATCCATAGGTGATGTCTCCCTTAACATCCACATCCTGCTTCAGGTTCATATATATTATATCGGTACTGATAGCCCAATCTGTGGTATAGGCTTCCCCATAGAGCATGGCCGCCATTTGTAAATGGTCGAAAATATCACCAGAACTGGCATCTATAGATACATCGGGCAAATTGCCGACACCAGTATCTCCGTTTAAATAAGGGAGCATTAAATAGGGTTCTATAAGAAAATTCCAGGTAGATTCGGAGGTGAACTTATCCTGCTTTTCTGGTGTATCCTGTGCCAAACTAGGTGTTGTTACCATTCCACACAGAAGGATTGAAATGAAAAAAATAATGGATCTTGAGTTCATGGGTTCCTAAGTTTAAAAGGTTAATGTCTATTACTCAATGTTTTATTTTTGTTGAATAAAATTTCCAACTATTATTTAAATCACTAAACTTTATTAAGTATGAAATCAGTGTTGGCTGGGTTGACTGATTTAGGTTGTTTAAACAATATTCTTGGCCTTCAATTTATTTCTTTGGGTACCAGATTTTTGAAGTTCCAATGGTTCCATTAACGTCCTCGCACACTGCTGCCAGACTCCCTAATTGTTGGCGTGATACCTACATAACTACAAAGTTGGGCTCCCGTCTCGAACTTGGAAAAACCATCGGTTATCACAATTAAAAATAAAGCCGTCTTGGCACCAATGCCAGGAACGGTTTGCAGAAGCGTAAGCTGTTGCTGCTGCTCTTGTTTTACCAATTCCAGCAGTCGTGCTTCTATTCCTTCAAGCTCTCTGTCCAAGTGTTTTTTATCACGCTTTAAAGAACGGTACACAAATTTTGAAGGGATACCCAAAGTTTCCTCACCGTGCATTTTGTTCTTGGTAGCAGTACGCTTTTTAAGATAACTGTCCATTAACCGGAACAGCTGCAAGCACTCGGCCTGTACATTGGTCAGCGCATTGTAAAGTGGAACCTCATTGGCCAGAGCATACTCACAGATGGCCTTTGCATCGCTCTTGTCGGTCTTTACCTTGGCAAGCTTCATCTGGATAAAACGTTTTACAGATAAGGGATTTACAACAGACACCGCCACATTGTTTTTGTAAAGAAACTGTGCGAGCCTGTAATGATAGTAACCGGTTGCTTCCATAACTACAATTGAATCATTAGGAAGTATCTTTAAAAAAGATTTAAATCCCTTTTCATCATTTTTGAACTGGTTGTGGCCACTGCTACTGCCGTGTACGTCAAAGACATCTTTACTGATGTCAACTCCAAAAGTTTCCTTATATTTATTCATAGGAACTGATTTTATGAAAGAACCAGCTACTTGGGTCACAACAACTTGAAACGAGGTCTAGGCCTCACAGAACTGAACGTGATTTAAGTAGTAAAAGAGCGGGGATTATCAATGTTGTCGAAGTCTAAAGCTTCACCGTATATAGTAACCTTACTCCGCTCTTTTGTTCTTTCTGATTAATACTTAAAATTAACTTATTTAGTAAAAATCAAACTTAAGCTGTATAAAAAAAATAGGGCAAGTAAGTGCTAAACCCAATGTTTCTGGCATATTTGCGAGGTCGTCAAATCTTTTGATTTACGACTGCTTTTTTATTTTATATTTAGGAAGTCGTAGTCCTTCGGTGGGCTTTTAGAAAAATAATATGAAACTAAATGCAAAAGATTGGGCTTGTGGATAACCCGCCTGCCGGCAGGCAGGTCCGAAAGGTAAGCGCTTATTTACAGCCCTACTTCTTTTTTAAATGTTTTAAACAATTCATAGTTAAAATCTCCTACCTTGATTAAGCTTTTTGATAAAACTTCAGATATAATAATTGGGCCGGCAGATAATAATGAAAATTCGTTTAATTATTATCACAAAAGTACCCGCAAGGATATTCTCATAATTAGAGAAACAATTGAAAGTTGGTTTTTATCATTTCCTGATTCCGAAAAAATCGAATTAAAAAATCGTTTTGATAAGGATATGGACTCTGCCTTTTTTGAACTCTTCTTGTACCAAATGTTCAAAAAACTTGGATTCTTAATCACAATTCACCCTGAACTTGAAGACTCAAACAAAAGACCAGATTTCTTAATTGAGAAAGATGGTGTTCAATCTTATGTCGAAGCAAAAGTTTGTTATGACAAATCCCAATAAGAAATGGCTTTCGAAAGAAGAAAAAATCAATTTTTTGATAACTTAAATAAAGTCAGAATTAAAGGATTTTTATTACGAATAGCCGAATTAGAATTTAAAAATAACAACCAACCAAGCGTAAAAGAACTTATTCCTGTAATTGAAGAAAGAGTTGAAAAGCTTGACCCAAATATTCTCACAATTGAAATGGAAAAATTAGGGTTTGATGGTTGTCCAAGTATAGAATTTGAAAACCAAGATTTTAAAATTACAATACATCCAATTGTAAGCTTCCCTTTAAACCGAACTGTTTAAAAGTAGAATAATTATCTTAATTTTAAACAGTATTATGAGAAAGAGTAAATTTTCACCACAGCAGATCGCAAAGATCCTAAAGGAGTTCGACAGTGGTAAGAGCGTTGACCAGATCAGCCGTGAGCACGGCGTGAGTGTTGCCACCTTTTACAAATGGCGTTCCAGGTATGCGGGTATGGACTCAAAGGAGTTAAAAAGGCTCAAGGAGCTTGAAGAGGAGAACCGAAGGCTCAAGCAGATGTACGCTACCCTAGCGCTTGACCATCAAATGGCAAAGGAGATCATTGAAAAAAAGCTTTAAAGCCCTGCCAAAAGAGAACCATTGCCAACGGACTCATCCATTACGGTATCAGCAGGGCGTGCCGTGTTCTAAATATGAGCAAGAGCGTTTATTATTATAAGGCATTGCCCAAGGAGGACTCCGAGATAGAAGTAGCACTCCGAAAAAAGGCAGAGCTGCACTCGGAGGAAGGTTTCTGGAAGGCCTATGACCGGTTGCGCAAGGAGGGCAGACCATGGAACCACAAACGGATACACCGGGTTTATGTCGCATTGGGACTTCCATTAAGAAGGAAAGTCAAGAAGAGATTGCCTGCTAGGGTAAAGGAGCCCCTAGAGGTTCCCGATACACTCAACCATACTTGGAGTATGGACTTTGTGACAGATGTCCTAGAGAACAAAAGGCGTTTCAGGGCATTTAATGGCATCGACGACCATAACAGGGAGGCCCTCCATATCGAGATCGATTTTTCCTTGACCAGTAACCGTATTATATGGGTGCTCAATCACCTGATCAATAAAAGGGGAAAACCAAAGAAGATAAGGATGGACAATGGTCCCGAATTTATAGCCCATATTGCCGAAGATTGGAGTACGATGCATGATATCTAATTTAAGTATATACAGCCTGGAAAACCTACCCAAAATGCTTTTGTGGAACGGTTCAATGGATCCTATAGAAGAGGAGTCCTGGATAAATATATCTTTGAGAACATAGATCAAGTAAGAGAACAGACATGGATATGGATGGAGGATTATAACAACCACAGGCCACACGATTCTTTGGGTAAAATGTCGCCTATAGAATACGCCCAAAAGCAGCGTGTCGCTGCCGCTGGGCTCATTTTAAAATAGATTGGCTTTTAAGCAAATAATGAAAAGAAGCCAATCTATTTTAAAACGTAAAAAACTATATATTTGGATTAATAAACAGTTCGAAATAGGGGAAGCTTACACAATACCACTGATAGAATCAAAAAGAAATAAAATCAGTGACAATCCAATTGGAATGTTCCCAATTGAAACATATTGGGGAGGCGGAAAAGAAGCGTTGCGAAACTCTATATTAAAAAAGGCAAAACGATACGGGAAATTTAAAATACCCTATTTAATCTGCATCAATGCTCTCGGACATAAAACGACGGATAAAATAGACGTAGAAGATGCAATTTGGGGTTCTTTGAAATATACATTTTCAGATTACAAGAATATTGAGCACGGAACAATGTCAAGGGAAAGCGATGGGATTTTCTTTAACTCTGGAAAGAAAAAACTTACTAACGTAAGTGGCGTATTTGTATCTAAAGTTTTTCCTTCTAATGTTCCAAATGCCAAGTATTGGCTATATGAAAATCCTTTCGCAGATAATAAATTGGATTTTAAAAAGCTTAATTTAATTTATAATTTTATTGATGACCAGGAACGTGATGGGGTGACGGGGCAAAATTTTGACGACATATTTGGAATATCAAAAGATTGGTTATACGGATAAAGTGTTTTTTACAACAATGTGTCTTATGAAAAAATAATGGCTTGGCCAAAATCCTGCGAACTTCAGATTTTGACCTATTGGAGGAGTTATGAATGAATTGTGAGTGACTCTTCCACAGGCTTAGTTATAGTTTTTGAATTTGAGTTTTTCAGTTTTGGGATAACCTCATCATTTCTTCTAAGAGCTTTTCGGGGGTTTGCTCTTTCGCTAGGTGCTTAGGGAGTCCTTGGTTGTTTGGGTCATTTTATATGCTGTGGTTCCGGTTATTCGCAGGTCTTCAACGTTTTTTATGGTGCTTTCAAAGGCCCCAATGCTTATTTCTTCCGTGAGGTTAATGGTTTTTCTAGGGTGTCCTTTGTGTGTTTTGAAGGGAGGGCAATGGCAACAAGCATAGGCAATAATTTGATTTTGCTTTTATTGAAAATCCTAATGCTTGTTAAATTATTGCTT
>Ga0209075_1003741_pt1 | contig 12468 bp, 9 predicted proteins | sample Stecom2011_FD_187523 | JGI IMG/M metagenome (GOLD analysis project Ga0209075, IMG submission 187523) | Agricultural soil microbial communities from Utah to study Nitrogen management - Steer compost 2011 (SPAdes) (version 2) | ecosystem: Environmental > Terrestrial > Soil > Agricultural land...
CAATCTTCATCCCCGCTTTGTGATGAATCTCATTCCCCGCTTCCACAAGCTGGGCTTTGCCGAGTTTGCTGTGGTGGCTGCCGTTAACGGTGAGGCTGTAGTCGCCGCCGATCCTTTCCCGGTGTTCGCCGTCTACGGTTGAGTGGTGGTTGGCTTTTACCTGGCTGAAGCGGTCATTTTCCACGGTCAGGTGGCTGTCATTTTTGATGACTTCGGTGCGGTTGTTTTCGGTGAGCAGGTCCAGATCTTTTTGCGCGTGGACGTAAATCTGTTCTTTATCCGCTTCATCTTCAAACCGCAGTTCGTTGCTGCCTTCACCCTTGTGGGTTTGTGTTTTCAGGGTGGTGCGGGTTTTATGCTCGGGCAGCGAGTAGGGCGGTGTGTTGGTGGCGTGGTGTGTTCGTCCTGTGATGATGGGCTGGTCGGGATCGCCATCAAGGAATGAGACGATCACTTCGTGGCCGATTCTTGGCAGCGCCATGAACCCATACTGTCCGCCGGCCCAGCCCTGGCTTACGCGCAGCCAGGCGCTGCTGTGTTCGTTATTTTCGGAGTAGCGATCCCAGGGGAAGCGTACTTTTACCCGCCCGTATTCATCACAGTGGATTTCCTCCCCTTCAGGGCCGGTGACTATGGCTATCTGCGGGCCGTCCATCAGCGGGCGGTGTTCGCACAATGGCCGCCAGGTTTTGCTGGCGGGAACAGCACTGAACAGGTTGTGGTAGGTGGTTGGTCCGGTGCCACCTTCTTCTGCCAGTGCCTGGGGCTGTTGGCCGGTGTGTGTGACGGCGGTCAGCAGCCAGTCGCGGTTTAGTCTGGCGCTGTCGTGGTTGGTGAGCTCCACTTTGGCACCGCAGGTGAAATCCGGGCGATTGCTTTCGCCATTGGCTGTGTTGGCGTCGTTTCTGAGGGCGTCCAGCTTTGCCTCGGTAAAGGGCTGGCCGCTGGCATCGGCCTTGAATCGCCCCGGGTAATCGAAGTGCTGGTAATCCTGCCGTTGGTTCTCAGCGGAAGCCGCGCTTTCGTGCATCAGCCCATAGGCGGGGTTTTTGAAGGTGTAGTCTTTGGTGGCTACCGAGGCGGCACGAACTCGCTCTTCGTAGCGGAACCGGAACACGGCGGGTTGTTTGGTGCTGCCGCCGGCTTTGCCGTTGTATTCGGCAGGCTGCAGCCTTGGTGCGTCGCCGTGGTGGTCGGCAATCATCAGGCCGGGCTGTTCTGTTCCATCCACGCTTCCGTGTTGGTAGCGGTAGTGCCAGCCTTCTTCGGCGGCCAGGCGTTCGATAAAGGCCAGGTCGCTTTCCCGGTGCTGTACACAGTATTCCCGTTCCTGGGGGGCGCGCTTGAGAACAAATACCGAGTCTACAATGCCTCGTTCCTCCAGCAGGGTGCGCACGATGGTGTGTGTGGTTTGGGTCTGGAAAATGCGGCTGTTGTGCATTAAGCCCAAGCGCCACAGGGGCGGCTGGATAATCAGTTCGTAGCAAGTGCGGCGATGGCCAGTGTCGCCCCGGGCAAACTCGTTTACCACACCTGTGAAGCGGCGTAGGGGCATGCCGTCCTGCCAAACCATCAGATCTACGGATTGCTCCAGAACTTCTGTAGCCTGGAGGTCAGGGTCAGCGCTTGCCAATATCAGGCGGCCATGAAAAAGCTTCGATAACCCTTCGGTAAGCGCAAAGCTGACAACAGAAAATACGTCTGGGGGAAGCTCACCGACACGCACGGTGAACTGCAATCCGTTTGCCTGAGGCATATCTTCAATCCTTGAAGGTATGTTTATCTGGAGATAAATGTTAGCCGAAACTTACCAGTGCTAGCCTTTAAAATCCAGTAACCAGGCTACGCTTTCACACAAACAAAGATCGCATTCCCCGAAGTGCCATCCCAGGGCACGATCTTTTCATAGTCGTGCTCAAGGATATGCACATCAAAGTTAGGCTTTAGAATATTCTCCAGCTCTTCGAAATTCACTGCCACCATAGGATGCTCGTCGTCCCATGATTGAGTGACGCCGCCGGTGGCTTTCGTGATGCTCAGCTTGAGGCCTTGTTTCTCGCCTTCGCCAGGGTAATGCCATGCGGAGCTGAAGGAGAACAGGCTGTCCTCCTGAGTAACGGTATGCCGCTCAAATAATCTGTTATCAATTTTGTCTTTATCAACGGAATTGAAGCAGAACACACCACCGGGTTTTAAAGCTCTATGTGCACTGGCAACGCATTGCTTCAGGTTTTCGATGTCACCGCTGTAGTGGATGGAGTACAAGAAGCAGGTGATCAAATCCAGCGGTTCATCCACCTGAAAGTCGCACATATCCCCTAATGAAAATTGGGCCTCGGGGCACCGGGCCTTCGCTTGCTCCAACATGGGCTGGTTTATATCCAGACCATTGCTTTGATACCCGAAGTCAATGAAGTGGCGCACGTGGGGCCCGGTTCCGCAGGCCAGGTCCAGATGAGTGTTGCCGTCATTCCCAAACAGCTGATGCAACCTGCGCACGCCGTGGCTTTGGGCGTGGTAGTTAATATCCGCACACATCAGGTCGTAATAGGCGGATAAATCGGTATACAGGTAATTGGAGGACATGGCGGCCTGATGGTATTAGAAGCTATTAGCTGGAACAGTGTGTGGCGGCGCATCGTAAACCAATCCGCTGTGTTTGCGAAGCGGATAAATGGGTGGCTTGGAGCTAGCTCGCCTCCGTAGCTTCCAGCCTTGGATTTCGGGGGTAATAACGTTCTGGTAACCGCTCGATATAAGGGAAAAAGCGCGCGTCTTTATAGGGCATTTTCATAAAGCCGGATACGCCCAGCCCGGTAATCTGATCCACGGCGGCAAGGATTTCATCCAGCCGTTGGCGGAATTCATCTTCCTTCTCCGGATCCAGCAGTCGGTACTGGCTGTGGATTTTGAGGTGAAGTGGTAAGGCCTCAAAGATAATCATGCCGGTATGGCGGATGCTATTGAGTGCTTCGAGGGATTTGATGATGGGGTCGGGTAATACAAGAAATTCCTCCGGATCTGGCCCGTCCTCAAAGTAGGAGTGTATTCGTGAGCGATCTTCCACTTCCGGGGCCGAGCTTACCTGATACGGAAGCCGCATTTTTGGTGGCGCTATGAAGGGTTGGTCCTGTTCTTCCCGCTCAATATGCAAAGTGTCCCGGGCGTTGAACAGACAGCTTTTGAAGATGCCTTGGCGATAGATAGCCTGAGCCAGGTTCACCATGTTGTTCACAGCAGTGGTAAAGGATGTGCGTAGCTCAGGGTCGTGCAGGTTCAGGGAAGTATCGACGTAAACGCCGTCGGGCTCCCAGCGAACTGCGAGCCCGCCCTCTACCGGATAACGGCCCAACCGGCTGACAGCGGCCAGGAAAGCTTTTTCAGTGTCCCCCATGCCTTGCATGAAATTTTTGTAGTAGCGATCCAACTGTACGTCGTCTACATCACTCAGCGACTGGTCCGAACCCTCTTGGCGCAAGAAAGCCTTTCGGGAGCTGTAAACTACGGTGTCGATTTCTCGATCTGAAATACGTGTCCAGATGGGCACCAATGGCGTAGGAGGCGGTTCCGGTAAATCAATCATCACTGTGCGCGCCATACGCGGCATCTCGTTCAGGTAATGATCGCCGGCTCGCATGCGCATGGCTGGATCCGGGTCCAGCATCCCATCGAGCATGCGGGCAAATTCCATGGGTAAGCCAAGAGATGTTGCGGGTATGGCCAGATGGCCAAAGCGGCAAGACTGCCCGGAGGCCAAAGCATAAAGCGTGGCCGCCGCGCCTTGTTCATCAAATCGTGGTGATGAGAGCCCGCCGTAGAGTTGCTCTTCACCAATAAAGTACACATCGCCCAAACGGGCATTGGTTTGTTGCAGGTTGTCGGACATCAGCTCCATTACGCTGGGGCTGAGGAACTGCTGGTTAGCATCCAGTTGAGCGAAGACCGAGGAGCCCCAGTCGATCAGGGCGATGTTCTCGGTTTCTGCATCAAACACCAGATTGGACGGTTTGATATCTCCGTGCACAATTGGGCGCCTCCCGCTATCGGTTTCACGTCGCAGATTGCGCAGAATGTCGGCTAATTGATCGGCAATGCGGATGATCAGGCGCGGGCTCAGGCGGCCTTGCCGGAGAGAGACCTCTTCCAGATTAAAGCCCGGTGCGCGCTCCATCACCAGAATCGGTTGGCTGCCAGCGCGGTGGTAGGCAACCAGGGCGGGCACCCGGGGGTGCTCCACCTGTTCCAGAATATAGGCTTCGTCTTCCAGCCGGTCATGCAGGTGCTGGGGTAGGGTGATGCGGGTGAACTTGAATACATGCTCAAGGTCCCGCGCACCCTCCAGCGGCAACCGGCCGGCAAAGACAAAACCAAAGGCGCCCTTGCCAATCATTGCTATGTCCGCGTAGCCCATTTGCCTGAGCTGATCTGTGCACAGCTCAACCCAGTTTTTCAGCTTCTTGGCATCGTCGTGACTGAGCAGATAAATCGACTGCTCTTCCGGGATGTAGAATTGCTGAAGCTGGGCCTGTTGCGGCATCGGCAATGATTGGTTCGGCGGCGCCATACCTGTCAGCTCATGTGCAGAAGCATGGATTGTGGTGACTCCAGATAGCTTTTCCACAGGTTATTGAAACGGGCAATGGTGCCGCCATCAATAATGCGGTGGTCGCCCGCCCAGCTGACGGTCATGATGGAGCGTTCTACCACTTGCCCATTGGCATCAAATCTTGGCAGTTTCTGGGTGCGCCCCAAAGCCACGATTGCCACTTCCGGAGCATTGATAATGGGTGAGGCGTAAGTGCCGCCCAGTGCACCAATGTTGGAAATGGTAATGGTGCCGCCTTTGAGGTCCGCCTGGCTTACCCGGCCTTCGCGGGCAGCTTCGGTGAGGCGTGTTACCTCATCGGCAATTTCCAGCAGAGTGAGCTGTTCCACGTTTTTTACGTTGGGTACCAGTAGCCCGATTTTACTGTCCACTGCCATGCCTACATTGCAGTTTGGCTGGTAGTGGATGTCGGTAACGTCCTCGTTGATCTGGCTATTGAGTATTGGATACTCACGAACGGCCAGGGCAATGGCTTTCATAATGAAAGGCATCAGAGTGAGGCGAGAGCCACGGGCTTCGGCTTCTGGCTTGAGCTGCTGGCGCAGGGCGAGCAATTCCGTCACATCAATGTCTTCACTGAAGTTGAAGTGGGGAATGGTGGAGGCCGATGCCACCATGCGTTTGGCCATGACAGCCTGCATGCCTTTGATGGGCTCTATGCGGACTTCCTGGTTTTGCGCTTCAGCTCTTGGACTACTGCCTGCTGAGACGAATGAGCCGCCGGATGCAGGTTGCTCCAAATGGGACAGCACATCGGCTTTGAGTACGCGGCCATCCTTGCCCGATCCCTGAATATTCTCCAACGCGAGGTCGTTCTCGCGAACCAAGCGGCGCACCGCTGGGCTGGCGGGCGTCCGCTCCCCGTCTTTCCGCGCTGAAGGAGCGGCTGAGGCGACAGTTTCGGCGTGATCAGGGCTTTTTTCAGGTTCTGCTTGCCTGGCCTCTGGCTCGGCGTGTTTGCCTTCGTCGCTGGCTTTGGGTTGTTCTCCCGAAGCTTCACCGCTTTCATCCACCAGCTCAAACAGCGGCGCATGCACCTTGGCTATATCACCTTCCTTCCAGTACAGGCGTGTTACCCGCCCTGCATAGGGGGCAGGTATTTCCACCAGCGCCTTGTCGGTCATTACTTCTGCAACCGGCTGATCTTCTTCGATCAGATCGCCTTCACTTACCAGCCATTTGACCAGCTCACATTCCACGATACCTTCGCCGATATCGGGCAGTATAAAATCGCTCATAATTGTTCTCCTGTCCGGATATCTGCTTAGAATTCGACGCTTTCCCGAATGGCCTCATAGACCTTCAGGTGGTTGGGGAAGTGCTCTTTTTCGAGCACCAGCGGGAAGGGGGTGTCCATCCCGGTCACCCGAGCGATCGGCGATTCCAGATAGAGAAAGCAGCGTTCCTGAATGGTGGCGGCAATCTCGCCCGCAAAACCACCCGTAAGCGGCGCTTCGTGAGTGATCACCAGGCGCCCGGTTTTAAGCACCGATTCGGCAACGGTTTCCACATCCCAGGGCAGGATTGTGCGCAGATCAATCACTTCGCAGGAGAAGCCGTCTTTTTCTGCCATTTCGACGGCTTTGTCGATAACTTCCATTTGAGCACCCCAGCCCAGCACCGTTACATCGGTGCCTTCTTTGAGGACTTCGGCTTCGCCCAGCGGTAATTGGTATTCCCCCTCAGGCACCTCGCCAACAGAGGCTCGATACAAGCGCTTTGGCTCAAAGAAGATCGTCGGGTTGGGGTCATTGATGGAGGCCAGCAACAGCCCTTTCGCTTGGTGCGGGTTGCGTGGCACCACAATCTTCAAGCCTGGAGTGTGGGCGAAGTAGGCTTCTGGTGACTGGGAGTGGTACAAGCCGCCGGCAATTCCGCCGCCGTAGGGCGTGCGAATGGTCATGTTGCCCACATTGAACAGGTTGCCCGAGCGGTACCGGAACTTGGCGGACTCGTTAACAATCTGATCAAAGGCCGGGAATATGTAATCGGCGAACTGAATCTCGGCTACCGGGAAGGAGCCCTGAGCGGCCAGCCCGTTGGCAAAGCCGATAATGCCTTGCTCCACCAGAGGCGTGTTGAAGCAGCGATCTTTACCGTATTTCTGTTGCAGGTTGCTGGTGGCCCGGAAAACACCGCCAAAGACACCCACATCTTCACCGAAACACATAACCTTTTCGTTTGCAGCCATCGCCAGATCAAGGGCGTCGTTGATGGCTTGCAGCATGTTCATCTTGGCCATGTTATGCCCCTCCCTGAACGTGGATAGCCGACTTGGGATACTCATCGGGATATTTGCGAATGTGTGCCTTCAGCTTTTCGAACTGCGCGTTCAGCAGCGGGGGCACTTCGTCGTAAACATCCGTTACCAGGGTTTCCAAAGGAGGAGGGGGGAGCTTTTGGGCTCGCTTCATGGTTTCCAGCACTTCACGGCGCATACGTTCCTGCAGTTCTTTTTCTTCGCTCTCGCTCCACCATTTTTTCCTGGTGAGCCAGTTTTGCATGCGCAAGATAGGATCTTTTTCACGCCACACGGCCTCTTCATCTTTGCTGCGGTAGCCGGAGGGATCATCGGATGAGGAATGCGCCGCCAGGCGATAGGTCATGGCTTCGATGAGTACCGGGCGGTTCTCTTCCACGGCCAGTTTGCGGGCGGCTTCGGTGGCCTGATAAACGGCCAGTATGTCGTTGCCGTCGACACGAATGGTATCCATTTTATAGCCGAACCCACGAGGCGCTATGCCGTCGGCGGCAAACTGTTCATTCGCGGGGGTGGAAATGGCGTAACCATTGTTACGGCAGAAGAAAATAGCGGGCACACGGTGTACGGCGGCCATGTTAAGGCCCGCGTGGAAGTCGCCTTCCGAAGCTGCGCCCTCACCAAAGTAAACAATGGTGCAATGGCCGTCGCCGGCCATTTTCTGGCCATAGGCATAGCCGGTTGCCTGGGGGATCTGAGTGGCAAGGGGGGATGAAACAGTCATGTAATTGAGTTTGCTGGAACCATAATGAACCGGCATCTGGCGGCCTTTGCCGTAGTCCCGCTCATTACCGAACAGCTGGTTCATGAACTCATCAATAGTGAAGCCGCGATAGGCCAAAGCACCTTGCTCACGGTACTGGGCCATGATCATGTCAGCGTCGTTCAGGGCCGCAGCGCTGCCGATAACGGAAGCCTCTTCACCGGTGCATTGCATGTAGAAGCTTAGGCGGCCTTGTCGTTGGGCGCCCAGCATGCGTTCATCCAGAATGCGGGTGGTGACCATGGCGCGGTAAATTCGTAGCGCTTTGTCTTTGTCGATGACAGGCGCTTTGCTGCCTTTGTAGAGCGAGCCGTCCTGTTTCAGGAGTTTGAGTGTCGGAATGTGATATTCCGAGCCGTCTGTAAAGACAGGGGTGTAAACGGATTTGTACTTTGTTGTTGTCATAATCCTCTTCCTGGGGTGATGGCTTGAGGAACAAAATGCCCCTTGTGGGGGCCTCGTTAAGTTATGGAGCCTTGTTCTATTTGCCGGTGGTTTTCCAGAGTATAGAACGCATTGAGCAACCCTGCCGGTGTTGCAATATGGCTCTTATTGCCAGTTCGCCCGGTTTGGATAAAACCGGATTAAACAGGACAAAGTTGACCTTAACGTAAAGTGCGAGCTTTGGGTAGTGTCCTTTACGGGTGAGCTATTGCTTCAGAGAAGTTAGACTGCACACTGCACCAGCGACTCGAGCTGTACCAGATGGAAACTTCGAAAGGATAAAGGGATTTGGAAGCAATGCTCATTTTGCTTGGCGTGGGCCTGGCACTGTTCATACCCGTGGGCTCTGTTCTGGGCTTCATGGCTTTTCAGCAGCGGAATGCACACTCTGCACGCATTGAATCCCTGGGTCATGAGGTCTCGGAGCTGCGCCGGGAAATTGAGATTCTCCGAAGCTCTGGTGGATCAAATAAGCAACAGCCAGATGGTTCTCTGCCTGCAGCCGAAGGCTTGGCCTATGTCCAGCCGCCGGCGCCAGAGCCAGCACCGGTTCCTGTTGCAGCGAAGACTGAATGGGCCGAAGAGCCTGGCGTTGAGGCAGGTGATTGGCTGGATTCAGTTGCACCTGCTCGTGATTATTCAGGCATCAAAAAGGCCCTGAAAGAAAACTGGATGGTCTGGCTGGGTGGCCTGAGTGTGGCGCTGGCAGGAATATTTATGGTCAGCCATTCCATCAGCGCCGGGCTGATTGGCCCTGTACAGCAACTGTTACTCGCCCTGGTTACGGGCCTTGCCCTGCACGCAGGCGCGGAATACCTGCGCAGGCGGCACATGAGCACAGATCAGGTGTTTGCCGCCTTGGCGGGCGGGGGCAGTATCACGCTATACGCCGCATTGCTTGCCGGTGTTCACCACTACCAGCTAATCAGCCCGGTTGTCGGGTTAATCCTGCTTGCGGCTGTGTCTCTGGCCACCATGGCTTTGGCTCTGGTGCATGGCCCACTGCTGGCCATTATGGGGCTGAGTGGTGCCTATATTGTGCCTTTGCTTATTGGTGGCGAGGACGGCAGCGTCGCCTTTGTGCTCTCGTACAGCTTTCTGATTACGATCAGTTCGCTGCTATTAATGCGTTACGTTTTCCGTGATTGGCTCTGGTACGCCACTTTGGCTGGCGCCTTGCTTTGGTGGGCAGCCACCGTGGCGGCAGCCCCTGCTGAGTTGGCAACGGCGATGTATCTGGCAGCCTTGTTTGTTGCTTTCGCATTCTTGCCGGGCGAAGAGCAGGCCGCACCTTCACGTTTGCGTGAGGCGCTTCTGCCGCTGTTGGCGATTTGGGGTATTTCGATTGCACATCAATCTGTTGATAACCCGTCGTTGTGGAGTTGGCTGCTCATTCTGCCGGTCGCATCCCTGATTCCTCAGAGCCGGGGTACGCTGTGGTTTTTGCCTTGGGGTGCCGTGTTAGCCAGTGCTGCCGGTTGGCTGCTGTATATGGGCCGAATGGATGGCGATCTGTTTTACCTGATACAGATTCCCCTGGCGCAGCAAGCGGGTTTTGTCAGCTACCTGATTGCCGCTGCCATCACCACCACTGGCTTGGGCCTCTGGCTGTGGGGGCGCTATGCCGAGCAGCGGCGATGGGCCTCGTTAACCCTGCTTTCGCCGCTGGTATGGCTGGTGCTTGGCTGGCTGTTGCTGCAAGGCTATGGCGAAACATCGGTTGTGTGGGCGGTTGCCACCTTGGTGCTTGGGGCAGTTTACGGCGTTCTGGCCTGGCGTATGGAAGGGCTGGCTCGCTATGGGAACGGCGTGGTCTGGGCCTTGATGGCGGCGCACGTCAGTTACTCACTGGCCACAGTGATGGCCTTCCGTGAAGCATCACTCACTCTGGCCTTATCGGTTCAGTTCGTCAGCCTTACCTGGCTGGCTCGGCGCTATCAGATGCCGGAGCTGTACCTGTTACTGAAGGGCGTATTGGCGCTGGTGGTTGCGCGGCTCACTTTCAATCCATGGATACAAGGTTACGATGCCAGCGTGCACTGGACGCTATGGACCTATGGTGGTGCTACATTACTGGCGGCGGTTGCTACCAGGCTTTCAGAGAAAGGCCATTCGATTCGCCCCTGGCTGGAAGGTGCAACCCTGCACTTGCTGGTGCTGTTCCTGGGCGCGGAGCTGCGTTACTGGCTGTACGACGGTGATATTTTTGTTCACGAATACAGTCTGATCGAAGCAACCATGAATACGCTGCTTTGGGGCGCGCTCAGTGTGACTTATGCTTTCCGGGCAAAGTCCAGTCAATCATTGGCTTGGCTCTACCGGTTGTTCTCATGGGTCCTGCTGGCACTTTCCGCCCTCAGCTACCTCACGCTGCTCACTTTGCATAACCCTTGGTGGAGTGGCAGTTTCATTGGCAGCACGCCCATCTTCAATATGCTGTTACCTGCTTTTGGTGGCCCGGTACTGCTGGCTCTTGTTATCAGCCGGTTCCCGCAGATTGCGCCCAAGCTCTGGTCAATGTGTGTCGCGGGGGCAGGGTTTCTTTTATTCACTGCTTTGGAAATTCGCCAGCTTTGGCAGGGCAGCGACATGGCGTTGTGGCATGGCATGACCGAGGGCGAGCTGTATACCTATTCGGTAGTCGGCATGCTTTACGCCATAGTGGCAATCCTCTACTCCACTGTTTATTCCGCAAAAAGCACCCATATCATCTTGTACAAGGTGGGCATGGCTTTGCTGGGGATTGTGATCGGCAAGATTTTCCTGATCGATATGGCCGGCCTGCAAGGGTTCTGGCGAGTTGCGGCCTTTATGGGATTGGGGCTCGCCCTCTTGGGCCTTGCATGGATGTACCGAAAAGCTCAGGGAGTTAACCCTGAGCCTGATTCATTAAACAGAGATTCAGATTTATGAATAGCGAAGAGCTAGCCAGCGTACTCGAAATGGATGGTGAAGGGAGATACGACTACTTCCTGAGTGAAGTACTGGAAGAGCGGGAAATCTGGATACTTGTCAATTCAGAGAGCCGCTTCTTATCCATTGTCTCTGAAGAGGAAGGTGTAGCCCACTTGCCAGTCTGGCCCAGTTCGGAATTTGCGGCCGATTACGCCAAGGGAGCTGACGACCTGACGCCAAAAAGCATCTCCCTGCCGGATTTCTTCAAGAAATGGGTGCCGGGGCTGTCCAAAGACGGTTTACAGGTAGGCGTATTCCCGGGTTCTGATGGAACATTGTGGATAACCGAGGCAGACGAATTGAAAAGAGACCTGCAGGATGAGCTGTCCAGCTTCTGACTTCTATACAGGACAGTCAATCTTGAGTGTTATGGGGTGAATGTATGAGTGATGATCTCAAGCATGTGGTTTGTCCACACTGCAATAAAGTGAACCGCGTGCCAGCAACTCGCCTGGCATCCGGCGGTAACTGCGGAGCCTGCAAACAGCCCTTATGGCCCGAGAGCGTGCTTGAGCTCACAGGGCAAAGCTTTGCGCCGCACACCGGTCGCAGCGACCTGCCTGTGTTGGTGGATTTCTGGGCGAGCTGGTGCGGCCCCTGCAAAATGATGGCACCCCAGTTTGAGCAGGCCGCGCGGGGTTGGCAGGGCAAAGTACGTTTTGCCAAGCTCAATACCGAAGAGCACCCGGCGCCGGCAGGGCAATTCAACATTCGCAGCATCCCTACGTTGATACTGTTCCGCAATGGCCGCGAGCTTGCCCGGCAAAGTGGAGCCATGAACCAGGGCCAGATCGACCAGTGGTTAAAGAGCAACGGCTGTTGAAGACGTATGAGCAACATGCGGGTTATTGATAGCGAAGACGAGCTGGTAGAACTTGTAAATACGAGTTCTGCGGCCCTCGTGCTATACGGCGGAGCAAGCTGTGGTGTCTGCCAGGCAGTGAAACCACAGCTTGAACGCCTGGCCCGGGAAGAGTTTCCCGCTCTGGTGGTGGCCTATGTTGATTGCCAGGCCACCACGTCTCTTTGCGCTTCCCGCGGGATATTTTCGCTGCCAGTGATTCATCTGTGGTTTCAGGGGCAACGCTTTGCCGAGTTCTCCAGAGTCTTCTCGATTGGCGATGTGCGCTCGGCACTGGAGCGTCCATATTGGATAACGATTCAACAAGATAGCGCTGAGCAGTAAATGATCTGATCAGTTAACGGTCATGTTTGTCGAACGCCCGTTTTAACTGGTCTGAGCAGGCTTGTCCCGCGGCTTTTCACAAAGTTATCCACAGATTTACGGGATAAGTTCCTCTGGCTCAGAAAGCCCGCTGTTAAATCCAAAAGCTGATACGCGACGACGGAGGCCCATTGACCGAGCGCGCAGAATCCAGAGCCAGGCCTTCCCTGATTGGCGGGGCGAGTATTATTGCCAGTGTTTGCGTCGGTGCCGGT
>Ga0209075_1003744_pt1 | contig 12462 bp, 7 predicted proteins | sample Stecom2011_FD_187523 | JGI IMG/M metagenome (GOLD analysis project Ga0209075, IMG submission 187523) | Agricultural soil microbial communities from Utah to study Nitrogen management - Steer compost 2011 (SPAdes) (version 2) | ecosystem: Environmental > Terrestrial > Soil > Agricultural land...
GGAAGTGACTGCGGTATTGCCAACGTAAACATCGGAACCAGTGGTGCCGAAATTGGTGGTGCTTTCGGTGGTGAAAAAGAAACCGGTGGTGGACGTCAAAGTGGAAGCGACGCGTGGAAAGTATATATGCGTCGTCAGACAAACACTATTAACTACACAACGGAGCTTCCTTTAGCACAAGGACTTAAGTTCGAACTGTAATAGAGAAGAATATCCGATAGATTTCGGAATGCCTTATAAATAAAAAAGTCTCAAAGACCAAGTTGGTTTTTGAGACTTTTTGTTTTTAGAGTAGCTTGTCTAAAACTCCAATTCTACCAAAAGCGGACAATGATCGCTGTGTTTTACTTGCGATAGGATGACAGCTCGTTTTAAATTATTCTTGAGCGGTTCGGCAACCATATTATAGTCTATCCGCCAACCTTTGTTGTTGTTACGGGAATTGGCACGATAACTCCACCACGTATAATTGTGAGGTTCTTTGTTGAAGAATCGGAAACTATCGATGAACCCACTGTTAATAAAATTGTCTAACCACGCTCTTTCATTTGGTAAAAACCCTGAAACATTCGCGTTTCGAATGGGGTCGTGAATGTCGATAGCCTGATGACAAATATTGTAATCGCCACAAATGATGAGGTTTGGTATTTCCGTTTTTAAATCGTCGATATAGGTTCCAAAATCATCCATTGCAGCAAATTTGATTTCCAAACGGTTTATGTTAGTGCCACTTGGCATATACAAGCTCATCACAGAAAAATCATCAAAATCCAATCGAATATTTCTGCCTTCCATATCCATATAGTCGATCCCCGTTCCGTATTCCACGTGGTTGGGTTTTATCTTTGAAAAAATAGCCACGCCACTGTATCCTTTTTTTTCAGCGCTATACCAATAGTGATACGGATAGCCTGCAGCTTCAATGGCTTCAACATCCACTTGCTCTTTATGTGCTTTGGTTTCTTGAATACAAATAATGTCGGGATTGGCAACTTGCAACCAGTCGGTAAGTCCTTTTCGCATGGCCGCGCGAATTCCGTTTACATTGTAGGAGATAATTTTCATTGTGATATGGAACTTTATTTTTTACAAGGCGACAAGTTAAAAATCTAACGTGCTATATCCAATAAACACCCGTCATTCTTTATTGATTTCGTTACTTTTGGCAGGTTGTGGAAAGATGCACCATAAAATAAAATCCGACGTATTTAGTTGTATAGTTGATGAGGTATTGCCTGTTTGTTATAAGTTTTCTTTTAGCTGTCGTGAGTTCGGCACAGGAAACTACATCCCATCATCAAGAAACTAAAGTGGCAGTGCGCGATACAGTAGTCCTGGATAATGCAGGAATCAACCCCAAGCGTTTTCGGATTTCCGATGCGGAAGGAAATACGCCCAGCCCATTTTCCTATCGTATCGACTATAAAAAAGGGACAATCTATTTTTCCGAAGAACTTCAAAAAGAACACGATTCTTTATCGGTTGAATATTTTCGCTATCCAAGTTTTTTAACACGTGAATATTTCTTGATGGATTCGAAGATGATTGTTGAGAATACAGGGGGCATCGACAAATTGTATTCCTTAGATCAAAGTACAAACAAAAACATATTTACACCTTTTGACGGATTGAACACGGCGGGAAGTATTTCTCGGGGTATCACTATCGGAAACAATCAAAATGCGGTAGTCAATAGCGAATTGGATTTGCAAATTACCGGAAGATTGAGCGATAAAGTTTCCATCCGGGCGTCTATTCAAGATGCTAATATTCCGACGCAAGACGGTGGATATTCGCAAAGTTTGAATGAATTCGATCAGATTTTCATCGAGCTTTTTGGTGATAATTGGAATATTCGCGCAGGAGATATCGATTTGACAAATAGCCGAAGCTATTTTGGTAGGTTCGCTAAGAAAGTGCAAGGGGTTTCCCTCGGAGGAACTATAAAAAACAAGGATGGCTCTACGATTTCTGCTACTGCCGCAGGGGCTTTGGTAAAAGGTGTTTTTACAAGGAGTGAATTCGTCGGACAGGAGGGAAACCAAGGTCCATATAAACTTGTGGGTCCGAACGGCGAACTCTATATTCTCGTGGTTTCTGGTAGTGAAAAAGTTTATGTCAACGGATTGCTCCTGAAGCGAGGTGAAAATGAAGACTACCTCATCGATTATAATTCGGGTGAAATCAAGTTTAATCCCACCTATCCGATAACATCGAATATGCGGATTTCTGTAGAATATCAATTTACCGATAGAAACTATACGCGCTATGTGGGATATGGTGGCGCAGAATACAACAGTGAAAAATTGGATTTGGGCGTTTATCTCTATTCTGAAAATGATGCTAAAAACCAACCTCTTCAGCAGAATTTATCCGAAGAACAAGTAGAAATTTTAAAAGCTGCAGGAGACGATAAAGACATGATGATGGCACCATCTGCTGTGCCAGATACGTATTCAGAAAACAAGATTTTATACAAGAAAGACACGTATAATGGTCAGGAAATTTTTGTGTATTCCAACAATCCTGAAGACGAACTCTTCAACGTTCGGTTTACTTCGGTGGGTTCAGGGAATGGAAATTATATTATTAGCGATCAACAGGCTATTAGTCGTATCTATGAATTTATAGCGCCAATCGACGGAAAAAAACAAGGAGAATACGAACCGATTATCCGATTAAGTGCACCAGAAAAAATTCAAGTTGGTGGGGTGAACGGAAGTTTTCATCCTTCGGAAAAAACATTGGTCGATTTTGAAGTGGCGGTCAGCAATTACGATCAAAACCTCTTTAGCCAAATAGACAATGGAGATAATGTTGGTTTTGCCGGTCGGGTATTGGCAAAACAACGAATGATTACTACGCAGGATAGTCTGCACATCGACGGATTTGGGTCGGTGGATTTTACCCAATCGGAATTTAAAACCATCGAACGGCTCTATAATGTAGAGTTCAATCGCGATTGGAACTTAGTAGATCCGAGCGGCGATCAGCGGTTTGTTATTTCGGGTGTGGAGTTTTCGCATCCTAAAATGGGGCGCGGTCGGTATGAATTTCAGAATTTAAATTTTTCCGAAAACTTCAATGGAATTCGTCATTTAGTAGCGACAGACCTTCGATTGAATCGCTTTAGAACTGTGATCAATGGAAGTTTATTGAACAGTGACTCCGATTCGACTGCCTCCAATTTTACACGTTTCAACACCACAACCACCTATTCTATGAAAAAGTCGTGGGTAGGCGGGAAGATTGATTTAGAAGACAATCAGATTTCAGACATGGTTAAAGACAGTTTGTCGCCAGTGAGTCATCGGTTTAGCGATTTTGAGGTTTTTTACGGTGTCGGAGACAGTACGAATGTCTTTGTAGAAGCGGGTTTCAATTACCGTGTAAACGATAGTATTCGAAATAATAAACTTCAAAAAGTAAATACTTCAAATACCTATTATTTAAAATCGAGATTGATCAATTCTGAAACCACGCAGTTATCGACATTTGTGAATTATCGCGAAGTGCGGTATAATCATATCCTTAAGGAAGGTTCTAGCTTGTCGATGAATGAAAATATAGCGCCCAAAGAAACCGAGCGCTCCTTAAACTCCCGCTTGCTGTATAGTCAGTCGTTGTTTGATCGAGGGATTTTCTGGAATACTGTTTTAGAAACCAACAACGGAGTGATACCTCAGCAAGAATACACCTATGTGAAAGTGGAGCCAGGGAAGGGCGTCTATATGTGGGTGGATTATAACAACAACGGAATACAGGAATTGGATGAGTTTGAAGTAGCGCAATTCCCCGATCAGGCAGAATATATCAGGGTGTTGCTCCCAAACCAAGTGTTTTTGAAGATCCGACAGAATAAATTCAGTCAGACCTTAGTCCTGAATCCACAACAATGGTCGAATAAAGAAGGTTTTTTAAAAGTGCTTTCCCATTTTTACAATCAGGCGTCTTATATATTGGATAGAAAAGTGAAACGCCGCAATGATGGTTTTAGCATCAATCCCTTTGAAGATGGTGGCGATGATCAATTAGGACTGACGCTAAACTTTAGAAATGTGTTGTTTTTTAACCGAGGGAAACAGCATTACACAACCAGTTATACGTTTCTGAACAACTCTTCAGATAATTTGTTGTCCATCGGTTTGCAGCGCAACGATTTGCAGAGCCACCAGTTGAATTTCAGTCACAAAATCCGTGATGTCTGGCTGCTCAATGTGAAAGGTGCCACACATAAAAACAAGAATTTTTCAGAAAACTTTCCGAATCGGAATTACAGGTTGGCTTCGTATGAAGCCAATCCGAAGCTTTCGTTTTTACACAGTTTGCAAACGCGAATCGACTTGTTCTACAACTTAAAAACCAAGGAGAACAAATTAGGAAACCAAGAGCATTTGCGTCAACATACGTTGGGTTTCTCATTTGCGTATTCCAATGCTGAAAAGATATCGGTTAATGGTGAGTTCAATTACATCAGCAACATCTTCAAAGGAGCTTCTTATTCGCCTGTGGCCTATCAGATGTTGGAAGGGTTGCGGCCAGGAACAAACTTCACTTGGCAATTGCTTTTCCAAAAACGAATCACCCAATATTTAGATGCCAACCTGCTGTACTTTGGCAGAAAGAGCGAGATGTCTAAAACCGTACATACGGGGAGTGTACAGCTTCGGGCGTATTTTTAGGAGGTTTTTTTACAGCATTTTACCCGACAAAAACAGCGCTGCAATCGTGAAATAGATAATAATTCCGGTAACATCCACAAGCGTTGCTACAAATGGAGCTGAAGCCGTTGCAGGATCCATCTTCACTTTTTTAAGAACAAACGGAATTAAGGATCCAGCCAGTGTTCCCCATAATACAATAAAGACTAAAGATACGGATACACTTAATGCGATATACACCCAAAATTCGCCATAATCATAAATTCCGGCAAACTGCCATAACAAGATTCTGGCAAATCCGATGGAGCCTAATATGGATCCGAGAATCAAGCCCGAAAGGACCTCTTTTTTCATCACATACCACCAATCTCTCACCTTTAATTCTTTTAATGCCATACTTCGAATGATGAGCGAAGCGGCTTGCGAACCCGAGTTACCTCCACTCGAAATAATGAGCGGAACAAACAAGGCCAACACTACGGCTTTTTCGATTTCTCCTTCAAAGAATCCCATTGCCGAAGCGGTTAACATTTCCCCAAAAAACAAGATGACTAACCATCCAGCTCTTTTTTGAACCAACTCGAGAAGTGAGGATTGGGTGTAGGACACTTCCAAGCCTTCGGTACCTCCAAATTTGTGGATGTCTTCCGTGGTTTGCTCTTTGATGCGGTCGATGATGTCGTCGAAAGTTACGATGCCGACCAAGACGCCAGCTTGTGTTACAATGGGCAATGCCGAGCGGTCGTATTTGTCGAAAATCCCAACGGCTTCCTCAATGGGCGTAGTGGTCGTGATGGAGGTAACGTGCCTGTCCATCAGCTCCGATATTTTTGATTCAGGTTCTGCCATCAGCAACTGCCCGATACGAAGGTCATCGATAAGCTTGTTTTCTTCGTCCACGATATAAACAAAGTTTAACGTTTCTGCTTTTTTGCCTTCTTTTTTGATATGCGCCAGAACTTGTCCCACCGTTTGCTCTGGTTGTGCTTGGATGTAATGGGGAGTCATCGATCGGGCGACGCTGTCTTTTTCGTACCCGATGAGGTTGAGTGCAATTTCACGCTCTTCGGGATTTAGAAGGTTAATAGATGACTTGATCAAGTGGTCGGGAAAGTTCTCGAACAATTTTGTTCGGTTATCTGGAGGCAGGTTATTCAAAACACTTGAAAGTTCTTTTGTGCCCAATGCCTTAATGATATCGAGTTGTTCTTGTGGTTGCAAAAACCGGAACACAAGATTTTTCCTTTCCGCTGGGAGCATAAGAAAAGATAAATGTCTTTCATTGCTTTCCAATTCTGTCAATCGCTCAGCAATATCTGCAGGATGTTGATTTTGAAAGTCTACCATAATTGAGAAATTTATACCCCTAAAAGGTTTGTGATCGTATCAAAAATGAAGTGAAGTGCAAAACTACTTAATTTTATCAAGGGTAGCTTGTGTTCGACATTTTTCGAAATAAAACAGGAAATTTCTAAATTGTCGGGCAAACCAGAGCAAAACCCTTATTTTGCTTTTAAATTTACCTAAAACTTAATTCATCATACTGTTTTCAGCGATGAAGATTTATTGTTAATACACCTCCTTTTTCTAAAAATATTTAAACTGATTCTAAATACGTTTCAAACCCAGAAGAATGTTTGGCAACACCGTCTTTCGAGTGTATTTTTGTATGAAACGTTTGTAATATATTCGAAATGGCAATAATTAACTCTTCGATAGCCAGAAAAATGGCTATGGCTCTATCAGGGCTTTTCTTGGTTATTTTTCTGTTACAGCATTTAACCATAAACCTAACTGCTGTTATAGATCCAGAAACCTTCAACTCGCTGTCCCATTTTATGGGATACAATCCGCTCGTACAGTTTGTACTACAACCGATTTTAATTTTCGGGGTCATCTTCCACTTTATGATGGGAATCAGGCTTGAAATTCAGAATCGAAAAGCACGAAACATCAATTACGGGGTATATAAAGGAGGAGCAAATGCTAGTTGGGCTTCCCGAAATATGATTATTTCAGGAGCTGTAATCCTTGCGTTTCTAGCCGTACATTTTTACGATTTTTGGTTTCCGGAAATCGATTATAAGTTTATCGCGGGACACGAAATGGATGTCTCACGGTATTACGAACATTTAATAGGCAAGTTTGAAAGCCCGGTTAGAACAGGGTTGTATTGTCTTTCTTTTGTGTTGTTAGCCCTTCACCTTTGGCATGGATTCTCATCCTCGTTCCAAAGTATGGGATGGAATAATAAGTATTCAAAAGGATTGACAGGATTTACAAAATTCTATGCCGTGGCGGTGCCACTTGGATTTGTATTCATTGCAATCTACCTTCATTTAATTCAGTAAATTACCACGAAATCTATAGCTATGTCAAAATTAAATTCAAAAATACCAAAAGGACCTTTGGCCGAGAAGTGGACAAACCACAAGAATGAGATCAATTTGGTTAATCCGGCTAACAAGCGGAATATCGATATTATCGTGGTTGGAACGGGTTTGGCAGGAGGAAGTGCCGCAGCAACCTTAGCGGAACTCGGATATAACGTAAAAACTTTTTGCTATCAAGACTCACCTCGAAGAGCACATTCGATTGCTGCTCAAGGAGGAATCAATGCATCAAAAAACTATCAGGGCGATGGCGATTCAGACTATCGACTGTTTCACGATACGATAAAAGGAGGCGACTACAGGGCGCGGGAAGCTAACACTTACCGTTTGGCTGAGGTGTCTGGAAATATTATCGATCAATGCGTGGCGCAAGGAGTTCCTTTCGCACGTGAGTACGGAGGATATTTGGATAACCGCTCCTTTGGGGGTGTTTTGGTGTCCAGAACCTTTTATGCAAAAGGACAAACCGGACAGCAATTGTTGTTAGGGGCCTACTCTGCGATGAACCGCCAAATAAACAGAGGGAAAATACAATCGTTTAACCGCCACGAAATGCTCGAGTTGGTTGTTGTAGACGGAAAGGCGAGGGGAATCATTGCGCGAAACCTGGCGACCGGTGAACTGGAAAGACATTCGGCGCACGCAGTGGTCATAGCTTCTGGAGGATATGGGAACATATTCTTCCTGTCCACCAACGCGATGGGAAGTAACGTTACCGCATCCTGGAAGATCCATAAAAAAGGAGCCTATTTTGCAAACCCTTGCTATACGCAAATTCACCCGACGTGTATCCCGGTATCGGGAGAGTTCCAAAGCAAACTGACTTTAATGTCGGAGTCGCTCAGAAACGATGGTAGAATTTGGGTTCCGAAAAAATTAGAAGATGCGGAGGCAATCCGAAACGGAACAAAGAAACCAAGAGACCTGTCGGAAGAGGAGCGCGATTACTACTTAGAGAGAAGGTATCCATCTTTTGGAAACTTAGTGCCACGGGACGTTGCATCACGAGCGGCAAAAGAACGTTGCGATGCCGGTTTTGGAGTCAACAGAACAGGTCAAGCAGTTTTCTTGGATTTTGCTTCGGCTATTGAACGGTATGGAAAAGAGCAAGCCTCTATTCACGGAAACCACAATCCGACGAAAGAAGAAGTCACAAAATACGGACGCGACGTAATCAAGGCGAAATACGGAAACCTATTCCAAATGTATGAGAAGATTGTAGATCAGAACCCATACGAAACGCCGATGATGATTTATCCTGCCGTACACTATACGATGGGCGGTATTTGGGTCGATTACAATTTGGAGTCCACAATCCCAGGATGTTATGTTATCGGGGAAGCTAACTTTAGCGATCACGGGGCAAACCGTTTGGGTGCTTCCGCGTTGATGCAAGGATTGGCCGACGGATATTTTGTGCTGCCTTACACGATTGGCGACTACTTGTCGAAAGATATTAGAACGGGAGCTATTCCAACCGACAGCAAAGAATTCGAAGAAGCCGAGCGTAGCGTTCAAGAGACTTTAGAAAAGCTCGTGAACAATAAAGGAAAGCATTCGGTTGACTACTATCACAAAAAACTAGGACATATCATGTGGGAAAAATGTGGTATGGCTAGAAATGCGAAAGATCTTGAAGAGGCGATGGGCGAAATCAGAGCCTTGAGAGAAGATTTCTGGAAGAACGTAAAAGTTCCAGGAGGAATGGAAGGAATGAATGCCGAATTGGAAAAAGCTACACGAGTTGCCGACTACTTAGAATTGGGTGAGCTCTTCGCGAAAGATGCTTTGCACCGAAACGAATCTTGTGGCGGACACTTTAGGTTAGAATACCAAACCGAGGAAGGGGAAGCCCTTCGCGATGACGAGAACTTTATGTATGTAGCTGCGTGGGAATACACTGGTGACCCAAGAGAATCTGTTTTGCATAAAGAAGATTTAATTTATGAAAATATAGAAGTTCAAACTCGATCCTATAAATAATAGGAAAGAGCGATTTAGATACAAGCTTATGAAACTTACATTAAAAATCTGGAGACAGAAAAATAACAGTGCCAAAGGTGCGTTCAAAACGTACGAAGTAGATGGCATACTAGGCGACATGTCATTTTTGGAGATGTTGGATGTCTTAAATGAACAACTGATCAACAGCGATGAAGAACCCGTGCATTTCGATCACGATTGCCGTGAAGGGATCTGTGGAACGTGTTCGTTGCAAATTAACGGACGTCCTCATGGACCGGAGCGATTGACAACGACTTGCCAGTTGCACATGCGAAGCTTTAAGGATGGCGATACGATTACTATCGAACCCTTCCGTGCTACTGCTTTCCCGGTAATTCGGGACTTGGTTGTAGATCGGAGTTCTTTCGAACGCATCCAACAAGCTGGAGGATATGTTTCGGTCAATACTTCAGGAAACACAATTGACGGTAATGCCATTCCCGTAAACAAACACGATGCGGATGAAGCATTTAAATCTGCTGCTTGTATCGGATGTGGGGCTTGTGTAGCTGCGTGCAAGAATGCAAGTGCGATGTTATTTACTTCGGCTAAAATCAGTCAATTTGCGTTGCTTCCACAAGGAAAAGTAGAAGCCACTGAACGTGTGCTAAATATGGTGCGCCAGATGGACGAGGAAGGATTTGGTAACTGTACCAACACAAGAGCTTGTGAGCTTGAGTGTCCAGAAGGGATTACGCTGGTGAATATTGCTCGTATGAACAAGGAGTATCTATCAGCGAGCCTTAAAAAGCCGTTGTCTAATAGCTGGGGATAAATCCCGCAACTTCCTCGGGGAAGGAAAGTATTGCAAAAAACACAAAGCCTTCGTTCTCGGAATGAAGGCTTTTCTCATGGATATCTTGATAGGATTATTTAAGGTCTCTTTTCACCAATAGATAAAAGTCGTTGTCTAATTCTAAATACCCTTGGTCGTAGAGGTAATAGTAAGTCGCTCCGGCTTTAGTGGTATACGTACTTGTAAAGTAATCGAAACTAAAACCTTCTTGAAGCAGACGGTTTTTCGTGGTTTTTGTCTTTTCATCTGTGTTGATGCTTTGTAGAATACGATAGTTTTTCCGAAGCAAGTTATTGATGTTTCGGATGAGGTTGTTGTCGGTTTGCTTCAAAGCATTATTGTAGGTATTCCGACAGTGATCGTTACAGAATTTCTTGTCGGAGCGCCCTATCAATCGACTATCACACACAAGGCATTTTCGTTCCATAGTCTAAATATAGAAATTATTTATTGAAAACACTCATTAAGTGGCAATTGCACAAAAAAACCGCCTGTCTATACTAGAAAGGCGGTGTTTTAAGGTTTTTATAGGTGATGGTTATTTGTCTTTGTAGAAGCCATCGACTCCTTCTCGCAACCAACCGTAATACTGATCAATGTTAGGCGTGTATCCAATGGGTTGGATGATATTCTCTTCATCGTGGTCCATCATTACGTAAAACGGTTGTGCGTTGGCTTGGTAGCGAAGAATTTGGAATTCACTCCAACGCTGGCCAACATATCGCAGTTCTTTTCCTGAGATTTCAGAAATCATTGTTTCTCCTTCAGGGAGTGGTCGTTTGTCGTCTACGTATAACGAGATAAGTACAACTTCTTCTTGTAGGAGTTTAAGGATGTGCGGTTCGCTCCAAATGCGCTCCTCCATCTTTCTGCAATTCACACAGGCAAACCCAGTGAAATCTAATAAGATGGGCTTGTCTACCTTTTTAGCGTATGCCAATCCTGTTTCGTAGTCTTTAAACGCCATAATATCATGTGGCCCTAAATGAGCACCAATAGGGAATTCTTCATTCGCTGACGCGGAAGCTGTTCCCGAGCCCAATTTAGTATAACCAACTCCATAAGGCGATTCGCTATACTGCATTGGTGGAGGGAAACCACTGATTATTTTTAGCGGCGCACCCCAAAGTCCTGGGATGAGGTAAATCGTAAAGGTCAAGACAATGAGTCCGACACTCAATCGCCCTACCGAAATATGGGTTACAGGCGAATCGTTTGGCAGTTGGATTTTTCCGAAAAGATAGAGTGCCAAAGCACCAAATACTGCAATCCAGATTGCGAGGAATACTTCTCTTTCTAACCAGTGTAGCTGAAGAACCAAGTCTGCATTCGATAAAAACTTAAATGCGAATGCCAACTCTAAGAATCCTAAGAATACTTTCACGGTATTGAGCCATCCTCCCGATTTTGGCAGGGAGTTCATCCACCCTGGGAAGGCTGCAAACAACCCAAAAGGTAAAGCTAATGCGAGCGAGAAACCAAACATCCCAACAAAAGGAGCAATTCCACCTCGCGATGCAGCTTCGACTAATAATGTTCCAATAATGGGTCCAGTACACGAAAAAGAAACAATGGCAAGTGCAAGTGCCATAAAGAAGATGCCGATAACGCCACCTCTGTCTGCTTGTTTGTCAACTTTGTTTGCCCAAGAATTAGGAAGCATGATTTCAAAAGCTCCTAAAAATGAGAGACCAAAAATTAACAGCATTAAAAAGAATATCACGTTAAACCACACATTGGTTGAAAGTGCGTTCAGCGAGTCTGCTCCAAAAATAGTGGTAACGATAGCACCCAAGAATACATAAATAATAATAATAGCGATGCCGTAAATAATCGCATTTCTAACTCCAATGGCTTTGGTTTTACTTTGTTTGGTAAAGAAGCTCACCGTCATCGGAATCATCGGGAAGATACACGGCGTTAATAGCGCAGTAAATCCGAAGAGGAAGGCGACGATAAAAATTCCCCAAAGGCCTCTTTGTTCTTCCTTTTTGTTTTGTTCTAAAGCTTTATCAGGAGATCCTAAATCATCGCTTGAGGCAATAGCGAAGTCTGTTTCATCTTCTTTGTCGTCTTCCGTGGTTGCTTCATCAGACGCTTCATCGTCAGCGTCGGGGGTTGTTGTGGCTTCATCACTTTTTTCTGTATCGACAGCTTTTTCTGTGGATTCTTTTGGGGCAGTCCCTTTTGCGGGTGCAGGAATTTCAAAAATCAAATCGACATAGGTGGGTGGAAGGCAATTCGTGTCGTCGCAAACCATAAATTCTACTTCTCCCTTTACTGTGGTTCCTTGACTTCCAGTTAATTCAATTCTTTGGGTGAAGTTTGCTTTGTTGTCAAAATACTTGATAATCATTTCGAAGACAGGGTCCATTTCTGTAATCCCTTTGTCTTCTTTTACGCCTCCAATAGCTTTAAAATGTGGGTTTTCCTGAAAGTCGAAATACGTTGGAATCGGGCCGTCTTCAGGAACATCTTGCGAATATAAGTGCCATCCTGGATCAATTGTGGCAGTAGAGATGAGGTCGTATTCCGTTTCTGATATTTTTTTTACTGCTGTTGTCCATTTTACAGGATCGTGAATTTGAGAAAAAACGGATGTCAAGGA
>Ga0209075_1003746_pt1 | contig 12459 bp, 9 predicted proteins | sample Stecom2011_FD_187523 | JGI IMG/M metagenome (GOLD analysis project Ga0209075, IMG submission 187523) | Agricultural soil microbial communities from Utah to study Nitrogen management - Steer compost 2011 (SPAdes) (version 2) | ecosystem: Environmental > Terrestrial > Soil > Agricultural land...
AGCTATAACTGAACAGCCGCTGCAGACTAAAGCGCTGGAGCCGCTGCTCTGTAGCAGCGCCCGCTTCGGTCAACGGCTGGCCAGTAGTGATTTCACCACCTGATTCATCAGCACCGGCCTCCAGCAGGTAGCCGATAAAGGCATCTTCCAGATTGTCGGCGCCGCGCTTGGCCACCAGCGCCAGCGGCGCATCGCTGTCCAGCACCTTGCCGGCATGCATCATCGACATGCGGTCACAGCGCTCGGCTTCGTTCATGAAGTGGGTGGAGATGAAGATGGTGACCTTATCGCGTCGCGACAGCTCGATCAGCAGACGCCAGAAGTTATCCCGCGCAACCGGGTCCACGCCAGACGTGGGCTCGTCCAAAATCAGCAACTCGGGCTTGTGCACCATGGCCACCGCCAGCGACAGGCGCTGACGCATGCCCAGTGGAATGGTGCCGGGCAAGCGGTCCAGCACGCCGGCCAGATCAAAGCGCTGCACCATTTCTTCCACCCGTGCCGGAATTTCGGCTTCCGGCACGTGGAACAGCTGGGCATGCAGCACCAGGTTTTGCTTGACGGTGAGTTCGTTGTACAGGCTAAACGCTTGCGACATGTAGCCCACGCGCCGGCGGGTGTCGATATCACGCGGGTCCACCTCGTGGCCAAACAGCCAGGCGCGGCCCTCGCTGGCCGGCAGCAGGCCAGTCAGCATTTTCATGGTGGTGGACTTGCCACAGCCGTTGGAGCCAAGGAAGCCGAAAATTTCGCCACGCCGAATGCGAAACGAGACGTTGTCCACCGCGGTAAAGTCGCCAAAGCGGATGGTCAGTCCTTCGGCTTCGATGGCGATATCCTGCTCGTCCACCTCCAGCGGCGGAATCACCACCGGCTCATGGCCCTGTTTTTTGTCCTCCGGCAGCAGGCGGATAAAGGCCTGCTCCAGGCTGTCACTACCGGTGCGCTGCAGCAGTTCGGCCGGTTTGCCGGTCGCCAGAATCTGGCCGTCATCCATGGCCACCAGCCAGTCAAAGCGCTGCGCCTCGTCCATGTAGGCGGTGGCGACAATCACGCTCATGCCGGGCCGCTCGCCACGGATGCGGTCAATCAGGTCCCAGAACTGCTTGCGCGCCAGCGGGTCCACACCGGTGGTCGGTTCATCCAGCAGCAGAAAATCCGGATCATGGATCAGCGCACAGCACAGGCCCAGTTTTTGTTTCATGCCGCCGGACAGCTTGCCCGCTGGCCGGTCGAGAAACGGGTACATGCCTGTGCTGCGGGTCAGGTCGTCAATGCGCCGGCGACGCTCAGCAGCATCATGGCCAAACAGCCGGGCAAAAAATTGCAGGTTTTCTTCCACCGACAAAGTGGGATAGAGGTTTTTGCCCAACCCCTGCGGCATGTAGGCAATACGCGGGCAAATGGCATCGCGGTGGCGCTTGAGCGCCATGTCGCCACCCAGCACCTCTATCTGGCCGGACTGGATTACCCGTGCGCCGGCCAGCAACGACAACAGGCTGGACTTGCCCACACCATCCGGGCCGATCAGGCCCACCATGCAGCCAGACGGTATTTCAAGGCTGAGGTTGTTCAGTGCGCGGGTTTTGCCATAGTGCAGGCTGACCTGCCTGATGCTGGCGACACTGCCCTGCTGGCTCATGCCTTACTCCGTCAGCCGCGAGGATAGCGAGGCGGGCCATGCCGCCTGCTCGTCCAGCTTGATCCAGGCAGCTCCTGGCAGGCCGGTTTTCACCTGGTGCAGATGCTGGCGCAGCAATTCCGGCGCAATCTGTGCCTTGACACGGAACATCAGCTTTTGCCGCTCGGACGCGGTTTCCACAGTTTTTGGCGTGAACTGGGCGGTGCTGGCAACAAAGGATACTTTGGCCGGAATCGCCAGCTCCGGCGCCACATCCAGCACCAGTCGTACCTCGCTGCCAATGGCGACACGGCCGGCAATTTCGCTGGGCAAGAAAAAGGTCATGTAGACATCGGACAAATCGACAATATTCAGCACCCGCCCACCGGCACCCAGTACCTCGCCGGGCTGCGCGACACGGAATTGCACGCGGCCATCACGCGGGCTTTTCAGCTCGCTGTCGCGAATATCGGCCTCGATACGGGCAATGGTGGCGGTGGCGGCCTGTACCGAAGACTCGGCTCCGGCCAGCTGTGCCTGCACGGCACGGATGCCGGCTTCGGCGGCTTTGGCCTGAGCTTGTGTGGCTGCCAACGCAGCTTCCGCGCCGCGCACCCGGGCACGGTCATCGTCCAACTCCTGCATGGAAGCAGCGCCCTCTTTGGACAATGTGCTGGAGCGGGCCAGCCGCCGTTTGGCGGCATCCAGCTCGGCTTCGCGCTGCACGACCAGTGCACGGGCAGCAGCGGCATCGCTTTCACGCAAGGCGACCTGCGCCTCGGCAGCCGCAACACTGGTTTGCGCCTGATGCAGCGCTGCCGTGGCTTCGTCGCGCTGGGCTTGCAGGGTATCCAGCTGCATCACCGCCAGCGTCTGCCCGGCCTGCACAAAATCGCCCTCATCAACCAGAATGTCCTGGATCCGGCCCGGCAGTTTGGTGGCGATATTTACCTCGGTGGCCTCGATACGGCCGTTGCCGTTGACAAAACCGTCACCAGGGCCAGCATCTGCATACTGTTGCCAGCCCCAGCGTGCCACCAACAACACAAGAGAGCTCACAATAGCGATACGAACCAGCATATTGAAAGAAAGTTTTTTTTGGTTGCTCATGGCTTACTCGCTACTAGAAATTGGGCGGATTGTGCCGTCCTGCTCCGGCTCGTACGCACCTCCGCCAAGGGCACGGTACAGATCCACTTGACTGATCAGCACAGCATAACGGGTGCTGATCAGCTGCTGCTCGGTTGCCAGCAGATCACGGTGGGCATCCAGCACCTCCAGATAGGCTGCCGAACCATTGTCGTAACGCAGCTGCGCCAGCCTGGCACGCTCGCTTTGGGCATCCCGCGCTACCTGTCGTGCCTCCAGCTGTTTACCCAGCCAGTGACGGACAGCCAGGGCATCAGCCACTTCGCGAAAGGCATTCTGGATGGTCTGTTCATACTGGGCGACAGCCAGTTCGCTACGCACCCGGGACAGCTCAAGATTGGCACGGCGACGCCCACCATCAAAGATGGGTAAGGAAATGCTCGGCATGAAGGTCCAGGTTTTGCTGCCCGAACCAAACAGGTCATCCAGCTCGGCACTGGCGCTGCCAAAGCTGCCGGTCAATGCAATGCGTGGAAAAAAAGCCGCACGTGCAGCACCGATATTGGCATTGGCGGCACGCAGGCGGTGTTCCGCGGCAATAATGTCTGGACGGCTGGTCAGCAATGCGGACGGCAAGCCTGGCTGCAAAGCAGCCTGCATGACTGCCTGCCCCACCTGCTGTTGCTGCAGGACAGCAAGTGCACTGTCACCGGCGAGCAAACGCAAAGTGTTAAACCACATGGCCTGCTGCTGCTCCAGCTGGGCCTGTAATACCTGTGCCTGGGTCAACAAGGTACGCACCTGGGTCACTTCCAGTTTTGCAGTTGCTCCGGCCTCGTAACGGCGCTGAAAAATCTGATAGGACCGTTCGCGGCTGGCGACTGTTTCACGGGTTACATCCAGCCGCTGCCCGGTTTCGCGCAATGCCAGATAAACAGTAGCCACTTCGGCAATCAGACTGGTTTTTACCGCCTGTCCGGCCGCCTCAGTGGCCAGCCAGCTTTCCAGCGCGCCCTGTTCCAGACTGCGTACCCGCCCCCAAAGATCCAGCTCCCAGCTGGTCAGGCCCGCTTCGGCACGGTACTCGCTGCCCACCATTGAACGGCCAGCAGGACTGAGATCGGCAGGCATGCGGGAGCGGACACCCTGACCGCCAAGACTGACATCCGGCATACGTTCGCTACGCTGAATACCGTAGGCTGCACGGGCTTCTTCCACTCGCAACAATGCCGCACGCAGATCCCTGTTGTGTTCAAGCGCCATATCAATCAGCTGGCGCAATGCAGGATCGGTAAAAAACTGACGCCAGTGCAACCCAGGCGCAGGCTCGGCAGGCAATGGCGCTGCTGCAACCATATAGTTTTCGGGCACTGGTGCTTCCGGTCTGACATAATCAGGTGCCATGGACTTGCAACTGCTGACCAATACAGCAATGGTAGCCGTGCAGACCCATAGCCCAACACCTGAAACCACCTTCATTTCAAAAACATCCTTTTCTAACCCTGTCAATAAGACCATATGGTTGGCCAGCTCATGATATGCCCCAAAAAAACGATCCGCAAGCACACCAGTCCCAGGACCGGGCAACGCTACTGCCACCCGCTGCTTGCCAGCGCAAGCAGCCAACCACACCGAACCCCGGCCACATTTTCACCCGCCGCCGGCATACTCTGCCACAGCAGACATAATATTTGCTGATTACATGTCAAATATACAGCGCACGAATATCGACGGTTTTCGACTAAGGGGGAGTTACAATTCGCCGCCAAACCCTGCACATTCCCCCAAACAACAAAAATATTTCATAACAAATGAAGGAGCCTCTCCATGATGCGCATACTGATCGCCATGGCTCTCTGGGTTGCAGTTCTTCCTGTCAGTACCAGCGCCCAGGTTGCCGATGATACAGTTGTCATAGGCCTGAGCTACCCCCGCACCGGGCATTATCGTGAGGAGGGCCTGGCCCAGATGCGCGGTGCACTGTTGGCCGTTGATGAAATCAACGAGCGTGGCGGCGTGCTAGGCAAGACCCTGCGACTGGTTAATCGTGACAGTGCCGCGCGCCCTGACAAAGCCCGCCGCAACATTGACAGCATGGTCGCAGAAGGCGCGGTCATGCTGTTCGGCAGCGTCTCCAGTGCTGAAGCAATTGCTGCTGGCGAGCAAGCCAAAAGTCACGACCGCCTGTACTTCGCCACCATCGGTTACTCGAACGATGTCACCACCGAGAAAGGCCATCGTCACATTTTCCGTGAAAGCACCAGCGCAACCATGACCGGCCGCGCGCTGGGCCAGTATCTGACACAGCATTTTCCCGGCAAGAAATATTTCTATATCACCGCCGACTACAACTGGGGACACACGTCAGAAGACGCACTGCGCGCCAACACGCAAACCACCGACCGTGCGCTGCACCCCGGTGTTACCATCCCCTTTCCTACAGCCAAACAGTCTGACTACAGCACAGCCTTGCAAGCAGCCGAAGCCAGTGGTGCCGACTTGCTGGTACTGGTACTGTACGGACACGACCTGGTACGCGCCATTCGCACCGCCGATCACATGGGTCTGCGCCGCGACATGCAGGTTGTCGCACCCAACCTGACCCAGTCCGTCATCGAACAAACCGGCTCCAGCATCATGGTCGGTGCCATTGGTGCCGAGCACTGGCTATGGCGCGTACCAGAGCTGGAAAACTCTAAACCCGGCATGGCTTTTGTCGAGAACTTCAACCGCAAATACGGCCTGTATCCACCCAGTGCAGCCGCATCTGCCTACACTGTAATTCACCAGTGGGCAGACGCAGTAAACCGCAGCCGCACACTCGACACACAGGCTGTAATCAGGGCGCTGGAGGATCACAGCTACAGCTTGCTCAAGGGCCCCGCACAATGGCGCGGGTTTGATCACCAAAACATACAGCGGGTCTATGTCGTCAAGGTAAATGACCGTGCCACCGTGATCAGCCATCCTTCCAAGCAGGATTATTTCCAGATCCTGCACCAGCTCGACGGAGAGGAGGCCGCCATCAGCCATAGCGAATGGCGCAGCGCCCGCCGCGTAGCTGGCCAGCCGGAAACCTTGCAATAAAACGATACATTACGGACAGTTTTGAACCCATGCGTTTGTGGCGGATAACCACTAACAGCGTATGGCAGCCACGCCGGCACGCCGCCAGAACAGGCAGGCGTGCAACGCGCTACGAAACATTGCTTTAAATGTCGTATGATGCTGCCAAAGTAGTCAATCACACAGGATCTTGCAAAAGGAGCTTCATCTTGAAAAACTTACTGACTGCACTGGTGCTCTGGACATTTGCCCTCCTGCCCCTCCCCATCACGGCCGAGCCGGCCGAGCCGCTGTTAATCGGCCTGAGCTATCCGCGCACCGGGCACTACAAAGAAGAAGGTCTGGCACAAATGCGGGCTGCACTGCTGGCCGTCGAGCAGATCAATCAGCGCGGGGGCGTGCTGGGACGTCCACTGGCCCTAACCCACCGTGACAGCTCGGCGCGTCCGGAAAAAGCCCGCTCCAACATCGACAGCATGGCTGCAGAAGGTGCGGTGATGTTTTTTGGCAGTGTGTCCAGTGCCGAAGCAATTGCCGCCGGCGAACAGGCCAGGGAGCATGACCGGCTATACTTTGCCACTATCGGCTATTCCAATGACGTCACCACCGAAAAAGGCCATCGCCACATTTTTCGCGAAAGCACCAGCGCTACCATGACCGGCCGCGCGCTGGGCCAGTATCTGACACGCGTGCTGCCCAACAAGAAATATTTTTACATCACCGCCGATTACAACTGGGGCCACACTACGGAAGCCTCCCTGCGTGAGCATACCGCCACTGATGACAAAAAAGTGCACCCGGGGGTGTTGGTACCCTTTCCGAATGCCAAACGCATCGACCACGTTTCCGCTCTTGAGCAGGCAGCGGCCAGCGATGCCGAAGTACTGGTGCTTGCACTATACGGCAACGAACTGGTCCGGGCCATGCGCATTGCCGACAGCATGGGCCTCAACCGCAGCAAGCAGATTGTGGTTCCCAACCTGACCCAGACTGTGCTGGAACAAATAGGTCCGAGCATCTCGGTTGGTGTTATCGGCACCGAGCACTGGCTGTGGCGGGTACCCGAGCTGGAAGACTCCCAGGGCGGCATTGACTTTATTGACAGTTATCAACAAAAGTACGAACTCTACCCCTCCAGTGCAGCGGCCTCAGCCTATACCGTCATTCACCAATGGGCTGACGCTGTGCAACGCAGTAACAGCATCGACAGTGAGCGGGTACGCAAAGCTCTTGAGAACCACAGCTACAGCCTGCTCAAAGGCCCAGCCCTGTGGCGCGCATTCGACCACCAAAACGTACAGACAGTGTATGTTATCCGGGTCAACGACTTGGCCACAGTCATTGGCCACCCTTCCCGCCAGGACTATTTTGAGATCGTACATCGTCTAAGTGGTGAGGAGGCAGCCATTGAACATGACGCCTGGATGACTGCACGCAAAGCAGCAGGACAGCCTGACATCCTGGAGTGACAGCCAGCCCTTGACCAGCCGCCGCTCTGCCATGCTTCCAGCCCTGGAAGACAGCAGAGCCGCCATAGCTGGTTTTACAGTACAGGCCCTCTTTCATGCTCCCAGACACAGCGCATGCCTAGCTGCTGCTCAGGCGTCAGCAGCTCATAAGACTCAGACTGCCAGCTAAAACGGTGTGAGCCATGATACTCTGCCTCCAGATGCACCACTGCCGTTGACCAGTACAGGCACTTGAGCACCGCCTCGAACTGCCCCACCCAGGTGCTCCACTCATATTCCACTGAGCGGTATGTGGCAGCAAAGTGAATCACCTGGCTGACCGGCAACAACTGATCCTGCGGATGACTGGCGGCAAACATGTCCCTGTGCAGCAATTCCCAAGCCTCGGCATGAGGCAAGCTGCCCAGCACCCGCCGGTTATGCTCTGCACGGCCGAGCTGCCGCTCACGGTCCTGAACCAGCCAGTCCTTGATATAGCCATATACCACCGACTCACCGGACATGTACCTCTCCCACTTGCAGTCTACGTTTTGCCACGGGCCTCGGCATAGGCCAGCTCGGCCCGGGAAAAGCGCTCGGTAATACTGTCCGCCGGGCGTTTGCCCAACAGGCTGACGACTACAATAGCCACTCCAGCCAAAATGAAGCCGGGAATGATCTCATACAAGCCAAGGCCGATGAATTCTTTCCATACCACTACGGTAATCGCACCCACCAGCATACCGGCCAGTGCACCGTTGCGGGTCATTCGTGACCAGGTGACCGACAACAGCACAACAGGGCCAAACGCCGCCCCAAAACCGGCCCATGCATAAGCGACCAATCCCAGCACCTTGCTATCCGGATTGGCTGCAATCAGCACCGCCACCAGTGCAATGGCCAGCACCATCAGGCGACCGACCCACACCAGCTCCTTCTGTGATGCGTCCTTGCGCAAAAAGGCCTTATACAGATCTTCGGTCATGGCGCTGGCACTGACCAGCAGCTGGCAGCTCAACGTACTCATCACTGCAGCCAGCACAGCAGCCAAGATGACGCCGGCCACCCAGGGGTTGAACAAAATCTTGGCCAGCTCCATGAATACCCGCTCACTGTTTTGGGTGACGGCACTGGCCTGTGCACTGTTATCGGCAAAATAAGCGATGCCAAAGAAACCCACTGCCACTGCTCCGGCAAGCGTCAGAATCATCCAGGTAATACTGATGCGACGCGCAGCCGGAATGCTTGCCACCGAGCGGGCTGCCATGAAGCGCACCAGAATGTGCGGCTGGCCAAAATAACCCAGCCCCCAGCCAAACAGGGAAATCAATGCAATAAAAGACAGCCCTTCCAGCATGTTGAAGCCCTGTGGGCGCACCTGCTCAATGGTGGCCATGGTGGCCGGCAGGTCACCCAGCGCCAACACTACAAACAACGGTGTGATCAGCAAAGCAAAGATCATCAGGCTGGCCTGCACAGTATCGGTCCAGCTAACTGCCAGGAAACCACCAATAAATACATAAATCACAGTTGCTGCCGCACCCAGCCAAAGTGCACTGGCATAGTCGATGCCAAAGGTGCTCTCGAACAAGCGCGCGCCAGCCACCATGCCCGAGGCACAGTAAATGGTGAAAAAAACCAGAATCACTGCCGCCGATATAATACGCAAGATACGGCTGCCGTCTTCAAACCTGTGGGAAAAGTAGTCAGGCAAGGTCAGTGCGTTATTGTTGAACTCTGTATGCACACGCAAACGGCCGGCTACCAGCAACCAGTTCAGATAAGCTCCGGTAACCAGGCCAATGGCGATCCAGCTTTCTGACAAGCCGGACAAGTACACCGCACCGGGCAACCCCATCAGCAACCAGCCACTCATGTCAGAAGCACCGGCTGACAGCGCAGTGACCCAGCTGCCAAGGCTTCGACCACCGAGAATGTAGTCAGAAAAGTTCTTTGTTGCACGCCAGGCAATGAAGCCGATTAGCACCATTGCAGAAATGTAGACAGTAAAGGTAACCAGTAGCGGAGTGGAGACAGCCATGCGGATCCTGCTTTCATTTATCCAAAACGCTGCAAGGGTACCGCGACTGGCTGTTTTTTTACAGCACTGTCACCATAAACCAGATATGGCACTGAAAGTCCTTTGCGCCAACACCTGCATGAGAAAAAGAAAACGCCCCGGCCAGCCTTCACGTCACCGCCGGCTCATACATCCGCCCCACCACCCATTGTGCCCGCACTGACCTGATAGTCTGCGCCTACCCTTGTTGATGCACAACGCTCCAAACCAGAGGCGCGAAAAAGCCTGTTCGCACAACACCCCGGGTAAGGTACAGTGGTTTCCATTTTCATCAGCCAGGCAGTTGTCAGCATGAACAGCACGCAGCCCACCCCTCAACCAGAGCGAAACCAGCGCAAATGGCCCGGCGTCCTGCTACGGTTGCTGCTACTGCTGATACTGCTGGTCACGGCCCTGCTGGCCTGGCTGCCATACTTGCTGCCCCATGCTTTGCAGCAACAAGGAATTACCCTGCAGTGGCAACAGCCACGCTGGTCGCTGCAGGGCCTGCAACTGCAGCAGCTGCGCCTGGAGCAGAGCAACCTGCAGTTGCAATTGCACGACCTGCAGCTGAATTGGCGCTGGCAAAAGTTTCCCCTGCAGTCGATCAGCATTGGCAAGCTGGTTATAACCGGCACACTACCACAGCAAAGTGAACAACCGGGCAGCACAGACAACCAGCTGCTAACCGCGCTGGCACCTTGGCTACCCGGACAGCTGGATATCTACGAGCTGCACGCCAGGGTTGATGAAGTGGCGCATGTGACCGGGTCGATCCACTTGCAGGCGGGCGCACAGCGGCCCTTGTGGCAGCCGCGACACCTGGCGCTGGACCTGGTAGTGGAACAACTCCATCCGCGCTGGCTGGAAGGCATTCCTGCCGGGCTGCAGCCCGAGAGCCTGCGCATTCGCACCCTGTCGCGCAATACTGATGACCCGCTGTCAAACGCTCTGCAAGAGCTAAGCCTGGATATACACAGCCTTGGACAATCGCAAATCCAGCTGTCCGGCATTCTCACCCTGTTGCAGGAAGACGGCTGGCAAGGCCGGCTGGAACAGGCGCGCCTGCACCTGGAATTGCCCCGTTATAAACTGGGCAGCCTGCAGCTGCAACAGCTGCAAGCCCAGCTGTATTTCAATGCCAAAGCCAGTACGCAGGGGTTGGGTTTGCAATTGACACAGCCGGCCAGCCTGACCGCGGCACAGTTGTTGCTTGAGCAACGCACCCGGCTGCACCAGATAACCGCCACCCTGCCCCGCCTGCAGCTGGAAACAAGCTTTGCTGACGACAACGGCACTCGCCTGCAAGCCGACTACCATCTGAGCATAGAAAAGCTGCAGGACCCTCTACTAAGCACGCAAACCTGGAGTGCTGCCGGCCACTTGAGCGGCCTGCTGACTGACCTGCAGATCACCACCGCCATCAACAACACCAGCGGGCTGGAGCTGGATGGCGACTGGCACTGGCACACGGACGGACTCAATGGCAACCTGGTGCTCAAGGATATCTTTCTGAGGGCCGGCAATCCGCTGCAGGCGTCACTGACCGACTGGCCAGACCTGGTGGAGTTCAGCAATGGTCGCCTTAACGCCCGCACCAGCCTCAGCCTGCCGGTCAACGCTCCGCTACAGATCAGCGGCCATGTCACTGGCAGCGGACTGGACGGCATCGTCAACCGCAGCGAACTGGGCAAGCTGGACTTCAGTGCTTTTTTCCGGCTGGACCATGGTGAGCAGCTGCAGGTAGACATCCCCCGCCTGACGGTCGGCGAGCTGGACCCCGGCGTTCCGCTGCAGCACCTGATAGCCCGGCAGGTCAGCTACAGCGGCCATATCGACCGCCTGCCGCAAGGCACTGCAGCCTGGCAGGAAGTCAGCGGGCAGGTGCTGGGCGGCGAGTTTACCCTGCCCGCCAACCGGATCCGGCTGGACCGGGAAAACCCCATGCAACTGCAACTTTCAGGCTTACTTTTGCAGGATGCCCTGGCGCTCTATCCTGCCGAGGGTTTGCACGGGCAAGCCACCATTGACGGCAACCTGCCGCTAACGATCGGACCCAGTGGCATTTATGTCGCACAAGGCTGGCTGCAGGCGCGACAGCCCGGCACCCTCCGCTTTCAATCGGAGCAAATTCGCTCGTTGGGCCGGGCCAACCCAGGCATGCAGCTGGTGGCCGAGGCACTGGAGGATTTTCATTTCAGCCTGCTCGACAGCAAGCTTGATTACGAACCTTCAGGTAAACTAGTGTTCAATATACGGCTTGAAGGCCAAAATCCGGCGGTAAAAAATGGCCGCCCGATTCACCTGAACCTGAATCTGGAAGAAGACCTGCCAGCCCTGCTGGCCAGCATTCAGCTCAGCAACCATGTGAGTGAAACCATTCAGGAACGGATCCGTCAACGCCTGCAAAACCGATAAGGAACCTGTCATGTCCCTACCGAAACTGATTACCGGACTCTTGCTGGGCATTATCGTGGCTGCCTGTACCCCTACTGTACAGGTGGCCATGCCCAACGAGCCGATCAACATCAACCTGAATGTCAAGATCGAACACGAAATCTATATCAAGGTCGATAAGGCTCTGGACAACCTCTTCGACGAATCCAGCGGTCTATTCTAAGGAGCCAGCCATGTCAATACGCACTTTCTTCACTGCAGCAGCGCTGGTCACGAGTCTGGGGGCTGCCCCTGTCTGGGCTCTGGACCTCAACGGCGCAATGAGCGGACTGCCCGCCGCCAAAACCGCCGGCCAGCTGGGTGAGCAACCCAACGGCTATCTGGGTGTGGTCAACAACCAGGGAAATGCGGCCGACATTGCCCGACTGATCAATCAGGCCCGCAAAGCGGAGTACGAGCGCTTGGCCAAAAACAACAACCTGCAGCTAAGCGACGTAGAAACCATGGCCGGAAAAAAAGCCATCGAAAAAACACCAAGCGGCCAATACATTCAGGTCAACGGCCGCTGGCTGAAAAAGTAATCTTGCGCTCCCTTCCCTTTTATGGCGCATTGACCTATAATGCGCAGCGTTTCGGGGCAATCCGAATGTTGTCGGGGCGTAGCGCAGCCTGGTAGCGCACTTGCATGGGGTGCAAGGGGTCGAGTGTTCGAATCACTCCGTCCCGACCAAATTTTAAAAACCGCTGTTTTCAGCGGTTTTTTTATGCCTGCCGGTATG